>Ga0080064_1000224_pt1 | contig 165412 bp, 162 predicted proteins | sample Subgrocontami54m_FD_69260 | JGI IMG/M metagenome (GOLD analysis project Ga0080064, IMG submission 69260) | Subsurface groundwater microbial communities from S. Glens Falls, New York, USA - GMW46 contaminated, 5.4 m (SPADES assembly) (version 2) ...
CCTTAAAGGAGAACAGGCCCCACCGGGCCGGTTCCACGCAGCGGGTCCCGCCCTTTTGATGACCCCCCCCCCTGCCGTTCGGCCGCTGACTCCCATTTGCCGCGCAGGCGGCCGAGCGCTGTGCGCTCGGCGTGCCTGCGGCACGCCACGGCAGGTGGGGGGATGAACATCATCCTCACCGGGTTCATGGGCACCGGTAAAACCGAGGCAGGCAAGCGCCTGGCCAAGCGGCTGGGGTGGAAGTTTGTCGACGTGGACGAGCTGATCGAGAAGGGGGCCAAGGCCTCCATCGCCGACATCTTCTCGCAGCACGGGGAGGTGGTGTTCCGTCGGCTGGAGCGCGCCCACATCAACCGGCTCGTGCACCACAACCACCAGGTGATCGCCACCGGCGGCGGGGCGGTGGTGGACCCGCTGAACAGGCGGCGGCTGCGCGCCAGCGGGATCGTCGTGTGCCTGACCTCCAGGCCGCGCGTGATCCTGGACCGGGTCGGGTCGCGAGTCAGCGCCCGGCCGATGCTCAACCGGAAGGACCCACTGGGGCGTATCCGCGCGCTGCTGGCCGACCGTGCGCCGGCGTACAAGCAGGCTGATCTGACCATTGATACCAGCGACCTGACAAATGACCAGGCGGCAGAGCGGATCTGGCGCGCGGTCAGCCCATGCCTGTGCAAGAGCTGGCAGTACCTGCTGGATCATGCCGAGGAGCTGTCCCACCGCTACGGCGGCAAGTACGTGGTGGTGGTGGAGAACAAGATCGTGGCCTCTGGCGCCACGCATTTGGCGGCGTACCGGAATGCAAAGCTGGCCGAGGCGGCTGACGCCGGGATCTACTACATCCCCCAGGTCGCCGAGTCGCTCGCCGCATAGCCCATCATGCCCCGCCGCCAGGCTTCCACCGGGCTGCGCCGGGTCGAGTTTCCTTACATGAAAGATGCCCAGGGCCGGTTTGCGCCCATCGTCTACCTTCAGGCCTGGACCGGCAACCGGTGGCTGTACCTGCAGGCGTACGTGGATTCAGGGGCGTTTTGGAGCATCTTCCACATCGATGTGGCCCAACTGCTGGGCGTCTCGCTCCGCCGGGCCAAGCGCCAGTACATCGAGCTGGGCGACGGCAACGTGGTGCCGATTTACCTGCAGCACATCCGCGTCCGGTTCGCCGGGACGGTGTTCCGTGCGCCGGCCGCCTTCTCCGACAGTCTCAGGGCCGGCTTTAACCTCCTCGGACGGGCCGGGTTTTTCGACCGGTTCGAAGTCACCTTCAATGACCGGGCGCGGCGCCTCACCGTCGCCAGCATGTCTTCCAAGTAAGACAAAACTCCCCTGAATGTCGGAGATTGCCAACACGGCAGCCTTCTCCGTCTGAACTCATCCGTAACTTACTGATATACATATGGTTACGGATTATTTGTTGGCACGCGGTGTGCTCTATTACTCGGCATGACCCCAAAACCCTTTGCCCGCAGGTTGCTTTGTCTAGCATTGAGCTGCCTCGCTGGCTGGGCAGCCACGCCCGCCGTGGCCGAGGCCGAAGAGCCGCCGTACGTCGGCGCCTATTTTTATTACTGGTATGACGTGTATTCGGGCGAGCACCTGGATCCGGCCGCGCTGTCCACGCACCCGAACACCCTCACCGATTACTCGTATAAGTCCGTCGCGTGGTTCAAGCGCGAGCTCTCGCTCATGAAGCAGGCCGGCATTGACCACGCGCTGCTGGTGTACTGGGGACGGAAGCACCCATGGTCCCTCGAGGGGATCCAGCGGGCGGCGCAAGCCGTGGCAGAGCTCGCCGCGGAAGGCCGGCCCTATCCGCAGCTCGGCTGCTTCTACGACACCAACGTCCTGACCAATTACCGGAACCTCTTCCGCCTGTACTATCCGCTCGCCAAGGACATGGTGTACAAGGATGTGGAGGCGTTTTACAAGCGCATCCCGAAGCGGTACTGGTCGCGGATCCAGGGCCGCCCAGTCGTGTGGACCTGGGTGCACACGATCGAGAACAATTACAACGACAAGTTCTTCAGTGACTTGGCCAACCGGTTCCAGGGCGTGTTTGGCGTGCGGCCGTATATCGTGAAGGAGCATTCCTGGTGGAAAGCGCCGGCGGATGCACAGTACCGGTGGGGGGCCGCGGACGCCGGCATCATCGGCTCGGACTTGGGCAACGCGGTCCTGGACGTGGGGCCAGGCTACGACGACACCAAGCTGCCGGACCGGCAGGGCGGCTTCAGCCGGCCGCGGCTGGACGGCCTGTTCTTCAAGCGGAACCTCGAGCGCGTGCTCAAGCTGGCGAGGACGCACAGCAAACGCGTCGTGATCTTCGAGACGTGGAACGAATGGCATGAAGCCTCGACGATCGCGCCGAGCACCGAGCACGGCGCCCTGTACGTGCAGCTGGCCAGCCAGTACATCACGGCCCTGAAGCAGGGACGTGCGTCGTTGAACGCGCTGCCGTGCGAAGGGCTGCTCTCGGCGGCATGGACCCCGGGCAGCCAACGCTGCGCCCAGCTGCTGCGGCCCAAAGACGGGAAGACAGCGCCGTACTCGGTCGGCGGGAAAACGTGCCTAGCCCCGGTGCCGTTCAACGGCGCGTACCCGTCGCATCTGTATTTCGACGTGGCGGATGAGATGATCTGGCTCAACGTGCGCGACAACGCCGTCGACAAGGCCGTCGAGCTGCGGATCGAGCTGTATGATGTCGGGACGAACGAGTTCGAAATCCAATACGATTCCGCGGACCTGAACTATCACCCGTCCGCCGGGGCATACGCCGGGGCGTTCAAGCCGACCGCGCGGGTGAAGAAGACGGACACGAAGACCTGGAAGACGTTCCGGGTCCCGATCCCCCACGCGCTCTTCAGCAACCGCGGCACCGCGGGCTCGGACTTTCGGATCGTCGCCTTCGGCAACCCGAACATCTGCGTGAGCTCCGTCTCCGTTGATCTGCGGTGAGCCCGGACGGCCGGGCGCTCGCTGATTCTGTTTGACAGCCTCCTGCCGCAAGGCTAAAGTCTTGGTGCTCATGCGTACCCTCCGCTCGTTCCTGCTCGGCCTCATGCTGGTGGCAGCCGCGCCGGTTGCCCACGCTGCCAGCATCTTCAGCACCTTCGGCCTGGCCGATGCCTTTGATGCGTCCACCGGCTGGACGATCAGCTTGGATAGCCTCTTCGGCGGAACCACCGTGACCCAGGGAGACCGGTTCACCCCCTCCGGCGCGTACACGCTCGACCGGGTCGAACTGGCGGCTGGGTTGGTGGGCGGGCCGAACGAGCTGGACCTGCGCCTCTTGTCGGATGATGGCGGGCAGCCTGGGAACTTGATTGAAGTATGGCACTTCTCGGACGCGTTGGACCTGTTTGACGGCGCGGCGCACCCGCTGCTCGGGGCAGACTCGGCGCTGCACCCGGTGCTGCTGCCTGGCACGCCGTACTGGCTGATCGCGGCCGGCTCGCACAGCGGCACGCATGCGGCGTGGAACTTCAACGCCATCGGTGCCTCGGGCCTGCACACCGCATCCATCAATGGCAATCCCTTCGACGTCTTCTCCAGCCCCTCCGGCGCGTTCCGTGTCCTGGGCACGCCGTTCTCAGGCGGCCCGGGAGGCTTACCGATCATTCCGGAGCCATCGTCACTGCTCCTGCTCGGGTTGGGACTGGCCGCGGCACGCGCGCTGCGCCGCCGGTCCCGCTGAGCCTCCGTTTTTCCTCGCACGTCCCGGCTGCCTTGTTGGCGTTTGAAGGCCTGTGGTATCCTATGCGACGATTCACCCATGTTGACTGACAGAGAGCGCTGGATCCTCCTCAATGGCGTGCAGGGCATCCGCCCGCTGCACCAGCATCGTCTGCTGGACGCGTTCGGCACCCTGGAGCGGCTCTTTGCCGCGCCAGCCGAGGCGCTCAGCCGTGTGGACAAGATCGGGCGGGTCATTCCGGTGCGCGTGGCGTCACAGCGGGGCAACACGGTCTGGCTAGCCCGGGAGCTGGCCACGGCGCGCCGGCTCGGCGTCACACTCCTGACCCTGGCGGATGCAGGGTACCCGGAGCTGCTGCGCCATATCCCTGACGCGCCCCCAGTGCTGTATATAAGAGGAAGGCTGCCTGCGAAGGCCTTGGCGGTCGCGATCGTAGGCTCGCGCCACGCCAGCCTATACGGGCTCCAGACCGCCCAGCGGCTGGGGCACGACTTAGGCGAGCGCGGGGTGACGGTCGTGTCCGGATTGGCCAAAGGCATCGATGCGGCCGCCCACCAAGGGTGCCTGCGCGCCGGCGGCACGACGATCGCGGTGCTGGGCAGTGCGCTGGACCGACTGTACCCGGAAGAGCATGCCACGCTGGCCGAACAGATCGTGGAGGCAGGCGGTGCGATCATCAGCGAGCATTCTTTCGGGACCGGCCCCTGGGGCCACTTCTTCCCGCAGCGCAACCGGATCATCAGTGGCCTCTCCCTCGGGGTGGTGGTCGTCGAGGCGGCCCTGCGCAGCGGGGCGCTGATCACCGCGCACGCTGCATTGGAGCAGGCCCGCGAGGTGTTCGCGGTCCCTGGCCCGGTGACCGCGTCCACATCGCAAGGCACGCACGCGCTGCTCAAGCAAGGCGCGCGGCTTGTGGCATCGGCCGAGGATGTGTTTGAGGAGCTGGGCCTGGCCGCCGCGGCCCCGCCCGAAGGCGGGGCGACGCCCTTCGCAGCTATCGAGTTGCCGGACGCTGAAGAGCGCGTCTTTGCCTGCGTGAGCGCGCGGGCGCGCGATGTGGATACGATCACCCAGGCGAGCGGGATGGACGCCTCGCAGGTCTCCTCCGCCTTACTGCACCTGGAGCTCAAGCGCCTCGTGCAGCAATTGCCTGGGAAACAGTTCCGCCGGGCCACGGGGCCGATGTGTTGATGGAACTCATGGTCAACGGCAAGAAACAGGCGTTGCCTGAGGGGTTGACGGTGACCCAGTTGCTGGCCCAGCTCAAGGTGGTCCCTGAACGCGTGGTGGTGGAAGTGAACCTCGACATCCTCAAGCGCGCGCAGTTCCCGCAAGTCACTCTGAAGCCAGGCGACCAGGTGGAGATCGTCCAGATGATCGGGGGCGGCGCGTGATGCCCAAGCCCCCCAAGAAATTGCTCATCGTCGAATCGCCCACCAAGGCCAAGACGATCACCAAGATCCTGGGCCACGAGTTCGAAGTGACGTCCTCCATGGGCCACCTGCGCGATTTGCCTGCGAGCAAGCTGGGCGTGGACGTAGAGCATGACTTTGCGCCCCACTACATCGTGATCATGAAGCGCCGCAAGTACGCGAAGGAGCTGGCCGAGCAGGCGCGCGGGTACCAGGAGATCTACCTCGCCCCTGACCCTGACCGGGAAGGGGAGGCGATCAGCTGGCACCTCGAGGCGCTTCTGCGGGATGATGTGGCGACCTACACCCGCAAAGAGGCAGGGAAAGCCGCGAAGAAGGCTGAGAAGCAGGCGGCCAGAAACGCGGCCGCGGCGGCCGATGGCAAGGCGCCGGCGAAGCAACCGGCTGTCAAAGCGAAGAAGGGCGCCGCGGCGCCGGCCACCAGCAACGGCATCGACACCCGCAAGATCTACCGCGTTACCTTCCATGAGATCACCCCGCAGGCGGTCAAGGCCGCCATCCAGCACCCGACCGAGATCAACCTGAACAAGGTCAACGCCCAGCAGGCCCGCCGCATTTTGGACCGGCTGGTGGGCTATTCCCTGTCGCCGCTCTTATGGCGCAAGATCGGGCGCGGCCTCTCGGCCGGCCGCGTGCAGTCGGTTGCGCTGCGATTGGTCGTTGACCGCGAAGTCGAGATCGAGGCGTTCACACCGCAAGAATACTGGACGATCGAGACCGAGCTGCGCAAAAGCGACGGCCCGTTGTTCAAGGCGCGGCTGGATAAAGTCGGCGGCAAAAAAGCCGAGATCGACAACCAGGCGGAGGCCGAGCGCCTCGCCGGCGAGCTGAAGGGCCAGGCATTTTCCGTGGCTGAGGTGGAGCAGAAAGAGCAGAAGCGCCAACCCAAGCCGCCGTTGACGACCAGCAGCCTGCAACAAGAGGCGTTCAATAAGCTCGGATTCTCCTCGGCGAACTCGATGCGCCTCGCCCAGCAGCTCTACGAAGGGCTCGAGATCGGCGAGGAGTCGCCCGCGGGCCTCATCACCTACATGCGCACCGACTCGGTCCGTATCGCGGACGAGGCGATGAAGGGGCTGCGCAGCTTCATCCCGAAGCAGTTCGGCCAGGACTATCTGCCGGAGGCGCCGCGCGTGTACAAGTCGCGCAAGTCAGCGCAGGAAGCGCACGAGGCGATCCGGCCTACCAGCGTGGAGCGCACGCCGGAGTCGGTGCGCCAGTACCTCGACGACCATCAGTTCGCGCTGTATCAGTTGATCTGGCAGCGGTTCGTGGCCAGCCAGATGGCCGAGGCGGTGGACCAGGTCATCAGCGCCCGCATCGATGCCGGGAAGTTCCAGCTGCGCGCCAGCGGCCGCGTCAACCTGTTCCCAGGCTGGACCAAGGCGTACCAGGAGGCGGAAGAGAAACCGGAAGAGGATGCGTTGCCCGAGGGCGCGCTCCCCCCGCTGGCCAAGGGCGATGCGCTGCAGCTTGCGGGTGCCGGGTGCGCGCCGAGCCAGCACTTCACCAAGCCGCCGCGCCGCTTCACCGATGCGTCGCTGGTCAAGGCGTTGGAAGAGGCCGGCATCGGCCGTCCCAGCACGTACGCGCCCACGATCATGACGATCGTGTCGCGCGACTACGTGCGCCGGCAAGGCGGCAGCTTCGTGCCGACGCAGCTAGGCCGCATCGTGACCCAGATGCTGATTGAACACTTTCCAGAGGTCATGGACCTGCAGTTTACCGCTGAGATGGAAGAAGAGTTGGACCGGGTCGAGGACGGGGACCTGGAATGGGTCTCGGCGGTCCGCCACTTCTACACCCCGTTCTCGGCCCGCGTGAGCGTCGCGCAGGAGAAGATGCGCGAGGTCAAGCGCGAGGTCCAGGAGACGGAACACAAGTGCGAAACGTGCGGCAAGATGATGGTGATCAAGTGGGGCCGGTTCGGCCAGTTCCTGAGCTGTTCCGGCTGGCCTGAATGCAAGACCGCGCGCCCGGTGCCGACAGGGGTCAAGTGCACCCAGTGCGGCGGCGAGATGATCGAGCGCCGCAGCCGCGGCCGCGTGTTCTACGGCTGCTCCAAGTACCCGGAGTGCCGGTACACCATGCGCCGCCTGCCCAAAGAAGGCGAGGCCGCTTCGGAACCAGGCGCGGCTGACGCGGCCGACGAGTCCCAGGACGCACGCGAGTAACGCTCAAGGAGCGCCCACGGCCGCAGCCCGATCGGTGTTAGACCCCTTCTTCAAGTACCTCCGCGTGGAGCGCGACGCCTCCGAGCACACCTGCCTCAATTACCGCCTCGACCTTGAGAAATTCATTGCGTTCCTCGGCCACGCCCGCATGAAGGACGTGACCCCGCTCGAGGTCCGTCGGTTCGTGGCACAGCTCAGCACCGAGCGCCTCTCGCGGCGCACCATCGCCCGACGCCTGTCCTGCCTGCGCAGCTATTACCGGTTCCTGTGCCGCAGCGGCGAGTTGACCCAGAACCCGGCCGGCTCGATCCCGACGCCGCGGTTGGAGAGGCGGCTGCCGTCATTCCTCGATGAGCAGCAGGCGGCACGGCTCGTCGAGGCGCCGACGCGCCGCTCCGACGCGGCCGCGCCAGCCGTGAAACGCCGCGCGCCGCGCGCCTGGCAAGCGCTCCGGGATGCAGCGATGCTCGAAACGTTGTACTCGACCGGCATCCGGGTGAGCGAGCTCACCGGCTTGAACGTGGATGACGTGGATGAGATCTCCGGCACCATGGTCGTGCGCGGCAAAGGGAAGAAGGAGCGGCTCTGCCCGGTCGGCGGGGCCGCACTCCGGGCGCTGCGGGCGTACTTGGCCAAACGCCCCAAGGCGCTCCGCGTGCCGTATGCGTTGTTCGTCAGCCAGAAGCTGACGCGCATCACCGTGCGGCAGGTGGACCGGCTCCTCCAGCAGTACCTTCGGCAGACCGGCATCCCGGGGCGGATCAGCCCGCACAGCCTGCGGCACAGCTTCGCGACGCACCTGCTTGAGCGGGGGGCTGACCTGCGCAGCGTGCAGGAGCTTTTGGGCCACGCCAGCCTGTCGACGACCCAGATCTACACGCACATCACCCCGCAACGCCTGAAGAAAGTGTACGACCAGGCGCACCCGAGGGCCTGATGGGCAACGAAGAACGGCGGCAGTTCGTCCGGTTGAGCGCGCGCCTGAAGACGAGCTGCCAGGTGCTCGGCGCGGAGCACTCGCTGTCGACGCTGACGAAAAACATCAGCGCCGGCGGCATGAGCCTGCTCACGAAGGCCCGCCAAGCGCCTGGCACCGTCCTGGGGCTTGAGGTGTATTTCCCAGGCCGGGCCGCGCCCATCCGGTTTACCGCACGGGTGATGTGGAGCGGCGAACTCATCTCAGGTGGGCCAGGGTCTGTGGGCGCGACGTACGAGACCGGCGTCCGGTTCCTGGACATCGCGCCCGAAGACCAGGACTTCATGTTGCGCTACGCCGAACACCCGCCGGCCTCGCCCGCCTGATGTGGTGGTGGTTCTACGAACTGCTGCTCGTGCTTGGCTTATTGCTGTACGTGCCGAAAGCGCTCTGGCGCCGCCGCTTGCCGCACGCCGGATGGCGCATGCGGCTGGGCCGGTACCCGGCCGAGGTCCGTGAACGACTCGGCGAGCCGTCCACGTGGGTCCATGCGGTCAGCGTCGGGGAAGTCCTGGCGGCGCGGCCGCTCCTGAGCGCGCTGGGTGCCCGCAGCAGGCCGCTGGTGCTCTCGACGGTGACGCCGGGCGGCTTTGTGGTCGCCCGCCAGCAGTCCGGGGTCGTGCCGATCTATTTCCCGCTTGATCTGCGCGGCAGCGTTCGCCGCGCTGTCGACGCGGTCCGTCCCCGCGTGCTGCTGCTCATGGAATCCGAACTCTGGCCGCTCATCATCCTCGCGCTGCACGGGCGCGGCATCCCCGTGGCCGTCGTGAACGGCCGCATCTCACCCCGCGCGTTCGCGCGCTATAAGCTCATCCGTCCATGGCTGCGCGGCACACTGGGCCGCGTGCGGCTCTTCCTGATGCAGTCCGACGAGGATGCGCGCCGCATCATGGCGCTTGGGGCGCCTGAGCCGGCCGTTCGCGTCGTCGGCAGCATGAAGTGGGATGCCAGCCGCTCCGCCGCGTCGTCGCCGGAGCAGGCGGCGGAGGCTGCCCGCGCCGCCGGCGTGCAGGCGGATGATGTGGTGGTCGTAGGCGGCAGCACGCACCGCGGGGAAGAGCAGGCGTTGCTGGACGCGCTCCGGGTGATCCGCACGGACGTGCCGCGCACACGGTTGATCCTCGCCCCCCGCCATCTGGAACGGTTGGCCGAAGTCGAGAGCCTGGTCCGCTCGGCCGGGTTCGCGTGCGCGCGCGCCTCGCACCCTGGCGCGGCGTGGGACGTGCTCCTGGTCGATGCGTTCGGACAACTGCCGCGCTACTACAGCCTGGCGCGCGTCGCCGTCGTGGGCGGCAGCTTCATCCCCCATGGGGGGCAAAACCCGCTCGAGCCGGCCAGCCTCGGCCGCGCGGTGGTGTTCGGTCCGTTCATGCACAACTTCGCGGACATCGCCCGCCAGCTTACGGCCGACGGCGCGGCCCGCCAGCTGACCAGCCAGGCGCAGTTGCTGCCGGCGCTGCGCGAGCTGTTGTCCGACCCGGCGGCTGCGGACCGGATGGGCCGCGCAGGCCAGGCCGCCGTGGCCCGGTACGCAGGTGCGACCCAACGAACGCTCGACGCTCTAGCCCCCCTCCTCTAATTCCTGTAAGATAGTCAACTAATGTGGTGGCGCTCCCTCCACGACGCCTGGTGGCGTCTTGCCACGCAGCCGCAACCCCGCTCGCTTCCGGATGTGTTGGCCTGCCGCTGCTTGGACATCGGCTCTCTGCCGTACCGGGCGGTGGTGGGGCTGCGCAATGCTGCGTATGATGCCGGCTGGTTTATGCCGGCGCGGCTGAGCTGCCCGGTCATCAGCGTCGGCAACCTGACGCTCGGCGGCACCGGCAAGACTGCGTGCGTTGAGCTCATCGCCGGCAAGCTCTCCGGAGTGGGCCATCGCGTCGCCGTGCTCTCCCGGGGCTACGGCGGTCCGGGCGGCTCGTACGTGCTGCAGTGGCAGGACGGCCGCGTTACGCCTCAGGGCGCGGACCAGGTGTCGCTCGAGGCGCTGGCCGATGAGCCGCAGCTGTTGGCCCGGCGGTTGCCCGGCGTCCCGGTCTTGGTGGGTGCGCGGCGCGAGGTGACCGGACGCATGGCGCTTGCGCGGTATGGGGCGACGGCGGTCCTCCTCGACGACGGGTTTCAGCACCGGCGCCTGCACCGCGACCTCGACATCCTCCTGATCCACGCCCGCATGCCCTTCGGCGGATGGGCGGTCCTGCCGCGCGGACCCATGCGTGAGCCGATCACGGCGGTGCGCCGGGCGGATGTCGTCATCATCACGAAAGCGGATGAGGCGCTGCAGACGCTGGGCGCGTTGACCGAGCGGCTGCGCGGGCTGAACCCGCGCGCGGTGATCGCCACCGCTGCGCACGCGCCGATGTCGATCACCGATGCGTCCGGACAGGCGGTCCCCCTCAGCGTGCTGGAAGGCCGGCGCGTGGGGGCGGTCTCATCGATCGGCGACCCGGAGGGGTTTGAGGCGACGCTGCGGCGGCTGCACGCTACGGTTGGGTGGCACCTGCGGTGGCCGGACCACCACCGGTACGGTGCGGGCGATGCCGCCACGATCCGGGCCGCGCTCAAGGACCGCGTGGCCGCGGTCATCACCACGGAAAAGGATTGGGTCCGCTTGGCCCCGCGGCTGCAGAGCGGTGAGCTGGGCGTGCCGGTCTGGGTGCTCGGCGTGAAGATGGTGATCCTCAGCGGAGAATCAGAGCTCGATGCTCGACTGGCTGGCGTGCGCGTTCGTTAAGGCGCTGGGGGCGGTCCTGTGCCGCCTGCCGCCCTCTGCGGCGGTGTGGATCGGCGAGCAGGCCGGCACCCTCGCCTTCCATGTCTCAGGCAAGCGCGCCCGGCTGGCCATGGCCAACCTGCGCGCCGCCTTCGATGGGCAGTTGATGCCGCGCCAGGTGCGCACGACCATCCGCCGCTGTTACCAGCTCTTGGGCGCCTCTGTGGTCGAGATGCTGCGCCTGCCGGCCATGGACGCCGCGTACATGGACCGGTATGTGACCGTCGAGGGGCTGGACCGGTTCGAGCAGGCAGCCGCCTCCGGCCGCCCCGTCATCCTGCTCACCGGCCACTACGGCAACTGGGAAATTTCCTCGATCGCTGCGGCGTTGCGTGGCCACCCGATCGTCGCATTGGCGCGCGCGCAAGGCAAGTTCCCACGCTTGTACCGGCTGCTCGTGTCCTACCGCGAATCCAAGGGCTGCACCATCGTGCATAAAGGCGGCGCGATGAAGCGCCTCATCGCCGCCTTGCACGATGGGCGCATGGTGGGCATCGTCGGCGACCAGGCCAGCCGGCAAGGCGCGTTCGTCGATTTCTTCGGCCGGCCGGCGCTCTTTGCCCGGGGGCCGTTCGCGCTGGCGCGCCAGCACCGCGCCATCATCCTGCCGGCGTTTATCCACCGCGTCGGCGGACCGTGCCACCGGATCGTGGTGGAGCCGCCGATCGAGTTGCCCCCCCACCTGAGCGAAGCGGACGCAGTGGCCCAGGCCATGCAGTGCTTCGCCGGGCTGCTGCAGCGCCACATCACCGAGGACCCGGCGCAGTGGCTCTGGATGCATAACCGGTGGAAACACACCAGCGCCCGACGCGCCCTGATCCTCAGCGACGGCAAGCGTGGCCACGTGAAGCAGTCCGAGACGGTCATCGAGGCGCTGCGCGAGCGGTACCCGCAGCTGCGCGCAGAGACCGTCGAGATCCGGTTCCGCCACGGCTTGGCGCGCGCGTCGTGCCTGGCGCTCTCCCGCGTGGCGCCCGCGGCAGCGGCCCGGGCCCTTGAGCGATACCTGACGCCGGAGAGCGCCCGTGCCCTTCTGACGCGGTACGCGGACCTTATCGTCTCCGCCGGCGCGTCGGTCGCGCCGGTGAACGCGGTGTGGGCCGCGGAGAACCGGGCCCAGGCCATCGCGGTCATGGATCCTTCACCGGTGCCGCTGTCTCGCTTTGCGCTCATCATTGCCCCGCGGCACGACAGGCTGCCGCGCCGCTCCAATGTCGTGGAAACGCTGGGCAGCCTGAGCCGCATGGATCCGGAGGCATTGGCCATGGCCCCGCAGCGCCTGCAGCGCCATCCCAGGTACCGGCCGCCGGCAGACGCGTCCCGCCCGCGTCCGGTGGTCGCGGTGTTCGTCGGCGGCGACACGCCGGACTACGTGCTCACCGCCGCGTTCGCGGAGACGTTGGCGGCTCAGATCTTGGCGGCGTGCGAGGCAGCAGATGCCTGGTGCGCGGTCACCACGTCGCGTCGCACGTCCCCTGACGCCGAGAAGATCTTGGCCGACCGGTTTGGTCGCCACCCGCGGTGCCGCATGCTGCTCCTCGCCAGCCGCGACCCGCTCGACGGGACGATGGAAGGCTTGCTCGGCAGCGCGGCCGTGGCCGTGGTGACGGGGGAGAGTATCTCGATGGTGTCTGAAGCGTGCGCCAGCCGCCGGGCCGTGGTCGTCGTGGAGCCGGCGTTGCGCGACGGCCGACGCGCCGGGCTGACCAAGCACCAGCGGTTCCTGCACGGGCTGGCTGCGGACGGCCATATCCGCCTGCACCCGTTGCCGGAGCTGGGGCATGCGATCGGCACCGCCTTGCGCCAGCCGCCGACTAGGCCGATCGACAACTATGCCGTGGTGCGCGACGCTGTTGCGCGCCTTTCATGAGTGCCATGTCGCGCGCGATGGACTAAATGCACATCCTTCAGCTGTTGCCGTCCCTGCGGGTCGGCGGTGTGGAGCGCGGCGTCCTCGACCTTGCGAAAGGCCTGCTCGCGCGCGGCCACCAGGTGAGCGTCGTCTCCTCCGGCGGGCCGCTGGTGCCGCGCCTGACCGCGCTGGGTGCCGCGCATGTCACGCTGCCGGTGCATGAGAAGTCGCTGGCTTCGATGTGGGCGTGCGTACCGGCTGTGGAATCGATCATCCGCAGCGCCGGCATCGACCTGGTGCACGCCCGGTCGCGCGTGCCGGCATGGATCGGGTGGTGTGCTGCGCGCCGTACGCAACGGCCATTCGTGACCACGGCCCACGGGTTCTACGCGCCGCATCCGGCCTCGCGCATCATGGCGCAGGGCCGGCTCGTCATCGTGCCGTCGGCGTCGCTCGCCCAGTACATGATGGAGCGGTTCCAGGTGCCGAAGGCCAAGCTGCGCATCATCCCGCGGGGCGTGGACCTGGACGAGTTCACGCTGCAGCCGCTGCGCGAGGGCGCGCCGCCCTGGCGGCTCGGCCTCATCGGCCGGCTCAGCCCGATTAAGGGGCACGACGTGGCGATCCGCGCGATGGCGCGGCTGCGGCAGCAAGGCCTCGACGCGCGTTTGTGCATTGCCGGGGACTGCGAGGGTGATCCGCTGCGCCGGTCGCTGGACGCGCTCGCGGCAGAGCTCGGGGTCGCACCGGCGATCGAATGGCTGGGCTTGCGGCAGGATGTGGCCGAGCTGCTGGCGTCGCTGGATGTCGTGCTGGTGCCGTCCACGTACCCGGAATCGTTCGGACGCGGCGTGATCGAAGCGCAGGCCGTGGGCCGGCCGGTCGTGGCCTCGCGGCTGGGTGGGCTGGCTGAACTGATCGAGGACGGCCGCAGCGGTGTGCTGGTGCGGCCCGGCGATCCGGACAGCTTGGCCGACGGGGTGGCCCGCCTCGTGCGCGATCCAGCGCTGCGCCGCGCGTGCGTTGAGGAGGGGCGGCGACGCGTGGAACGCGCGTGGAGTCTGGACACGATGGTGGAGCGGACGCTGGAGGCGTACGAGGAGTGCGTGCGCCGTCCCCGCGTGCTGGTCTGGAAGCTCAGCGCCGTGGGGGACGTGGTCCTCTCGACCCCGAGCCTCCGTGCGGTCCGCAAACGGTTTCCTGACAGCGACATCACGCTCGTCGTTGCCCGGTCGGCTTACGAGGCGGTGGCGCGTTGTCCATACATGAATGAATTCCTGATCTTCGACCGGAAGGGCAAGGACCGGAGCCTGCGCCGCCGGCTGGCACTCATTCGTCGCTTGCGCCGCGAGGCGTTCGACGTGTCTGTTGACCTGCAGAACAGCAAGGTGACCCACCTGATGGCTTGGGCTGGGGGCATCCCGGTGCGCATCGGATACGACCGCAAATGGGGCTGGCTGCTCAACCGCCGCGTCCGGTTGCCGAAGGTCGTGATGGCGCCGCTGGCGCACCAGCAGCACCTGCTCTCGCACGCCGGCATCGAGCCGGACGGGGATCGGCTGGAACTCTGGCCCTCGGCGCTCGACGCGCAAGCCGCTGACCGGCTGCTCGCCGGCGTGCCGGCGGAGATGCTGCTGATCGGCGTGCATCCCGGTGGCAGCGAACGGTGGAAGACCAAGCGGTGGGACCCGGAGCGGTGGGCTGCGTTGATTGACGCCCTGGCTGAGCGGCGGATCCGCGTCGTCGTTACCGGCGGCCCGGAGGAGCGCGATGCGATCGAGACGCTGACCGTGCGGCTGCGGTCCCAGCCGCTCATCGTGGCCGGCCGCACGAGCCTGATGGAGCTGGCGTGCGTGATCAAGCGCTGCCACGTGTTCATCGGGCATGATTCCTCCCCCCTGCATCTGGCGGCCGCGATGGGCACGCCGATGGTGGCGCTCTTCGGGCCGACGGATCCGCGGCGCCACCTGCCGCCGGCGTTCCGCGGCCAGGTGATTAAGAAGGACGTCTTCTGCAGCCCGTGCTACTCCCCCCGGTGCCGTACGGTCACGCACGCGTGCATGCAGCGCATCCAAGTGGATGAGGTGCTGCGCACTGCGCTGGCGGTGCTGGCCGACACTGAGTTCCAGGCGGCGGCTGGATCATGAGAATCCTGCATATCACGTCCCACCTGAACGTCGGCGGCGTCACGAGCGCCATCCTCTCGCTTGCCAAGGCGCAGGTGGAGCGCGGCCATGCCGTGGTCATCGCCTCGGACGGCGGGGAGCTGCTGCCGCGCGTGACCGAGGTGGGCGCGATGCACTGGCGGGTGCCGCATCATACGAGCTCCGAGTTCAGCTGGCAGGTGTGGATCGGCGCGTGGCGACTCTCCCGGCGCCTGCGCCGCGAGCCGGTGGACGTGATCCACGCGCACACGCGCGTGGGGCAGGTGGTCGCCGACCGGCTTGCCCGCTGGCACCGAACCCCCTTTGTCGCCACGTGGCACGGCTTCTTCCGACAGAACCCCGGCCGCTGGTGGTGGCCGTGCACCGGTGAGGTGACGATCGCCATCAGCGAGTGCGTCCGGCAGCACCTCATCCGCGATGTGGGCGTGCCAGCGGACCGCGTGGTGCTGATCCACAACGGGATCGACTCAGCGCGGTTTGCCGAAGCGCCGCCGGAGGACGCGGTGGACGCGTACCGTGCGCAGTGGCGCTTACCGGAGGGCCGTCCGACGGTGGGCATGGTGGGGCGCATGGCCGGCGGCAGCGTCAAAGGTTTCGATCTGCTGCTGGCGGCCCTACAGCGCGCGCGGCAGGACCTGCCGGAGTTGCAATTATTGCTCGTCGGCGACGGCCCGCGCCGCGCGTTTCTGGAGCAGGAGGTGGATCGGTTGGGCTTGCGCGAGGTGGTGCGGTTCGTCGGCACGACGGAGGATGTGCGCGTGCCGCTCGCGGCCATGGACGTGTTCGCGTTTTCCTCGCGCCAGCAGGAAGGGTTCGGCCTTTCGCTTGTCGAGGCCATGGCCGCCGGCCGGCCGGTCGTGGCGTTTCGCGCCGGCGCCGTGGCTGAAATCGTCCGCCACGACCACGACGGATGGCTGGTGCCGCCGTCGGACACGTCTGCCTTCGCAGCGGGCATCGTGCAGCTCTGCCGCGATCCGCAGTTGGCGGCCCGGCTAGGCGCCCAGGCCAGACAGCGTGTGGCCGAGACGTTCAGCCTGGAGCGCATGGTACAAGCGATGGATGCGGTGTACGAGCGCGTGCGGCAGGAGCAGACATGCCGGCGCTGAACCGGATCCTTGTCATCCTGCCAAACTGGTATGGCGAGACGCTGTTTGCCACGCCGTTCTTGCAGGCGCTGCGACGGCAGCGGCCCACCGCTGCGATCACCGCTCTCGGCGTGCCGCGATGCCAGGAGGTGCTCTCCGGCAACCCGGACGTGCAGGAGTTCATCGAGTTGAAGGAGCCCCGCGGGCTTGAGTCGCTCTTCGGCGCCGGCGCGCTGCTGGCCCGGCTGCGCACCGGAGGGTTCGACACAGCGTTCCTGCTCAGGCCCAGCCTCTCCCGCGCGCTCCTGTTGGCGCGCGCCAGGATCCCGGTTCGGATCGGGTTCGCGCAGGCGAAGAGCGCGTGGCTCTTGACCCATCGTGCGCCCCCGCCGCCGCGCCGCCGCCACAAAGCGCTCGAATACCTGCCGCTGTTGGAGGCGGCCGGATTGCGCGCGGAAGAGGGCCGGTGCCGCTACGTGGTGTTCGACGCGGAGCGGCAGGCTGCCCAGCGCCTGCTCGGGTCCTTGGGGATGCATGGCCGGCGGTTCATCGTGCTGCACCCGGGGGCCAACTGGCCGCATAAGCGATGGCCGGAGGACCGGTTCGCCGCGCTCGGCGACCGGTTCGCGGCAGCCGGGGCCGACGTGCTAGTGACCGGCGGGCCGCAGGATGCGGCGCTGGCGGACGCCGTCGCCCGAGGCATGCGCGCCGGCGCGCGCCGCTTGCCAACGTCCGTCTCGCTGCGCGAATCAGCGGCGTGCCTGGAACAGGCGAGCCTGATCGTCACGAACGACACCGGCATCGCGCACATCGCGGCCGCGCTTAACCGCCCGCTGGTCGCGTTGTTCGGCCCCACGTCGCCGGCGTACACCGGGCCGCTGGGCGACCCGGCCCGGACACGCGTGCTGCACCACCCGGAGTGTTGCCCCACCATCCCGTGCCTGAACCCGGACCCGCCCCATCCTGGCATGGAGGCGATTTCCGTCGAGGAAGCGTATGCAGCGGCTCAAGAACTGTTACAGCCGAGCGCGGTCCACGGGTAACGGTTCACGACCATGGCGGATATCTCGCGCGTGTTAGTCGTCGGCCTCTCCAACGTGGGCGACGCCATTCTCTCCGGCGATGCGCTTGCCGCCCTGCACCGGCGGTTCCCCGAGGCGCACCTGACGTTGGTCTCCGGCGACCGTGCGTGCGCGCTGTACCGGGACGATCCGCGCATCACCACACTCGTCAACGCGAGCCAGTTCGGCTCACCGGCCGGCGCGTTGCGGCTCGTGTGGGCGCTGTGGCGGTTCAAGCCGCAGGTCATCGTCGACTTGCGGCAGACGCTGTACCCGTTCCTGTTCAAGCCCTGGGCCGCGTGGCGCTACTTCCGTCCGGTCCCAGCGTCCATTACCCACCGGCGGCAGCGGCACCTCTGGAAGCTGCGCGTGCAGACCGGCACCATCGCCGAGCCGGCCGGCGACGCCCTCTGGCGCTCACCCAGAGACCAGGCGCACGCCGAGTCGCTGCGCCGCAAGTGGCAGCTCGATCCGGCGCGGCCCGTCGTCGTCATCTGCCCCGGGGCCCGCAGCCACATCAAACGGTGGACTGTCGAGGGGTACGCCCAGGTGGCGGACCGGCTGCACGAGGACGGCGCGCAGATCGTGTTCTCCGGCGAGACGGCCGAGGAGGCGGTCATCGAGCAGATCCAGCAGCTCATGCGGCACCCGTCCCGCAGCCTGGTCGGACTGACGACCATCCGCCAGGCCGGCGCGTTCATGGCCGGGGCGGCACTCGTGATCACCAATGATTCCGCCTCGCTGCACCTGGCCTCGGCTGTGAACACGCCGACGGTGGCGATCTTCGGCCCCACGGATGCGCGCAAGTACGGCCCGACGGCCTCTGCGTGGCGGCTGCTGCGCCGGCGCCTGTTCTGCGCGCCGTGCGAGGCCCCGCTGTGCCGGTTCAACCATGAGTGCATGCGGTTCATCAGCGCCGATGAGGTGGTGCAGGCCGCGCAGGAGCTCCTCCATGCTCGTCCCTAAACGCGTGCTCGTGCTGCGCCTGGACCGGCTGGGCGACGTGGTCTTGACCTTGCCGCTGCTGCAGGTGCTGCGCGAGCACTTCCCGCACGCCTACATCGCCGCGCTGGTGCAGCCTGCGTGCGCGGATGTGGTGCGCGGCCACCCGGCGGTGAATGAAGTGCTCCTCTACGACAAGACAGGCAAGCACCGTAGCATCAACGCCAACCGGCGGTTCGCGCGCCGCCTGCGCAAGATGGAGTTCGACACCGCGATCGCAGCGTACCCGAGCATGCGGTCGCACGTGCTGCCGTGGCTGGCCGGCATTCCGGTCCGCATCGGGTGGGACTGGAAAGGCTGGAAGCAGTCTTGGCCGCTGACGCACCGGCTCCCGCACCGGAAGCAGCAGGGCACGCGGACGGAAAGCGATTACACGCTGGAATTGCTACAGCCCTTTGGCATCACCGTCGAGGGGGTCCGTCCCATGATGCCGGTGCAGGCCGAGGCGGCGGAACAGGTGGAGCGGCGGTTGCGCGAGGCCGGCTGGACGCTGCCGCAGCCGCTGATCGCGGTGCATCCCTCGGCGAGCTGCATCTCCAAGCGCTGGATGCCGGAGCGTTTCGCCGCGGTGGCTGACCGGCTCGCGGCCGACGGGTTCCGGATCTGCCTGGTGGCCGGCGCGGATGATCTTGGGCCGGTGCGTGCGGTCCAGCAGGCGATGCAGCGCCCGGCGATTGACTTCGCCGGGCAACTGCGCGTCGCCGAGCTGGCCGCGCTCCTGGCCCGGTGCCGGCTGCTGATCTCCAACGACTCTGGCCCGGTGCACGTCGCGGCCGCGGTGGGCACGCCCACGGTGGATATCTTCGGCCGGAACGAATCCGGGCTCTCCCCCCGTCGTTGGGGTCCGGTCGGACGGCACGTCATCCTGCAAAAGGACGTCGGCTGCATCGTCTGCCTGGCACACAACTGCGACATCGAGTTCCGGTGCCTGACCACGCTCCAGGCCGAGGAGGTGTACCAGGCAGCGACCGGCTTGATGGCCCAGGTCCCCTCGACGCAAATTGACACCCCCAAGGGGCTTTGCTAGAATCTTCAAGTGCGGGGCCTCGACTTCACCAAGCTCAAGACCTACCCTGCCGGCTCGCGCAAAAGCAAAGTACGATTCGACGCCTTTGCCAAGCCCTGCCGCAAAGGCGGCTCCTTCAGCGCATATTACGACAGCCTTCCTAACTTCCTCGCTGCCAAAGACTTCAAGCTCATCGTAAACGCCGTGGTGGAGGCAGCCACCCGGCGGCGCACCTTCCTCCTCATGTTCGGCGCTCACGTGATCAAGGTGGGGTTGAGCCCCTTGGTGCTGGAGTTGATCCGGCGTAAGGTGGTCACCGCGATCGCCATGAACGGGGCCGGGATCATCCATGATTTCGAGTTGGCGTACATGGGGTCGACCTCCGAGGACGTCTCCGCCGCACTTGCCGACGGCTCCTTCGGCATGGCCGAGGAGACGCACCGATTGCTCAACGGCGCGATCCGGGATGGGGCCAAGCGCGGCTGGGGATTAGGCCGCGCGGTGGGGGCTATGATCAATGCGCGTCGCCTGCCGCACCGGCGATTGAGCCTCTTGGCCGCGTGCCACCGGTTGGGCGTGCCGGCCACGGTGCACGTGGCCATCGGCACCGACATCATCCACCAGCAGTCAACGGCGGACGGCGCGGCCATCGGGCAGACGTCCATGGCTGACTTCCGGACGCTCGTGGGCGTCGTCGCCACACTGGGCCCGGGCGCCGTCGTGGGGAACATCGGCTCCGCGGTCGTGCTGCCCGAGGTGTTCCTGAAGGCCGTGTCCATCGCCCGGAACCTCAAGCACCCGGTGAAGGACTTCACGGCGTTTGATTTCGACATGCTGCGCCAATACCGGCCGGCTGAAAACGTCCTGAAGCGTCCGACCCTTGCCGGCGGGCGCGCGTACCATGTCACCGGCCATCACGAGCTGCTGGTGCCGCTCTTGGTACGCGCGGTCATGGAGCGATTATGAGCGCCGGCACAGTCCAAGGACTGCTGGCCCGATTTCCGAAGGCGCGCCTGCTCGTGGTGGGCGATTTGATCCTCGATGAGTTCGTGTGGGGCCAGGTGAGCCGGATCAGTCCTGAGGCGCCGGTGCCGATCGTCTGGGTGCAGCGCGAATCGGTCATGCCAGGCGGGGCTTCCAACGTGGCGAACAATGTGCGCGCGCTCGGCGGCCAGGTCGCGGTCGTCGGGGCGGTGGGGCAGGACCGGTGGGGCGATGCGCTCCTCGACGAGCTGGCGGTGCGCGGCATCGATACGAGCGGGGTCATCCGGGACGCGCGGCCCACGACGGTGAAGACGCGCGTCATCGCGCACCACCAGCAGGTCGTCCGGGTCGACCGCGAGCAGCCGGACCCATTGCAGGCGACGGCCGGGCGGCGGCTGCGCCAAGCGGTGCTGGACCGGCTGCCGTCGGTGGACGCGGTCATCATCGAAGACTATGGCAAAGGTGTGATCACGGCCGAGCTGCTCTCGGCGATCATTCCCGCGGCCCGGCGGCTGAAGAAACTCATCACTGTGGATCCGAAGGAAGAGCACGTCGAGCTGTACCGCGGCGTGACATCGCTGACGCCGAACCGCCAGGAGGCCGGCCGGATGGTGGGCCGGGACCTGAAGCGGGACGAGGACCTCTCCTGGGCCGGGTCTGAGATCCTGCGGCGGCTGCAGTGCGACGCGGTGCTCATCACGCTGGGCGAAGGCGGCATGTGGCTCTTCGAGCAGGGCGGGCGGCAGACGCGCATCCCGACGGTGGCCCAGGAAGTCTTCGACGTGGCCGGCGCCGGCGACACGGTGATCGCGACCTACACGCTGGCCCTCGCCAGCGGCGCGCCGATGGCGCACGCCGCGCGCTTGGCGAACCATGCGGCCGGGATCGTGGTGGGCAAGCTGGGGGTCGCGGTGACGACCCCGCAAGAGCTGCAAGCAGCGATTGACGGCAAGCCCCGATCATCGGCCCGCCGAGCGTCGCGCCACGCAGGGTCTTCGCGCAGGGGATGAGCGTGCTGATCGTGATCCCGGCCCGGTACGCCGCGGTCCGGTTTCCAGGCAAGCCGTTGGCGGCGATCGCTGGCAAGCCGATGATCCAGCATGTGTACGAGCGCGCCGCGCAGGCCAAGCAGGCGGATGCCGTCGTGGTGGCGACCGACGATGACCGGATCGCCGCCGCGGTGCGAAGCTTTCATGGGACGGTTGTGATGACGAACCCGGCGGCGCGCAGCGGCACCGAGCGCATCGCCGAAGTGGCGCGCGGCCGCACCGAGCAGGTGATCGTGAACGTCCAGGGCGATGAGCCGCTGATCCGGCCGGAGATGGTGAACGTGGTGACCGAATTTCTTTTGCAGCACCCGGCGGTGCCGATGGCGTCGGTGATGACGCCGCTGACGCGCGAGGACGATGCCGCCAACCCGAACATCGTGAAAGTGGTCGTGGATCAGGACGGGTACGCGCTGTACTTCTCACGGTCGCCGGTGCCGTTCGTGCGCGGCCCGGCACCAAAGCCGCGCGCATGGAAGCACATCGGCCTGTACGGGTACCAGCGCCAGTTCCTGCTGCAGTTCCCGACCCTGGCGCCTACGCCGCTGGAGCAGGCGGAGAGCTTGGAGCAGCTGCGGGCGCTGGAGCATGGCTTTCGCATCAAGATGCTGGAAACTGCGCACGACACCGTCGGCGTGGACACGCCGGAGGACCTAGCGAAGGTGGAGTCGCTGATCGCGAAGACCGTCGGCCGATGAACCCGGAGCGCTAAACACCCCATGGCGAAGTACATCTTCGTGACCGGCGGCGTCGTCTCGAGCTTGGGCAAGGGCATCGCGTGCGCGTCGATCGGGCTGTTGCTCAAGGCGCGCGGCTTGAAGGTCACCCTCCAGAAATTGGACCCGTACATTAATGTGGATCCTGGCACCATGAGTCCGTACCAGCACGGCGAGGTGTACGTCACCGAAGACGGTGCTGAGACCGACCTGGACCTGGGCCACTACGAGCGGTTCACGCAGCAGACGATGACGAAGGACAACAACGTGACCGCCGGCCGCGTGTACTACACCGTCATCAGCCGTGAGCGCAAGGGCGACTACTTGGGGGCGACGGTGCAGGTGGTGCCGCACATCACGGATGAGATCAAACGCTCCATCAAGAAAGTGGCGGCCGCCGACCCGGTGGACGTGGTCATCGTGGAAGTCGGCGGGACCGTCGGCGACATCGAGGGTCTGCCGTTCCTGGAAGCCATCCGCCAGATGCGCAACGAGGTTGGGCGGGACAACGCGATTAACGTGCACCTGACCCTCGTGCCGTACATCCGCGCGGCCGATGAGCTCAAGACCAAACCCACGCAGCACTCCGTCGGCAAGCTGCGCGAGATCGGGCTGCAGGCCGACGTGCTGCTCTGCCGCACCGAGAAGCCGTTCTCCGAGGCGGTGCGCGCCAAGATCGCGCAGTTCTGCAACGTCGAGCCGGTCGCCGTGATCCAAGCCCTTGACGTTCAAGACGTGTACGAAGTGCCGCTCATGTTCAGCGAGCAGAAGCTCGACGACACGATCTTGCGGATGCTGGGGCTACAGTGCCCGCAGCACGATCTGACCGCGTGGCGCCGGGACGTGGTCGAGCGCGGCCGGCACCCGGCGCGCGAGGCGCGCATCGCGATCGTCGGCAAGTACGTCCAGCTCCAGGATGCGTACAAGTCCATCTACGAAGCGCTGCGGCACGCTGGGCTGGCCAACGACGCCCGCGTGGAGATCGTGCGCGTGGATTCAGAGCAGATCGAGCGCGACGGCGCCGACGCGGTCCTGGCCGGGGTGCAGGGGATCCTAATCCCCGGCGGGTTCGGGCACCGCGGCATTGAGGGCAAGCTGGCCGCGATCCGGTACGCCCGGGAGCGCGGCGTGCCGTTCTTCGGCATCTGCCTTGGGATGCAGTGCGCGGTCATCGAGTTCGCCCGCAACGTCTGCGGCCTGTCCGGGGCCAATTCCACCGAGTTCGACGCAAAGACGCCGCACCCGGTGATCAGCCTCTTGGAAGAGCAGCAAGGCGTCTCGGCGATGGGCGGCACGATGCGGTTGGGGGCCTCGCGCTTCCGCCTCACCGATGGCACCAAGGCCCGCGCGAGCTACGGCCGCGCCGAGGCGGAGGAGCGGCACCGGCACCGGTATGAGGTCAACAACCGCTACCGTTCGACGTTCAGCAGGGCCGGCCTGGTCGTCTCGGCCACGTACAACCCCGGCGATCTGGTGGAGATCGTTGAGCTGAAGGACCACCCGTGGTTCGTGGCCGGGCAGTTCCACCCGGAGTTCAAGTCCCGCCCGCTCGCGCCGCACCCGTTGTTCCGCGATTTCGTCGCTGCGTGCCTGAAAAGGGCTGGGACAGGGGAAGCAGAGAAAACGCCTCGAACCAAACGCACGCAGCGCAGGACGAAGGCGAAGGCGAAATGACGCAGATCCAGGCCGTGCAAGTTGGCAATGTCCGGATCGGCGGCGGGGCCCCGCTCGTCTTGATCGCCGGGCCGGACGTCATCGAGAGCGAAGCGCATCTCTTGCGCCACGCCGAGCGGATCGCGGATGCGTGCCGACGCGCCGGCGTCGGCTACGTGGTCAAATCCAGCTACGACAAAGCCAACCGGACCTCGGGCAGCGCCTTCCGCGGTCCTGGGATGAAAGCCGGGCTCAAAATCCTGGCGAAGGTCAAGAAGACGCTCGGGCTGCCGGTGCTCAGCGACGTGCACTGCCGCGAAGACGTGCCCGCCGCGGCCGAGGTCTTGGACATCATCCAAGTACCGGCGTTCCTCTCCCGCCAGACCGACTTCATCACGGCCGTTGCGAAGGCCGGCAAGCCGATGAACATCAAGAAGGGGCAGTTCCTGGCGCCGTGGGACATGCGGCACGTGATCGCCAAGGCGCACGCCGCCGGCAACCGCAAGGTGCTGGTGACCGAGCGCGGGGCCAGCTTCGGCTACAACAACCTGGTCTCGGACATGCGCAGCCTGCAGGTCTTGGCCGGGTTCGGCTGCCCGGTGATCTTCGACGGCACGCATTCGGTCCAGCTGCCCGGCGGGCTGGGCAACGCTTCCGGCGGCCAGCGCGAGTACGTGCCCACCTTGGTGCGGGCAGCCGTCGCGACCGGGTATTGCGACGGGTTGTTCATGGAAATCCACGAAGACCCGGACAAGGCCCCGGTGGACGGACCGAACATGCTGCGCCTGCGCGACCTGCCGAAGCTGCTGGAGCAGGTGCAAGCGATACGGGCCGCCGTGACCGGATGAGCATCGCGCGCGCGCGGCAGGTGCTGGCCATCGAAGCTGATGCCATTCGCCGGCTCATCCCGCGCATCGGCCGCTCCTTCGAGCGGTCCGTGGCCTTGGTGCTGGCGTGCAAGGGGCGCGTCGTCGTCACCGGCATGGGCAAGGCCGGGCTGATCGGCCAAAAAGTCTCAGCGACGCTGGCCTCCACCGGCACGCCGAGCCACTGGGTGCACCCGGCCGAAGCCATCCACGGCGACTTGGGCCGCGTGACGCGCGAGGACGTCCTGCTGGCGTTTTCCTACAGCGGCGAAACCGAAGAGGTCACGCGGCTGCTGCCGGTCATCAAGCGCATTGGCGCGCGGCTGATCAGCGTCACCGGCGTCCTGACCTCCACGCTGGCCAAGCACAGCGACGTCACGCTCGATGTACAGGTGCGCAAGGAAGCGTGCACGCTCAACCTCGCCCCCACCTCCTCGACCACCGCGATGCTGGCCATGGGCGACGCGCTGGCCGTCGTCGTGGCGGAGCGGAAAGGCTTCAAGCCCTCGGACTTTGCGCTGCTGCATCCCGGGGGAGCTCTGGGCCGCCGCTTGTTGCTGCGGGTCGCGGACCTGATGCGCACCGGTGCGACGCATCCCGTCGTGCGGGAGTCGGCCAACGTCAAAGACGTCCTGCTCCGTATCACCCGCGCCCGGGCCGGGAGCGCCTCGGTCGTGGACGGCCGAGGCCGGCTGGCCGGCATCTTCACCGACGGCGATCTGCGCCGCCATCTCAAGTCCGGCGAAGACTTGCTCCAGCGCCGCGTCGGCGAGCTCATGACCCGCAAGCCGAAGACGGTCGCCGCCGAGCGGCTGGCCGCTGAGGGCCTGCAGCTTTTGCGCGAGTATCACATCGATGAGCTCGTGGTGGTGGACGGCCGCGGCCGGCCGGTCGGGCTGCTGGATGTGCAGGACCTGCTCAAAGCCGGCTTCGTCTGATGCCCTCTCCCCAGTTCACCGGAGCGCTCCAGCAACGGGCCTCCAAGATCACGACCCTCGTCGTCGACGTGGACGGCGTCCTCACCGACGGGAGGATCGTGTACGCCGAATGCGGCGATGAGCTGAAGTTCTTCGATGTGCAAGACGGCGCCGGGCTCGTGTTCTGGAACCGGGTGGGGCTGCGCTCGGCCCTGATCACCTCCCGGTCCTCCCGTCTGGCCAGGCGGCGCGCGAAAGAGCTGCGGGTCGACTTTCTCGCGCAAAAGGCGCTGGTCAAGCTGCCGGTGTACGAACAGCTCCTCAAGAAATGGCGCCTGACCGACGAGCAGGTATGCGTCATCGGCGATGATCTCATGGAATACCCGCTGCTGCGCCGCGCCGGCTTAGCGGTGGCGGTGGCGAACGCCGTCGATGAGGTAAAACAGATTGCGCATTACACGACTCAGCGTCCGGGCGGCCGCGGCGCTGTCCGGGAAGTGATCGAGCTCATCCTGAAGGCCAAGGGCCTCTGGGATGAGGTGATGCAGCGTTACCGCGATCCCGCCTCCACCGCCTCCGGGTGACTCACGCGTTCCTCAAGACGCTCTGTGCCGCTCACTCTTGCTAAAAATATTGTAAAAGGATTGAAGATTTAACTCTGGATTGGGCATACTTCCAACAGCACTGAGGAGGTGCCCATGAAGAGTCGCGGAGCACGTCAGCACACCGGCATCATGACCCTCAGGGAAGTGGCGAAGTACCTGGGGCTGCACGTGATGACGGTGTACAAGCTGACGAGAGAAGGCCGGGTTCCTGCCGCGAAGATCGGCGGGCAGTGGCGTTTCAAGCGAGAAGTGCTCGACGAGTGGCTTGAAGCGCAAATGCATCGCCACAGCTCGTAACGCCGCGCATCCTCTCCCTACGAGGCCGCATGGCAGCCGAGCACGCGACACCTGTGCCCGCCGAGTCTGGGCGCGAGCGCCGTCGGATCCCCCGGTACGACATGGCGCTCGACATCGCCTTTGCCCCGGCATCCGTCGAGGCTCCTGAGGAGTCCCGCCTGGAGCGCAGTGTCACCGTCAACCTCAGCCGCGGCGGCCTGTGCTTCTACAGCGACATCCTGTATCCGCTCGGCGCGCAGATCTTCTGCCGCGTCACGTTCCCCGGCCAGGCCGAGCCCTTCGACGCCATCGGCGTCATCGCCTGGTTCACCCGCATCGAGCAGGACCAGCACAACTACAAGCTGGGCATCGAATTCACCGAGCTGCGTCCAGCTCCGCGCGCCGCGCTGGAGGAGCTGCTCGAACACCCGCCTGCGGCGGCCCGGTCGCGGTCCAAGCGCCTGCTGCTCGTGGATGACGATGAGGACCTCCGGCTGGCGCTGAAGCTACGCTTCGAGTCGCTGGGGTTCGAGGTGCTGACCGCGGCGAACGGGCTCGAGGGCCTGCAGAAAGGGCGGGACGAGCGGCCGGACCTGATCATCCTCGACCTCATGCTCCCCGCGCTCAACGGCTATGAAGTCTGCCGGCTCTTGAAGTTCGACCAGAAATACTGCGCCATCCCCATCATTCTGTGCACCGCCCGCTCGCGCGCCGAAGACATGGCCATGGGCCAGCACGTCGGCGCCGACGCGTTCATCACCAAGCCCTTCGACGGCAAAGCGCTCATCGCGAAGACCGAGGAGTTGCTGAAGCGATGACGCCGGTCCATGTGCTCTTACACATGAACGAGCAGTGGCTGCAGCAGGCCGTGGTGAAGGGCTGGCTGGCCGAGGCTGAGCTTGCCGCGGCGGCGACCAAGGCCCAAGCCGATCGAACCGGGACGGCGGCGGTGCTGCTCGCCGCGAAGAAGCTGACCGAGGAGCAGATCGCCGCGCTGAAGGCTGCGGCTGCAGGGGCTGCGGTCGTGGAGGTAGGCGACTACCTGATCGACCCGCCGGTCCTGCAGCTCATCCCCGAGGCGCTGGCCCGCAAGCACCAGGTCCTGCCGCTGTACCGGATCGACAGCGCGCTCACCGTGGCCATGGCCGACCCGTGGGACGCGGTGGCGGTGGACGCGTTGCGCGCGGCCACCCGGCTGCCCATCATCAACCCGGTCGTCAGCACGCCGACGGCCATCCGCAAAGCCATCGACCATCACTACAGCCGCCGCGTCATGGAGCAGGCGGCCCGCCCGGCGGCGCAACACGGTGGGGCCGAGGCCGCCGCGGCCGCGGGTCCGGACTTTTCCGCCATCACGCTGGTCGATGCGCTGCTTGGCGAAGCACTCGACTCGCGCGCCTCGGACATCCATCTTGAGCCGGACGGCGAGCACCTGCGGGTCCGCTTCCGCATCGACGGCGTGCTGCAGGAAATCAAGCTGCTGCCCATCGCCCTGCACGAGGCGGTCTGCTCACGGATCAAGATCCTCTCGAAGCTGGACATCACCGAGCACCGGCAGCCGCAGGACGGGCACCTCGTGCTGCCGGTCGGCGGCCGCCACGTGGACCTGCGCATCTCCACGTATCCGACCGTCTCCGGCGAGAACGTGGTCCTCCGTCTGCTGGACCAGGCATCGGTGGCGCTGAAGCTCGCCGACTTAGGCTTCGCCGCAGACACGGTCACCGCGGTCGGGGAGCTGATCCAGCGGCCGCACGGGATGCTGCTGGTGACCGGGCCGACCGGCTCTGGCAAGACCACGACGCTCTACGCTGCGCTGACGCAGATCAACTCCATGAGCCGCAACCTCATGACGATCGAGGACCCGGTCGAGTACCAGCTGCCGCTGATCCGGCAGACCCAGATCCAGCCGAAGGCCGGCCTCACGTTTGCCACCGGGCTGCGGGCGATCCTGCGCCAGGACCCGGACGTCATCATGGTCGGCGAGATCCGGGACCAGGAGACAGCCGAGATCGCCATCCACGCCTCGCTCACCGGCCACCTGGTCCTCTCAACGCTGCACACCAACGACGCGGTCGGGGCCATCGCGCGCTTGCTCGACATGCGTGTTGAGCCGTTCCTGCTCAGCTCTACACTCTTGGGCGTGCTGGGCCAGCGCTTGGTGCGCCGCATCTGCGCGCAGTGCCAGGAGGGCGCGCGCCTGCCGGAGCCGTTGCGCGCGAAGTATCCGGAGCTGACCGTCGCGTACCGCGGCCGCGGCTGCCGCGCGTGCCGCACTACCGGTTTCACCGGCCGCATCGCGATCGGGGAGCTGTTCGTGATCAGCGACTCGATCCGGCCGCGCATCGCGCAGCGGACCTCGACCGACATTTTAACCGTGCTCGCGCGCGAGCAGGGCATGCGGACCATGCGCGCGGACGGGCTGCTGAAAGTCCAACAGGGCCTGACGACGATCGAGGAGCTTGACCGCGTCGTCCCGGCTGACCTGGCCTGATGGACCTCTCGATCGGCCGCAGTGGCCACAACGGCCGGGTCCCCCTTGAAGAGTGCTACCTCTTCACGCGGCAGCTCGCCGTCTTGCAGCGCGCCGGCGTGCCGCTGCTCTCCAGCCTCCACGCCTTGAAGGACCAGCTCGGCGCCGGGCCGCTCCAGCACGTGCTTGAGCGGGTGCGCCAGGACCTGCTCGAGGGCTGCACGTTTTCCCAAGCGCTGGCCCGCCATCCGCGCGCGTTCTCGCCGGTGTATCTTGGGCTAACGCGCGTCGGTGAGTCCGGCGGCGTGTTGAGTGAGATATTGGATCAGCTCACCGGGCTGCTTGAGTGGGAGCTTGAGCTGCGCGAGCAGATCCGGTCGGCGCTGCAGTACCCGATGATCGTGCTGGGCACCCTTGGGGTGGCGGTCAGCATCATGGCGGTCTTTGTGTTGCCGCGGTTCGCCGAGATGTTCGCCTCATTCAGAATCGCGCTGCCGCTGCAGACCCGACTCCTCATCGGGCTCAGTCATGTGGTGAGTCGCTACGGGTGGCTCATGCTCTTGGGCGCCGCAGGCTTGGCGGCCGGGGTGTGGACCTGGGTGCGGACGACGGCTGGGCGGCGCGCGTGGGACACGTGGCAACTCCGCCTGCCGGTCGTGGGGCCGCTGATTGCACAATTGGCCATGTCCCGGATCGCGCGCATCCTCGCTGCGCTCAACCACAGCGGCGTGCCGATCCTGGAGACGCTGGAGCTGGCTGGCGGCACCGTGGGCAACGTATACCTTTCGGAGCGGCTGGCTGCGGTCCAGGCACGGGTCCGGGAAGGGCAGCCATTGGCTGCAGCCATGCGCGCCGAGCCGGTGTTCCCGCCCATCGTGGTCCAGATGGTGGCCACCGGCGAAGAGACCGGCAAGCTGGACGAGCTCCTCAGTAGCGTCTCAGCGTACTACGATCACCAGGCCACGCATGCCCTGAAGCGCATGATTACGTATGTTGAACCAGTGCTGTTGGTTGTGGTAGGCTTAGGCGTGTTATTGCTCGCCACGGCGGTCTTCGTGCCGATGTGGGACCTCGTGAAAATCTTCAAAACAGCCGGGAGGTAGGATGAGGGCTCGGATCGCTCAGGCGTTCACGCTGGTCGAGCTGGTGATCGTCATCGCCATCGTCGGTATCCTGGCCGCCATTGCCATCCCCCGGTTCATCGATATCCGTACGGAAGCCTACGTCTCGCAGCGCGACGGCATCGTGGGCGCGGTCCGCTCCGGCATCCTGACCGTCGCGGCGAAGAACCAGGTGGCCGGCGGATCAGGGACGTTCCCCACCAACCTGGAGCTGGTGTGGAACGGCATCGGCACGACGTCCCCGGCGCCGGCGTTGGGCCTAGCCGGTGACGACTGCATTGCCAGCACCACCGGCAAGGCCTGCTTCGAGACGATCATGGAAGGCGGCTATTTCGACTCGCACTGGGAAATCACCACGATCATCAATCCGTTCAGGTACACATTCACTCCCCCTGCCGGAATCGGATCCGCTCAAGCGTACGACTACGACAACACGAAGGGCACGTTCCAGCCCTTCCCGTAATTTCCAGATCGTTGCCGCGCGTGACCGCACCCCGCCAGCTGCCCAAAGCCATGGGCGGCTGGCTTCTTGTTAGTCTTATTGTCCTCATGATGATCCTCAGCATTACCTTCATCGGCATCGTCCGTCTGCTGGTTGAGCATATCCGCACGACCGGCCTTCGGTCGCTGGAGACCAAGGCGTATTACCTGGCGCAGGCCGGGGCGATGGAGGCGCTCTATGACTACCGCGACAGCAGCGACGGGCTCAACGCATTCGATCTCGGCACGGATGTCGTGGTGGAGGACGATCCCTCATCGGCCAACGACGACAGCTACCGGTTGCTGGCCCAGGCCGGGGACGGGTTGCTGGTCAACATGAAGTCTGCCCGATTCGTCACGTCGAGCATTCCCTCCAGCTGCACCGGAAGCACCCGGGACCGGTTCACGACCTGGCGGCTGCGCAACGCGATCGGCACAGGGTCGGTGGTGATTGATCAAGTGGCGGTTGACTGGTCGCCGGTCCTGGCCGGCGAGCGGGTTTCGTGCATCAACTTCAACGGGAACAAAGTTTGGCCGACCGGGGCGACGAACTGCAGCAGCAGCCCGAATGGGACGGCGAACCAATGGCTGGATCTGTCGCCGAACTTCACGGTGGCTGCCGGCGGGGTGGTGATCAACAACACCGTGTGGTTCACGACCACCGGGTTCAGGCAGGCGGCCACGGAGTCGACGACGAAAGACTACATTGATTTCAAATTCCTCATGACCGATGGGACGACGCGGACCGCCCGGTTCGTCAACACGGTCGCCAACCGGCAGGCGCAATGCTCGTTGACCGCCATCGGCCGGGCGCTGCGGGGGCCGCTGCCGTTCGGCGTGTGCCGCCGCGTGTGGGTCGCGTACGACATCTGTAGCGCCGCGGTGCTCCGCACCGATTGCGAGACCACGGGACAGGAGACGAGGGCCACCGGACGGCTGGCGGCGATGATCGAGTTGCCGGGCGGCTGTCCATGACGCGCGCCGTGACACTCGTGGAGCTGATCATCACGATCGCGATCGCAGCGATTCTAGCCATTCCGGCTGCGTTGCTATTGACGCAGACGATGGGCGCGTCGGTCCAGTCGCGCAATACCATGGCAGCGCTGAGCCTGGCCCGCGCAGAGCTGGAACGGCTGGACGCCCTGAACGCTTTCTTCAATACCGTTCTGAACGTGACCTGCGCGACCCCCACGTCGGTCGGCACACCCCTGACGACGACGATGCCAAATTACGGCGGCTCGCCGTACGACGTGATTCGCATTGTGTCGTGCCAGACCGGCAACTGCTGCAACGTGGCCACCAATTCGCAGGGCGTCAAGCGCATCGTGGTTACGGTTCGCCGCAACGGCACCACGGCGACCGTGTGCCGCCTCATTACCTACCGAACGAAGCATGTCAACCTTGGCGGCTGATCCTCTGCGGCGGGGCGTGACGCTCGTGGAGCTAATGCTCACGCTGGTGATCATGGGGCTGGTCGCCGCGATGACGCCGCTGCTGTTCTGGTACGGCGCACGTGCCTTCGTCTTCCTGCCGCGGCAGCTGGCCGTCAACCATGCCGCGACCGAGATCATGCATCAGGTGGCCGAAGGCGGAGCCTCACACCTGAGCGGAGCCGGCGTCATCCGTGGGTTGCGCTTAGCCGGCCGCTCGGGCGGACAGCCCTCCATCTGGCTGGCCGAAGCCTCGCGCCTGGGTTATATTACCGCTGCCGGCCAGTCGGTCGTGCTGCGCTACGACGGTACGGCGCTGCGGCGCAGCCTTCAGGCCGCCAATTGCAACCCACCCGCGGGGACAGAGGAGATCCTGGCGCAGGAGACCTCGGGGACGGTGCAAATTGCCAGTTCCAGCGTCTCATTCTTCCGGTACTATGATCAGAGTGGGAATCCGCTGTTGCCGCCATGCCAGGTTGGCGGGACATCAGCCATCCGCCGCGTGGACATCCGGTTCACGGCGCAGACTGGCAATGGCAACTTTGACGAAGGGCACGCGAAGGAGGACCGGGCCACCTCGGTCTCGATCCGCACCCCATGAACACAGCATGCCGTTGAGAATCGGCCTCGAATTCGGCGACCGGACGCTCACCGCGGTCTGGCGCGCAGGCAGCAGCTGGCGCAGCCGGACCGTGGCCCGACGGCCTGACGCGCCGCTCTCGCGCGACATTGCCGAGCTGCTCCGTCCGTTGGCGCGCCACCGCACCGGCAGCCGGCTTCATCTCGCGCCCCCTGAAAGCTACCTTCGCGCGGTCCAGTTGGATCCGCGCGCCGCAGCCAAACCGTCCGACGCGGTGCGCGAGCTCCTGCCCACCATGCTGCCCTTTGAAGTCGATCGCGCCCAGGTCAGCGTCAGGCCGCGCCGGGGCCATCCCAGGGAAGTGCTGGTGGCGGCCTGCGACCGGGACCGGCTGCGCGAAGAACTGGATGCGGCGTGGGAGGCTGGGTGGCCGGTTGCAGCCGCGGTCCCGTCAGGGGTCGCGCTCGTTCATGCGGCCGGGTTCGCCGGCATGCTCGGGCAGACCCCGGTCGTGTTGATGGACATCGGCGAGCGTCGCACGACACTCGCACTGGCCGCTGACCACGAACCGGTGTATGCGCGCGATGTGACCCTCGGGTTCAGCCACCTGCTTACGGCGCTGACGAATGAAGTCTCGGTGGGCGATCAGGTCTTGCGGCTCTCGGCAGCGCAGGCGCACGCGTTGGCGCTGCGCTACGGCGTGCCGGAGACTGAGACGGCGGTACCGGCCGCCGGAGAACTGCCGGCGGCCCGGTACGTGGCGATGATCCAGCCGGTCCTTGAGCAATGGGTCGGGGAAGTGCGCCGCACCTTGGCGGCCAGCGGCCAGGTGGGGCTGTCGGCTCCGCCGACTGGGCTGTTGCTCAGCGGTCCAGGCGCTGCGCTGCCAGGGCTTGATGGATGGCTCTCGAGGCAGCTTGGCCTGCCGGTGACGCGGTTGACGATCGCCGCGCTGGGACCCGAGGCCGGCACGACGAATGCTCTGGCCGCAGGCCTGGCCGCGGTTACTGACCCTGGATTGGATTTGCAGCCGCCGGCGGCGCGTCAGCGTCGCAAAATGGCGAGGCTTGGCGTCCGCGTCGCGCAAGCCGGCGTGATCGCCGCACTCTGTGTGTCCGGCCTGGCCCTGGTCTGGCGCGCCCGCGCCTCTGAGGCTCGTCAGCGTATCGCCAGGCTCCGGGCGCAGTCAGAGGCGCAGCAACCCATCGTCCTGCTGCAGGCACAGGTTGCTGCTGCCGAAGCGTTGGAGCGCCAGCTCCTTGCCGATGCGCGCGTGCGCGCCGAGTGGCTGCGGCGCGTGGCCGCACAGGTGCCGGAAGCGGTGCGACTCTCCGAGCTCAGTGTTGGAGCAGGCGGCGTGCGGATCGCCGGTGAAGCAGAGCCGCGCGAGGAGCCCACCGCCGAGGCGCACGTGTCCACGCTGCGTTCGGCACTCGAAGCCGAACGCTTGTGCCGCGACATTCAGCTGAACTCCAGCCGCGGCGAGTCGCTCGTGACATTCACGCTTGAATGCAAGCTACCTGAATGATGCGCCCCCTGGATCTTCGCGTAGCACCATGGATCATCGCGGCCGTCTCCGCCGTTGTGATCGCCGCGGCATGGAACATGGGGTTCCGCCCGGCTGAGGCCACGGTGCGTGCCGCGGCTATCGAGGCTGAAACCGTCTCCAGCCAGGTTGCAGCCGTCGAGGTGATGCTGCTGGCTGCCGGCGGAGAGCCGGCGTGGCGCCGCAGCCAGGAGGCGCGGCGTTCGGCGCTGCAGGCGCGGCTGCCGATGCAGGAGCAGCTGCCAGGCGTGTTGAACGCGGTGGATGCGGTGTTCCGCCAAGGCAGGCTGACGCTGCGCAACGTCAGCCAGGGCAACGTGGAGCCGGTCAACCCAGCGGCGCCGGTGATGGTCCCGTCCGCGGATGGGATCTCCGCCGCCACGCTGGCATGCTACCGGCTGCCGCTGACGGTGATCGCCGAAGGCCGGTACCACGAGCTGGCGGACGCCATTGAGCAGCTCACGCGGAACGAGTTCCCGGCGTTGGTCAGCGTCGACAGCATGCAGCTGCGCCGTGTGGCGGAGGGCCCCCGCGTCGAGGCGACGGTGACCTTGACCGTCTATCTGACCGGGGTGCTGCGATGATCCCCCCACCTCTTTGCCATGAGCCCGCTTCCGGCGGGCGCCTGCCGACTGTTGGTCGGCAGGCCTGCGCAGTGCGTAGCACTGCGCAGATGTACAAAGAGGTGGGGGGATGATGCGCCTGGCGTGCGCGCTGTTGCTCGCCGGCGCAACCGTTGCGTGGGCAGAAGAGCCGGCACGCCGGGACCCGTTCATGTTCGGTCCCCGGCCGGGAGGAGAGCCGGTCGAGAACATCCAAGTCCCGGCGGTCCCTGGACCGGTGCTGATCGGCGTCCTGTGGGATGCGGAGCGGCCGCTGGCGATTTTGGGTGAGGAGCCGACGGCCGCAGGCCAGGAGGTCGCCGGCTGGCTGATCGTCGAGATTTCTCCGAACGGCATCACAGTCGAGCGCAATGGCCAGCGCCGCAGCTTGGAGCCTGGCGAGCGCATCCCTTCCGCACCGTAAGTCCCCTCCTTCGTTGACGCTCCGTCGGTGATGCCGTAACATAGTGGTTTGTGCCCATGAAACATCCCATCCGTCGTCGCATCATGTTCTTGGCGTTCCAGGGGTTGCGTGCATCCGTCCGGGTGCTGCCTGAGGCGGCCGTCGCCAGGCTCGGCTCCCTGTTGGGCGCGCTCGCGTACGCAGCGGCCCCTAAGCTGCGGCGGCTCACGCACCAGCACCTGGACGAGGCGCTTGGACTGCCGGGACAGGAGCGGCGGCGCGTGGCCCGGCAGGTGTTCGATCATTTCGGCCGGACCTTCATGGAGTGGCTCTGGCTGCCACGCCTGTCCAACGAGCAGCTCCAGCGCCTGGTTCGGTGCGAAGGGCTGGAGCATTTGCGCGGCGCGCTGGCGCAGGGCCACGGCGTCATCCTCGTGACCCCACACTTCGGCAATTGGGAAGTGCTCGTGGTTTGCCTGGGGTCGATGGGCTTTCCCGGCGCCGTGCTGGCGCGTCGGCTGCGGTACCCGGAGTATGAATCCTTCCTGATCGCGATGCGGCAGGCCAGAGGCGTGGCGACGCTGGAGCGCAGCTCGGTCAAAGCGATCGCCCAAGTGCTGCGCCGGAACCACATTGTGGGGCTGTTGCCGGACCAGGATATGGACGCGTTCGAGGGGATCTTCGTTCCATTTTTCGGCCGCCCGGCGCACACGCCGGTGGGCCCGGCCGCGCTGTCGCTGATGACGCGCGCCCCGCTCGTGCCGTGTTTCGCCATCCGCGACGGTCGCGGGTTTCGTCTGGTCGTCGAGCCGCCGATTCCGCCGCCCCAGACGACGGACCGGGCGGCCGCGATGCGCGAGTTGACGCTCGCGTGGAGCGCGGTCTTCGAGCGCACGATCCGCCGGTATCCTGGGCAGTGGGTCTGGATGCATCGGCGTTGGAAGACCCAGCCGGCCGCCACGCGCGTTGCGCCGTCGACGGTCGCCGGCACGCAGGATCCCCGGCCGGCCTTTGCCTTCGCGGTGGCGTTGATGGCGTTGAGCCTGCTGGGTGTCGCCGGGTGCGGGCCGAAGATGACCGCGGCCAAGGGGCAGGGGCCGGATCAGGAGATGGACACGTTTACGCTCAACAGTTACCGCGCCGACGACACCCGGAAATGGCAGCTGGAAGGGCACGGCGCCTCTGTTGAGGGCAAGGTCATCTCGGTCGCGAAGCCCAACGGCATCGGCTTCGATGAGACCCGCTCCGCCCGCATGACCGCCGGCGTGGCGATGATCAACCAGGACACACGGGACATCCGACTGGAATACGAGGCCACGATCCACACCTCCGACGGGCTCTGGTTCACCTCACCGATCCTCTACTGGATCCCGGACGCGCACCGGTTCGAGACGGACAACCCGGTCCGCATCGAGACCGACCGCATGCTGCTGCGCGGCCGCGGCTCGCACGGCGACACGGCGTTGAAGCAGGCCGTGATCCTGCGCGACATCGAGCTGGTGTTCAACCCCGGGGAAGGGCCGTCGCCGCTCACCGGCGCGCCGGCCACCGGGACGCGGCACGTCACGATCACGTGCGACGGCCCGCTGGACTTCGACTACGAGCACAACATCGCCACGTTCCACCGCAACGTGCGCGTCCAAGACCCCAGCGGCGATCTCTACTCCGACGTCCTCGTCGCGTACCTGGATCCGGCCACCCACGGCATCCGGTACGCCGAAGCCACCGGACGGGTGCGCATCGTGCAGCAGCAGAACACCGCGACCAGCACCAAGGCGGTGTATGACCCGAGGCTGGGCAAGGTGACGCTCGTCGGCCGCCCGTCGCTGCTCGTGTACCCGTCAGGCCCTGTCGAGCCGTCGCTGGGCTTGGCGCCGTCCTCCGCCGCGTCCGCCCCGCCTGCCCCGTCCGTGACGGGGTCGATGGCGGCCCAGGCGAGCCGCTGATGGCCAGCGAACTCCGCACGCACCAGCTCGTCAAAGGCTACAATGGGCGCCCGGTCGTGGACGGGGTGGACATCGGCGTCCGCACCGGCGAGATCGTCGGCCTGCTCGGCCCCAACGGCGCCGGCAAGACCACGACCTTCGCGATGGCCGTCGGCTACGTGAAGCCGGACGGCGGGCGCGTGCTGCTGGATGAGCAGGACATTACCGCGATGCCCATGTCGCTGCGCGCGCGCTCCGGCATCGGCTACCTGGCGCAAGAGCCGTCGATCTTCCGCAAGCTGACGGTCGAGCAGAACATCATGGCGATCCTCGAGACGCTGGAACTCTCGCCCCGTGCCCGTCGCCAGCGGCTGGACGTGCTGCTCAACGAGCTGGGCATCACGCACCTGGCGCGGCAGAAGGCGTACACGCTCTCCGGGGGGGAGAAGCGGCGGCTCGAGATCACGCGCGCGCTCGTGACCAACCCGCGCTTCATCCTGCTGGATGAGCCCTTCTCCGGGATCGACCCGATCACCGTGTTCGAGGCGCAGGAGATGATCCGCGAGCTGCGCGGGCGCGGCCTGGGCATCCTGCTGACCGACCATAACGTGCGGGAAACCTTGGAAATCACCGACCGGGCGTATATCATGGCGGAGGGCAAGGTCCTCATTTCCGGCACTGCCCACGAGCTCATCACCGATCCCCGGGCTCGGGAAATTTACCTCGGAGAGAAATTCCGGCTGTAACGCACGGCCCGTTCGTCACCGCGAACACCAGAGGAGTGTCATGTTTCGTAAGACTGCGCCTGAGCAAGCCGCGCCAAGAAAGGCGCCGGCCAATGGGGCCATCGTCACCGATGCTGCGCCGTGCCAGAAGCGGCTCACGATCACCGTGACGGCCGAGGAGATTGCGCCCCTCCGCGAGGTCGTCCTGAAGGAATTCCAGCGCGAGGTAGTGCTGCCCGGCTTCCGCAAGGGCAAGGCGCCCTCCGGCATGGTGGAGCAGAAGCACGGCCCGTCCATCCAGGAAGAGACGATTCAGCGCGCCACCCAGCAGGCGTTCCAGAAGGTGGTGAAGGAGCAAGGCCTCAAACCGGTGGGCCCCTTCGAGCTGAGCAAGGCCGACTATCAGGCGCAGCGCGGGTTGACCCTGGAGGCGACCGTTGAAGTCGAGCCGGAGTTTACGCTCGCCGCGTACACCGGCCTCGCGGTGACGCGTCCGTCGGCCGAGGTGTCGGACGCCGAGGTCGCGGAGTCCATGATGAAGCTCCAAGAGTCCATGGCGCAGATGGTGCCGGGCGCAGCAGGCGAGCCCAAGCAGAAGACCATTCCGCCGCTCGATGATTCGCTGGCCAAGGACTTGGGCTTCGAGACGCTCGAGAAGCTCCGCGAGCACGTCCGGTCGAAGATCGTCGAGCAGAAGGTGTCGGCCCAGCAGCAAGCCCTCGAGGCCGGCGTGTACGAGGCGCTGTTGACGCGCCACACCTTCGAGGTGCCGCCGAAGCTGGTCGAGCACCAGGCCGGGAAGCTGACCGGCGACTTCAAGATGCGGCTCACGCTCTCCGGCGTGCCGGAAGAGAAGGTCGAGGAGGAGGCCGGCAAGTTCACCGACCAGCTGCGCGGAAACGCCGAGCGGCTGGTGAAGCTGAGCTTCATCCTGGACCGGATCGCCGAGGCCGAGAAGATCGGCATCACGCAGGACGAGCTGGTCAAGCGCCTGTGGGACCTCTCCCGGCGGTGGCAGAAGGACCCGGTGGAAGTCCGCCAGATCCTCGACAAACAAGGGCTCTGGCCCTCGATCGCCAGCGCGATCCGCCAAGAGAAAACCGTGGCGCGGCTGCTTTCGACCGCCGCGATCACCGACACAGTAGTCCCACCACCTGTCGTTGGCCCTGCGGGCCAACATGTCGCCTCCGGCGTCACGACAGGTGGTGGGACCGTGCAACCAGGAGGCTCGAAGGCATGACCGTCTACAACCAGATGCTCGTCCCCATGGTGGTGGAGCAGTCGCCCCGCGGGGAGCGCGCGTATGACATCTACTCGCGCCTCTTGAAGGACCGCATCATCTTCGTCGGCACGCCGATCGACGACAACGTGGCCAGCCTAATCATCGCCCAGCTGCTCTTCCTCCAGTCAGAGGACCCGAACCGCGAGATCAGCATGTACATCAACTCCCCGGGCGGCTCGGTGACGGCGGGCCTGGCGATCTACGACACCATGCAGTACGTGAAATCGGAAGTGTCCACCGTCTGCGTCGGCCAGGCAGCCAGCATGGGGGCGATGCTCCTCTGCGCCGGGGCGAAGGGCAAGCGCTTCGCGCTGCCGGGCGCGCGGATCATGATCCACCAGCCGTGGGGCGGCGTGCAGGGCGCGGCCTCCGACATCTCGATCCAGGCGAAGGAAATCCTCCGCCTGCGCGAGAATCTGAACCAGCTACTGGTCAAGCACACCGGCCAGCTGCTGGAGCGCATCGAGAAGGACACGGACCGCGATTACTTCATGTCGGCGGAAGAGGCCAAGACCTACGGCCTCATCGACGAAGTGATCGCACAATCCAAGGGCAAAAAATAGTTTTGTTCACCGGTTCGCGAGTTAGCGAGTTGGCGGGTTCAACCCGCAAACTCACGAACCCGCGAACCCGCTAACCGGAGCTCGATGAGCGAGATTCTCTTGACGCCAGGTCCGACGCCTCTGCCGGACTATGTCCGGGAGGCGCTCGCCCGGCCGATCATCCACCACCGCACCGACGCGTACCGCGCGATCTTCCGCCGGGTCGCGGTCGGCTTGCCGCGGCTGTTTCACACGGCCGCGCCGGTTTTCACGCTGACCGGCTCCGGCACCGCGGCGATGGAAGCCGCGGTCGTGAACCTGCTCTCGCCTGGCGAAGAAGCCATCGTCCTGCTCGGCGGCAAGTTCGCCGAGCGGTGGCAGCACCTGTGCGAGGCGTACCACATCCGCGCCGTCACCGTGCCGGTGGCGTACGGCGAGGCGGTGGACCCGGCACAGGTGGAAGAGACGCTTACGCGCTACCCAGCCGCCAAGGTCATTTTGGCGACGCTGACCGAGACCTCCACTGGTGTCGTCCATGACCTGGAAGCGCTGGGCCGGATCGCGCGCGCGCAGGACCGGATCCTCGTGGCGGACGCGATCAGCGGTTTGGGGGCGGACGCATGCCGCACCGATGCGTGGGGTGTGGACGTCGTGGTGGCGGCCTCGCAAAAAGGGTTGATGCTGCCGCCGGGCTTGGGGTTTCTCAGCGTCAACGAGCGGGCGTGGAAATGCGTTGAGCGTTCCCGCAGCCCGCGGTATTACAACGACCTACGGCTCTATCGCGAGGCAGCGGCTGGGGATGATGCGCCCTTCACCTCGGCCATTCCGCTCGTGATCGCCTTGGACCTGGTCCTGGCGAAGCTGAACGAGGAAGGCATCGAGCAGGTGTGGCAGCGGACGGCGACGCTGGCCGCCTCGGTGCGCGCAGGGGCTGCGCGGCTCGGGCTGTCCGTGTTCGCGCGCCGGCCGTCGAACGCCCTCACCGCCATCGCGGTGCCAGAGGCGAAGCGGGTGGTGGAGGCGATGCACGCGCAGGGGGTGCGCGTCGCGGCCGGGCAGGGCGAGATGGCCGGCAAGATTCTCCGGATCGCGCACATGGGGCACATCACAGACTCGGACGTCCAGGCCGGGTTGAAGGCCTTGGGACAGGCATTGGCACAGGTCACGACAGGAGCGCAGGCATGACAGGCACCATCAGAGTGTTGGTCGCGGACAAGCTCTCCGAAGAAGGCATCAAGCTGCTCAAGGCCGAGCCGCAGTTGTCGGTGGACATCAAGACCGGCCTGTCGCCGCAGGAGCTGGCCGCGATCGTGGGCCCGTACCACGGCCTCGTCGTGCGCAGCGCGACAAAAGTCACCGCCGAGGTCATCGCCGCCGCGAAGAACCTGCGCGTCATCGGCCGCGCCGGCGTCGGGCTGGACAACGTGGACGCGGACGCGGCGACCCAGCGCGGCATCATCGTCATGAACGTGCCGGCCGGCAACACGATCTCCACCGCCGAGCACACCGTCACCATGATGCTGGCCCTCGCGCGCCGCATCCCGCAGGCAAGCGCCTCGCTGCGCGGCGGCGCATGGGAGCGCGCCAAGTTCGTCGGCACCGAAGTCTTCGGCAAGACGCTGGGCATCGTCGGCCTCGGCAAGATCGGCACCGAGGTGGCCAAGCGCGCCCAGGCCTTCGGCATGGAGGTGCTGGCGTACGACCCGTTCCTCTCAACGCAAAAGGCGCAGCAGCTCGAGATCCAGCTCGCCGATCTGCCCACGATCTACGCACAGGCGGACTTCATCACCGTCCACGTGCCGCTCACGGATGAGACCCGCGGCATGATCGGCGCCAAGGAAATGGCGCAGATGAAGAAGGGGGTGCGCCTGATCAACTGCGCCCGCGGCGGCATCATCCACGAGCAGCAGTTGGCCGACGCCATCACGAGCGGCCAGGTCGCCGGGGCCGCCATCGACGTCTTCGAGCAGGAGCCGCCGCCCAAGGACCACCCGCTCATCAAGCTCGACCAGGTCGTGTGCGTGCCGCACCTGGGCGCTTCCACCGAAGAGGCGCAGTTCAACGTGGCCATCGAGGTCGTCAAGCAGGTGGCCGACGCGCTGCTCGGGCGCGGCATCCGCAACGCGGTCAATATGCCGTCGCTGGACGCCCAGACCATGAAGGCGCTGCAGCCCTACATCACGCTCGGCGAGCGGATCGGCTCGCTGGCGGCCCAGCTCACCGGCAAGATCGCCGAAGTGTGCGTGACGTACGTGGGCGAGCTCACGGGCCACGACACCTCGGCCGTCACCATGGCCGTCCTGAAGGGCCTGCTCACGCCGATCGTGGGCGAGAACGTCAACTACGTCAACGCCGCCCTCATCGCCGCGGAGCGCGGGATCAAGCTCGTCGAGGCGAAGGCTTCGCAGCTCGATGAATACGCGAACCTGCTGGCCCTCGAGGTCCGGGGCGACGGCAAGACGCTGGCCATTGCCGGCACGCTCTCGGCCCGGCGCGAGCCGCGCATCGTGAAGATCGACCGCTACGCCGTCGAGGTCGCCCCCGAAGGCTGCCTGCTCGTCATCCGCAACCAGGACAAGCCAGGCATCATCGGCGGCCTGGGCACGCTGCTGGGCAAGGCGAACATCAACATCGCCGGCATGAGCAACGGCCGCGAGACGCCGGGCGGGCAAGCGGTGACGATCTTCAATATCGACGGCCCGGTCTCGGCCGACATTCTGGAGCAGGTGAAGACGCTGCCGCACGTGGTGGATGCGAAACTCATCAAGTTCTAAGTCCCGCCGGAGCCTCCGGCGTCCGCCCGCCCGCGCGCGCAGCCGGGCGGTGGTGGCCCCCCCGCGCACCCGCCGCAGCCCGCACACCATCATCGTCGGCGTGCAGTGGGGCGATGAAGGCAAGGGCAAGATCATCGACGTCCTCACCGCCGAAGCCGACATCTTGATCCGCTATCAAGGCGGCAACAACGCTGGCCACACCGTGATCGCGGACGGCCGGGAGTTCATCTTCCACCTGATCCCCTCCGGGCTGCTGCACCGCGGCAAGGTCGGTTTGATCGGCAACGGCGTCGTCATCGACCCGGCTGCGCTCCTCGAGGAGCTGGCTCGGCTCAAAGCGTGCGGCGTGGACGTCGCACGCGCGGTCAAGGTCAGCGACCAGGCGCACGTGATTTTTCCGTATCACAAGAAGCTCGACCTGGCCGAGGAGAACATGCGCGCGGGCCGCATCGGCACGACCGGCCGCGGCATCGGCCCATGCTACGTGGACAAGATGGCGCGGTGCGGCATCCGGATCGCAGACCTCTGCCGGCCCGAGGTGCTCAAGGTCAAGCTCAAGCAGAACGTCGAAGAGAAGAACCGCGTCTTGAAGCTGCTCTACGGCCAGGCGCCGCTGGCGTTCGCCTCCATGTACGAGGAGTACCGCCGCTACGGTGAGCAGCTGGCCCCTCAGGTCGTCAGCAGCGTGCCGTTTTTACGCGAGGCGATGAGTCAGGGCAAACGGCTCCTGTTCGAAGGTGCGCAGGGGACCATGCTTGACCTGGATCACGGCACCTACCCGTTCGTCACATCGTCCAACGCCACCGCCGGCGGCGCGTGCACCGGCACCGGCGTGCCACCCACCGCGATCGGCCGGGTGATCGGCGTCGTGAAGGCGTACACGACCCGCGTCGGGGAAGGGCCGCTGCCGACCGAGTTCCCGCCGGCGCTCATGGAGCGCGTGCGCAAGCGCGGCAAGGAATTCGGGGCCACGACCGGACGGCCCCGCCGCTGCGGCTGGTTCGACGCGGTCGTCGCCCGCCACGCGGTCTCGGTCAACGGATGCGACACCGTCGCGGTGACGAAGCTGGACGTGCTGGATGACATGGAGACGATCCAGATTTGCACCGGCTACCGGCACGGCAAGACGGTGCTGCGGGATTTCCCATCCGACCTGGACCTATTGGGCGCCTGCGAGCCGGTGTACGAGTCCTGGCCCGGCTGGTTGGACGACACCGGGGAAGCAGACTGTTTCGAATCGCTGCCGCCGAAGGCCCAGCGCTACCTGCGCAGGTTGGAGCAGCTCATGGGTGCCCCCATCTGCCTGATCTCAGCCGGCCCGCGCCGCGAGCAAGCGTTTAAAACAAACCACTGGTAGCGGCAAGCAACCCGGCGGCATTCGGGTGGCGCGGGGCGGTCCCGTTGTGGCTCGCGGAAATAGCACGGGCGGGAGGCCGCGTGTGCCGCTGTCCGGCCGTCCCGTTGCTTCGGGTAGGGGCCGGGTCTGCGGGGGATGGGGGGACTGCCGGGTAGGCTTCCACGGAGCCGCCCGCCGGCCAGGCCGGCAGCGCGCACCGCGGCCACCCCGCCCGTCGTAGGCGGCCTGGAGCCAGGACCTGTAGATGCGGGTTGCTTGACGCTGTTACAACCCTTTGTTAGAGTAAGCGCTAACGCCAATCAAGGAGGCTGTACCATGAGACGTTGGATCGTGCTGGGGCTGGTGCTTGCGAGTACCGGGTGTGCCGTGCAGTTCGCCAAACGCTCCCCGTGGGATGTGCAGCAACTCGCGGAACTGAGCGACCAGCTTGAGCAGTTCAAGACGCTCGCGCGCCTGAAATCGGAGGAGGCGGATGAGTTGCGCCGCGCCAAGGCCGAGCTCGAGTCGCGCCTGAGTTCTTCCGAGGTCACCGTCGGATACGATGAACGCGGCCTGGTCACCCGGCTGCTGGATGCCGTCCTCTTCGACTCTGGCAAAGCCGCCCTGCGTCGCAGCGCGTACCCGGTGCTCGACCGCGTCGCGGCGGTGCTGCAGGACGTCGGCGAGCAGCCGCTCGGCGTGGAAGGCCACACCGACAACGTGCCGATCAAGTTCTCGGGATGGAAGAGCAACAAGGCGCTCTCCGAGGCCCGGGCCGACGCGGTGGCCGAGTACCTGATCCAAAAGGGTGTCACCCGCAGCCGCGTCACGGTGACCGGCCACGGCGAGGACCGGCCCATCGAACCCAACGACACGCCGGACGGCCGGCAGAAGAACCGCCGTGTGGAAATCATCATCCTCCCGCAGCACTCCGGCTATCAGGACGATGCGAAAGCCGCCGGCGGGTACACCAAGTAACCCATGGCGCTGCCGCGTCGCACGGTGCTGATCTGGGGAGGGCTCGTCCTTGTGGTGGTGGGGCTGGCGGTGGCACTCGCCGCGGTCGGCTCGCAGCTTGACACCTCGAAGCTGGACCAGCAGGACCTCGAGAGCGAGGTGGAGGAGCTCGAGCAGGAAGTGGATGCGCTCTCCGAGGAGCGCGACATGCTGCAGGGCCAGGTCGACGACCAGCTCAAGTCCATCGAGCAGTTGAAGGTCGAATTGGATCGCTCGCGCGGGCAGGTGGCTCCCGCGGCGCCAGCTCAATAGTTCGCTCCCTCGCCTGGTCTTGGTGATACCGGCCAGGCTTCGGGATCGACCGTCGCCCGCCAGCGTGTGGCGCCGGTCGGCCGGCTTCCACCACCCTTCCCACCGCAGGATTTCGATGACTGAGCAGCGGAAACAACCCGCGCACGTCGCGATCATCATGGACGGCAACGGCCGCTGGGCCGCCGCCAGGGCGCTGCCGCGCATCCTCGGCCATCGCGCCGGCGCGGACGCGGTCCGCCGCGTCGTGGAGGCCTCCTGCGAGCTGGGCCTGAAGGCGCTCACGCTGTACGCCTTCTCCTGGGAGAATTGGGAGCGGCCCTCCGACGAGATCAAGGACCTCATGGGCCTGCTCGAGGAGTTTCTCGACGGGGAAATGCCGACCCTGCACCGCGAGCGCATCCGCCTTCAGGCGATCGGCCGGCTCGAGCAGCTGCCGCCCGGCACGCAGGCCGCGTTGCGGCGCGCATCCGCGGCCACCGCCGGATATGACCGCATGACGCTGACACTGGCCATCAGCTACGGCGGCCGGCAGGAGCTGCTCGATGCCATGCGCAAGATCGCCGAGGCGGTGCGGCAGGGGCACCTGGCCCCCGAGGCTATCGATGAAGCGACGATCGCGTCGCACCTATACACCGCCGGCTTGCCGGACCCGGACCTCGTGATCCGCACCTCCGGCGAGCAGCGGCTGTCCAACTTCCTCCTCTGGCAATCCTCGTACGCCGAGCTGTACGTGACGCCGAAGCTGTGGCCGGAATTCGGCAAGGATGACTTGGCCGACGCCTTGGCAAATTACGAACGACGGGAGCGACGGTTTGGCCGGACCCCGACTCATGCCTGAGCCCACGCAAGCCTCGGCGACGGCTGCGGCCCCGCCCGCGGGCGGGGACCATCCCCACAGCCTCGGCCGGCGCCTCGCCATCTCCACCGTGCTGGTCAGTGTGGTGCTGGGCATCCTGTTCCGCGCGCCGCTGGCGTACTTCGTGCTCACCGTGATGTGTTTTACCGGGGCGGCGTTGTTCGAGTTCTTCACCGTCGTGCGCAACCGCGGCATCCTGATCCACCGGCCACTGGGCGTCACCCTCGGGCTCATCCTCTCCCTGCTCATCGCATGGCGCGCGTTCGTCAAGCCCGGCCTGCTGGAGGTGCCGGCATGGCTGGCCAGCGCCGGTCCGCTCATGGCGTGGGGCTGGCTCGTGTTCTGGCCCGGTGCCATCATCCTCGTCTGCATCCGCCAGCTCGGCCGCGAGAACAACTCCGAGGCGGTCCACGGGATCTCGACGACGCTCTTCGGCCTCGCCTACATCGCCACGCTCTCCAGCTACTTGTATTACCTGCGCGCCCTCCACCCGGTGCGCGGGGCCTGGCTCGTGTTCTACATCCTCTGGGTCACGAAGCTGGCCGATGCCGGCGCGTACATCATCGGAAGGCTGTTCGGCCGCACGCTGCTGATCCCGCGGATTTCCCCGCGCAAGACGCGCGAAGGCATGCTCGGCGCGCTGCTCTTCGCCGCGGTTGCGGCGATCATCGCTCGGCCGGTCCTCGGACCCTTCGCCTGGTCGCCGCTCACAACTGTCCTCATTGGCGCCGGTTTGGGCGCGCTCGGGCAGGTGGGTGATTTGTCCGAGTCCTTGCTCAAGCGCGACGCGCGGGTCAAAGACTCCGGCGGCTTATTCCCGGGATTAGGCGGCGTCCTGGACGTGCTGGACAGCTTGCTGTTTACGGTGCCGGTCTTCTACGGGCTGCTGCTCCTCGGATGATCCCCCCACCTCTTTGCGCATCTGCGCAGTGCTACGCACTGCGCAGGCCTGCCGACCAGCGGTCGGCAGGCGCCCGCCGGAGGCGGGCTCATGGCAAAGAGGTGGGGGGATGAAGCGCGTCGCGGTCCTAGGCTCGACCGGCTCGATCGGCCGCAATACCCTGGAGGTGATCGCGAGTCATCCGGAGAAGCTCTCGCTGGCCGGCCTCGCGACTCGTTCGCGGGTGGACGTGCTGGCCGAGCAGGTGCGTCGCTTGCGGCCGCCGCGCGTGGCGGTGTGGGAGCCGGAGAAGGCGCAGGAGCTGGCGCGCCTGGTCCCAGGCCTTACGCCGCTCATCGGCCTCGACGGGCTCACCGCGCTCGCGACGCACCCGGACGTGGACATCGTCGTGGTCGCCACATCGGGCCGCGAGGCGCTCGTGCCGCTCATCCGCGCGATCCAGGCCGGCAAGCGCATCGCCCTCGCGAACAAGGAACTGCTCGTCATTGCCGGCGAGCTGATCATGCGGCTCGTGCGCGAGCACGGCACGAGCCTGGTGCCGGTGGATTCGGAGCATGCCGGCCTGTTCCAGTGCCTGGCCGGGCTGCCCCGGGTGCAGGTGCGCCAGGTGGTCGTGACCGGAAGCGGCGGGCCGCTGTGGGCCACACCGGCCGCTGCGATCGCCGGGGCGACCCGGGCCCAGGTCTTGGCGCACCCGAAGTGGACCATGGGGCCGAAGATCACCGTCGATTCCGCGACCTTGATGAACAAAGGGCTCGAAGTGATCGAGGCGCATTGGCTCTTCGACCTGCCGCTGGACTGCTTGAAGGTCCTGATCCACCCGGAGGCTGCGGTGCACGCGCTCATCGAGCTGGTCGACGGGGCGTGGCTCGCCCAGGTCGCCCCATGCGACATGCGGCTGCCGATCCAGTACGCGTTGAGCTACCCGGAGCGGTGGGAGAGCCACGCGGTGCCGCGCCTGGACTTGACCCGGCTCGGCGCGTGGCGGTTCCACGAGCCGGACCTGGACCGGTTCCCGTGCCTGCGCTTGGCCCTTGAGGCCGCGCGGCAAGGCGGTACCGCGTGCGTGGCGCTCAACGGGGCGAACGACGCGGCCGTGCACGCCTTCTTGGAGGACCAGATCGCCTTCGGGGACATCCCGCGCATCATCGCTGACACGCTCGAACACCACCAACCCGTCCCGCATCCGTCGCTCGAGGACATCCTCGCCGTTGACGCCTGGGCCCGGGCCACCGCAGGAGAGAGGATCCACCAATGCTCAGTGCGCTGATCTCGGTCATCATTTTAGGGCTGCTCGTGCTCATCCACGAGCTCGGCCATTTCTTCGTGGCCAAGTGGTCCGGGGTCCGCATCCTGCGGCTCTCGATCGGCTTCGGTCCGCAGCTGTTCACCCGCACCGTGGGCGAGACGGAATACACGGTCAGCCTCATCCCGCTCGGCGGTTACGTGAAGATGGCCGGCGAGCAGCAGGAAGAGATCACCCACAAGCCGTGGGAATACCTGTCCAAGCCGGCCGGCGTGCGCGCCGGCATCATCGTCGCCGGCCCGTTCATGAACTGGGTGCTCGCGACGGTGTGCCTCTGGACGGTCTTCGTGATCGGCTACCCGGACCTGCTGCCCATCGTCGGGGACGTCAAGCCGGACATGCCGGCCCAGGCCGCCGGGTTACAGAAGGGTGACCGGATCGTGGCCCTCGACGGCGCGGCCGTGAACACCTGGGACGCCATGACCAAGGCGATCTCGGGTGCGCCTGAGCGCGCGGTGCGTTTGGAGATCCGCCGCGGCGACGCCACGCAGACCATCACCCTCACGCCGAAGCTGGAAGCCTTCGTGGACCCCTTCGGCAAGCCTCAGCAGGTCGGTCGCATCGGGATCGCGCCCAGCGGCGAGTTCGAGTTCCGCAAGGTCGGCCCGGTCACCGCCATCGGCCGCACGATCCAGCAGGAAGCCGAGTGGCTCAGCCAGACGCTGTACTCGCTGGGGGCCATGTGCACCGGCCGGCTGTCGATGCGCGATTCGATGACCGGGCCCATCGGCATCCTGCATCTGACCTCCGACGCAGTGCGCATGGGCATTCGGCCGCTCTTGTTCTTCGTTAGCCTCATCAGCCTGATGCTGGCACTGTTCAACCTGTTCCCGGTGCCGATCCTTGACGGCGGCCATCTGCTGTTCCTGGCACTGGAGAAGCTGCGCGGCAAGCCGGTGAGCCTCCGCATCCAGGAGCGCGCCTCGCAAGTGAGCCTCGCGCTCCTCATGATGCTGGTCCTCGTGACATGCATCAACGACGTGAGCCGCTTTTGGCTGGGAAAATGACGGGCCAACCCCGCGGGACGTTTCTGGTGCTCGCCCAAGGCTAAGGAGAGCGAGCAACAGAAATGTCCCAGAAGCCAGCACCCACGAACCAATTCATGTCTACGCGTCGCATGTCAAGGCAGGTCAAGGTCAAGGACGTGTTGATCGGCGGGGACGCGCCGGTGTCCATCCAGTCCATGACGAAGACCGACACGGTGGACGTCGAGGCGACCGTCCGGCAGATCCGCGCGCTGGCCACCGCCGGCTGCGAGATCGTCCGCATCGCGGTGCCCACGATCGAGGCGGCCAAGGCACTCCCGGACATCCGCCGCGAGGCCAACAAGGTCCCGCTCGTCGCTGACATTCATTTCCATCCCCAGTTCGCGATCGCAGCCATCGAGGCTGGGTTCGATAAGATCCGCTGGAACCCAGGCAATATCCGGGACGCGAAGAAGGTCCGCGAGGTCGTGGACCGCGCGAAAGAGCGGCGCATCCCGATCCGCATCGGCGTCAACGTGGGCTCCTTGGACCCGGAGTGCGAGGCCGCGCACCAGGACGACCTGGTCGAGGCGATCGTGCAGAGCGCGCTCAAATCCGTGCGGCTCTTTGAGAGCTTCGGCTTCACCGACAGCGTGATTTCGCTCAAGTCCTCAGACGTGCTCCAGATGCTGGCCGCGTACCGGCGCATGGCCCAGCTGTGCGACTACCCGTTCCACCTGGGCGTGACCGAGGCCGGACTGCTGGAATCCTCGACGGTGAAGTCGTCCATCGGCATCGGCGCACTCCTGGCCGAGGGCATCGGCGACACGGTCCGCGTCTCCATCACCGGCGACCCGGTGGATGAGATCAAGGTGGCACAGCGCATCCTCTCCGCGCTTGAGCTGCGCCGGTTCGAGACCAACGTCATCGCCTGTCCCTCCTGCGGCCGGTGCGAGGTGGACGTGGTCAGCGTGGCCAAAGAGGTGCAGGAGCGGTTAACCGCGCTCGCCGCGATCGAGCCGAAAGCGCTGGAGCTGACCGTCGCGGTCATGGGCTGCGTGGTCAACGGCCCAGGCGAATCCGAACACGCTGACGTTGGGGTCGCCGGAGGCGGCGGGGTCGGCGTGGTGTACCGCAAGGGCAAGCAGGTCCGTCGCGTCCCGGAAGCTGAAATGGTAGATGCAGTAATTGATGAAGTTCGAAGCGTTCTTAGCGAAGGCCGGCCCGTCGTGACAGTGACGAGTTCCGAGTGACGAGTTACGAATGAACTCGGCACTCGACACTCGTAATTCGCAACTGCCCACGCGCTGGTCCACTTATCTTTGTCCCACCCTCAAAGAAGACCCCAAGGACGCTGAAGCCGTCAGCCACAAGCTGATGGTCCGCGCCGGCCTCATCCGCCGGCTCGGCTCCGGCGCGTACACGTACCTGCCGATGGGGCTGCGCGTCCTGCACAAGGCCATGCGCATCGTGCGGGAGGAGATGGACCGCACCGGAGCGCAAGAGGTGCTCATGCCGGCCATGCAGCCGGTCGAGTTGTGGAAGCAGACCGGCCGCTACGATGTGATGGGCGACGTGCTGATCAAGTTCAAGGACCGCACCGGCAAGGAAGTCGTCCTCGGCCCCACACACGAAGAGGTGGTCACCGACCTTATGAAAGAGGTCCAGTCCCACCGCCAGCTGCCGGTGACGGTGTATCAAATTCAGACCAAGTTCCGCGACGAGCCGCGGGCACGCTTCGGCATCATCCGCTCGAAAGAGTTCCTCATGAAGGATGCGTACAGCTTCGACGTGGACCAGGCTGGCCTGGACCGCAGCTACCAGACCATGTACGAAACGTACCAGCGCATCTTCGCGCGCGCTGGCGTCACCGCCCTAGCATGCGAGGCTGATCCAGGCGTGATGGGCGGCAACACCTCGCACGAGTTCATGGCCCCCTCGCCAAACGGGGAAGACACCGTAGTGCGCTGCACCGCGTGCGGCTACGCCGCCAACCTGGAAGCGGCACGCTGCGGCGAGTCCATAGTCCATAGTCCGCAGTCCATAGACACGCCAAAACCGCTCGAGACCGTCAAGACGCCGGGCCAGCACACCGTTGAGCAAGTGAGCGGTTTCCTGAAAGTTTCTCCGCAGCAGCTCCTCAAAACGCTCATCTATGAATCAGGGAAGGATGCGGTTGCGGTGCTGGTCCGTGGCGACCATGATGTCAACGATGCGAAACTGAAACGGTTGCTGAAAGACCCGCGCCTGGCACTGGCGGGCGGGGCCACGATCGAGCGGCTCACGAAAGCCCCGGTCGGGTTCGCCGGCCCGGTCAACCTCTCCGGCGTGGCGATCGTCGCTGACCACGCAGCCATGAAGGTGGTCAACGCAGTCACTGGCGCCAACACAGCTGAGACGCATCTGATCAACGTCAACCCAGGCCGAGACTTCCACGCCGCCCAGATCGCGGATGTGCGCGTCATCACCCCCCAGGACCCGTGCCCGAAATGCGGCAAGGCGGTGGAGTTCGTGCGCGCGATCGAGGTCGGGCATGTGTTCAAGCTGGGCACCAAGTACACGCAGGCGCTGGGTGCTTCGATCCAAGACCCGTCCGGCAAATCTGGGCCGATGATCATGGGCTGCTATGGCATCGGCATCAACCGGATCGTGGCCGCGGCCATCGAGCAGCGCCACGATGCGAACGGTATCGCCTGGCCGGTGTCGCTGGCCCCCTTCGCAGTGGTGGTGACCCTCATGGACCCTGGCGACGCGGCCCAGCAGGTGGCCGGGCAGCAGGCGGTCCAGGCGCTGGAGCAAGCCGGCTTTGAGGTGCTGCTGGACGACCGGCCGCACTCGCCCGGCAGCAAGCTCAAAGACGCGGACTTAGTGGGATTCCCGGTGCGGGTGGTAGTGGGCAAGGCCTGGCAAGGCGGCAAGTACGAAGTGGGGCGGCGCGGCACCAGGGAAAAACTCGAGGTCAGCCCGGCAGAGCTCTCCGTCACCGTCGGGAAACTCCTTGACAAGCCTGAAACGCCGTAGTAGCCTGTCCCTGTTATTGTTAGGCCCGACGACGTGGGTGAACCCCACGTTTTTTGTTTCTCTGAGACGATGAGCGATCCGCGGACCACCGCAATCCAGTCGATCGTCGAGCCGATTTTGGCCGAGAAGAGCGTGGAGCTTGTGGAGCTGACCACCCGGCCACAGGGCCGCCAGGTGCTCATCCGCATCCTGGTGGACAAGCCGGGCGGGATCACCTTGGCGCAGTGCGCCGGGCTCAACAACCATATCGGGCAGGCGCTGGAGCAGGCGAACGTGATCGAGGAGAGCTACACTGTGGAAGTCTCCTCGCCTGGCTTGGACCGGCCGCTGATCAGCAAGCGGGACTACGAGCGCACGGTGGGCGAATCCGTGCAGCTTGACGTCAAGATCGAGGACGGGCGGTACCGGCCGTTGGAAGGCGTCCTCCTCGCGGTGCAGCCGGAGGCCGTGGTGCTGAAGCTGCCCGACGGGAACGTGACCGTGCCGTTTACCGATATCCGCATCGCGAAGAAAGTCATCAAGTGGTGAGCCATGAACGGGGAACTGCTCGCAATTCTTGAGGCCATCGAGCGGGACAAGGGCATCGACCGCGAAATCCTGATCCAAGCGGTCGAATCCGCCCTGGCCACCGCCGCCAAGAAGTCCGTCGGCCTGCCCGAGGAGCACCCGGTCACCGTCACCATCGACCGCAAGACCGGCAAGCTCTCCATGATCACCGACAACCACGAGCTGCGCTCAATCGACTTCTCCCGCATCGCGGCCCAGACCGCCAAGCAGGTCATCATCCAGAAGATCCGCGAAGCGGAGCGCGACGTGGTCTTCACCGAGTTCCAGGGCCGCGTCGGCGACATCCTGACCGGCACCGTCCACCGGTTCGAGCGGGGCGACGTCGTCGTCGAGCTGGGCCGCACCGAGGGCGTGCTGCCCAAGTCTGAACGCATCCCGCACGAGGAGCACCACCAGGGCGACCGGCTGCAGGGGTTCGTGCTCGAGGTCCGCAAGGCCTCGCGCGGGCCGGCGGTCGTGCTCTCGCGCACCCACGAGGGCTTCATCCGCGGCCTCTTCGCCTTGGAAGTGCCGGAGATCGCCGAGGGCATCGTGCAGATCCAGGGCATCGCCCGCGAAGCCGGCGACCGCACCAAGATCGCGGTCAGCTCCAGCGACGACCGGGTGGACTGCGTCGGCGCGTGCGTCGGCATGCGCGGCACGCGCGTGAAGAACATCGTGCGCGAGCTGCACGGCGAGAAGGTCGACATCATCCGTTGGCACACCGACATCAAGGAGTTCATCGGGGCCTCGCTCTCGCCTGCCAAGATCGCCGAGATCCAGCTCAACGGCGGCCACAAGCAAGCGCTCGTCATCGTCGACGACGACCAGCTCTCGCTGGCCATCGGCAAGAAGGGGCAGAACGTCCGCTTGGCCTCCAAGCTGACCGGCTGGCAGCTCGACATCAAGAGCCGCGTTCAGATGGCGGTCAGCGCCGGGGCCCCGCCGACGCTGAGCAGCCTCTCGGGGGTGGGCCCGACGACCGAGGAGCGCCTCAAGGAAGCCGGCGTGACGGCCGTCGAGCAGCTCGCGAGCATGACGCTCGAGCAGCTCACCGCGGTTAAGGGCATCGGCGAGAAGACCGCCCAGAAGATTCTGGAGTCTGCGAAGCAGGCGCTGGCCAAATCCGCCGCCGCGCCGACGGTTGACGCGGCCCCCTCCGAGGTCGGGCCGGACGCCGGCAGCCAGCCCAGCAGCCAAGCGCCGCCGATGGATGAGCCCCAACAACCGGAGAGCCCTGTCTAGCCCATGCGCGTGTCTGAGCTTGCGAAGGCGTTGAAGCTTGAATCCAAGGACCTATTGGTCCAGTTGAAGAAGCTGCGCATCACCGCGACCTCGCATGCCAGCACGCTCGATGCGGATGCGGTCAACCGCGCCCGCAAGGCGCTGACGCCAGCCAAGAGGACGCCGCCCAAACCCATCGCCAAAGTCAAGACCGCGGTGAAGACCGCGGCCAAAGCCGCGCCAGCCGTCGTCAAGAAGGCGGCCACGGCCGGGGTTCCATTGAAACCGGAAGCGCGCACCACCGCGGCCCCAACCGCGCCGGCGCTCAGACCGGCCGCGCCCACCGCAGCACCGCGTCCGTCGGTGGCACCGGTGTCGCCGAAGCCTTTGATCGCGCCGTCGCGCCCGGCCGGGACGACGGTCATGATGCCGCCCAAGCCCTCAGCCCCGGCTCCCGTCGCGCCGCCTGCGCCTCCAAAACAGGCGCCAGTCCAGAAAGCGGCCCCAATTGTCGCAAAAGCCACACCGGTAGCGGTCGAAGCTCCACCGGTCCCCGCCGGCCCACCGAAGCAGCTCGAGGTCCGGTTCCCCATCACCGTCAAAGACCTCGCTGATCAGATGGGCATCAAGGCGACCGACCTGATCAAGCACTTGCTCACGCAAGGCGTCTTCGCCTCGATGGTCCAGCAGCTCGATGAGGCGACCGTCACGAAGTTCGCCCCGGCGTTCCACTGCGAAGTCCTGCCGCAGCCCACGCTCGAAGAGCAGCTGATGGAACGGGTCAAGCCGGACCCGAAGCATTTGGTCCCCCGCGCCCCGGTCGTCACCTTCATGGGCCACGTGGACCACGGCAAGACCAGCCTCCTCGACGCCATTCGCCAGGCCAAGGTCGCCGAGGGCGAAGCCGGCGGGATCACGCAGCACATTGGCTCGTACGAAGTGACCCTCCCGAAGGGGCGCGTGACGTTCCTCGACACGCCGGGCCACGAGGCGTTCTCGGCGCTGCGCGCCCGGGGGGCGAACGCGACCGACATCGTGGTCCTGGTCGTCGCCGCAACTGACGGCGTCATGCCGCAGACCGTCGAGGCCATCGACCACGCGAAAGCGGCGGAGGTGCCCATCGTGGTCGCCATCAACAAGAGCGACCTGCCGGATGCCAACCCGCAGAAGGTCAAGCAGCAGCTGACCCAGTACGGGCTCGTCGCCGAGGACTGGGGCGGCAAGACGATCATGGTCGAAGTCTCGGCCAAGACGCGCCAGGGCATCGACCGGCTCCTCGAGATGTTGTTGCTCGAGGCCGAAGTGCTGGAGCTGACGGCCGATCCGATGATCCCGGCGACCGGCATCGTGATCGAAGCGAAGAAGACCTCGGATCGCGGCGCGGTCGCGACCCTGCTCATCCAGCACGGCACGCTCCGGGTCGGCGACCCGCTTGTGGCGGGGGCGGTGTTCGGCCGCGTGCGCGCGATGATCGATGACCGCGGCCACCGGATCAAGGAAGCCGGTCCGGCCAAGCCGATCGAGATCCTCGGCCTGCCGGAAGTGCCCAAGGCCGGCGACCGGTTCCTGATCGTGTACGATGAGCGCGACGCCAAGCGGCTCGTCGAGCAGCGGCGGGAGCACCGCCAGCAGGCGGCGGTCATCCACCCGAAGCGCATTACGCTGGAAGAGCTGCACACGCGCATCAAGGAAGGCAAGCTCAAGGACCTGCGGCTCATCCTCAAGGCGGACGTGCAAGGCTCGCTCGAGGCGATCGTGGCCAGCCTGATGAAGCTCGACACCGAGCGGGACGAGGTGCAGTTCAGGATCCTGCACTCGGGCGTCGGCGACATCAACGAGTCGGACATCATCCTTGCCGCCGCGTCGGACGCCCTCGTCATGGGCTTCCACGTCGGCATCGACCCGCAGGTGCAGGTGCTGGCCGTGGCCGAGGGCGTCGACGTCCACATCTACCAGATCATCTACGAGCTGATCAACCAGATCCGCAGCGCCATCGAAGGGCTGCTCGAGCCGTCGCTGGAGGAAACCTTCGTCGGCCGCGCCGAGGTCCGCAAGCTGTTCCAGGTCTCGAAGATCGGCACCGTCGCCGGCTGCATGGTGACGAAGGGCATCGTGCGCCGTGACGCCGTCTTCCGCGTCATCCGGGGCAAGGAACGGGTCTTCGACGGCAAGGTCCAGAACCTCAAGCGCTTGAAGGACGATGCCCGCGAGGTGCAAGAAGGCGTGGAGTGCGGCATCTCGCTGGAAGGGTTCGTCGGCGGCCTGCAGGTCGGGGACCTGATCGAAGCCTGGGACGTGAAGAAAGTCGCTCGCCGACTCGCCTGAGTCCCTCCGTGGCCAGCCGTCAACGCGTCCTCTCCGGCATGCGGCCCACCGGCCAGCTCCACCTCGGCCACCTCGTGGGCGCGCTCGCCAACTGGAAGACCCTCCAGGAATCCTACGAATGCTTCTTCATGGTCGCGGACTACCACGCGCTCATGAGCGAGTACGAGCACCCGGAGAAGATCCGCGCGTGGGGCTACGACAACGTCACCGACTGGATCGCCGCCGGCATTGACCCGAAGCGCTCGGTCCTCTTCCGCCAATCGGACGTGCCGGAGCACTTCGAGCTGTTCACGATCCTCTCGATCCTGACCCCGCTGGGGTGGGTGGAGCGGGTGCCCACGTACAAGGAACAGCTCCGGGAAATCCAAGGGCGGGACATCACAACCTACGGATTTTTAGGCTACCCTGTGCTGCAGGCGGCTGATATCCTACTCTACAAAGCGCACGCAGTGCCGGTCGGGGAAGATCAGCTGCCGCATCTGGAGCTGACGCGCGAGATCGTGCGACGGGCTCATTCGCTTCTCAAGCGCGAGATCTTCCCTGAGCCGAAGGCGCTGCTGACCGAGGCGCCCAAGCTGCTCGGCATTGACGGGCGGAAGATGTCCAAGAGCTACGGCAACACGATCACCCTCTCCGAATCAGCCGACGCCATCCGCGCTGCGGCGCAGAAAATGTTCACCGACCCCACCCGGATCAAGATGACCGATCCGGGCCACCCGGAGACGTGCAACGTGTGCGGCTACTGGAAGATGTTCGCGCCTGAGCAGGCCGGGGCGGTCTGGGACGGCGAGCGCAACGCAACGCGCGGCTGCGCGCAGACCAAGAAAGAGCTGGCCGAGGTGCTTGTGAAGATGACTGAGCCGTTCCGCAAGGCGCGGCAAGGCGGCCAGGCCGGCACCGAGATCGAGCGCATCCTGCAGGACGGGGCCGCCAAAGCCCGCACCGTGGCGCGCCGGACGCTCAGCGAGGTCCGCGAAGCCTTCGGCTTGGCCGGCACACCGGCATGAGCTACGACGTCGAGACCGACATCTATGATGGGCCGCTGCCGCTGCTGGTCGAGCTGACGAAGGCCGGCCTGATCGACGTGTTCCTGATCCAGCTCGCCGACCTGACGCACCAGTACCTTGCCCGCGTGAAAGCGGCCGGGGTGGATTTGAACCAATTGGCCGAGCCGCTGCCGCTCCTGGGCGGGTTGCTGACGCTGAAGGCGCGCAGCCTGCTGCCGCAGGCCCCGGTCACCGACGATGAGGAAGTCCCGATCAGCCTTGAGGAGCTGCAGCGCCGCTTGAAGGAGTACGAGCAGTTCAAGACGGTGGCCCAGCTGCTCTCCGAGCTGCACGCGCTGCAGCACCAGCACTTCACCCGCGAGCCAGGCGAGGAGCTGGACGAGGTCGAGGTCCACACCGAGCACGGGGACGCGGTCGGGTTCGACGTCGAGATCACCGATCTGATGAGCGCGTTTGCTCAGGTCCTGAAGCGGGCGACGGCGCCGGTCTACGAGATGCAGTCCGAGCCGTGGACCGTCGAGATGAAGGTCCTCGAGCTGCGCACGCTGCTGGCGGCGCGCCGCCAGGTGCGGTTCTTCGACCTGTTCTCCCCGGCGCAGAGCAAGCTCGAGCTGGTCGTCACGTTTCTGGCGATGCTGGAGCTCATGCGCCAGCGCCAGGCGCGCGCGGTCCAGGAAGCGCACTTCGGCGAGATTTTTGTCACCGTGTACGAGCGCCGGATCAAGCCGCGAGAGGTTGCGGCCCCCGCGGCGCCCACGCAGGAGACCCATGGAACCGGCCCAGGCTAAGCGGATCATCGAAGCGCTCCTCTTCATTTCGAGCCAGCCCTTCACGTTCAAGCGGCTGACCCAAGTGCTGCCGGATCTTTCGGGCAGCGACATCCGAGCGCATGTGCAGGCATTGAACGACGAGTACGCCGCGGCCCACCGCGCCTTCGCGGTGCAGGAAGTGGCCGGCGGCTATCAGCTCGTCACCGACAAAGCGCTCGCCGCGTGGGTCAAGAAGGCGCTGCAGATGCCGAAGCCGGACGCGGTCAGCACCGCGTCGCTTGAGACGCTGGCCATCATCGCGTACCGCCAACCGATCACCAAGGCCGAGGTCGAAGCGATCCGCGGCGTGGACATCAGCGCCTCACTGGATTCGCTCACGGAGAAGAAGTTCATCAAGATCGCGGGGCGCAAGGACAGCCCGGGCCGGCCATTTCTGTACGGAACGACGCCGGAGTTCCTGCGGCACTTCGGCCTGAAGTCGGTCGAGGCGCTGCCGCCCATGGCGCCGGTGTCGGTGTCTGAGGCGATCACGATCCAGGACTTGAAGCCTGCCGAGCTCCCACCACCTGTTCCTGCCACAGCGGTGGAAGTCGGACAGCCATAGGCGGGCCGCGTTGCGGCGGCTCGTGTCCCAATGACCACACCATCACGCCCAACTCATGTCTCCGGCGTCTTGCCTGCGCTGCGGCGCACGATCGACCGGTTGGACGAGCGCATGCTCAAGCTCCTCAATGCGCGCGCCCGACTGGCGCAGCAGATCGGCCGGATCAAGCACCGCAAGCAGTGGCCGGTCTACGACGCCAAGCGCGAAGCGTTCGTGCTCAAGCATGTAACGCAGAGCAATCAGGGCCCGCTCTCGCCTGCCGCCGTGCGCCACGTGTTCCAGTCCATCCTGACCGAGTGCCGGCGGCGGCAGCGCCGCCGCGGACGGCGATGAACACGGTCGCGTACCTCGGGCCGGAGAACACGAACACGCACACCGCGGCCCAGCGCCGCTTCGGCCGCAGGGTCAAGTACGTGCACGCGCCGACGGTCGAAGAGGTATTCCATCTCGTCGAGCGCGGGCAGGCCACGCACGGGGTGGTGCCGGTGGAGAACTCGCTCGAAGGGGCGGTCACGCGCACGCTGGATCGGTTCATCGACGTGCCCCAGACGCGCGTGCAGATCCACGGCGAGATCGAGGCCCCCATCCACCATTTCTTGATCCGGCACCGGATAACCCCGCTCGAGGACGTGCGGGTCGTGTACTCGCACCCGCAAGCCCTGGCCCAGTGCCGGCGGTGGCTGCACCAGCACCTGCCGCGCATCGTGCAGCGGGAGACCAACTCGACCGCCGACGCGGTGCAGTACGTGCTCCAGGAGCGTACCGGCTCGGCCATCGGCCGGGAAGAGCTGGTGAAGCGCTACGCCGGCCTGGTCGCGTCCAAGATCCCGGATGCGCGCGACAACAAGACCCGGTTCCTCGTGCTCGGGCTCGGCACGGCACCCCGCGGCAAGAAGCACAAGACGTCACTGCTCTTCGCGCTGAAGGATAAGCCGGGTGCGCTACACGACGCGCTGGTGCCGTTTAAGACGCACAAGCTGAACCTGACCAAGATCGAGTCCCGTCCGTCGAAGCAGAAGGCGTGGGAGTATTTGTTCCTCATCGATGTGGAAGGCCACCAGTCCGATGCCAAACTCCAGAAGGCGCTCACCGCGCTGCGGAAACACACGAGCCGGTTCCAGGTGCTTGGGTCCTACCCGGTGACCGCCGCATGAGCGTCGATGCGCAGGCGCGCGCCGCGGTGCGCGGCCTGAAAAGCTACCAGCCTGGCACGCCGATCGAGGAGGTCAAGCGCACGCTCAAGCTCTCCTCGGTCATCAAGCTGGCTTCCAATGAGAACGCCCTGGGCCCATCGCCCAAAGCGCTGGCCGCGCTTGCAAAGGCGACCAAGACGCTCCACCGCTACCCCGAGGCCACATGCCCGCTGCTGCGCGCCAAGGTGGCGGCCAAGCTGAAGGTCGACCCGGCCTCGCTCATCTTCGGCAACGGGTCGGATGAGATCATCGTGATGGCCTTGCGCGCCTTCGTGGATCCTGGCGATGAGGTCGTTGTGGCCGCGCCCACGTTCCTCATCTACGAGCTGCAGGCCCGGGCGTGCGGCGCGCGCGTCACCGTTGTGCCGCTGAAGGATTACCGGTACGACCTGAAGGCGATGGCGCACGCGATCACGCCGCACACCAAGCTCGTCTTCATCGCGAATCCGGATAACCCGACCGGCACGTACGTCACCAAGAAGGAGCTGGACGCGTTCCTGAACGCGCTGCCGGCGGAAACGCTCGCGTTCCTGGACGAGGCGTACTACGAGTTCGTGGACGCGCCGGATTATCCGCAGACGCTGAGCGATGTGAAGGACCGGCGCGTCCTGATCACGCGCAGCTTCTCGAAGGCGTACGGGCTCGCCGGCCTGCGGGTCGGCTACGGCATCGCCCGGCCTGAGATCATCGCAGCGCTGGAGGCGGTCCGCGAGCCGTTCAACGTCAACAGCCTGGCCCAGGTGGCCGCCGCCGCGGCGCTGGACGACACGGCCTTCCTGGCCAAGACGCGCAAGACGACCAAGGATGGGCTGCGGTTCTTCATGCACGAGCTCTCGAAGCTCAAGGTCCGGCACATCCCGAGCGTGACGAACTTCCTGTTGCTTGAGCTGGGGCCGGGCGCGGTGGACGTGGCGCGCAGGCTCCTTTCGCGCGGCATCATCGTCCGCGAGATGTCTGCCTGGCAGCTGCCGGGGCATCTACGTGTTACGGTAGGCACACCAGCGGAGAACCAGCGTTTTATCACCGCTTTGCGACAGTGTTTACGGAGTTAGCGGGTTAGCGGGTTGCCGGTTTGCGGGTTCTTGCTCGACCCACGAACCCGCAAACTCGCTAACCGGCAAACAAGAGGTGCTTGAATGATCATTGTCCTCAAACCTAACGCAACGAAGCAACAACGCGCTCACGTCCTGGAGCGCATCAAGGCGCTCGGCCTGAAGCCCATGATCTCCGAAGGGACCGAGCGCACGATCATCGGCGTGATCGGGCCGGAGGACAAGCTGCGCGCCCAGCCGCTCGAGGTGATCCCCGGCGTCGAGAAGGTGATGCCGGTCCTGAAGCCGTACAAGCTGGTCTCGCGCGAGTTCAAGCCGCAGGACTCCGTCATCAACATCAACGGCATCGAGGTGGGCGGCAAGCGGCTCGTCATCATGGCCGGCCCATGCTCGGTCGAGAACCGGGCGATGCTGGTGCAGACCGCCAAGCTGGTCAAGGCGGCCGGTGCACATCTTCTGCGCGGCGGCGCGTTCAAGCCCCGCACCTCGCCCTATGCGTTCCAGGGTCTCGGGGAGGAAGGCTTGAAGCTGCTGCGCGACGTGGGCAAGGCCACCGGCCTCAGCGTCGTGACCGAGCTCTTGGACTGCCGCGACGTCGGGCTGGTCGAGAAATACGCGGACGTGATCCAAATCGGCGCCCGCAACATGCAGAACTTCGAGCTGCTCAAGGAAGTCGGCCTGGCCCGTAAGCCGGTGTTGCTCAAGCGCGGCCTCTCCGCCACCATCAACGAGTTTTTGTTGGCGGCCGAGTACATCTTAGCGCAGGGCAACTTCAACGTCATCCTGTGCGAGCGCGGCATCCGCACCTTTGACACGGCGACGCGCTTCACGCTCGATCTCAGCGCGGTGCCGGTCATCAAGAAGCTCTCGCACCTACCCATCGTCGTGGATCCGAGCCATGCCACCGGCGCGTGGGACCTGGTCGCGCCGATGGCCAAGGCAGCCGTCGCCTGCGGGGCGGACGGTCTGATCATCGAGGTCCATCCAGACCCTGAGGTCGCGCTCTCGGATGGGCCGCAGTCGCTGCTGCCCAAGAACTTCGCCAAACTCGTGAAAGAGGTCCGCAAGGTCGCACACGCGGTCGGGCGCACCGTCTAACTTCCGCATGGCACGCTTCAAGCAAGTCACGATCGTCGGCTTAGGCCTCATCGGCAGCTCGCTCGGCATGGCGTTGCGCAAGCGCAAGCTGGCGAGGCGCGTCGTGGGCCTCTCGCGCAGCCGCGCGACGTGCGCCCGAGCCAAGCGCGCCGGGGCCATCGATGTCGGCACCACCGAAACCAGCCAGGCCGTGGCGGATGCCGATGTCGTGGTGCTCGCCACCCCGGTGGACTCGATCGTGCCGTACGCGCACCGGTTGGCCCACGCGATGAAGCCTGGGGCCTTGCTCACCGACGTGGGCAGCACCAAGCGCGCCATCGTCGAGCAGCTCGAACGCTCGCTCCCAAAACATGTCCTCTTCATCGGCGGCCACCCGGTGGCTGGGTCAGAGCAGCGCGGGCTCGAGGCGGCCGAGGCGAACCTGTTTGACGGCGCGGTGCACATCCTTACCCCGACCGCCCGCACGCCGCGGGCCGCCCTCGCCGCTGCGCGGAAGTTGTGGGAGCCGCTGGCCGGCGCGGTCATCGTCATGACGCCGGCGGACCATGACCGACTGCTGGCGCAGACCAGCCACCTGCCGCACCTGCTCGCGTACACGCTGGCACAGATCGTCAACCCTGCGCCGCTGCCCAAAGCACCCCGAAGTTTCCTCGACATGACCCGGATCGCCAAGAGCGACCCGGACCTGTGGGATGACATCTTCCTGAGCAACCGCCGCGAGCTGCTCGCCGCCATGGACACGTTCCACCATGAGTGGCACAAGCTTCGGACGCTGCTGCTGCGCGGTCGCCGCGCCCAGCTCCACCGCGTGCTGGCGCAAGGCAAAGCCCGCCGGGATGCCCTCCACGATTAAGGCGCGTCCCGGCATGGTCGTCACCATCGACGGCCCGGCCGGCTGCGGCAAGAGCACCGTCGCCAAGCAGTTGGCCCGCGCGCTCGGCCTGACCTACCTGGATACCGGGGCCACCTACCGTACGCTCGCCTACGTCGCCACCTTGCAGCACGTTTCGCTCACCGACGAGGCACAGCTCGCTGAGCTGGCGTGGCAGCTGCCGCTCGCGCTCGAGATGACCGAGGACGGCGGCCTGCGCGTCCTCTTAAACGGCCGCGACATCTCCAAGGAAATCCGCACCGAGGCGGTGACCGAAGCGGCTGCGGTGGTGTCCCAGTACGCCGCGGTCCGCGCGGCCATGGTCGCCCGGCAGCGCAAGCTGGCCGCCGAGCATGGCGTCGTCGTGGAGGGCCGGGACACCGGCTCGGTCGTGTTCCCGCAAGCGCTGTTTAAGTTCTTCCTGACCGCTTCCCCCAGCGTCCGTGCCAAGCGTCGGCAGGCCGAACTGCGCAAGATGTACGGGTCTGCCTCGCCGCTGAAGTTTGTCCAGGAACAGCTCGAGTACCGCGACGGACGCGACATTGAGCGCAAAGTCGGCCCGTTGGTCAAGCCGGTCGACGCCGTGGAGATTGATACGACCCGCAAGTCGGTGCCTGGCGTGGTCCAGGCGATGCTCAAGGCCATCCGCCAGCGTGCCGCGTGATCGCGTTCAACTGGGCCCTCAGCAAGCTCATCCTCTTCAGCCTCTTCCGCGCGAAGTACGGCTTCCACGTGACCGGCCAGCACCACCTGCCGCGCCGCGGGCCGTGCATCATCGCCGGCAACCACACGAGCTTCCTCGACCCGCCGGTGCTGGGCACCGCGTGCCCGCGCCGCGTGACGTTCATGGCCCGGGCCGACCTGTTCCACGGGCTGCTCGGCTGGTACATGCGCAACGTCGGGGTCATGCCGATCAGGCGCGGGGAAGGGGACATGAGCGCGGTGCGCGCAGCCCTCAGCGTGCTCAAGCGCGGCGGCGTGATCGCCATCTTCCCTGAAGGCACCCGCCAGCTCGACGGGCGGCTGGGGCAGGCGAAGCGGGGGGTGGGCCTGCTCGCGATCGCCGGCCAGGCCCCGATCGTGCCTGCACTCATCACCGGCAGTCACGAGGCGCTGCCCCCGGGGAAGACGTCGCTGCAGCCGTCGAAAATCCGGGTTGCGTTCGGCCCCCCGATTCCGTATACTTACGGCTCGATAGGCGCAGCCTCCGCGCTGGAGGCCCTGGACCCAAGGAGTCTGGGGCATGCAGGCAGTCAGCCTGCGGCAGCCGAGGACACGACGCGCCGTCGCCATGAACTGCTCGCCGCCGCGGTCACGGATGCGTGGCGGCACCTCGCAACCACAACCCATGGATAAACTTCCCGAGATGCCTACCGTTCTTGATCCTGCCGTTGTTGAATTTGATGTCCGAACAGCTTCACTCGCTGACCTGTACGACCGCAGCATGCGGGGGATCACCGAGGGCCAGATCGTCAAAGGCATCGTCATCGCGCTGACCGCGCAGGACGTGGTCGTCGATATCGGCTTCAAGTCCGAGGGCGCCATCAACCGGATGGAGTTCCCGGAGCCGGACAAGCTGCAGGTCGGCGACGAAGTCGAAGTGCTCGTCGAAACCATCGAAGACGAGCAGGGCATGGTCATCCTCTCCAAGCACAAAGCCGAGCGCCAGAAGGGCTGGGAGCGGATCATCAACAACTATAAAGAGAACGACATCATCGAGGGCCGTCCGGTGCGCAAGGTCAAGGGCGGCTTGATGGTGGACATCGGCATGGAAGCCTTCATGCCGGCCTCGCTCGCCTCGATGAAGGGCTACACGAACCTCGACTCCATCATCGGCCAGCAGCTCAAGTTCATCATCCTCAAGATCTCCCGCGCGCGGAAGAACATCGTGGTCTCTCACCGCGACTACATGCTCAAGGAGAAGGACTCCATCCGCAAGACGCTCGTGGAGTCGCTCACCGTGGGCGAGCGCCGCAGCGGCACCGTCAAGAACCTGACCGACTTTGGCGCGTTCGTGGATTTGGGCGGGGTGGACGGCCTGCTGCACATCTCGGACATCTCGTGGGGCCGCATCGGCCACCCGTCGGACGTGCTCAACGTGGGCCAGCAGCTCGACATCGTGGTCCTCTCGGTGGACCGCACCTCGAACAAGGTCTCGCTGGGCCTGAAGCAGCTTCTGCCCAGCCCGTGGCAGCACGCGGACATCAAGTACCCGGTCGGCAGCAAGATCAAGGGCAAGGTCGTGAACTTGGTGCCCTACGGCGCCTTCGTCGAGGTCGAGCCAGGCATCGAGGGCCTCGTCCACATCTCCGAGCTGTCCTGGTCCAAGCGGATCAACCACCCATCGGAGCTCTTGACGGTGGGGCAGGAGATCGAGGCCCAGGTGCTGGCGGTGGACGCCAAGAACCAGCGGCTCTCGCTCGGCATGCGCCAGGCCCAGGGCGACCCGTGGGTGGGCGCGGTGGAGAAGTACAAGGTCGGTGCTAAGGTGGTCGGCCGCGTGCGCCAGTTGACTGACTACGGCGCCTTCATCGAGCTGGAAGACGGGCTCGAGGGCATGCTGCACAACGCCGACATCTCCTGGACCCGCAAGATCAACCATCCCTCCGAAGTGCTCAAGAAGGGCCGGATGGTGGACGTGAGCGTGCTCACGTGCGAGCCGGACAACCACCGCATCACGCTCGGCATGAAGCAGCTCATCGAGGACCCGTGGCCGCAGCTCATCCAGCAGTTCTCGATGGGCTCGGTCGTGGACGGCGTCGTGACCAAGGTGGCCGGCTTCGGCCTCTTCTTGGAGATTGCGCCGGACGTCGAGGGGCTGATGCACCTCTCCGAGCTGGACCTGGGGCCGACCGAGAAGCTCGACGAGAAGTACAAGGTCGGCACCAAGGTGCAGGCCCAGGTCATCAAGCTCGATGAGCTCGAGCGCAAGATCGGGCTCAGCAACAAAAACATCCCCGGCGAGAAAGCCTAAGGCCGCTGGGGGACGTTTCTCGGCGCCCTCGCTTGGCAGAAGCGCCAGAAATGTCCCCGCTAGGAGCTGTAAAGCGGGGACATTTCTGCGTCTAGCTTATTTGAATGACGCAGAAACGTCCCCGTTGCCAGGCGAGTAGGTCGGCCCCGCGACAGGACCCGCAGCCGTAAATGCCTAGCCAACTTGAGCTGATCCGCCGGGGCGCCACGGAGATCATCTCCGAGGCTGAGCTGGCCGAGAAGCTGAAGACCGGCCGGCCCCTCATCATCAAGGCCGGCTTCGACCCCACCGCTCCTGACCTCCACCTCGGCCACACCGTCTTGCTGCGCAAGCTCCGGCACTTCCAGGACCTCGGCCACAAGGTCATCTTCCTCATTGGCGACGCCACCGCACTGGTGGGCGATCCCTCCGGCCAGTCCAAGACCCGCAAGCCGATGACGGCCGCGGAGATTGACGTCAACACCAAGACCTACCTGGCCCAGGTCCGGAAAGTGCTGCGCGAGGACCGCACCTTCGAACGGCAGGAGAACAGCGAGTGGTTCGGCAGGACGTTCGGGCTGCCGCAGCTGGTGGAATTGGCGTCCCGCTACACGGTGGCCCGGCTGATCGAGCGGGATGATTTCCAAAAACGGCTGAAGGCCGGACAAGAAATCAGCCTGCTCGAGCTGTTTTATCCGCTGATGCAAGGCTATGACTCGGTGGCGATCGGCAAGAAGCATGGCCATTGCGATGTCGAGCTGGGCGGCACCGACCAGAAGTTCAACCTGCTCGTCGGCCGCAACCTCCAGCGCTCCTACGGCCAGGAGCCGCAAGTGGTCATTACGATGCCGCTGCTCGAAGGCACCGACGGTGTGGCGAAGATGTCCAAATCGCTCGGCAACCACATCGGCATCGCCGAGGCCCCGGAGCAGATGTTCGGCAAGCTCATGTCCATCCCGGATTCGCTGATCATCCGCTACTACACGCTCTTGACCGATCTGCCCGAGGCCCGGATGGCCGAGCTCTCGCAGCAGATTGCAACGCGCGCGGTCAACCCGCGCGACGTCAAGGCCAACCTGGCCCTCGACGTCGTGGCACTCTATCATGGCGCCGAGGCGGCGCAGGCGGCCAAGCAGGAGTTCTTCAAGGTCTTCTCCAAGAAAGAGCAGCCCACCGAGATCCCAGAGCTGCGCATCGCCGCGGTCAAAGACGGCAAGATCGAGTGGCCGCAGGTCCTTGTGGACGGCCAGCTGGCCAAGACCAAGAACGAGGCCCGTCGCCTGCTGACCCAGGGCGCAGTGAAGCTCTCCGGCACGGTCGTCAAGGAGCCGTTCATGGCCCTGGACCAGGCCGCAGGGCAGGTGCTCCAGGTCGGCTCCAGACACTTCCGCCGTCTGGTAAAATCCTGAAATCCGCTTGACACACCAGGTCTTCGCTGGTATTCTCACTCACCGCTCGAGAACGGTTCGGGCTGTACACCACGCATTTGACAAGCTAGGCCATTCCCCCAAAGACTCCCTTTGAGAGATACCAGAGCGCTCTCGATCGAGCGCTCTCTTCATATCTCTATCCGGTCTTTGACAATTCAGAGATGTGCTGTGCCTATCCCCAGAAGTTCCAGAAGGTTCAACGGATCGTAGTACCCATCAAGGACGATTCCGGCGCTGGCCGGCCCCGCAAGGGGTTGACCGACGCTGGGACCTGATTTGACGGAGAGTTTGATCCTGGCTCAGAGCGAACGCTGGCGGCGTGGATAAGGCATGCAAGTCGAGCGATCCCCGCAAGGGGATAGCGGCAAACGGGTGAGTAACGCGTAGGTAACCTGCCCCGAAGAGTGGGACAACCTGACGAAAGACAGGCTAATACCACATGTGCTTGCGAGGCCTCCTGGCCTTGCAAGGAAAGGTGGCGATCCGCAAGGAGCTACCACTTTGGGAGGGACCTGCGTCCCATCAGCTAGTTGGTAGGGTAACGGCCTACCAAGGCTTATGACGGGTAGCTAGCCTTAGAGGACGGTTAGCCACACTGGGACTGAGACACTGCCCAGACTCCTACGGGAGGCTGCAGTCGAGAATCTTTGGCAATGGGCGAAAGCCTGACCATGCGACGCCGCGTGCGGGATGAAGGCCTTCGGGTCGTAAACCGCTGTTACGAGGAGCGAAGGCATGGGCTGCGAACAGTGGCTCATGCTTGACGGTACCTCGGAAGAAAGCCCCGGCAAACTCCGTGCCAGCAGCCGCGGTAATACGGAGGGGGCGAGCGTTGCTCGGATTTACTGGGTGTAAAGGGCGTGTAGGCGGTTCCGTAAGCCCTGCCTGAAAGGCCACGGCTCAACCGTGGTACGCGGCAGGGGACTGCAGGACTGGAGGGTGGAAGAGGCGAGCGGAATTCCCGGTGTAAGGGTGAAATCTGTAGATATCGGGAGGAACACCAGTGGCGAAAGCGGCTCGCTGGTCCATACCTGACGCTGAGATGCGAAAGCTAGGGGAGCGAACAGGATTAGATACCCTGGTAGTCCTAGCCGTAAACGATGAGCACTAGGTGTTGGTCCCGTCTTGGGATCAGTGCCGCAGTTAACACGATAAGTGCTCCACCTGAGGAGTACGGCCGCAAGGTTGAAACTCAAAGGAATTGACGGGGGCCAGCACAAGCGGTGGAACATGTGGTTCAATTCGATGCTACGCGAAGAACCTTACCCAGGCTTGACATGCAAGGAGTAGGGACCTGAAAGGGCGACGACTCGTAACCAGTCGAGATCTTGCACAGGTGCTGCATGGCTGTCGTCAGCTCGTGCCGTGAGGTGTTGGCTTAAGTGCCATAACGAGCGCAACCATTGCTGCTAGTTGCGACCGGGCCGCAAGGTGCCGAGCACTCTAGCGGGACTGCCAGCGATGAGCTGGAGGAAGGTGGTGATGACGTCAAGTCCGTACGGCCTTTATGCCTGGGGCTACACACGTGTTACAATGCGGTCGACAACGCGCTGCAAACCCGTGAGGGCAAGCTAATCGCTTAAACGACCGCTCAGTTCGGATCGTAGGCTGCAATTCGCCTACGTGAAGCCGGAATCGCTAGTAATGGCGGATCAGCTACGCCGCCGTGAATACGTTCCCTGGCCTTGTACACACCGCCCGTCAAGCGATGGAAGCCGGGGGCACCCGAAGTCGGTGTACGAACCCGCAAGGGACGGAACCGCCGAAGGTGAACTTGGTGACTGGCGCTAAGTCGTAACAAGGTAGCCCTACGGGAACGTGGGGCTGGATCACCTCCTTTCTGGAGACACTGACCGTGATCCTTCTTGAACGACTGCGGGATAGGCACGCACATCTCTGAATTGTCTTGTATCTGCGCTGTCCTCCGGGCCGATAGCTCAGTTAGTAGAGCACCGTGCTGATAACGCGGGGGTCACAGGTGCAATTCCTGTTCGGCCCACCACCTTTTCAGCCGGGCTCGGCAGCGCATCGCTCTTTGAGAGAGAACCGCTTTTAGCTTTTCCCAGGGGCCAGTAGCTCAGTTGGGAGAGCGCCTGCTTTGCAAGCAGGAGGTCAGCGGTTCGATCCCGCTCTGGTCCACCAGTTTGGATCGTGAGCGACAACGGATTCTCGCCCTCACACCCGGCACGGATGGGGACGACGGCGGATCCGCTCTTTGACAACTGCATGTGTCTTCGCCGAGAAAGTTCTCTGTAGGTAAGCTACTAAGAGCTGTACGGTGGATGCCTCGGTTTCGACCGGCGATGAAGGACGTAGCAAGCTGCGATAAGCTTCGGGGAGCCGCAAGCAGGCGTTGATCCGGAGATGTCCGAATGGGGCAACCCGCTGCCGTTGATCCGGCAGCATCCCACACCCAATGCATAAGTGTGGGACGCCACACACGGTGAAGTGAAACATCTCAGTAACCGTGGAAAAAAAATCAACCGAGATTGCCCAAGTAGCGGCGAGCGAACGGGCAACAGCCTAAACCTTGTTGGTGTGATAGCAGTCACGCGTTGCCAGCAGGGTGTTGCAGGGCTGTCTCAGAATGCTGTGACTAGCACTCGCTTCATGACGACAGGTAGCCAAAGGGCCTGGAACGGCCCACCATAGAAGGTGATAGTCCTGTAGGTAAAACCTGCGTGTCGTGGAGTGGAGACAGTTCCTAAGTACCATGAGACACGTGGAACCTCATGGGAATCTGGGGGGACCACCCTCCAAGGCTAAATACGTGTCGAAACCCGATAGTGTACGAGTACCGCGAGGGAAAGGTGAAAAGAACCCCGGGAGGGGAGTGAAATAGAACCTGAAACCGACAGCTTACACAGCAGTCCGAGCCGGCCGTAAGGTCCGGTGAGGGCGTGCCTTTTGCATAATGATCCGGCGAGTTATTCGGCCACGCAAGTCTAACCTGGTGACCCCAGGGAAGGCGTAGCGAAAGCGAGTCCTAAATGGGCGCCAATAAGCGTGTTCGAATAGACCCGAAGCTAGGTGATCTAGCCATGGCCAGGGCGAACACCGCGTAACAGCGGTGGGAGGCCCGAACTCATCAGTGTTGAAAAACTGTGGGATGAGCTGTGGATAGGGGCGAAAGACCAATCAAACCTAGTGATAGCTGGTTCTCCCCGAAATAACTCTAGGGTTAGCCTTGGAAGTTCCGACGTGGGGGTAGAGCACTGGATGGGCTAAGGACCACACCAGGTTACTGAACCCAACCAAACTCCGAATACCACGGCGCCATATTCCAGGAGTCAGCCCGTGCGGGATAAACTGCACGGACGCGAGGGAAACAACCCAGACCGTCGGCTAAGGTCCCAAAGGGTGTGCTAAGTGTTAAAGGATGTTGGGTTGCATAGACAACCGGGATGTTGGCTCAGAGGCAGCCATCATTTAAAGAGTGCGTAACAGCTCACCGGTCGAGCGATCCAGCGCCGACAATGATAGGGGCTCAAGCACATCACCGAAGCCGCGGATGGTCTTGGCATTCGTGCCAGGATCGTGGTAGGGGAGCGTTCCGCGTTAGGTTGAAGGCGACGCTGTTAGGCGCGCTGGACGAAGCGGAAGTGAGAATGCCGGTATGAGTAGCGATAAGCACCGCGAGAAACGGTGCCGCCGTAAGCCTCAGGGTTCCTGGGGAAGGTTAATCCACCCAGGGTGAGTCGGTCCTAAGCTTAGGCCGAAAGGCGTCAGCGATGGACATGCCGTTAACATTCGGCAACCACTGGGCAGGCGTTTGACTGACGTTGAGGACGCAGGAAGCTAGGCCATCCGGGTATTGGACGTCCCGGTCCCGGCATACAGCCGTAAGGCAAGGTGCCGGGGGAGACGAGGCGACAGCCGAGTTAAACTGGTTGAGGCTATGCTGCCAAGAAAATTCATCGTCGGAAGTCTGTTCAGTGCCCGTACCGTAACCCGACACAGGTAGGCGGGGAGAAAATCCCAAGGCGTTCGAGAGAACCCCCCTTAAGGAACTCGGCAAACTCGCCCCGTAACTTCGGGATAAGGGGTGGTCGCCGGGGTGTCAAAGCCCTGGTGACCCACAGTAAAGAGGATCAGCCGACTGTTTAGTAAAAACACAGGTCACTGCAAAGTCGTATTGACGACGTATAGTGACTGACACCTGCCCAATGCTGGAAGGTCAAGAGGAGGCGTCATCCGTAAGGTGAAGCGCCGAATTCAAGCCCCAGTGAATGGCGGCCGTAACTATAACGGTCCTAAGGTAGCGAAATTCCTTGTCGGGTAAGTTCCGACGCGCACGAATGGTGTAACGAGCTGATCGCTGTCTCGAGGGGGGGCTCGGCGAAATTGTGGTCGCAGTGAAGACGCTGCGTGCCCGCATGTAGACGAAAAGACCCTAGAACCTTTACTGCAACCTGTTATTGAGCGTGTGGCCAAGCTGTGTAGGATAGGTGGGAGGCGTCGATCCCCAGGTGCTAGCCTGGGGGGAGCCAACGGTGAAATACCACCCTGCTTATTCGCGCGTTCTAACGTCAAATCTGTGAAGCCAGATGGCGGACAGTGATAGGTGGGCAGTTTGACTGGGGCGGTTCCCTCCTAAACGATAACGGAGGGGCCCAAAGGTGCCCTCAGCGCGGTCGGCAATCGCGCGTCGAGTGTAAAGGCAAAAGGGCGCTTGACTGCGAGAGATGCAACTCGAGCAGGGACGAAAGTCGGGCTTAATGATCCGGCGGTATTGAAGGTGGAATCGCCGTCGCTCAACGGATAATAGGTACTCTAGGGATAACAGGCTTATCGGATCCGAGAGTTCATATCGACGATCCGGTTTGGCACCTCGATGTCGGCTCATCGCATCCTGGGGCTGGAGAAGGTCCCAAGGGTTCGGCTGTTCGCCGATTAAAGCGGTACGCGAGCTGGGTTTAGAACGTCGTGAGACAGTTCGGTCTCTATCTCATGTGGGCGTAGGAAACTTGAGGAGACCCACCCGTAGTACGAGAGGACCCGGGTGTACGGACCTCTGGTGTCCCAGTTGTTCCGCCAGGAGCATCGCTGGGTAGCCATGTCCGGACAGGATAAGCGCTGAAAGCATCTAAGCGCCAAGCCCACTCCAAGACTAGGTTTCCCGGAGCGCAAGCTCCCTAAAGGGCCCTGGTAGACTACCAGGTTGATAGGCGGGAGGTGTAAGACGCGTGAGCGTTTCAGCCAACCCGTACTAATCGCCCGTGCGGCTTATCTGCTTATTTTTTCGGCGTAGACACATGCCGTTGTCATTTTCTTCAGGCTCTGCGAGACCCGCCGGAAGGCGTGGTCCCGCGGGGCGTGTGGGATTTCATAATTCGCTTGACCAGGTTTGCCCGGTGATCATACCGCGGGGGCCACACCCGATCCCATTCCGAATTCGGAAGTTAAGCCCCGCATGGCCGATGGTACTTATACCGCAAGGTATTGGGAGAGTAGGTAGTCGCCGGGCTTTTTCTTTTCCGGGGACGTTTCTATTTTCCCGCTCACGGGGACGTTTCTCTGTTCCCGTCGCATAAGGGGTGGAACAGAGAAATGTCCCCGCTTCTAACACGAGCGACCTGCTACCCAGGTCGCTCTTTTTCTTTGCCGCGGGGCCGCCCCTCCGGGGACGTTTCTCGCCGCCAGCGAATGACTCTTGCGGCAGAAATGTCCCCGCTGTTAAACGAGGCGCCGCGTGGCCGCCTGCTCCGGGCGGGTGGGCCGCGGTGGCTGCCGCCGGCCTGGCCGGCGGGCGGTGCAGCTCAGGCGACCCGGTAGTCCCCCCATCCCCCGCAGAACCGGCCCCTACCCGAAGCAACGGGACGGCCGGACAGCGGCACGCGCGGCCTCCCGCCCGTGCCGTTCCGCGATTCACAACGCGAAATCCGGGGACACATGACCTATTTTGAGCGCGGCGGGAGGACCGCTGATCCATGCTTCTCATAGTTGTTTATAGCATCTCAGGATTGGCGCTCGTGATAGTTGCGACGTGGCGCTTCTGTCACCTGACCGGCAAGTCTCTCAGATGGAAACTGACGACGCTCCTTTTGTTAGTGCTTGGCGGGATGCTATTCAATAATGCTTTTGCGCGTCTGGGCAACCTGATCGGCGGCATTCCATTACGAGTGTCCGGTGCCTACTCGATCCCAGATTATCCGCAGCATACTAACGAAGCCGATGTCATTTTGAAGGCGGTTGCTACGACTGCAAGGTTTGGTGAACCCCAAGACCGGATCGATGGTGTAGTTGCTGGCGACGAGGATAGCCACTATTTAGCTATTTTTCGTGTGGAGGAAGTCCTTAAAGGCAGTTACACGGATAAAGATCTCCATGTGGCTGTCCACAGTCCTGCGTTGGCGTTCGGCATCAATCTCCAGCCAGACGGTTCCGTGAGCGTTCCCGATCATACATTTACGTTGTATCTCCGTAAGGCGGTTGACCAGCACCAACGAAATGTCTATGTCATCATTGGCAGCGAGGTTCCCTAGGAAAATAGGGAAAATAGGGGACGGTTCTGATTTTCTGGCGCGGCGGGAGGGACGGCGGCCGCTAAGAAGAGCGGAGTATTAATGTGGGAACTCTTCAAGAAGTCCAAGAATAAACCCAAAGCCGATCTTACTTCAGCAGTTCTCGGTGCGCGGAATGGATTGGAAAATAGGGGACGGTTCTGATTTTTGAGGCGCGGCGGGAGGGCCGGCGGCGAACAGCTGGGACACTTCCGGCGCTCGTGGCAAGATCCAGGCGCCGGGAAGCGTCCCCAACAGCCGGGACGTTTCTCATGGGGACACTTCTGCGGGGCCGGCGGGGAGGGCCGGCGGCCGATGCCCCCGGATCATCGGTTGGCCGTTGTGACGATTTGATGCAGGCACGAATACCATGAGCCGACGAACCGCCTTCGTTTTTGCTGTCCTAGCCTTCATGGGCGCAGGGACACCATCGCCGCTCGGTAAAGTGAGTGCCGCCCTATCGTTCCTTCTCTTCGCGTATGTCACGTACGTCACAGTGTTGAACCGAGGGTACGACTGGCCTTTTGCGCTGGTATTGGCCGGCCTTTGCGTATTTTTCTTGTTGGGGTTCGTCATCGCGTACTGCTTACCTGACCGGCACGTGCCCCCAGTGCGGGGATGGTTGATCGCTGCCGTGCGCGTGGTTGGCACAGTGATTCTTGTGATCTACTGTCTTCTCCATGTGGCGCTTTTGCTATCCTTTCGGACCGATGATGGGCTGACTGATGCCGCGCTGGCATATCTCGCATGGCTGGTGCACATGATCGGCATTTTCAGAATCATTCAGGGCGCGAATAGGTACGCTGAAAGCCAGTCCTATGCCCGCTCCACCATGTTTTGGGGCAGTGTGTTGGCTCTCGTTGTGTGGGTCCCGTTTATCTTGCACTGGGGTCTGCATGGAAAGGGTTCGCAGCCCGACCTCTGGGGCTTTCTCATTTTTTCGGCGTTCCCGCTTTGTGTTATCGCTGGACTACTCGTATTCCGGATCAAAGACGGGCGGACCTCACCAATCTTAAAAGGATGATTGAAAATAGGGGACGGTGCTGAGTGTTGAGGCGCGGCGGGAGGGCCGGCGGCGAACAGCTGGGACACTTCCGGCGCTCGTGGCAAGATCCAGGCGCCGGGAAGCGTCCCCGGGGACGTTTCTCATGGGGACACGTCTGCGGGGCAGGCGGGAGCCCCGAGGCTTATAAGTATATACTTGAATATATAAGTAATACCATGTATAGTTTGGGCAGGAGGTGGGCCGGATGAAAACAATGAGCTTAAAGATCGGTGAGCAGCAGTTGAAGTTGCTCAAGGAGATGTCGCGAACCACCCGGATCCCCCAGTCGGCGCTGGTCCGGAAGGGGATCGAGCTGGTCTTGATCCAGGGCAAGGAAGACGTCATCACGCCCGAGTTCCGTCGGGCGGTCGATCAGCTCATCCGCGAGGACCGAGACATCCTGAAGCGTTTGGCTGACGCGTGAAATATCTCTATCCGCAACAAATCCTATTTCTCTATCGGCGGGTCTGCCAGGAGGTGGGCGGAACCGTTGGGATTCGAGATGTCGGGCTGCTTGAGTCCGCGGTCTATCGGCCGCAAGCGACGTTCGGCGGGCAAGACCTCTACGCGGATCTCTTCTCGAAAACGGCGGTCCTCGGCCACTCGTTGATTGCCAACCACCCGTTCGTGGATGGCAACAAGCGGATCGGCTATGCCGCCATGCGTTTGATGCTCCGGTTGAATAGTTATGACTTGGCGGCATCAGCTGATGCGAGAGTTGCTTTCGTTATTGAGATCGCAGCCGGAAAACGCACGGAGCAGGGAATCGCGGATTGGCTCAAGACGCACAGCCGTAGAATCACTTAACGTGGGTATGACCCCGCAGGAGATTGCGCGGATCTCGAATTCCAGGGACAGTATACGGAATTCCGCGCGCGGCGGGAGGGCCAGCGACGAACAGCGGGGACACTTCCGGCGCTAGCGGCAACATCCGGGCGCCGGGAAGCGTCCCCAACAGCGGGGACGTTTCTCATGGGGACACTTCTGCCGCGCTGACCCGGATGAACCATAAACGAGGCGTGCTATAGTACCATTCATGCACCGGCGCTCGGGAATCCGAGGGTCAATTCGTACGGCGTCCAGCCTCCGCTGGGCGCCGCTTCCATTTCCTAGCAGACGAATGGTGGGCACGATCTTCGCCGTGGCATGCCTAGCTATGGCGGTTAGTGTATCGGTCCAGGCCGCCGAGCCTGAATCCGACCCTGGAGCTGCGTGGGAGGTCTTGTCCCAGCAAGCCGGGGAGCAGTTCGCTGCTGGGCATCAGGATGCAGCCAGCAGTACCCTGCAACAAGCCCTACAGTTGGCGGAACGCCAGTTTCCCGCAGGCGATGAGCGTATCAACCAAAGCGTAGCCATGTTGGGGATGCTGTACATCGCGCAGCAACGATTTGCCGATGCCGAGCCCCTCGTCAAGCGCGCTGTCGCGGAAGCTGAGGCTCAGCCGGCTCCAGCCCTGGATGATTATGCCAGGCAAATGGCCGCCAGCTCAGCGTTCGCACCGCTGATCGAATGGCATTTTGCCCAGGGTCAATTTGCCGAAGCGGAAGCCGTCTTTAAGCGCTTAGTGATGTATCGATTTGGCCCGGATGCGGAGACCCGGTATCCCCAGGAGTTGATGGAGATGGGTGAGATATACGCAGACCAATCGAATGCCAAGCATGACCGTGCGGAAGCATTCTTGAAGCGCTCCATCGAGTTGATTGAGGAGAGAGAGGGAACCGACAGTTTGAAACTAGTCCGGCCGCTTTCGGACTTGCGCGAGGCATATCGAGCGCTTGGGCGAGTTGATGATATGAAGATAATCAGCGCGCGCATTCAGGAATTAAAGGCTGTGCCTGAGGGCCCGGCGCGCTGAGGCGCGGCGGGAGGGCCGGCGACGAACAGCGGGGACACTTCCGGCGCTAGCGGAAACATTCGGGCGCCGGGAAGCGTCCCCGTGCTGGCGGAAAGATCCTGGCGCCGGGAAGCGTCCCCTGCGCTGGCGGGAGGTCCGAGGCCGGTGAGGAGACATGCAGGCTAGAACATTGGTCCGCGGCGTTGCAGGAGTGGGGATGCTGTTCGCGTTGGCTCACTTGCATGCGGAGGCAGTCATGGCCCTGAAGCTGACATCAAGCGCGTTTGCCGATGGCGGAGCGATCCCGACGCCATACACCTGCGTGGGCAAGGACGCCTCGCCGCCGCTGGCCTGGTCCGGGGTGCCGGCAGGCGCGAACAGCCTGGTACTGATCGTGGATGACCCGGATGCGCCGGACCCGAAGGCGCCCAAGATGACCTGGGTCCACTGGGTCGTGTACAACATCCCGCCCTCGGTGACCACCATTCCAGCAGGCGCCTCAGCCGCCCAGCTTTCGCCAGAGGTGCAGTCCGGGCTCAACGACTGGAAGCGGACCGGCTATGGCGGACCGTGCCCGCCGGTGGGGCGCCACCGTTACTTCCATAAGCTCTACGCGTTGGATACGGTGCTTGCCGGCCTGAAGACCCCCACCAAGCAGCAGGTGGAGGCTGCCATGCAGGGCCACATCCTCGCGAAGGCCGAGCTGATGGGCACGTACCAGAAGCCAAGGTGAACAGCGGGGACACTTCCGGCGCTGCCGGAAAAATTAGGCGCCGGGAAGCGTCCCCGTTGGTGGTGAAGATGACCTAATGCTCTACACGGTGCAATCCAACAAATCACCTGAGCAGGCTGGCAAGGACTTGGAAACAGCCGCCGTCCGGCACGGTTTTGGCGTGCTGGCGGTGCATGACCTGCAGGCCAGCATGGCCAAGCGGAACCTGGCATTTGCCAAGGCCTGCCGGGTGTACGAGGTCTGCCAGCCGGCGCAGGCCAAGCGGGTCCTGGAGGCGAACCTTGCCATTGCGACGGCGCTGCCGTGCCGGGTGGCGGTCTATGAGGGTCCACACGGCACCACCCTGGCCATGATCAAGCCGACAGCGCTCCTGCGTCTCTTTAACCAGCCAGGGCTGGAGGCGACTGCCGCTGAGGTAGAACGCGCAATGGTTGCGATTATGGACGAGGCGGCCTGGTGATGACTGGAAGTCTGGAGGGATTCCTCCTGGAACCGACTAGCAGGTAGTCAACGGCGGGCGAGGCGGTCGATGGCCATCGTGAGGACCATCGACAGGAGGATGGCGCCGGCGAAGACGTACACCCCGGCGCGCGGCTCGACCTGCGTGAGCGGACCGAGCTTGACCAGCACGATCAGGATCGCGACCACGAACACGTCCAGCATGGACCACCGGCCCAAGACTTCGAGCCAATGCAGCAGCGTCTTGCGTTCAGCGTCCGGCATTGCCACGAACCAAATTCTGGCCAGTGCGATGAGCTTCACCATCGGGAAGATGATGCAGAAGACCAACAGCACGACCGCGAGCACCTGGTCGCCTTGCTGCCACAGCTCGAGTACGCCGCGCCAGGCGGAGTAGGAGCTCTCCCATCGTTTCCACAGCAGCTGCTGGCTGGTGTGCATGAGGGGCAGGGCGAGGGCGGTGATGAAGAGCAGGGTGGTGAGTCCCAGCGTGGCCGGCACGATCCACAGCGTGGGGTGCCGTTGTCGCAGGGACGAGCGGTGCGCCGTCATGGTTGCCCGTATTTTATCACATGCATGACCCGGGAATTCCGGCGAGGCGATTATCTAAAGCGGGGACACTTCCGGCGCTGGCGGAAATATGAGGGCGCCGGGAAGCGTCCCCGCTGGCGGTGAGATGCAGGCGCCGGGAAGCATTCCCAACAGCGGGGACGTTTCTCATGGGGACACTTCTGATGCGCCAGCCAGCATGAACCGTCAACAGGGTGTGATATAGTGCCTTCTATGCACCGATGCTCGGGCACTCCGAGGTCCACACGCATGGCGTCCAGCCTCTGCCGGACGCCGGTTTTCATTGCGCTTGTGGCCGCCTTTACCCAGACCGCCCAGGCCGACATCATTCGCATCCGGGGCAGCGAGCAGCTGCGAGGCCGCGTCTTGACGCGCACGGCAAGTGAAGTCGTGGTGGAGTTCGAGTTCGGCACCATGACGTTTGCGCCGGGTGAGATCGAGGTGTTGCCAGAACCGGCGGCCGCGCCGGCCGCTCCGCCCGCCTCGGTGGTCATGAAGCCGCTGCCGGAGGTTCCGGAGCCATCAGCGGATGCGCCACCAGCTGATGCTGATGCCGAGATCATGTCGCTCGAGGAGGCGATGAAGGCGGTCGTGTTCATCACGGTCCACCAGACGGACGGCAAGGACGTCCTCGGCAGCGGCATGGTGATCAACGAGCACGGCACGATCCTGACCAACTATCATGTCATCGAACATGCCGAAAAGATTGAGGTCCAGCTGCCGTGGAAGCGGCCGAAGGGCAATCAGAAAGCGCTGAAAAGCTACCACGGCACCGTCATCAAGCAGAACAAGAATTACGACCTGGCGCTGGTGGACATCCACATCGAGACGCCGTTCTACGTGCGGTTCACGGCTGAGGATGCTCTCGTCGTCGGCAGTGAAGTGCGGGCGATCGGCAATCCGTTAGGCTTAGCAGTGACCGTTTCGCGGGGTATCGTCAGCGGCGTCCGGACCAACGAGGACCGACACTTCTCGCCTGAGGAGCGGGCCTCGGTGATGAAGGAGTTTATGAACGAGCGAGAGTTCAAGGCCATGACATGGGTGCAAACCGATGCAGCCATCAACCACGGCAACAGTGGCGGCCCGCTCATCAATGCGCGCAACGAGGTCATCGGGGTTAATTCCTTCATGTGGAGTCTCTCCGACTCCAGTGCCGGCCTGGGATTCGCGCTGCACGTCAAGCACCTGCGGAAGTTCGCGGCCGGCTCGCTGCCCAGCCGTGCGAAAGCAGCCCCGGCTTCAGGTGCAGCAAAATGAAAAGATTAGGGATGATGTGGTTGTTGATTGAAGGACGGTCGGTCGCAGGGGAGGTTGGGGCACGGATGGCAGAGACGAGCACGGCAGTGCAGACGGCAGTCCAGCAGGTGACGCAGTTCCTCGTCACCTACAGTTTCGATGTGCTGGGCGCCATCCTGATCCTCATCATCGGCTTTAAGGTCTCCCAATGGACTGCCAAATCCTGGGTGCGCTTCGGCGAGCAGCGCCATTTCGACCCCACGCTGACCAAGTTCGCCGCCGGCGCCATCAAGGCGTGCATCCTCGGTTTTGTGCTCATCGTGGCCCTCAACAAGTTCGGCATCACGATCACCCCGCTGGTCGCGGCCGTCGGCGCCCTGGCGTTCGGCGGCAGCTTTGCCATCCAGGGGCCGCTCTCTAACTACGGGGCCGGGCTGTCCATCCTGATGACCCGGCCGTTCGTGGCCGGGGACACGATCGCGGTGGCCGGCGTCAGCGGTGTGGTGCAGGATGTGAAGCTGGCGTGCACCATCCTGACCACGGAGGACGGCGAGCTGATCACCATCCCCAACAAGCACATCGTCGGGGAAATCCTGCGCAACTCGAAAGGCCATCACGTTGTCGAGACGACGGTGGGCATCAGCTACGGCGACGATCCGGAGCGCGGCATCGCCGCGGTCAAGCGCGCCCTGGCCAGCATCCCAGAGGTAGCGAAGGCGCCTGGGCCGGTGGTCGGCATTGAAACGTTCGGCGACTCCGCGGTGACCCTAGGCGTGCGGTACTGGGTGCCGTCCGCCAAGTACTCCCAGGTCCTCTATGCCGCCAACCTGGCTATCTACCGGGCGCTCAAGGCCGATGGGATCACGATGCCGTTTCCGCAGCAGGACGTGCACATCATCTCCGACGCGACTCAGGTCTCGGCCCGGTAGGAAGGGTTGGTGGGCGTATCTAACTAATTGTAGTATAATGACTTGTGCTTTGCTGAACGTAACGGGCGGAAGGCCTAGTGAGCGGCCATGACGGATGGATGCAAAATCGGTGACCGCGTACGCTTAAGCGGTGGGTTTGAGGCGCGCCCCGTATGGATGGGCGGCCAAAGCGCGTTTGACGGCACGATCGTCAGGTTCGTGCCAGGCACGCATGAGCCGCGCGCCGCGGTCATCAGGCTCGATACCCCGATTTCACTGACCGATGTTCGCAACGGCAAGACCGTCTCCGGTGACGTCCTGGTGCTTGAGCTGCGTTTCTTTGGCGCCGAGTGGAAGGACAGCGAGACGGTCCAGGTCGAGTTGCGCAACACCTTGCCGGAGCGCAAGCCTGCCGATGAGCGTTCCCACGGCCTGTGGGTTGAATCGCACGCCATCTACCGGGTGATCAAGGGCGGGTGATGGCGCCCGGCGGCATGACTGCCGGAGACGGGAAGACGGCGTCCAGCGTTTGCTGGGCGCCGTTCGTATTTCCCGTGCCTGTCCAGCAAGCCCTGAAATGGCGCGGCGACGGCAAGTTCGCTACAATACGATCATGATAGGCAGTGTCTGTATGAGGATTCGTGTGCGTGGGGACAACCAGGAGGTAGGCATCGGATGATGGGACACGAGATCGCTGGATTGCTGGTCGTCGCTGCGGTGGGTTACTGGGTGTTGGAACGGGCCTCGACGCAGAAAGGCCAGCTGCGCCAAGTCGGCTTGCTGGTCGGCAGCCTGATTCTGATCGGCAGCTTGCTCGGCACGGTGTGCGCCGTGGTGTGCATGGGCGGTGCCTGCCCGATGACCGGCAGGAAGATGCGGGGCATGGGTATGTACCACAAGGGCGGGGTGATGCCCATGCCGGAGGGTGCAGGGTCATTCAAGCACCCTTGATCCGAGGTCTGGACGGCCGCGCCGCGTGGGCGGTGCGGCTCGCACTCTTCGCCGTGTGCGCCTGGGTCAGCGGGGAGCACATGGATGAAGGGTGGGTCATCGGCCCGCTGTTCGGCCTGGTCGTGTTGGCGTGGTACCTCGCGCTGCCGCCCACGCTGACGCTGCAGCACGCGCTCTTCCTGTTCGCATCCACGCTGATCTACGCGCTGGTCGCGCACTTGGCCGTCGACGGGTTGCCGATGACGCAGCATTCGATGGAGGTCAACCAGGCGGTGCTGGTAGGGACGGTGTCGCTGCCGGTCGCGCACCGGCAGTTGTTGGGCGCGCCGTGGGACCGGGTGGTGCGGGCGATCATCGGCGTCTACGTCATCTGGTTCGCGATCGGGAAACTCTTGGAGATGATGGACCTGGACGGGACTTGGGGCCTGATCAACATGGCGTCCATCTGGCAGGCGCTGTACCTGTATTTCATGTTCGCGCCGTGGCCGCCGAGAAGGCGAAGCGCAGCGGCATGAAGGCATGATGACCCTATGAACAGGACACCGCTTGCGATCCTGCTTGCCGCGTGCGTCGCGGCCGGTTGCGCGCATAGCTTCCAACCGAAGGCGGTGGACCGGCTGCGCACCGGCATGGTGATCGGCGAGGTGTCTGAGACGCTCGGCCCGCCGGATTTCATCACCAGCGCGCTGCGTGTGGCAGGCGGCTCGATCGAGACCTGGCAGTACACCGTCAAGGGCAAGTCGCCGAGCTCCTACTGCTTCGACTTTGTCAACGGCCGCTTGGCGGCGTGGCGGCACACCACGGCGCCGGCCGGGCAAGACTGCGCAGGTGTTGGCCCCACGGTTCCCCAGCCACCACCGGGAGGAGCCGATGCCCAGCCGTGATCCGCTGTCTGATCTTGACGCGGCGCTGGTCATGATGGCCGGCGGCCTCTGCTTGGGGTTGGGGATGGCGTTCGTGTTCATGACGGCCCATCCGCGGCCGGCGCTCTGGGCCTTCCTGCCGGTTGCGCTCGGCGTCGGGCTGCTGCGCTGGGGAGCCGGTAACGCGCGGCACTGATGCCACGGAGCCTGGTGATCCAGGACTGCCGTTTGAACGAGGACCTGGAGCCGGAGGAGTGATGTCATTGGCGGGGCGGATGGCCGGGTTAAGCCTGGCGTGCGCGGTCGGATTGGCGCTTGGCGGGTGCGTCCGCCAGCCGGTCGGAAGCCTCCGGATGCCGCAGGCCCCAGGCACCGTGCAGGCCGGTCGCCAGGCGCGCTACGAGCGGCCTCAGGCCGAAGTCCCGGCAGCTCAGGAGCGCGCCGCTCCACCGTCGCAGCCGGCCCGGAACCAAATTTTGCTATGGTTGGTTGCAGGCCTGACGATCCTCGGCGCGACGACGTTCTTGGCAGAGCGCGCCTCGCGGCGCGGACAACGGGAAGAGTAAGAGGGCCTCTATGCAGGAAGTCTTCGCCATCCTGGTCGCGGTCGGCGCCTTCATCGCCGGCATGCTCGCGATCGGATGGGCCTTCGGCGACTACCAGCGCCGGTAAGCGACTCCACGGACGGCTTACCGGACGGCTGTAACCGCCTGCGCGCGGGCCAGCGCCTCATCCAGCGTGGCCACCACGTTCTCCTGGCCGAACTCCGGCAGCAGTTCTGCGCGGTCGAGTGCGACAAGCGGCTGAGCGTGGATCCCTTCGAGGATCAGCGTGGTGCCTTGGCGCGCGCAGCGCTTGCGCAGATCCCGCAGCGCCCGGGTGCCTGAAGCGTCCAGGGCCAACACGTGCCGCATGCGCAGGATCAGCACGCGAGCCCGTGTCCGGCCCACGTCCAGGTTGTCCCGTAAGAGCTCCGCCACCCCGAAGAAGAACGCCCCCTCCGCCTCGAACACCTCAACCCCCGGCGGCAAGTGCCGGCGGCTGACCGCATCTGAGGCCCGCCGCAGCATCTGCTCATCCTTCGGGTGATTGAGCTCTTGCGTGACCTGCCGCACGACGGTGACGTCCGTCATCCGCTTCATAAAGAGCAGGGCGGACATGACCAGCCCGATCTCCACTGCGATCGTCAGATCGAAAAACACCGTCAGCAGGAACGTGGTGATCAGCACGGCCACGTCCATGCGGGGGGCGAGCAGCAGCGACTTGAACGCATGCCACTCGCTCATGTGGTAGCAGACAACCACCAGGATGGCGGAGAGCACGCACAGCGGGATGAGGCTGGCCCAGCGGCCGACGAGCAGGACGATCACGAGCAGCGTCAGCGCGTGGATGATGCCGGCCACCGGCGTGCGGCCGCCATTCTTGACGTTGGTTGCGGTGCGGGCGATCGCTCCGGTGGCCGGGAGGCCGCCAAAGAACGGGGTGACGATGTTGGCGATGCCCTGGGCGATCAGCTCGGTGTTGGAGCGGTGGCGGCCTTCGATCATGCTGTCGGCGACGGTGGCCGAGAGTAGCGACTCGATCGCCCCCAACATGGCCACCGTGAAGGCCGGCCCCAGCAGCCCGCGCAGCTGCTCCATGGTCCAGTGGGGCCAGACCGGCTGCGGCAATCCGGAGGGGATGGCGCCAAACCGGGAGCCGATCGTCTCCACCGGCAGCTGGAAATACTGGACGAGGGCCGTGCCGACGAGGATGGCCACCAGCGAGCCGGGGATGCGGCGGTTGAGCTTCGGCCACACGATCAGGATGGCCAGCGAGAGCACGGAGAGGGCGAGGGTCCCTGGCTGGACGGTCCTGATCGCGCGGGCGTACACCGTGCACTTCTCCAGGAAGTCGGCAGGCAGGGTGCCGGTGTCCAGGCCGAAGAAGTCGCGCAACTGCGAGGAGAAAATGACGACCGCGATGCCGGCGGTGAAGCCGACGGTCAGAGGGTAGGGGATGAACTTGATGACCGTGCCGAGGCGGAAGACGCCCATGAGGATCAGCATGCCGCCGGCCATGATCGTGCACAGCAGCAGGCCGTTGATCCCGTAGCGCTGCACGATGCCGTAGACGATGACGACGAACGCCCCGGTCGGCCCGCCGATCTGCACGCGCGAGCCGCCGAGCACCGAAATGAGCACGCCGGCGATGATGGCGGTGGTGAGCCCTCGGTCCGGTGTCACTCCGGAGGCGATGGCGAAGGCGATCGCGAGCGGCAGGGCGACGATCCCGACGATGATCCCGCCTGCCAGGTCGCCCCAGAAGACGCTCAGGGAGTACCCCTGCAGCGTCGAGAACAGTTTCGGCAAAAAGAGCGGCTCAACTTTGGGAGAGGTCATGCGGTGCAGCGGCAGCCGCGGGACGCGGCTAGACGATCAGCCGGAACGGCCTCCCGGCAGTTGGGTGTTGTGGCGGGATTCGAACGCGGTGATGGCCGGCTCATGCTTAAGCGTGAGCCCGATGTCGTCCAACCCGTGGATCAGGCGCTCTTTCACTCCTGGGTCGATCTCGAAGTGGAACGAGACCTCTTCCGGCAGGTGCAGCGTGACGCGCTGGTGGTCCAAGTCGACGGTGGCGTCCAGGCCAGGGAACCGGTCCACGAGCTGGAAGATCTCGTCCACTTCAGCCTCAGATAGCTCGATCGTGAGCAGCGCGTTCTTGGAGGCGTTGTTCTTGAAGATATCGGCGAAGCCAGGCACGCGCGTGCCGCCGCGGTCCTGCCACGGTGCGATGACCGCGCGGTAGCCGTCCTGGAGGATCGCCCATACCGCGTGCTCGCGGCTGGAGCCGCAGCCAAAGTTGTTGCGGACCGACAGGATCGAGGCGCCCAAGAAGCGCGGCGCGTTCAGCGCAAACGCAGGGTCCGGCGCACCGTCAGGCAGGTACCGCCAGTCGTAAAACAGCTGCGGCCCGAAGCCGGTCCGGGCGATGGATTTCAAGAACTGCTTCGGGATGATCTGGTCGGTGTCCACGTTGGCCCGATCCAGCAAGGCGAGCTTGCCGCGGTGCGACCGGAACGGGTCCATCACCGGCCCCCGGGGGCGGGCCAGTTGCGGACATCAACGAAGTGCCCTACCACCGCCGCGGCCGCAGCCATCTCCGGGCTGACCAGGTGCGTCCGGCCGCCCTTGCCCTGGCGGCCTTCGAAGTTGCGGTTTGACGTCGACGCGCACCGCTCACCCGGCTTGAGCTGGTCCGGGTTCATCCCCAAGCACATGCTGCAGCCGGACTGTCGCCAGTCCGCGCCTGCATCCTTGAACACGCGGTCCAGGCCTTCGGCCTCGGCCTGCGCCCGCACCTGCTGCGACCCAGGCACGACCAGCGTCTTGGTGGCTACTTTGCGGCCTTTGAGCACGCCGGCGGCAATGCGCAGGTCTTCGATCCGCGCGTTGGTGCAGCTGCCGATGAAGACGGTGTCGAGTTTAATCTGCGTCATGGGCGTGCCGGGCGCCAGGCCCATGTACGTCAGGGCCTGCTCCACGTCCTTGCGGCTGTAGCCAGGCACTGCGTCAGGCTGCGGCACGCGGCCGGTCACGTCGGTGACCATGCCAGGGTTGGTGCCCCAGGTGATCTGCGGCGCTACGTCGGCGGCGTTGATGGTCAGCGCACGGTCAAACGTGGCCCCAGCGTCTGAGGGCAGCGTCTTCCAGCGCGCGACGGCAGCGTCGAACGCCTTGCCCTTCGGGGCGAACGGGCGCGGCTTCGCAGCGATGTACTGGAACGTCGTATCATCCGGGGCGACCATGCCGGCGCGCGCGCCGGCCTCAATGCTCATGTTGCAGACCGTCATGCGGCCTTCCATGGAGAGGCTGCGGATGGCTTCGCCGGTGTACTCTAGAACGTAGCCGGTGCCGCCGGCGGTGCCGATCGTGCCGATGAACTTCAGGATCAAGTCTTTAGCAGACACCGGCGGCTTGGGACGGCCGGTGAACTCGACCTTGAACGTCTTCGGCCGCTGCTGCGGCAAGCATTGGCTGGCCAGCACGTGCTCGACTTCGGAGGTGCCGATGCCGAAGGCCAGCGTGCCGAAGGCGCCGTGCGTTGAGGTGTGCGAGTCGCCGCAGACGATCGTCGTGCCGGGCAGCGTCAGCCCCAGCTCCGGCCCGATGATGTGGACGATGCCTTGCTCCTCGCTGGAGAGGTCGTAGAGCCGGATGCCGAACTCGCGGCAGTTCGCGGAGAGCGCGTCGATCTGCGCCTTGGAAATGGGATCGCGGATGACGAGCCGGTCATCCGTCGGCACATTATGGTCCATGGTCGCGAAGGTCAGCTCCGGGCGGCGGACCGTGCGCTTGGACAGGCGGAGCCCCTCGAACGCCTGGGGGCTCGTGACCTCGTGCACCAGGTGCCGGTCGATGTACAGGATCGTTGTGCCGTCGGCCAACGCCACGACGACATGGCTGTCCCATAATTTGTCGAACAAGGTCTTCGGCATGAAGGTATCAGTATAGCCACGCCCCTCAGGCTTCTCAAGTCGACCACCGTGTTACAATGCTGCGATAACAGCTTGAGCCGCAGGAGGTAGGGATGAAACGACTCGGAGCGATCGTGGCCGGCGTGCTGTTGGGGGCCTCAACGGCATCCGCCGAGCTGTCGGTGTCGTACGACCAGCAACTCACGCACAACGGCCAGGTGACCCAGCAGCACGTGATCGTGCAAGGCGACCGGTTCCGGATGGAGTCCAACGTGCAGGGAACGAATACCGTCATGATCCGCAACCAGGACGGGGTGTTCAGCTACATGCCAGACACCGGGATGGGGATGAAGCTGACCGGTGTTGACGCCTCCCAGGAACCGGTGGCCGGCGAATACCTCAGCTACCTCAATGAGCAGCACGCGCAGAAGTTGCGCGAGGAAACGGTGCAGGGCCGCGTGTGCGATGTGTACCAGTACAGCGACAAGGGCAAGAGCACGACCGCCTGGGTGTGGCGGGAGAAGCAATTTCCGGTCAAGTTCGAAATGCAGGGTCCGGATGGCCAGATGCTCGCCGAGTTGAGCAACATCCAGTTCGGCGTCCCAGCGCCGGCGTCCGCCTTCACACTGCCGGCGAACGTGCAGATGATGGACATGGGCGGCTTCGACTTCCAGAAGATGCTCGGCCAGTGAGGTCGGCCCTGAAGAACAAACGCGGGTTCGTGATGTTGTTAGCACTCTTTGTCGTCAGCCTCGTGCTGACCCACAGCATGATCGGCTTGACGCGCGCCACTGGTGAACTCCTGACCGCCCGCCATAGCGTCGCCTCGCTCAAGACCTTCCACGCGGCGGAAGCGGCGCTTGATTCCGCGCTGGCAGACTTGAAACAGCAGATCGCCGTCTCCGGCCAGTTTCCGGCGCAGGTTGCGCCGCCCGTGTTGCCGACGCTGCCCGGCATGCACATCCAGAGCCTCACGGCCGTCTACGCGACCGCGCAACGCACCGCCACGATCCACACGAATACCGATCCGCTGCAGACGAACGACGACGCGCTCGAGCCCTTCGAAGGGATGACGGCGATCCTCCGCGACCTGGACGTGCGCGCCGACGTGGACGACACCCAGGGCCATCGCACACGGCTGCAGTCTGTCCTCACCTTCCACCTGGTCCCGATCTTCCAGTTCGCGGTGTACGACTGGGACGACTGGACCTTCACGCCAGGCCCGGCCATGCAGATCAACGGCAACATCTATGCGCAGGGCTCCATCGCCTTGGGCCCGGACACCGGTCTGACGATCCGGGGCAACATCTCCACCGGGGAGGAGTTCCTGCACATCCTGCCTGGCACCGGCTATGTACGGATCGCAGATGCCGACGGCGCCCTGCAGGACATGCGGCGCGGGTCTGAGTGGCTGGAGAGCACCGACGGGAATTGGGCCACCGAGTCGCAAACTCGGTGGGACGGGCGAGTGACGGCGCACGCGCGCGGCATCGCCCTGCCGCTGCCCAAGGTGGACAACGTGCCGATCGACCCCATCGAGCTGATCCGGCCTGGGGTCGCGTCGGACTCTGCCGGGGTGCGGGATGCGCGGCTGTATTACAAGGCTGACCTGCGCATTCTTGGCGGACAACCGTACGATAGCCACGGGAGTCCTGTGACGCTGCCAGCCGGCACGGTGACGACGAACTCGTTCTACGATGCGCGCGAAGGCGAGGTTGTTCGCGTCACAGAGATCGATGTGGCGCGCCTGCGGACGGGGAGCACGCCGGCCAACGGCATCGTATACGTGGGGGAGGACCCTGCCCACCCTGCCTCTGCCGATGCGGTGCGTCTGGTCAACGGCACCGAGCTGCCTGCCAACGGCCTGACCGTCGTCAGCCATCACCCGCTGTACGTGAAGGGCAACTACAACACCGTGAACCAGCGGCCAGCCGCGTTGATCGGGGATGCGCTCACTGTGTTGTCTGATAACTGGAACGATACGCACGGCAACTGGGCCACGCACTCGCGCACCGCGGTGAACACGCAGGTCAACGCGGCCGTCATGAGCGGGCGGGCCCGCCAGTTGGAGGGTGACACTCCATCCCAGCCGGCCGATGCGTACTTGACGTACGGCGCCGCCAGCGAGCACATGCTGCGGTTCCTCGAGGACTGGGGCGGACGGACGTTCACCTTCATGGGCTCTGAAGTCAGCCCCTGGGACAGCCGGGAAGCGACGACTGACTTGGCGTGTTGTGGCGATGGGGGAGCCTACAACCCGCCGATCCGCATCTGGAACTTTGATCAGACGTTCTTGAACGGTATGAGCAGCCTGCCGCCAGGCACGCCACGCGTGTACGTTGCCGTCACCGGCGTGTGGCGGCAAATGGGGTTGAACGAGCCATAGCTTGACATAGCAGACATTTGTCTGCTATGTTGCGTTATGGAGCCCAGGCGTGTTTGGAATCCTCCGAATCCATACCTGAGCGAGCATCGCCAGCTCCTCGGTGAGCCTCCGGCGGCCGAACTCGAGATCTACGAAGACAATACCCGGTCCATCCTCTCCCGCAACGACAGCCCAGACCTCGGCTTCCGCTGGAGCGTCAATCCGTATCGAGGCTGTTTTCACGCCTGTAGTTATTGCTACGCTCGACCCACGCACGAATACCTGGGGATGGGGGCTGGCACCGACTTCGAGCGCAAGATCGTCATCAAGCGGCAGGCGCCCCAGCTGCTTGAGGCGGCGTTTCGGCGCACATCCTGGCGCGGGGAGCTGGTGATGTTCTCCGGGGTCACGGACTGCTACCAACCGCTCGAGGCGGTGTGGAAGCTGACGCGCGGCTGCCTGGCTGCGTGTGCTAAGTACCGCAATCCCGCGGCCATCATCACCAAGTCGCTGCTGATCCGCCGGGACCTTGACGTGCTCACCGAGCTGGCCAGGGTCGCTGACCTACGCGTGACCTTCAGCATCGCGTTCGCCGACGAGCAGGTCGTCCGCGTCATCGAGCCTGGCACGCCCACGATCCGTAAGCGGTTCGAGACGATGGAGATGCTCGCGAACGCCGGCATCCCCGTGGGTATTGCGGTCGCACCGGTCATCCCTGGGCTGAACGACATGGCGATTCCAACGTTGCTGCAAGAGGCCAAGCGCCGAGGCGCGACCGCGGCCTTTCATGTGCCGCTGCGGCTGCCAGGCAGCGTGCGCGCGTCATTTTTTCACCGGTTGAAGACCGAGCTGCCCCTTGTGGCGTCGAAGGTTGAGCACCGGATTCGCGAGATCCGCGGCGGAAATCTCAACGATTCCCGCTGGGGGCACCGGTTCCAGGGGCAGGGCACGTACTGGGACCAGATCGACCAGATGTGGAACCTGTGGGTCCGCCGATTGGGCTTCCACAGGATGTCTGCGCCGCCCCGCCCGGCCGCGTTCCAGGTGCCCTCTGACCAGTTGGAGTTTGCGTTCGCGTGAGCCGCGCGGCGATTTACAGGAACCGATTGGCGGTGTTATACTAACGCCATTCTCCGACGGAGATTTTGTGTCTCGAGATGGCTGGACATTCCAAGTGGAAGGGCATCAAGCATAAGAAGGCCATCGTTGATGCCCAACGCGGCAAGGCCTTCTCCAAAGTCATCCGGGAAATCACCGCAGCCGCGCGCCTGGGCGGCGGCAACCCGGAGGCCAACGCCCGCCTGCGCCTGGCCCTCACCAAAGCCCGCGAAGTCAACCTCCCCAAAGACACCCTTGAGAAAGCCATCAAGCGCGGCACCGGCGATTTGCCTGGTGTCTCCTTCGAGGAGATGGTGATGGAAGGCTATGGTCCCGGCGGCGTCGCCCTCCTGGTCGAACTGCTCACCGACAACAAGAACCGCACCTCGGCCGAGATCCGCGCCGTCCTTGCCGACAACGGCGGCAACCTCGCCGGCGCTGGCAGCGTCTCCTGGCTGTTCCAGAAGCGCGGGCTCATCACGCTGCGCGCGGCCGGCCGCAGCGAAGACCAGTGGACCGAGTTAGCCCTGGACGCCGGCGCGGACGACATCAAGCTGGACGGTGACACCGTGTCGCTGCTGACCTCGCCGCAGCAGCTCGAATCCGTGAAAGCAGCCCTCCAGAAGGCCGGCGTGGCATGGGAGAGCGCGGATTTGACCGCGGTGCCCAGCTCGACCATGCGTGTGGAGAACCCGGCGCACGTCAAAGCGCTGCTCTCGCTGCTCGATGAGCTGGAGGAGCACGAGGACACGCAGCATGTGTACGCGAACTTCGACATTCCTGACGCGATCCTCGAGGCGCAGGCGGCTGACTAAAAGATGATCGTCCTCGGCGTGGACCCTGGTTTGAACGCGACCGGCGTCGGGGTCATCCTTGCTGAGGGCGCGCGGTGGTCGTTGCTCTACGCCGGCGACCTGCGCCCCCCGAAGGCCGGCACGCTGCCCGAACGGCTCCAGTTTCTCCACCGCGGCATCACCGAGGTCATCCGCCGCATCAAGCCGGTCACGATGGTGCTGGAATCGGTGTTCACCCATGAGCGGTACCTGAACACCGCGGCCAAGATGGCGCACGCCCGCGGCGTGGCGTGCCTGTGCGCGCAAGAGCAGGGGATGGCGCTCGCGGAATACCCGCCGGCCCGCATCAAGAAAGCGGTCACCGGCAACGGCAACGCGTCCAAGGCCCAGGTCGCGCGGATGCTGGTGCAGTGGCTCGGCTCCCTCGACGCCAAGCTCTCCTTCGACGCGACGGACGCGCTGGCCCTGGCGGTCGCGCACGTGCACATGGCCACACAACAGCGCATTTTCGCAGGAGCCCTCCGGTGATTTCTCGCATTCGAGGACTGGTCCGCGAAGTGCGCGAGAACCAGGTCCTGCTCGAAGTCTCCGGCATCTGCTACGAGGTCTTCATCCCCCCGTCGGTGGCGCGCGCGATCGCCGAGCGCCCGACCCAGGATGGGGACCTGGAGCTGATCACCTTCCACTACCAGCAGCTCGAGGTGGGCCGCGGCATCCCGGTCTTGGTCGGTTTCCTGAGCGAGATCGAGCGCGAGTTCTTCCTCCGGTTCATCAGCGTCGCCGGCATCGGCCCGAAAGCCGCTCTGAAAGCGCTCACGCAGCCCATTCCGGCGATCGCGCAGGCGATCGATGAGGGCGACACCGCCTTGCTGAAGTCGCTGCCAGGCATCGGCGAGCAGCGCGCCAGAGAGATCGTGGCGAAGCTGCAAGGCAAGGTCGGCAAGTTCGGGCTGATCCAGAGCAAGGCCGCCGCCTCGCCGGCCACGCCGGAGCAGCAGACGATCGAAGACGAGGCGGTGGCGGTGCTGCTGCAGCTGGAGTACAAGAAGCCCGAAGCCAAGCAGATGGTGCAGGCAGCGCTCGCGCGCAACCCGAAGGTCAAAACCGCCGAGGAACTCTTGAACGAGGTGTACCGGCAGCAGCGGCTGGTGGGAGAACCTGCGTGATGCCGAAGCGAAGCGCGATCCCGGCCCGCCCCGCCATCGGCGGGGAGCCGGCGATTCCTGCGACGATTCCCGCCCAAGAGAACGACGACGACCGGATCCTGAACCTCAGCCTGCGGCCCGCGGCCTTCGCCGATTTCGTGGGGCAGGCCCAGGTGGTCGAGAACTTGAAGGTCGCCATCCAGGCGGCCAAGCGGCGCCAGGAGCCGCTGGAGCACGTGTTGCTGGCCGGCCCGCCCGGGCTTGGCAAGACGAGCGTGGCGCACATCATCGCCCATGAGCTCGGGGCCAAGATCACCGCGACCAGCGGACCGGCCATCGAGCGCGCCGGCGATCTGATCGGCATCCTGACCAACCTCGGCACCGGCGACGTGCTGTTCATCGACGAGATCCACCGGCTCTCCAAAGTCGTCGAGGAGTTTCTGTACCCGGCGATGGAGAGCTCTGAGATCGACTTCGTCATCGACAAAGGCCCGTACGCCAAGACGATCAAGTTCCACCTCAAGCGGTTCACGCTGATCGGCGCCACGACGCGCTCCGGATTGCTGTCGAATCCGCTGCGCAGCCGGTTCGGCATGGTGTACCACCTCGAGTTCTACGCGCCGGAGGAGCTGGTGAAGATCATAGAGCGCTCCGCCAACATCCTGGGGGCGGAGCTCGAGCCGGCCGCCGCGCGTACGATCGCGGAGCGGGCCCGCGGCACGCCGCGCATCGCGAACCGCCTGCTGCGCCGGGTGCGCGACTATGCGCAGGTCAAGAGCGCAGGGAAGATGACGCAGGGCGTGGCTGCTGCCGCGCTGGCAGCGCAAGGGGTGGACGCGTTCGGGCTGGACGCCATCGACCGGAAGGTTCTGAAGACGATCGTGGATTTCTTCGGCGGCGGCCCGGTCGGAATCGATGCCCTGGCAGCGGCGCTCAATGAAGAGCCGGATACGATCGTGGACGTGGTCGAGCCGTACCTGCTCTCAGCCGGACTGCTCAAGCGCACCGCGCGCGGCCGCAAGGTGACGCGCCGGGCGATGGAGCACATGGCCAAGGTCGCACCCAAGGACCTGGAGCTCTTCGCGGCCGCCTCATGACGCAAGAACTGCCGGGGTTGGGCCGTGCCCTCATTGTCCTTGGAATTGTTTTGGTCATCACCGGCGCGCTGCTCACGGCCGGACCCAGGGTGCCATGGCTCGGCCGGCTGCCTGGCGATTTCCGCATCCAACGCGATGGATTATCGTTCTACCTTCCGCTGACTAGCTGCGTGGTGGTAAGCGCGTTCATCAGCCTGATCATGTGGGTCCTCCGGCGTGTTCGTTGATGCGCCGGCTGCTCCTTGTCGCGCTGGCCGTGCTTGCTCCGCCGGCCGCGGCGCAACCGCCGAATGCAGAGTTGATCCGTGTGGCGATCTCGCGCGATCAGCCGGAAGTGGAACTCGAGGTGGACGGCCGGTTCCAAATGAGCGGGCTGGCCACGCACAGCGCGCTGGACCAAGGCAAGCGGTTGAAGCCGGTCATGGTGCGCGCCGTGCCTGAGGGGTTGGTGCTGGGGGATAAGTCGCTGCCGCTGCCTGGCGTGCGCATCGAGCCGCAGCGGGGGGCGACGGTCCGGCTCAACGGCAGCCAGTTCCACGGGACGCTCGAGATCCACCGGCAGAAGGACCAGACGCTGCTCGTCGTCAACCATTTGCCGCTCGAGGCGTACCTGCGCGGCGTCCTGAGCAAAGAGGCGCCGGATTACTGGCCACCCGAAGCGCTGAAAGCGATCGCGATCGCCGCGCGCACGTACGCGGTGTACCAGCGCTACAGCAAGGCCGGGCAGGACTTTGATGTGACCGGCGACGTCATGTCGCAGGACTACGGCGGCAAGAGCGGCGAGAAGGCAGGCACGAGCCGCGCGGTAGACGAGACGGCCGGCTGGATCCTCCTGTACCATGACGCGGTGTTTCCAGCGTTCTACCACTCGACCTGCGGCGGCATGACCGAGCATGCGCGCGTCATGGGCAAGGGCTTCACGATCGAGCCGCTGCAGGGCGGCATCCGGTGCAGCTTCTGCACCGCCTCGCCGTTCTCCACCTGGCACCGCCGCCTCACCCGCGCCGACGTGAACTGGGCGCTGAAGAAGAGCCGTCACGGCACCATCGGCCCGGTGCGCGAGTTGCGCGTGATGCGCCGCTCGCCGGCCGGGCGCGTGGAGCAGATCGCGATCACAGGGGCGGAGCGCACGCTGCTGCTCTCGGCGTACGAGTTCCGGCAACTCTTTGGTTTTGACCGCATCCGCAGCCCGCTCTTCTCCGTGCTGCTGGAAGGCGATGATTTTATCGTGGATGGCCACGGGTGGGGCCATGGCGTCGGCCTGTGCCAATGGGGCGCGGCTGAGCTGGCACGACGCGGCGTCTCCGCGACGGAAATTCTGGCATACTACTACCCCGGCGCCGAGCTGGTGCCTGTGGCAGAGTTGGACCACCGCCCGATCACCGTTCTTCAAGGAGGTTCGTGACATGCCTGATCAGACCGCGGCCGCTCCGGGGCCGCTCGCGATGTTCATGCCGGTGGCTGTCATGTTCGGCATTTTCTACTTCCTCGTGTTCCGGCCGCAGTCCCAGGCCAGGAAACAGCACGAGGTGATGCTCAAAGACCTCAAGAAGAACGACGAGGTGGTGACGACCGGTGGCATCATCGGCACCGTGGTGAACGTCAAACCGGACGCGGTCACGATCCGCGTGGACGAGAACGTGCGGTTGGACGTGGAGCGTTCGGCCATTGCCCGGCTGCGCAAGGTCGAGCCGGCAGGCAAGACCTGATGCCCACAGGGTTCAAGTGGAAGCTGCCGCTCGTCCTGGGCATCATCGCCCTGTCCGCGTACTTCGCGTTTCCGCTCCAGCAGAAAATCAACCTCGGTTTGGACCTGCAGGGCGGGATGCACGTGGTCCTGAAAGTGGACACGAGCCAGTTGCCGCCGGAGCAGCGCAGCAAGGACATCACCGGCATTGCGCTGGAGATCGTCCGCAACCGCATCGACCAGTTCGGCGTCCGGGAGCCGCTCATCCAGCGGCAGGGCACCGAGCACATCCTCGTCCAGCTGCCCGGCATCACAGACCGCGAGCGCGCCCTGAAGCTCATCGGACAGACCGCGCTGCTGGAATTCAAGCTCGTCTCGGAGAACCGCCGGCTGGCCGAGCAGGCCATCGACAGCAGCGTCGTGCCGCCAGGCTACCAGCTGGCGGAGGATGAGACCGGGACCCCGCTGTTGCTCGAGCAGGACGAGACGCTCACCGGCAGCATCCTGACGGACGCGTGGGTGGAACCCGGCGAGCTGGGCCTGCCGGAAGTCAGCTTCCGCATGACCAAAGAGGGGGCCAAAGCCTTCGGCCGCCTGACCGGGTCGAACATCAACCGCCGGCTCGCCATCGTCCTCGATGGCAAGGTCCAGTCCGCGCCCACGATCCAGAGCCGCATCACCGACGCCGGGCGCATCACCGGCCGGTTCACGCGCGAAGAGGCGCACGATCTAGCCATCGTGCTGCGCGCAGGCGCCTTGCCGGCCCCGATTCAAGTCGTCGAGGAGCGCACCGTCGGGCCGAGCCTGGGGGCCGACTCCATCCGCGCCGGCGTGACGGCCATCGCCCTGGGCGGCCTGCTGGTCGTGGTGTTCATGGCCGGCTACTACCGGCTGGCCGGGCTGATCGCGGTCATGGCGCTGGCGCTGAACATGCTGATCATCTTGGGCGGCCTGGGCTATCTCCACGCGACGCTGACGCTGCCAGGCCTGGCCGGCATGCTGCTCACGTTGGGGATGGCGGTGGATGCGAACGTGCTGATCTATGAGCGCATTCGCGAAGAGATGCGCGCCGGCCGGCCGCTGAGCCTGGCGATCTCCGCCGGCTACGACAAGGCCTTCTCCGCGATCTTCGACTCCAATCTCACCACGCTCTTCGCCGCGGTCTTCCTGTACTGGTTCGGCACCGGGCCGATCCGCGGCTTCGCAACGACCTTGGGTCTTGGCTTGATCGCCAGCATGTTCACCGCGATCTTCGTGACGCGCGTGGTCTTCGACGCGCTGCTGGCCATGGGCCGGCTCAAAACGCTGACGATGATGCAGTTCTTCAAAGCGACCAAGATCGATTTCATCGGCAAGCGCTACATCTGCTACACCCTGTCGTTGCTCGTGATTGCCTCCGGGATCGCCGCCTTTGTGATGCGAGGTGAGTCCAGGTACGGCATCGACTTCACGGGTGGCGTGCTGCAGGAGTGGCGGTTCTCCGAGCCCGTCAGCGCCGATGCGCTGCGCGCCTCGCTGGCCAAGGGCCGGCTCACGGAAGCGGTGTTGCAGCAGTTCGGCAGCGACCGGGAATGGCTGGTCCGCACACCGGAGAAGGGGGATGTCGAGACGCAGGATATCCTCAGCCGCACCGAGCAAGTGCTGCGCGCCGACCATGCCGAGGCGCACCCGGAGCTGGTCCGCATCGAGCACGTCGGGCCGACCGTGGGCGTGATCCTGCGCCAGAAGGCGTGGCTGGCCATCCTCTGGTCGATGATGGGCATCCTCATCTACGTCGCGCTGCGGTTCAAGCACCTGGATTTCGGGGTGGCGGGTGTCATCGCGCTCATGCATGACGTCATCGTGGCGGCCGGGATGATGTGCATCCTTGGCCGGGAGATCGACCTCATCATCGTGGCGGCGCTCTTGACCATCGCCGGCTTCTCGATCAACGACACGATCGTGATCTACGACCGGGTCCGGGAGAACCTGCGGCTGCATCGCAAGATGCCGTTGGCCGAGGTGATCAACCTGAGCGTCAATGAGTGCTTGTCCCGGACGCTGTGGACCTCCTTCACCGTCATCTGCCAGGTGGTGGCGCTGTACTTCGTCGGGGGGGCAGTGCTGCGCGATTTCGCGCTGTGCCTCTTGGTCGGGTTCATCTCCGGCGTGTACTCGACGGTGTACATCGCTTCGGCCATCGTGATCACGTGGCGGAAGAGGTTCCTCAACACCGCCTGATGAAAACGGTGTGGCGGGTGCTGCCTGAAGAGCCGTCGCGGGCCGCGGCACTCGCGCAGGCGTTGGGTCTGCACCCGGTGACCGGGCAGCTCCTCCTGAACCGCGGTGTGGCGGATGCGCCGTCGGCCCGCGCCTTCCTGCAGCCGTCGCTGGCCGGGTTGGCCGAAGGGCTGAGCGGGGTGGAGGCGGCCGTCGCGCGGCTGCGCCAGGCCCAACGGACGCGGGAACCGGTCGTCATCTTCGGCGACTCGGACGTGGACGGGCTGACCGCGGCCGCGATCCTCTTCGAAGCGCTGCGCGCGGAAGGCATGCTCGTCACCGCCAAGCACTCCAACCGGATCGCCGACGGCTACGGGCTCGCACCGGCGCTCATCGCACAGCTGCTGCGCTCAAGCGCGAAGCTCGTCATCCTCGTGGATTGCGGCACCAACCAGCCTGAGGCCATCGCCACCCTCGCAGCCGCCGGCATCGACACGATCATCGTGGACCATCACGTGCCGATGGACGTCCCGGCAGCACCCTTGGCGCTCATTAATCCGTTCTGCGGCGGTGGGCCGTGCCGCGAGCTCTCCAGCGCTGGCCTAGCGTTCAAGTTGGCCCAGGCGGTGGCCGGGGATGAGATCGCAAGCCACGCGCTGGATCTGGCCGCACTAGGCACGCTGGCCGACTGTTCGCCGATGCACGGGGACAGCCGCATCCTGATCGCCTGCGGGTTGCGCAAGATCATCGAGACGGACCGGCCTGGGCTGCGGCGGTTATGCCGCGAGACCGGGACCACGGCCGCGACGCCTGAGCACATTGTGCGGAAGCTGGTGCCGCGGCTGAACGCTTCAGGCCGGCTGGGGGCGGTGGAATCGGTGTGGCAGGTCTTGATCGGCGAGGCGACCCGCACGCTGGATCGGTGCGTCGCCGATGTGACCGCAGCGCATGAAACCACGAAGCGGCTGCACCGGCAGGTGGTCGAGCAGGCGCACGAGCTCGCGAACCGGCTGCATTTCCGCGACCAGCACGTCGTGATCGTGAGCCGCCAGGGCTGGCCGGCCGGCTTGATGGGGCCGGCGGCGTCACAGCTTGCCGAACGGTTCCACCGTCCGGCTGTTGCCTTAGCACTGGGCGGGACGCACGGCACCGGGTCCGGTCGCTCCATTCCGGAATTCAATTTGTTGGACGCGCTGACCAGCTGCCGGGAATGGCTGACGCGGTTCGGCGGGCATGCGCAGGCGTGTGGGCTGACGCTGGAGACCCGGCACGTGGAAGCGCTGCGGCAGGGGTTGAATGAGCGCGCGGCCAAGGCGCTGGGCCGCGGGGCAGGAGTACAGACGCGGGCCGCGGATATGGCGCTGCCGCTGGAGTCGATTACGCGGGCGTGGGTCGCAGAGACTGAGGCGTTCGCGCCGTTCGGGCGGGGCAATCCCAAGCCGACGGTGCTGGTGCGCGGGGCCAGGCTCGAGCGCCGCTCACCCCGGACCGGGATCTTGCATCACGGCGGGAACGCGGTGCCGGTGAAGGGTATGCTGCCGGAGCCGGATGAAGTGTTTGACGCGGTGGTGTCGCCGTCAATCGCCGGCGGGAGTCCCGCCGGAAGGCGGGACGGGGAGCTTACGTTGACGCTGGTTGACGCGGTGGCCGCACCGGGGCTTTGACGACCCGGTTCGACCGCAGGCATGCGGTGCAGACCCGGATCCGCTTGACGGATCCGTTGAGCAGCGCTGTCACGCGCTGGAGATTCGGCAAGAACCGCCGCAAGCTTGTCCGGACCGTGCGCCGGCCGACGCCCCCCTTGACCTTCAACATACCTCGGTGGACGACCGCCCGGCCAACGACCGGTTTCTTGCCGCAGATAACACACTGTAGCATAGGATCTCCTCGGTGAAGAACCGCCAGTATACACATCCCACCCCGACGGTTCAAGCGCCATCGCGCCCGGAACGGCCGGACAGCATCCGGTTCGTGAAGGGCGTGGGCCCGCACCGCACCGACCTGCTGGCCCAGCTTGGCGTCGAGACGGTCGAGGATCTGTGTTTCCTGCCGCCCCGGCGCTACGAGGACCGCACCCGCCTGGTGGCGATCAAGGACATGGTGCCTGGCGAGCCGGTGACGGTGCGCGGGCGGGTCGTGGCCGCGGGGCTGCGCCGCGCGCGCCGCGGGCTGGCCATCTTCGAGGCGGCCATCAGCGATGGCACCGGCGTACTGCAGGCGATCTGGTTCCACGCGCCGTACCTGGCGCGACAGGTCAAGGCTGACGACGAAGTGATCCTCTTCGGCGTGCTCCAGACCGAAGGACGGCGCTCGATGGTGCACCCGGAGCTTGAGCATGTCGAGCCGGACGAGGATTCACCGTTGCACACCGGCCGCATCGTGCCCATCTACCCGCTGACGGCCGGCCTGAGCCAGCGGTGGATGCGCCGCCTGGCCTTCTCGGTGGTGGAGCAGCGCGCGCCGCGGTTGGAAGAGGACCTGCCGGAGGCGCTGCGCCGCTCGCACGGCTGGCCTGGCATCGAGGAGGCGGTCCGCGAGCTGCACTTTCCCACGGCACTGGACCGCATGGAGACCGCGCGGGAACGGCTGGCCTTTGAGGAGCTGCTCGTGTTGCAGCTCGCCCTTGCGCAGCGCAAGGCAGCCACCCGACAGCAGCGCAAGCCGCACGCGTACCGGTTAGACGGCGCATGCGTCGACGGGTTGCGGAAGGCGCTGCCGTTTGCGCTGACCCCAGGCCAGCGGCGCGTCATTGCCGAGCTGTTTGAGGACCTCAGCCACTCCTGGCCCATGTATCGGCTCCTGCAGGGCGACGTTGGGTGCGGCAAGACGGTCGTCGTCGCGCACCTGCTCGCCGTGGCGGCGCAGAGCGGGGTGCAGGCGGCTGTAATGGCGCCCACCGAGTTGCTGGCCGAGCAGCACGCGCGGGTGATGCAGGCGTACCTGGGCAGGCTCGGCGTGCGCCTCGCACTGTTTACGCCAGGCGCTGAGCCAGAAGAGCGCCGGCGGCTGGCGGCCGAGGTCGCCGATGGCCGCCGATGGCTGGCCATCGGCACACACGCGCTCATCCAACAGCCCATCGCGTTCAAGCGGCTGGGCCTCGTGGTCATCGATGAGCAGCACAAATTCGGCGTAGCCCAGCGCGCGGCCCTGGCCCGCAAGGGCACGCTGCCTGACGTGCTGGTGCTGACCGCCACCCCGATCCCGCGCACGCTGGCGCTGTCGCTGTACGGGGACCTGGAAATCTCGACCATTCCAGAGCTGCCGCCGGGCCGGCAGCCGGTGCGGACGCTGCGCCTCGGCGCCGAGGATCGCGATGCGCTGCATGCGCTCATCCGGCAGGAATTGAGCCAGGGCAGGCAAGGCTACATCGTATACCCGCTGGTTGATGCGACCGCTGTGGATGAGGCGCCTGCGGGAGTCTTGCTGGAAGGCGGGACGCCGCCGCGGAGCGCCCAGGCAGAGCGGCGCGCCGCCACCCAAATGGCGAAGCAACTCCGGGGCGTGCTGCCGGAGTTCCGGATCGGGCTCTTGCACGGGCAGATGCCCTCGGAAGAGAAGGAGCGTGTGATGGCCGAGTTTCGCGCCCGGCGGCTCGACCTGCTCGTCTCGACGGTGATTGTGGAGGTCGGGGTCGACATCCCAAACGCCACGCTGATGGTGATCGAGCACCCAGAGCGGTTCGGCCTGGCCCAGCTGCACCAGCTGCGCGGGCGCATCGGCCGCGGCTCGCAACCGGCGACGTGTGTTGTGGTCAGCGACGCGGCAGAGGAGCCGGTGCGCCAGCGGCTGGACGCCTTCCTCGGCACGACCGACGGCTTCGCGCTGGCGGAGAAGGACTTGGAGCTGCGCGGCCCTGGGACGCTCCTGGGCCGCCAGCAGTCTGGATGGATGCGGCTGCGCATCGCGGACTTAGCGCGCGACCGGCAGTTGTTGGAAGCTGCGCGCGAGGATGCCGACCGGCTGGTGCAGGCCGACCCAGCCTTGGACAGCGAGGAGCTCTCCGGCCTGCGGCGCCGCGTGGGCCGTCTCCGGCGGCAGCCAGGCTGATGCTCCGGATCAACGCTGGGTCATTGAAAGGCTTCAGGTTGACCGTGCCGGCGACCCTGCGGGCCACAGAGGGGAAGGTGCGCCAGGCGATCTACAACATCCTCGGCGACGAGATCTTAGGGATGCGGGTCTTGGACGGCTATGCCGGCAGCGGCGCGCTGGGGTTTGAGGCGCTCTCCCGCGGCGCTGACTTCGTGGCGTTCGTCGATTCGGACCCCGAGTCCATCCTCGCCATCCGGGACAATCTCTCACGGCTCGGGGAGGAGGTCTCGCGCGACCAGTGGCGCGTCATGCAAGGCGAACTGCCCCAGGCGTTTGAGGCGCTGGCGGCCGCCGAAGCGCCGTTTAATCTGGTGCTCCTGGACCCGCCGTACCGCACCGACGATGCCAGAAATGCCTTGCAGGCCCTAACCCGCTATGCTATTCTCGCTCCCGCTGGCTGGGTGGCCGTCGAGCACGAGCGGCGGACCGAGTTGCCGGCGTCGATCGGGTCTCTGGCGTTGCAGAAACGGCACCGGTACGGCGATACGGTGCTGTCTTTTTATTCGGGGAGCTAGCGATGCGAGTCGTCTACCCCGGGACGTTCGACCCGGTCACCTACGGGCATCTCGACGTCATCCGGCGCGCCCGCCGCATCTTCAGCCAGGTCATCGTGGCGGTCGGTCGCAATCCAGGCAAGTCGCCCATCTTCACCGTCGAGGAGCGGATCCAGCTCCTCCGCCGCGCGACCAAGGGTCTCCCCGGCGTGTCGGTCGACGCCTTCGACACGCTGGTGGTAGACTATGTCCGTCGGAAGCAGGCCCGCGTGATGATCCGGGGGCTGCGCATGCTCTCCGACTTTGAATATGAGTTCCAGATGGCCCTCACGAACCGCAAGCTCAACGACCGGATTGAGACCATCTTCATGATGCCGTCCGAATCCTATTCGTACATATCGGCCACGCTCATCAAAGAGGCCGGGGCGCTCGGCGCAGACCTCTCGGCGTTCGTCCCGCCCTACGTTGCCGAGGCGCTGCGGCGACGTTTATGCACATGAAGATCCACGTCAGCCGGATTCCGGACACAGGCGTGCAGGAGACCGCAACGTACGACCCGCACGGGATGGACATGGACCGCGACGACGTCCGCGTGACCGGGCCGTTCACAGCCGACCTGCTTATCACGAAGAGCGACGAGGAACTGGTCGTGGCCGCCCAGATCCACTGCCTGACGACCATGGTCTGCGCGCGCTGCCTGAAGGAGTTTCCGGCCAACATCACACCCCGCGAGATCTTCAGCTACACGGTCAAGCCCACGGACGTCGTGGACGTCACCGACGACGTGCGGCAGGAAGTCCTCCTGGCCTATCCGATCACCGCCCTGTGCCGCTCGGACTGCAAGGGGATCTGCGAGACGTGCGGGGCGGAGTTGAACGCGACGACGTGTCCACACCACGCGGCGTCCGCCGCGTAAGCGAAGCAGAGGAGCCGATGGCGCTACCGAAGAGAAAGTTCAGCCGGGGCCGGCGGGACAAGCGGCGGGCCAACTGGAAGCTCACCGTGAAATCGTTGACCAAGTGCGCCCAGTGCGGCACAGCCATCATTCCCCACCGCGTGTGCACGTCCTGCGGCTTCTACCGCGGCCGCCAGGTCGTGCTGATCGCCGCGAAGAAGACCGGCGAGAAGTCCTAACCTGGAGCCCCCGGTGGCCCCGCGCGTCATCAGGATCGCCCTCGACGCCATGGGGGGCGATGCCGCGCCGGAGCCCCAGATCTCCGGGGCGATTCGGGCGGCGCGCGAGCTGCCCGTGGAGATCATCCTCGTCGGGCCGCGTGACACGTTGGAGCGGCAGCTTGCCGCGACCCACAAGCGCCCGGGCAACATTTCCGTCCACCACGCCTCCGAAGTCATCGGCATGAGCGAGCCGCCGGTGGCCAGCATCCGCAAGAAGCGCGACTCCTCCATCGCCGTCGGCGTCACCCTCCTCAAAGAGCGCCAGGTCGACGCCTTCGTCTCGGCCGGCAACACCGGCGCCATGGCCGCGGCCAGCACGCTGATCTGCGGCCTGCTGCCCGGGGTGGAGCGGCCGGGGATCTCGACCGTGCTGCCGGGCGTCAAAGGCGAAACGCTGCTCATCGATGTGGGGGCGAACGTGGCGCCGAAGCCGCTCCACCTGGTGCAGTACGCGTTGATGGGCGAGACGTACTGCCGGTACGTGCTGGAGAAACCGCGGCCGAAGGTCGGCTTGCTCAACGTCGGAGAAGAAGAAGGCAAGGGCACCGACTTCGTGAAAGACACCTACGCCCTGTTGGAAGCCTCAGGGATCAACTTCGTAGGCAACGTCGAAGGCAACGACATCTTCTCCGGCGAGTTGGACGTCATCGTGTGCGACGGGTTCGCCGGCAACGTCGCCATCAAGACCGCCGAGAGCCTGGCCAAAGCGATCAATGTGCTGTTGCGGCGCTCGCTGGCGATGAGCCCGATCACGCGGCTGGGCGCCTGGCTGGCCCGTGACGCCTTCCTGCAACTGCGCAAGGAAACCGACTATGCGGAGCAGGGAGGCGCACTGCTGATGGGCGTCGATGGCATTTCGATCATCGCGCACGGCGGCTCCAACGCCAAGGCCATCAAGAACGCTATCCGCGTGGGCTACGAATCCGTCCGGCACGAGCTGAACCGCCATCTGGTGGACGCGGTCAGCGGGTACGCGCAGCGCGCGTCCTCCACCGCATGAGTCCTCGCGCGACCGCCCTGCGCATCGGTATCACCGGCCTCGGCATGGCCGTGCCGGAGAAGGTGCTCACCAACTTCGACATCGAGAAGATGGTGGACACGACCGATGAGTGGATCCGCACCCGCACCGGCATCCGCGAGCGGCGCATCGCCGCCCCCGGCACCACGACCAGCGACTTGGCGTACGGCGCGGCGGTGCAGGCGTTGAAGGGCGCCAAGCTCAAGCCGGACCAGCTCGAGCTCCTCATCGTCGCGACAACGACGCCGGACATGCTGTTCCCCTCGACCGCCTGCCTGCTGCAGCGCCGGCTCGGGGCGACGAAGGCGGTCTGTTTCGACCTCTCGGCCGCCTGTTCCGGGTCGGTCTACGCGATAATCTCGGCGCAGCAGTTTCTCGCCACCGGCCGGTACAAGAACGCCCTGGTCGTGGGGGCCGAGGTGCTCTCCGGCTTCATTGACTGGACCGATCGGAACACCTGCGTGCTCTTCGGCGACGGGGCCGGGGCCTGCGTGCTCCAGAAGGTCCGCCGCGGCGGCATCCTGGCCACGGACATGGGCTCGGACGGCACGGCCGCTGATTTGCTGACCATGCCAGGCGGCGGCTCCAAGTACCCGCCCTCGCACCAGTCGGTGGACCAGCGGCTGCACTTCCTCAAGATGAACGGCGGCGAGGTCTACAAGCTGGCCGTGCGCGCGATGGCAGGCTCGGTCAAGCGGGTCACCGCGGCCGCGAAGGTCAAACCGTCCCAAGTCGCGTGCATCATCCCGCACCAGGCGAACACCCGCATCATCGAATCCGTCGCGAAGTTTGCGCACGTGCCGATCGAGAAGGTGTTCATGAACCTGGACCGCTACGGCAACACCTCCGCCGCCTCCATCCCCATCGCCCTCTACGAGGCGGTCAAGACCGGCCGCATCAAGAAGGGCGACCGCGTCGTGCTCGTGGCCTTCGGCGCCGGGCTGACGTGGGGCTCGATCCTCTTCGAGTGGTAAGGCTCTGCGCATGACGCCCCCGTTTGTCCTCCTCATGCCTGGGCAAGGGGCCCAGGCGGTCGGCATGGGCCGTGCTTTCTACGACCGGTTCGACGAATCCAGGGACATCTACAAGCAAGCCAACCGCTGTTTCGGCTTCGACGTGACGGCGATCTGCTTCGACGGCCCGCCAGAAGCCCTCACCGACACCCGCACGTGCCAGCCGGCGCTGTTCACGACCTCGCTCGCTGCCTACGCAGCGTTCCGCAAGGTCACCCCATCCAGCCTTACACCGCTCGCGGCGGCAGGCTTAAGCCTGGGCGAGCTGACCTCGCTGGCCGCAGCTGAGGCCTTCAGCCTGGAGGAGGGGTTTTATCTGGTGAAGACGCGCGGCGAGGCGATGGCTGAGTGCGCAGCGCGCAACAAAGGCGCCATGCTGGCTGTGGTCGGCTTGCCGCCGGAGGCGGTCGAGGAGATCTGCAAGAAATCCGGTGCCTGGGGGGCGAACTACAACGCCGCTGACCAGGTCGTGCTCTCCGGCACTGCGGATGCGATTGCGAAGGCTGAGGACGTTGCGAAGGGCATGAACGCCAAGCGCGCGATGCGGCTCGATGTGGCAGGCGCATTTCATTGCCCGCTCATGCAGCCGGCTGCGGATGCGCTCAAAGCCGCGCTGGCCAAGGTCAGGGTCCGCGCGCCGCGCTTTCCCGTCATCTCCAACGTCACCGCCCAGCCGGTCACCGAGGCTGCCCCGATCCCGGAGCTCTTGGTGAGGCAGATCGTCAGCCCAGTCCGGTGGGATGCCTCGATGCGCACCGCCATCGCTGCCGGGGCCACCCACTTCCTCGAGTTCCCGCCGGCCCGCGTGCTGACCGGGCTGCTCCGCCGCATCGACAAGTCTGCCACCGGGGTGGCCATCGACACGCCGGAAGACCTCGCCAAAGCCGGCGAGGCGCTCCAGCTCTCCCTCTCCATCTAAGCAGCAGCCGGAACGAAACAGCCGGGACGTTTCTCGCAGAGAAATGTCCCGGCTGTTGGTTTGGGGTCGAGGTTAGACGATTGCCAGCATCCGCTCAATCGGCACCACGGCCCGCGCCGCGATCTTCGGCGGGACGGTCACGCGGTGCTGCATTCGTGACAAGGACAGCAGGACCTTCTCCAGCGTGTTGCGCTGCATGTACTGGCAGCCGGCATGCTCGCTCGCTGCGTAGAACGTCTTCTCCGGGTGGGTCTGCTGCAGCCGGTGCATCAGCCCGGTCTCGGTCGCGATGATGAACTCCCTAGCCGGGGAGCGTTCCACGTGCCGCACCATGCCTTCGGTGGAGAGCACCGCATCCGCCAGGTGCATCTGCTTCGTGGTGCAGCCGCATTCCGGGTGCATCAAAAACTCCGCGTCCGGGTGCCGCTCGCGCAGCACGTCTACCTGCTCCGGCAAGATCGCCGCATGGGCAGGGCAGTAGCCTTTCCAGAGGTGGATGTTCCGCTTGGTCTTCGCCTTCAAGTAGCTGCCCAGGTAGTAGTCAGGGACGAATAGGATTTCTTTGTCCGCCGGGATATGCTCGATGACTTTGATGCCGTTGGTGGAGGTCACGCAGTAGTCGCACTCGGCCTTCACTGCAGCGGCGGTGTTCACGTAGCAGACGACGACCCCGTTCGGATGCTCCTTGCGCCAGGCGCGGATCTGCGGGGGGATGACCATGTCTGCCAGCGCGCAGCCGGCCCCGGTGTCTGGGATGAGGACGGTTTTATCCGGGCAGAGCATCGCGGCGGTTTCGGCCATAAAGTGCACGCCGGCGAAGACGATCACCTCAGCGTCGGTCGCCTTGGCTTTCTGGGCCAGGCCGAGCGAGTCGCCCACGAAGTCGGCGATGTCCTGGATCCGACCTTCCTGGTAGTTGTGGGCCAGGATGATGGCGTGGCGCTGCGCTTTCAGCGCCTCGATCTGCCGGCGCAGGTCAGCCTCGTACGCAGCGCGATGCGCCGGGGACAATGGGCCTGGGGATGATCCCGGGGACGTTTCTCGAAGAGAAACGTCCCCGCTTGTATAGCCGTTACCATGGCCATTGTGGCCATTCGAGTGCCCGTTGGAATGACCGTTCATATGTCCGTTGGTGGTCATCGTCGATGCCTCAGAAGGGAACGATGATCCCTTTTTCCTGGAGCTTGATCACTTTGGGCGCGGTGAAGGTGTACAGTCGCGCCGGCCGCTGCCGTCCGCTGACGCGGAACTGCCGGGTGGGGCGCAGGATGCCCAGCTGCTGCATCTTCCGGCGGAAGTTCCTCTTATCCACGCGCGTGCCCAGGATGACCTCGTACGCTTCCTGCAACTGGGTTAGTGTGAAGTTGGTCGGCAAGAGCTGGAATGCGATCGTCGTGTAGTTGATCTTATTGCGCAGCCGCTCCAGCGCGTAGTCGATGATCCGCCGGTGGTCAAAGGCCAGCTCCGGCAGCCGCCGCACCGGGAACCAGTCCGCTTCGGAGACGCGCTGCCGCGCCTTCAGCTCCAGCTGCTGCTGGTTCACCAGGGCGTAGTACGCCACGGTCAGCACGCGCCCCCGCGGGTCCCGGTCCGTGTCGCCGAAGGTGTAGAGCTGCTCCAGGTAGACGTTGCTGATGGTCGTCTCTTCCTGCAGCTCGCGCAGGGCAGCCGCGTCCACCGATTCCTCCGCCCCCACGATGCCGCCGGGCAGGGACCAGGCCCCCTTGTACGGCGCTTGCTGGCGCCGCACGAGCAGCACCTTCAACCTCCCGCCCTGAATGGTAAACAGCACGACGTCTACGGCGACGGCGTGCTTGGCAAACCCGTTGGTCAAGGCCTGGGTGGCGGGCATCAAGTAAGTGTTCCAGCTACACTAACAGATAGTGTATCCGAAACACTTACGAAACGTCAAGAGGGGTCTTATGGCGCCGCGGGCGCGGCGCGTTGGAGGGCGTCCTCTTGCCGCTCCTGGCTGGCTTTCGAGCGTCCGATCAAATGGCCGGCGACCGCCCCGACCACGGTGCCGATGGGCGGCACCACATAGGAGCCGACGTACGTGCCGTACGCCGGGTACAGGATCTTGTACGCGGCGATCTCATCCTCAGGGTCCGGCGTTTCGTGCTTGAAGTACGAGATCGCTTCGTCGCTTGCTTCGTACTCCTGGTACAGGTCCACGAACGGGATCAGACGCAGCGCCGAGTACGTGCCTTTCCACTTGTGGGTGTCCAGGTCGTGGACATGCCCGGCCTCGTGCATCGAGATGGCCGGATGGTTGGAGTACAAGTGGACGGTGTTGGTCCAAGGGTTGTAATAGTCGCCCCAGGGGAAGAGCCGTCCGGGCAGCAGCACATCCGCGACAAGCGTGACCGGCAGCCCGAGCAGCAGCCGGTACGGCCAGGCCGTATGGGGGTTGCGGCACAGCCGTGCTAGGTCCTGCGCCGGCCGGTACTGGTTCAGGCGGAACACCGCGCTGTCGATGACCGGCTGGTCCCGGGCCTCAAGGTAAGCGATCAGCGCTGTTTCCGTCGACGGCAAGATCGCATGGTCTGCAAACCGCCAATCCCACAGCAGCAACTTCGCAGGGATGGCGAGGACGTTGCCGATGAAGTCGACCGGCAGGCACTCCACCCCGCGCTGCACCTGTGGATTCGGCCCCTGGCCCACATAGGGCGACTTGAAGGTGGCGCACCCGCTGATAGCCAAGGCCAGGACCAGGGGTAGGAATTTTTTCATGCGCCCATGATAACCCCTCCTAGGCACGCGGTCGAGTGGTCGGTTGGTGCTGGTTACTGCTGGTACGCCTGCAAGACGACCCGGTCGGTCTCCTTCTTCACATCCTTGTTCAGCGCGACGACGTTGTCATAGTACTTGCCGTCCTTGCCTTGCTGGCGGGGCATGCTGACAAACAAGCCGTTTTTTCCCTCAACGACCCGCAAGCCCTTGATCAGGAAGAACTCACCGACCGCGATGTCACAGAACGCCCGGAGCGACCCTTCGCCCTCGAACCGCACCAACCGCTGCACCTTCAGTTCAGGCATGACCCCTCCTTGTGGTTACTCGTGGATCCCGGTGTGCGACGAAAAGTATCCGCCGGTCAGGCCATCCAGCCGCGCGGTCAGCTCCTGCAGCCGTAATTCCTTATCGATCTGCCCCTGCGTGTCCTGAGGCGGTGTCGTCAGGAGCTCCATTTGAAGGCGGCGGCGGTCAAAGTAGGCGCGCGTGACCTCATCGACCACGTCATCTCGAAGCTCTACCATCAACTTCGAGCGTACGTCGATCGAGGTCTGGTCGTTGTTCCAGATCAGCTCACCAAGGTTCCAGGACAGAGACGCGTCCAGGCTGGCGTCCTGGTCCTGCGTTTGGAATGTCTGGAAGTTTGGAAACGTGCCCTCGTCCACGTGGATGTCCTGCGAGGTATCGCGGTCATACCCGAAATTCAGCGTCGGCATAAACGCCGCGAGCGAAGCCTGCCGACGCCAATGCGTGATCTTCTCCGGATGGACCTCTGCATAGCGGATTGCCGCATCGCGGACCTGTGCCATGGTCGGTTCATGGACAAAGTTCGACAAGAGCTCGTGCGGGCTTGGTTGGGGGCCTTCTGGAAACCCTCCGGCTGGAAGCGGGACTTGATACAGCCCCTGGTCGGTCGCCACCCAGGCGGTCGCGGCTCCCACGGCAATATCGTGAATGGCGGCGGCCGGCACTGGCAACAAGGTCCATCGGTCGGTCGTGCCGGAGAGCACAGCTACCGCGTGGTGGGTCACCGCAAAGACCGTCAGCGGGGAGGAGCGCCGCAGGAACAGGCGGCCGACCGCAGCAGAGGGCAGGCCTGCGTCCGGCACATATGCCCATGTGTCGCCGCCATCATGGCTGACCAGCAAACCGTGCGTGCCGGAGAGATAGACGGATCTGGGGTCGCCTGGATCCAAGGCGACCGCGCTGAGGTGGTGGAGCGAGCCGTTCGTCTCCCCAATCTCGCGTTCCACGTTCGGCTGCTCCACCGCCTCGTCCTCAGCACGGATCTGTCCATAGAGTTGCTGCCATTGGCTCTTGGGACGATCGCCCCAGAACAGGGCCGAGGAGGTTAAGACGTACAGATGATCAGGTGCCGCCTGGTCCACCAGCACATCCACGATGGTTTCCATGGCCGGTGTCGGCATCTCGGTCCAGCAGCGGCCGTTGTCTTGGCTTTCGAAGAGGGAGGTGCCGCAGGCGGCCAGCATGGTGGCCGGATCGTGCAGCGCCACAGCCTGGCATCCAGCGGAAGACTTGAGGAGCCGCTTCCAATGCCGGCCAGCATCCGAGGACCCCATGAGGCCTCGGCTCGTCCCGATCAGGAGTGCTTCAGGATCGTGTGGATGTGCGGCGATGGCATGCACCTCAACGCCGGCCGGCAGCTGCAGGCTGCTATGCCAGTGCCCTCCGGCATCGTGGGAGAGATGCACGCTCGTGCGAGTGGCAGCCGCGATGAATCCTGGCCGATCTTGGCTGAGGGCGACGCGCCTGATCTCCAGCTCAGGCGCCTCGATCGGCACCAGTTCAGCCGCATGCGCGGACGGTGCTAGGAGACAACAAGCCAGTAACACTCCTCGGTGCATGGTCCCCTCCTGGTTGGCGGTGTCACCACCATGGAAGATGCACCCGCGATGCCAGACATGTCGAGGGGACGTTTCTGGGTGAGATTTTTGTAAAAATCGGTCGCTATAGTTAACGAAGGGGACAGGAGGTCTTACGGGGAACAACAGCCGGGACGTTTCTCAGCAAGCCGGGACGTTTCTCAAGAGAAACGTCCCGGCTTGTGAGCTGTGGATTCCGCGCGACAGCCTGTCGCGCGAGCTACGGTGTGGCGGCTAGGTGGGGCTTGCGGTGGAGTGCTGTATTACGGCTGGCGAAGAATGTTGTGCGTGCCGATGCGTCGGAGGAGCACGCCGTCAGGGAAGCGTTGAAACGTCACGCGGTAATTATCGCTGATCCGCAACTCCCAGATACCTGGAGCGCCCTCCATTTTTTTGACCTGAAGCGAAGGGTGGCGTGGATTGCCGGCAAACAGCTCAAGGGCCTTGGCGGCTCGGGCTTGCAGGTCAGGCGGAAGGCGCTGGAAGTCTTTCTTAAACCGGGTGGTGCGAAGAAACTGCATCACGCGCGCAGGTCGTTGAGGAGCTCCTTGATGGTCTTAAACGCTTTGATGCGGCCAGTGCGGATGTCGGCTTCGGCCTCCTGCTCGCCGGCCTGCCACTCCTTGGTCCAGAAATATGCCTGCGTGGGATCCACGAGCTTGGCGGGTTTCAGCACCACGCCGTCCGCGGTCGCCTCCATCCGCACGAAATCTCCCGCGCCGAGGTGGAAGCGCCGGATCACCCACATCGGCAGGGTGATGTTCTTGTTCTTTTGGACTTTCACGACGCTCTGCGCCATCGAATCTCCCTAATTTCTAGTTACTAGAAAGTCTAGCATATGGCATGTTGCTCCGTCAAGACAGCGAAGAGCAAGCGCCGAAGGAACTGGCGGTTGTTGCCGCGAGCGATCAGGTGGTAGATCCCGTCATCGACGCATTGGCGTGGGTGGCGTGGCCTGTTAGGCGTCACTATTTAGGACGCCTCCGATTTCTCGATTTCTTCGATTTCTTTTCTGTCATCTTTCGATCTCGATATCTACTATGTCCTCAGTGGAGAATGGAATATTTGTTTTTCCTTCATACTTGACGATTTGATGACCCCAAGCGATTTTGATATTTGGAAACCGTCTTCCATCCTTCAATATAACAGTGGCGGTAACAACGCCGTACCCCGATTCAGGTGCATTGGAGGCTTTATCATGTAGAAAATCAGGTAATTCTACTACTCGGTCTTTGTTAAAACTCATCAGGAAAGTAGACCTCCTGCGATCCTCCACCGCCACCGTATTCTCCACCAGGAACAGTGCCTCTTTGTATGGGTGTTCCAGGAGATGGGGCGATCTCCCGGTAAAATGAAGGTGCAGCTCCTGGCAAATCCCCCAAGTCCTTCATTATTTTCGGATTGTTGTTGAATTTCAAGAATTGATCTTTAGGGAAGGCATGGGTCCCTGCTTCGGTTCCACCTGGAGAACCAAAGGAGAATTTGAGGTCACGGGCACGCTCACCTGAAAATAGGGGACGGTTCTTATTTTTCATCGGTGGGCTCCTACGAGTTTACGGGGCCGCCCCCGCGGCTTTATGGGTAGAGGCGCACCAGCCGCCGGCGCTAGTTGGCGCAGGTGGGCAGCGGACCCGATTGCGGTGGGGTCGGGGATGGGTTGGCGCAGGTAGGCGGTCAACAGCTCCTGGTAGCTGCGCTGGCGCTGTGCGCTCGTCGGGCCCAAGGCCAGATAGGCTGGGCTGAGAGTCAGGAGTGGATCCGGCTTCCCCTGTAGGTAGGCCTGGGCGCTGGACCAGGGGTAGGCTGCCGGGCGCGCCACCAGGTGAGCTCGGACCGGATTGACCTCGACGTAGGCCCCGCAGGTCAGCAGGTACGAATCATCCAAGATGAGCAGGCTCTTAAACCGGTCCTGCCAGAAATGGCCGGTATGGCCGTACTTGCGCTTGTAGGCCAGGGCATAGCGGAGGTTCAAGCGCTGCATGGCTTGCCGCAGCCCCACCCCCGTGGCCGCCTGGACGACCAAATGGACGTGGTTCGTCATGAAGCAGTAGTGGTACAACGCCACCCCATGCGGGTGGAAGTACTCAAGCACCAGCTGGCCGTAGCGCTGGTAATCAGCGGGCTCGTGAAAGACCGCCGCGCGGTTATTGCCGCGCGTGAGTACGTGGTAGCAGTGATCATCTGCGAGTTGGCGGGCCAGGCGTGGCATTGGCACCTCTCAAAAATCAGAACCGTCCCCTATTTTCCCGACAGGCGAGGCGGGGAGCTGACGGCCAGCATTCTAGCGGAGTGATGGGGCGGTGTCACGTGCGCTGGGGTTGATCTAATTGCTGGAATCAGTCATGTGGCCCCGGATTCCTATGAGGCACGACGGTTCGGGGTAGGCGGGCCATGCAAGCCTCTGACCAGCGAAGCAGAGGAGACGACCGCAGGCATTCTAGCGCAGGGTCCTCAAGATGTCAGCGGCTGAATTGCGTATGCTGTCCCCGGAATTCCCGGAGTTTAGTTCAAGATTGTCCTAGACATGTAACACAACTTTGGGTCACTTACATACTCCCAGGAAAGAACTTCCTTTGTCGTATTGTCCACGATGTATGCCCACTGGCAACCCGTATTGCGAAATTCATAGATATACCGACTTGTCTTTGAATCCAGCGACTCGATTCTGAGCGGTTTGGATAAGAAGGGCGAGAGCGTAACAATGCTGCCGACATCGAAATCTCGATTTCTCACGAAGCTGCTATGCGAGGTACATGCACTACAGAGTAACGCTGCTGCAACAGCCACTAAATACCGACACAGGTCCGGCATTATTTCCCTTTTCCTTGATCAACAATCAAACCTGTGAATGCAACGGATCCAGCTGAATATGGGTAAGCTGGTCCAGCAACTGCTAACGGAGTAGCTGGAGCAAGAGCAGCTCCACTATATACCAGCGACGCCGCTTTTGCCACGCCAGTAAAGTGCGTTCCATTTCCCATTGCATCATAAAGAGGCATGCTAAAGAAATCATGTGGGCCCGCAAAAGTCTCAGCTAGCATGTCTCCCAGTGAACCCGATTCGTATGGGATACCGAGCAGGTTCCCAGGTCCGCCTTGCAGCCCACCCAGAATACTTTCGGACTGCACTGTTTTCACTTTGTCTACGCGATTACCCGCTAACTTAACATTGTCACCCTTGTATCCGATGCTTCGTCCTCTAATGTTGTCCGGGTTGATTGCTGATTGTTCTCGCGCAACGCTTCTCATATAATCAGCTGTCATTCCTGCAAGTTGAACTCCGATGGAAATGGCAATGGAAACAGTAAAAGATGCGGCAGTGTATGCGCTTCTTGGACTCATGCCTACGACATCTATAAAGAATTCTTTGGCCACCTTTTGAGTGATTTGACGTCCTTCACCGGAGGCCATCGCAAGACTTGTACCTCCTGAAACCAGCCCTCCAGAAACACCTGCTCCGATAGCGAAACTGCCCGCCACACCAGCCCCTATACCGCCCGTCATGAACCCAATGGTCGCCGAATACAGCGCCAATCCGTATCTTGGGTCAACGCCGGCCTTCTCGGAAAGGCTTACTATTGCTTTAGTTGTGGCCGGGATCGTCTCGCTCATACCCAGCGTTACCAGTGCCACATAGACCCGCTTGAAGGCCTTCCAGAAAGAATGCCCGGTAGGATCGACAAAGTTGATGGGGTTATTTCGAACATAGGAATAGCGGTTTAAGCTTTGGGGATCAGTGGGGGATTGAACAATTGAATCGGGTGAAATAAATCTACCCAAGGAAAATTCGTAGTACCGTGCATTGTAGAAATAGAGTCCGGTGGAGGCATCAAGACGCTGACCGGTGAACTTCTGGGGCACATCAGCGGTCCCCTCATGGCGACTGATGGAGCCATAAGGGGTGTACTCGGTCAACTCGATCAGCTGGCCGGTGCCATTAGTGATGGTGTTCGAAGAACCCAAATGATCCCCATGATAGAAGCGCAGGTCGCCGGTTGAGTCCTTGGCAGTGATCCGCTGGCTGCCGGCAAAGATGTATTTGGTGGTCTTGCCATCAGGGGCCTTCTCGAAGCTCTGTCCCAAGAACGTCGTGGTTCCTGCCGCGGTGATCTGTTTGACCCGCCCGCCATCGCCGTCATACACAAAGCTGGTGGTGACGTTTTCAGGCAGGGGAGCGGTCCAGGTGGAGGCGGCGGTCACTTGAACGAAGTACGCTTGGCCCTTTTCGGTGGTGGTGGCCGCGGTCAGGCTGCCGTTGGCCAGGCCCAGGGTCTGGCTGCGGCTGATGCCGGCGAAGACATTTGCGGCTGGCGCTGAGCTGTGCGTGATGGCCGGCAGCAGATGCCAGCCGGATGCCAGCGATTTCTGGAGCCCGCGGGTCGGCTTCTTGCCGCGGATGGAGACCTTCACCGCCTGCTTGGCGTAGACCTGATACCCGACCCCGTATTCCAGCTCGGTGAAATCATCGAAGGCCGGGTTGCCGACGTAATAACTGAACGTGCCGGTGTCGGCATCGAACTTGGCGATCTGCTCAAAGTCCTGCGCAAAGTTCGGCAGGAGGACGACAACCGCCCCGTTCTCTGGAAGGACGGGGAGGGAAAAGAAGTTCCAGCCTGGCTGTAGCGCGACTTCAAGCGTCTGTTCCTGCGCTGTCTCCACTTTCACCAGCCGATTCTCAGCGTCATAGCCTAGGTACTGCGTCAGCAACGCGCTGCGCTCAGGCGTAGGCTCCATGGATTTCTCGACCATGTTGCCGTTGAGGTCATAGCGCATGGTCCAGCCGGCAGACGTTGAGGTGACAGCATGCGGGCCGGCGGTGCCTGCCCCATACGTCATCTGCATGCCTTCTTTCTCGAGCATGTTGCCGATGGGGTTGTAGGCGTAGCGGAAGTCACCGTAAGCGCCGTTGGCGCGAGTCAGGCGGTTCAGCGAATCATATTCAAATGTCTGGCTGCCGGTGTGGACCGCGTCGGTGATCTGCGAGACGTTGCCAATCGCGTCAAAGCCATAGCTGAAGTCCTGCAGCCGTCCGCCAGGTCCGTCGGTCACCAGCCGGTCCAGCCGCAGAGTCTGGGGATTATAGGTGTAATCGGTGACCACGCCGTTGCCGTAGGCAATCTTGATGAGCTGGCCGGCGGCGTTGTAGTCGATGTTCGAGACATACGTAACAGCGGGGGACAGGTCCCCTGCGGGGACCAGTCCCCCTCCACCCAGTCCCCCACCGATAATGGTTTCGATGCCGCCTTGGGCGTTGTAGGTGTACTCCACGCTCTCGCCATCTGGGTAGGTGAGGGCGGTCAGACGGCCCAGCAGGTCGTACTGCCGGTCAATCGTGTACGTCGCGGCATCAATCGTCTTGGATTCGCGGACCAGCCGGCCGAGCGCGTCGTATTCAAAGTGCGAGGTGCCGGAGCCATCCGTGATGCGGCACAGCTTGCCGATGGCGTTGGCTTGGCCGGCCAGCTCGTACTCGTACGTGACCGGCGCGGTGGCTTGGATGCCGGAGCCGGCCGGCACGGTGTACGTCTTGCCGGTGAGCCGGTTAAGACTGTCGTAGACAAAGGCGATCGTGACGCCGCGCGCATCGGTCTGCTGTGTGAGGTTGTCCACCGCATCGTAGGCATAGGCCCAGTGCCCCATGTCCGGGTCATCCATCCCCAGCTTGCGGCCCAAACTGTCGTAGGTGATGGTGGTGATGTTCCCAGCCGAGTCTGTCACCCGGAGCAAGTTGTCCAGGGTGTCGTACGCGTACGTAGTCGTATGCGTCTGCCCGCTCTCGAACTCCTCCACCTGTGCCAGCCGGCCGTACGCATCATTCGTGCGGCGGGCTTGGTGGCCCAGGGCATCGGTTCCAGTCACTGACCAGTCTTGATACGCGGTTGAGCTGATGCCGCCGTCCGGTGCAATCGTCCGTAGCAGGCGGCCAACGGCGTCGTACTCATACGTCACCGGCGGCGCCAATGCCAAGGTGAACGGCGGCACGTACTGGGTGGACGCAGTCTCAGGGTAGGGCGCCCATTGCCGGATCACCTGGCCGCGCGCGTTCAGTTCAGCAGCTCCACTGACCACCTGCTTGCCGGCTTGCTCGGCCGGGGCCCGGGTTTGGATCGTCCTGCCCAAGCCATCCGCAAACGCGTAGACAGTCAGCAGCGCGTCCTGACCACTCTGAATCCGACTGTGCGCTGTGGTCTTTGAGGGCAGAGTGGTGAGGTCGTATTCGTAGAGCATGCTCGGCTGGCTGAGCGCATCGTTCGGCCCCACCACTTTGGTGACCCGGCCAAACACGTCGTAATAGGTGTCTGTTTTCTTGCTGTTCGCATCGGTCGAGCTTGTGACTTGGCCAAGGGAGGCGTCATAGGCCAGGGTGCGCTGGTGCCCAAGCGTATTCCGGATGGAGGTTAGGAAGGTGCCGGTGGAGTCGTAGGTGTTCGTGGTGGTCCGATTTAGCGCATCCGTGACCGTGGTGACGTTGCCAGAGGCGTCATATGCCAATTGGGTGGTCAGCCATTGCGGGGTGGGCTGGTTCAGCCACTCCTCTTCAGCAGTGAGATTGCCGATGGTTGGCGGGGTCAGGTGATCCGGCGCGCCGTCGTATCGGAACCGGCGCTGCGCTACGATCGCCCCGGAAATATCCAGCGTTTGCACCAGAGAAGGCTTGCCGATGATCCAGGCGGTTGGGTTATACACGAACGCGGTCGTGGAGGCGCGCTCATCCCCAGTGACTCCGACCTCACCCTCCGAATCCACCCGGGTGATGTTGCCGTACTGGTCATAGGCGAACCTGGCGCCGGTTTGCCGGGATGAACTGTCGCCGTCGTACACCCAGCTGTCGGTACGGTCCAGCTTCACAAAGTGGACGCCAGGGTAGGGCTCCGAGCCGACCCACGTCTGTTCCTGCTTGGCCCAGACGGCGCCATCCGCGCTCTGCACTTGCGTTCGGAAGGGCCGCCCCTTCTTCTGTTCGTCCTGGTGAAACTCGGTGATGCTGACGGTCGCTTCGGCGTCCCGGACCTCGACCCGGCCAAAGCCGCGGAACTCCCGGGTGGGGGCATCGTAGCTGCCTTGGCGGTAGTGGACGCGCGTCTCCACCGTGTGGCCCATGCCGTCGTTGACCGCCGTGGCTGTCACGAGCGGCAGGACGAACGGCAGTTTCGGCGTGCCTTGCATCGGGCAGAGGTTCTCGCATTGGGTAGAGGCGGTGTAGGTCAGGCTAGTGGAGCCGCCCAGCCCGTTGCGCGTGGTCTGGAGCAGGTCTACGAACTCGCCGCTGGAGCGGGCGATCTCGGCAGCGCCGGTGATCGTGTTGAAGACCGCCGGGTCGGCCAGGCCGTCGCCGTTGAAGTCCCCCACCTGAATATTGTCATCAGCCGAGCGCAGGCTGAACGCGACCGGCAGCGTGGCGGCGGCGCCAAACGCGGTGCCGATGGACGGCGCATACCGCACCTGGCCGGTGGTTTTGTCGTAGAAGGCCAGGTCAGTGAGTCCATCGCCGTTGAAATCCGCGGTCGTGTGCGGCTGCCCTGGGCCGAAGCCAGCGCGGATCAGGGTCGGGACAGCATTTCGAAACCCGGTACCGGTTGAGTGGGCGGCGTACACATCGCCGGTCGTTTTATGCACGGCGCCGATATCGGTCAGCCCATCGCCGTTGAAATCACCGGTCAGGGGATCATAATTTGAATCCCCCAGATCAACATCGAAGGAGGGTGTGGAGACGAAGCTGCTCCCGTTTCCCAGCGCCACCTTCCAGAGACCGGCTCCGCCGGCCGGAGCATAGGTGCCAAGGTCTATCAGACCATCACCATTGAAGTCGCCAGTCAGTGGCGAGCCATTGGGACCTGTATACGACGTCACCGTGCCGGTTTGAAACGCGGTGCCGGTCGAGGTGGCGAACTGCCAGGCGCCGGAAGCGAAAGTACCGATGTCGGTCCGGCCATCGCCGTTCCAGTCGCCTAGCAGCGGGGTGGTGGAGGTCGAGCCGAACCCGGTGCGCCAGGTGGTCGGGGCGTGGAAGTCAGCGCTCATCGCCTGGGACACAGACCATGTGCCGGTGGCTGCCTCAAAGGTGATCAGATCGGTGATGCCGTTGCCATCCGCGTCCCCGGCCAGTTGCGGCTTGATGAATTGGCTCGGGCTCATCAGCGTGACTTGCGGTTTTACCGAGCCGGTGAGGGTGTTGGTCCACCCGGAGTGCTGGTGGTAGCCGGTCAGGTGCAGGACCGACCAGCCAGCCTGCACAGGGATGCTGCCGCCGTTGACGAAGTTCTGGAGGCCGCTGGCATCCTCCCGGTATAGGCAGGCCTCAGCCCCGTTATAAGACAGGTTCAGGGTGCGCGGCGCAGCCGAGTAGACCCAGGTCCAGGCGTGGATGAGCACGTCCTGGGAGAAGCTGATGGTGATGTTGCCATCGCCGCTGACAGAGGCGTTGACAGCCCCAAGGTTCGCGGAGTTATCCACCACGGTCGGATCGCTCCACGCCTCCGCGATATTCGGCGGAACGCAGCCGAAGTTCTCATGGCCGCGATCAAAACCAGCCTGGCGGACGTTCCAGGCTGTTCGGCTCACTGAAGGGTTGTTGGCCGTGAGCGTATACGCGGGCGCGGCGGTGTCCTGGTAGGAGAAGCTGGTTGCAGGCAGGGCGGTGACGCCGTCGGTGCCGAGCTGGGTGACGCGCTCAAGCAGGGATCGCTGCGTCTGGGCACTCTGCCGGTAGGTCAGGAGATACTTCCGGGCCAGCAGGCCTTGCGCGTACACTGCCACTTCCTTCAGCCGCAGAGCGGTGCGGACCTCGGCGCCGGAGCGCAGCGATAGATCCACATCGGTGCGCGATTCGGTGATGAACTCCACGCGGTTCACCGGGTCCGCATCTTTCAGGCCGTTCGTTTCATGGCCGGTGTAGTCGATGCGGAGCGGGTACAGCTGGCCCTGGTCGGCAGCGTATGTCACGGTGAGGAAGTTGCCGTTCGTGTCCACAATCTTGCGCAGGCACCACCGAAACGTGCCGGAGAGCGTGGTTTCTTCAGTGCCGACTGCGCCGCCGAAGAGGTACCGGGTGCCGGATTTATCCCGGATCTCCCACCCATTCACGCCGAGCTGTTCAACCCGAAGAAACAAGCCTTCATCCTTGGCCCGGTACGTGCCGCCCGGGATCCGGACCAGTTCGCTGGCCACGCCCTGCATCAAGAAGGTGTACGTATCGCTGGAGTCGTACTTCGGCGTGCCGTTCTTGGTGGAGCGCTCGATGTAGCCAAGATCCAGCGACCAGCCTACCCCTACCCATCCATTGCGAGCTGACGAGGAATAGATGAGCCCAAGCGCTGGCTGCATGCCTTTGCGGCCCGGCGGCACCGCGAAAGGGACCGAGGTCGTGGCGCGGCCGGTGAACAAATCCGGCTGGAAGCTTTGGATCGCGCTGACCGACGGCGGCGGCGCACTGCCGGCCGAAGCGGTGGAGGAGCCCAGGGGCGAGGCCTCGGCCAGAGGAATGCCGGCGAACTGACTCACGAGCACGGCAGCCGCGGTGACCAGCGAGGTCGCCCGGCGCCAGGGAAGGAAGTAATGCTGCATTACTTGACGCTTATTCGCCCTCATGGTACCCTCGTCGTGGAGGTGCTGCCGATGCTTGCCAAGCGGACGTACAAGAACCAAGTCACGATTCCCAAGGCCATCATGCGCGCGTTCCCGGGGATCGAGTACTTTGATGTCACCCAGCGGGGTGACGCGATCGTGCTGCGTCCGGTGGATGCCAAGCCGGTCGGGAGCCGGCTGGCCGCGGTCCGGGCGAACATCAAAGCGCTCGGGTTGACCGCCGCCGATCTTGACGCGGCGATTCGCTGGGCCCGCCGAGACCAGGCGTGATCCGGGTTGTCCTTGATACCAATGTCGTAATCTCGGCGCTGGTGTTTACAGGCCCGGCGAACCAGTTGGTGCCTGCATGGCAGCAGGGCCAGTTCGCCCCGCTCGTGTCGAAGGCGCTGCTCGCCGAATACATCCGCGTGCTGCACTATCCCAAGTTCCGCCTGAGCGCTGACACGATCCGTCATCTCATCGAGCAGGAGCTGCTGCCGTTTCTGACCGCCGTCAAGGTGCGCACGACCCCGCGTGTCATTCGGGAGGACCCCTCTGATGACCATGTGCTGGCCTGCGCCGTGGCCGGCCGCGCGGATCTCATCGTGAGCGGCGACACCCATTTGCTGTCGCTGGGGCACTACCGGCGGATTCCCATCGTGACGGTTGCTGACCTGGTGCGACGGACGCAGTAGTTGTTTCATGGGTGCTCCACAGGAGCGCGGATGATGAAGATCTCGGCGCTCGTTTCAACGTCCCCGCCATAACCATCCCGCACGCGCGCCGTGAGTTGATGCGTCTGACCGGCTGCGCCAGGCGTCCAGCTCGTGCTGCCCAGTGGGACCCAGCCGGTGATCGGCTGGCCGTCCAGCTGCCACTCCATCTGCAAGGGATCCCCGTCCGCGTCTGTTGCGCTGACCTGCAGCGTGGCTGGTGCGCCGGTGCGCAGCTTCGCGCCGCCCACCGGCTGCATGCTGGTGATGATCGGCGCCCGGCCCAGTGTGATCGTGTACGCCTGATCGGTCACGAAGCCATTCGGGCTGACGGCGTGCAGCTGCAGTGTGTTGGCGCCCAAGGTCAGCGGCACGCTGATCGCGAAGTCCGGGCCGGAGAGCGTATCGGCAATGCCGTTGATCGTCACCTGCGTGAGGCTGTCATCCACGCGCCCCTGCAACGGCACCGGCGTCAGATTGGTCCGGGCCGGCGGAGTGAAGGTGACAACCGGAGGCAGCTGGTCGCGGACGATGTTGACGCGCGCCGGCGCGCTGCTCGTCCCGCTCGCATCTCGAGTGACCACCTCCAGGACGTTGTCTCCTTCGGCCAGGGAGACGTCGATGCTCCACGTGGTGGCATCATCGAGCGCATGCACCTGCTGCCCATTGATCCAGATCGAGGTGCCGGGTCGCTTGGTTCCGCCCACCGTGATGGTGTCAGCCGTGGTGACCTGGGGCAGGGCCGGCCCGACCGTGCCCACCGTCGGCATGGCCGGCGGCTGCGTCGGAGGGAGCACAAACACGCTGATCTCTTGCTGGGTGGCGTTGCCGGCGGAATCTCTGGCGATGGCGCATAGGATGTTATGGCCGGTCACTACCGGCACCGGCGCCGTGAAGTCCACGCCGTTCACGTTCAAGGTGGCCGGCACCCCATTGACCGTCACGCTGTTCGGGCTGTCGGCCACCGTGCCGGAGACGGTGGTATTGAACCGCGCGCCCTTTTCTTCAGCCGGCACATCTACGTAGACGAGGCGGGTCGCTTCGGCGCGGTTGCCCACGGTATCGGTGGCTGTAACCGTGATCTGGTGGGGGCCAAGCGGCAGTTGGAACGATGCGGAGAAGACGGCGCCTGATTGCTGCACCGTTGTGCCGTTGGCGGTGATGGTGACGGTGGCCAGCGGGTCATCAACCGTGCCGCTGACTTCCACGCCGGCGGTTGGCGTGGGGCGGTCGGGCCGCATCGGCACCAGGCCGGAAAAGACCGTGAAGGCTGCGTTCGAGTTCAACCCCCCAATCGGCACGCCCATGCTGCCGAAAAGCGTCACCCCAGGCGAGCTTTGGAAACCACCAGAAGCCACCAGCAGGTCTTGCGGCAAGCCATAGACGGCATTCACCGGCCACGCGCCAGCCAGTCGTGGGGCAGCCGCCGCCATCACAACCGCCAGCGCAACAGCCGGGACGTTTCTCATGGGGACACTTCTCGGCTCACGGCATGCAGAAACGCAGGTCGGGGAGGCTTGACATGCTGGCGGCACACGCCATGGCTATGGTGCCAGGGGGCGCATGGGGCATCGCGCTGCGTCAGCTCCTCGCGCACCAGCTGGCGATACGCCACTTGCCGTTCCTGAGGGGTGCTGCCGAGCGTGGCATACACCGGGTGTGTTGTGCCGGCGACCGGCGGGACAGCGAGACCTTCTGCGTACGCGCGATAGCTTGTCCAGGGATAGTTGTGCGGCGCATCGGCGAGCCCTGCGCGCACAGGGTTGAGCTCGATGTACCGGCCGCAGGCGAGCAGATACGAGTCGGTTTCGATCGGCAGGCATTTGAACCGGCCCTGCCACAGGTGACCGGCATAGTGGTACTGGTTGCGGTAGTACAACGCGTAGGCAAGGTTCAGCCCCAGCATGGCGCGGCTGAGGCGCGGCCCCTCGACAACCCGGATGACCAGGTGGACGTGGTTGGGCATCAATGCGAAATGCAGCACCGTCAGCTGGTGGTCATTTGCCACTTCGACCAACCGGTGCAGGTAGCGCTGAAAGTCAGCCGGGACGTGGAATACCGGCTGCCGGTTATTGCCACGTGTCAGCACGTGGTACGTGCCGCCATCTACCCACTCGCGCGCTGTCCGTGGCATCATTACCTCCAGAAGTGTCCCCTTGAGAAACGTCCCGACTGTTCCGCAGTTAGCGGCAGCAAATTGCTCCCCAGTCGCCGAAGCCAGGGTTTGTCGTACCGCATCCTTCCAAGCTGTTGCCGTTCCCGGTGACTGTCAGGGCACACCATTCGCCGCGCAAGGCGCAGAAGCCGGCTGCGCTTTGACCACCGGGAAGGCTCATGTATTTGGTGCATTGATGCGTATGCGGATTGAGGGCAAACGCTGCGGCGTCCTTGCCATCCAGCCGATCCGCATCCAGGCCAGACCCTGAACCCTGTGGACTGATCGTGGCCGGCGCCTGCGTGCCGGTATGGGCGCTGCGGGCAAGCAGCCCGGAGGCATCTATGCCATCCACGCGGTCAGCGTCCAATCCGCTGCCTGCTCCCTGCGGCGCGATGCCAGCCGGCGCCATCGGCTGGGTCAATGCCACAGCCTCATCCGCCCGCACGGCCAGCGGCACATGGGTGATCTGCTGCCGAGGGGCGAGCTCTGCGTCGGCGTTGACCTGGACGCCCAGCCACAGCGGCTGGCTCCAGTCCACTGCTGCCAGGGAGGTCACCTGGCCCAGGAGGACGCTGAAGAGCCCGTGCGTCAGCGGCACGCCGGCCTGGGTTTCGGTCCAGACCGCTGTCCCCATGGTGGCCACCGGGTAGAGCCGGAACGTCAGATCGTACGGTCCTTCTAGCGGGACCTCCTGACTATTCACCGCTTGCCCTTGGTAGCGCACGAGCGGCGGCGCGGCAAATGCCAGGGCAGCGCAGCTCAAGAAACAGAGCAGGTTCAGCACGAAGAATGCGGCATAGTTGCGCATCAGGACCCTCCTCCCGGCGGGGCGGTGATAATCGCGCCATTAGTCGGCGCGGTGATGGTGATTTGCGGTGGCACGGTATCAAGGGTGATGGAATCAAAGGCCACCGCTGAGCGGTTGCCGGCGGCGTCCAGGAACCGTACGGACACGGTTTTAACGCCGTCGCCGGTGGCAAGCATCCAGGGCAGGCTGGTGGCGTAGGGCACCGCTGCGGCATAGGTCACGCCGTCATTCGAGCATTCCATCTGCGCGACCGTGCCAGAGTTGTCGGTGGCCGCCAGGGTCAGCGTCACCTGTCGGGTATTGATCGCCGCGGCGCCGTTGTTGATCGTGACGGTGCCGGCCGGCGCAGTGATGTCCGGCGGCGGGCCGACCGGCGCGCGGGGGCTCTCGGCGATACTGTTGCTGGGGGCGGTGGTCGAGCTGCTGGTGCGCAGCACCAGCTTGTCAACGGCCACCCCGTCCTCCCGCATGAAGACATGGATGGTATGCAGACCCGGCGAGGTGACAGCGATCGTGGCCGGCGACGCATCCATCGTGTCCCGCTTCCAGGTCCAGCCGGTCCCAAACCCGCTGAGCTTATCCGCACTGGCAGGTGCCACCCCATCTAAGCCTGCATGGATGGAGTCATCCGTTCCGCTGGCTGCCTGGCCCCTGGCCCAGACGTAATACGTTCCGGTCGTGGCGAACGCCACGTTGAACACCATCTCCGGGGAGAGAGCTAAGCTGCTTGTCTCACGGAAGGCGCCGGTGTTGGGCATGGCGCGGACGTAGCCTGAGCCGGTGTAGCCGGTTTTAGAAGTCTCCAACACCCAGTCCTTGCCATCGCGCGGCGTCTTGCTGTCATATCGCTCAGCGCTCATGACGACCTGGCCGGCGGATTCTTGGAATGCGTCAAGTGCCAGCACAGGCGCCATGCGGCCGCAGAACAGCAGGGCAAACACCAGCAGCTTCCTCAGGATTTCCTCCAGGGTCTTCAGCGTCTCATCCGTCATCGCGCGCCCTCCTGAATGTTCTGCAAATCTGATTTGCAGAAACAACAATACCTGTTCCGCAGGCCGGTTGTCAAGGGCATAATGCTTTTTTCTCAATATAGCATTGACGATCGCACAAGCACATGGCACACTTAAGCCTGGGAAGCGACTGGTGAGGGCAGGAGGAATGACACAACCATGGCGACGATGACGCAACGCCCGCGCAAGGCCCCGGCTTCTGCGGCGGCGATCAAGCATGTGGGGACCCGCCTGCGCGCAATCCGGACCGAGCAGCGCGTAACGCTGACCGAGCTGGCCAAGCGAGCCGGGGTGGATGCCGCCACCATTTCCAGGATCGAGACCGGCCTCATGGTGGGGACACTCGAGTCTCACCTGAAGCTGGCCACAGCCCTCGGAGCCAAGCTGACCGACCTGTACGCTGGCTTGGATCAGGCTCGCCAGGGGCAGACGGCGGTCCAGGAATCCTCAGGCCGCACGGATGTCTACGTGCATGAGGCAGGGAAGTCGTCCACCACCATGCTGACCACGGATGTTCTGAAGAAGAAGCTGATGCCGGTCTTGGTGGTGATCGAGCCTGGCGGCTCAACCCAGCGGGAAGAGGCGCGGGTGGGCACCGAGCGGTTTATCTACGTGCTGGAAGGGGAAGTCGAAGCCAAGATCGGTGAGGCCGTCCACCGGCTCAAGAAGGGTAGCACGCTCTACTTCGACGCGTCCGCTCCGCACGTCTTCCGGAACGACACTCGCAAGGCTGTGAAGCTCTTGTCCGTGATGACCCCGGCGGCCCTCTGACATGCTCCACCCGATTCTCTCCGGAGTTTCGGGATGCCTAGCCCTCCTGTACGGCCTCGCCGTGCTCTCTCAGAGCCGCGGCTCCATGGAACGGAAGATTTTCGCCGCGTTTTGCATTTCGGTATTTGTCTGGCTGTTTGGCTATGCCCTGATGGAGAGCGCCGAGAACGCAGATATGGCGCTGCGCTTCGCACGTATCGGCCACGCCGGCGTCATCTTTATTCCTACATTATGGATGCACTTTACGCGCTACGTGCTGCGTGCTCGACGGCTCGTTCCCCTGTATAGGATCTATTACTTGATTGACCTGGTCTTCCTGTCCCTTCTCTTCAGAACAAACGTGTTCATTCCTGGCATGATCCGGCATTCGTGGGGTTACTATCCGATCGGCAGTCCCATTATGCTTGCTGAGGTTTTGCTTCTGGCCATCGTGGTCGTGTCATGCTGGGGGCTGTTTATCGTCGAATGCAGAAAAGCGCGTCAAGAGGGCTCAAAAGAGTATAGCAAGCTGAAGTATTGTTGCATTTCTCTGACAGCCTTTTCGTTCGGGGCATTGGATTATCTGCCCAAGTTCGGCATTCAGTTTTATCCCATCGGGTTTCTCAGCAGCGCCATCTTTCTTTCGGTCGTGACGTACGCCATCCTCGTGCATCGGTTGATGAACATCCGCGTCGTGATCCGGCGCGGCCTCGTGTATTCCGTACTCGTGGCCATCACCGCTAGCGTCTATTTTGCGTTCATCTTGGTCGCGGAACGGCTGCTACAGGGCGTTGTCGGCTATCGCTCGCTGGTAGGTTCGGTGCTGGCTGGATTTGCGATCGCCCTAGGGTTCAATCCTCTCAAAGACCTGGTGCAGCGGTTTATCGACCAGATGTTTTTTCACGGAAGCCAGGAGGCGTTAGCAGAGGAGAATGGGCGTCTGCGCCATGAACTTACACGCACCGAGCGGCTCAAGGCGGTGGCCACCCTGGCGGCCGGCATGGCCCACGAAATTAAGAATCCGCTCGCGGCGATCAAGACCTTTGCCGAATACATGCCTGATAAGTTTGCCGATCCAGCCTATCGCGAGAAGTATTCCAAGATCATGGGTCAGGAAGTGGAAAAGATGAACGCCCTCGTTCATCGGCTGCTGGAATTTGCCCGCCCAGGCGCGCCGCGGCTGCAGCGGGTGGAGCCGGCTGCTTTGCTGAAGGAGACGCTGGAATTCCTCCAAGGCACGCTGGTGGAGAAGCAGGTCCAAGTGGACCTAGCACTTACCTCTCATGCCGCGGTGCAGGGCGACCCTGGCCAGCTCAAGCAGGTGTTCCTGAACCTACTCTTGAACAGCATTGATGCTATTGACCCGCCTGGACAGCTGATGGTGTCTACCTATCAAGAGAACGGCCATGTGCGGGTGACGATCACAGATACTGGCTGCGGGATCGCGAAAGCCGACCTGCCCAGGATTTTTGACCCGTTCTTCACGCGCAAGACCGGCGGCACCGGCCTGGGGTTGTCGGTCGTGCACAGCATCGTGCAGGAGCACAAGGGACGGATCGATGTGGACAGCGTGCTCGGGAAGGGAACCACGATCCAAATCAGCTTGCCAACCTATGGGGGGAGCAATGGCGCGACCGCGCATTCTGATCGCTGACGATGAAGAAGGGATCCGGGAATCCCTCAACCTGATTCTCGGGGACACCTATGACCTGATCTTTGCCCACGATGGCGAGCAGGCGCTGGAGAAGTTGCAGCGGAACCAGGTCTCGCTGGCCATCCTGGACATCAAGATGCCGAAAATGGACGGGCTGCAGGTCTTAAAGCGGGTGCGGGAAGAGGGGGTCCGGACGCCAGTGCTGATGCTGACCGCCTACCAGAGTGTGGAGCTGGCGCGCGAAGCTGTCACCCACGGCGCGCTCGACTATCTGCCAAAGCCGTTCGAGCGGGAGCAGATCCTCAAAGCCGTGAAGGGAATAATCGGCCATTAACGATGAGTGATGCGGTCGGGTCCTGGTTGATTACGGTCGCCAGTGTCTGGTTCTGGGCGCTCATTTGGCTCAACCAGCGTTACGTGACCCAGCTCGCTCGCAGCTTTTTTCTCTGGTCATTCTTCATTACGCTTTGGTCTATCGGTTATGGCATTACGTTGTCCGGCCTGTTCAGCTATGACGTGACGCTTGCTTGGAATCGCTGGTGCCAGGCCATGGCAGCGCTCGTCGCGCCGTTTTTCTTCCGCTTTGTCTGCCTGGTTGTGGCGCAGGAGAAGGCGGCCAAACGGTATTTTCCAATCTATTTGGTCAGTTCGTGGTTGATGGCTTTTGCCGTCATCATCAGTCCGCTATTTGTCTCTGGTTTATGGTCTTTTGGTATTTACCGGTATCAGCCGCTTGGTGGTCCGCTGTACCCGGTGTTTACGGGTCTATTTTGGTTCATTACTGGCCACGCGTACGTTGTCGCCTGGCGCGCAATTCACGTGCAGCAAGGCGTCGAGCGACAAAAGACCAGGGCGTTTCTTTACGGGACCGCGCTGGTGTATACCGGCGCAGCCACCCTGTTTTTGCAAGGTTATCGCTTACCGATCCCATCATTTGGCGTGTATCTCGTCCTCACCTACGTTGTCATCATCGGTTATTTGGTGTATCGGTACGAATTCTTCGATATTCGCTCGGCTGTGCGGAATACGATGATTTATTCCGTTCTTGTCGGCGGGATCACCGCCGCCTACCTGGTCATGGTCCTGGTCACCGAGCGCTGGTTTGCCGGCTTCTTCGGCTACCGCTCTCTGGTGGCGACCATGGTCGTGGCCGGCCTGATCGCCCTGGGCTTTAACCCCCTGCGCGACCGGCTCCAAGGCCTGATTGACCGGGCGCTCTTTACCGGCACCCCGCCGGAGCTGGCGGCCCAGCGGGAGCAATTGCTGGTGGAGGTCCGGAAGGGGGATCAGCTTAAGGCGGTCGCCACCCTGGCCGCCGGCCTGGCACACGAAGTCAAAAACCCGCTGGCCGCCATTAAGACGTTTACCGAGCACTTGACCACCCACTACGACGACCCCGCCTTTCGGGCCAAGTTTCAGACCATCGTGGGCGGGGAAGTCGAACGCATCAATCGGATCGTCCAGCAGCTCTTGGAATTCGCCAAGCCGGTGCCGCCCAAGCTGGCCCCACTGCAGCTCGTGCCCCTTCTGGAGCAGACCCTGGACTTCCTGGGCCAGGACTGCCTGGCCCGGCGGATTGAGATCACCCGGGACTACCAAAGCCCTGGCCCACTCTTGGGGGACGCCTCCCAGCTCAAGCAGGTCTTCCTCAATCTCTTCCTGAACAGCCTGGAAGCCATGAACGGCCATGGGGGCCAGCTCACCCTGACCACCCGCCAAGACGGCGCCGAGCTGGTTTGCACCGTGACCGACACCGGCACTGGCATCGCCCCGGAGCACCTGGTCCACCTGGGCGAGCCCTTCTACACCACCAAACCCCAGGGCACCGGCTTAGGCCTCGCCGTGGTCCAGGGCATCATCAAGGAGCACGGGGGGCGCTTTAGCTTAACTAGCCGGGTGGGGCAGGGGACTGTGGCGGAAATCCGGCTGCCAATTGCGATATTTATTCAATGATGAGCGATTGAACTATGCACCTCAACCTTTTTCGTGCAATTACCGGCTTATCGGGTGTTAGTTTTATCGCGTTAGGCCTTATCATTTGGTTCAAAGATCGCAGATCTTCTATCAACGGGAATTTTGCTGCATTTATTATTCTTGTCGGATTTTGGAGTTTTGGCTTCTTTCTTACGATGTTCCCAGAGATTCCCCATGACATGGCCATCTGTTTTAGTCGGTTATCTCACTTTCTCGGCGGGTTTTCGGCTCTGCCGTTTTATCGTTTCGTTAATCAGTTCACCAAACGAAATGATTTGCGAGGTCATCCGATTCATTATTGGTTGGCCATAGGGCATGGTCTTGTCGGGTTAACTCCGTTAATGGTTAATGAATTGGTTCCAAAAATGGTTTTCCCATATTATCCGCAGCCGGGGCTCGCATATCCGGCCCTCTTGGCGACATACTTCATTACTTATCCTGCTGCTTTTTTGCAGCTTTGGCGGGTTTATCTAGATCGTACTGAAGGGACAAAGCTCCGTCAGCAATGCCTACTCACTCTGATAGGCGTATTTTTGGCATGGCTTAGCGTTGCGACGCTGTTCCTTCTGATTTATAACGTACAGTTTGTTCCGCAGTTGTTCTTTTTTCCATTCATCATGTTTGCTACGGTTTATGCGATTATTCGGTATCAGTTTCTTGATATTGAAGTCATTTTTCGCAAATCTCTTGTTTACTCCGGACTGATTGCCATCATCACCGCCGCCTATCTCGTCATGGTCCTGGTGACTGAGCGCTGGTTCGCCGGCTTCTTCGGCTACCGCTCCCTGGTGGCGACCATGGTCGTGGCCGGCCTGATCGCCCTGGGCTTTAACCCCCTGCGCGACCGGCTCCAGGGGCTGATCGATCGGGCGCTGTTTACCGGCACCCCGCCGGAGCTGGCGGCCCAGCGGGAGCAATTGCTGGTGGAGGTCCGGAAGGGGGATCAGCTTAAGGCGGTCGCCACCCTGGCCGCCGGCCTGGCACACGAAGTCAAAAACCCGCTGGCCGCCATTAAGACGTTTACCGAGCACTTGACCACCCACTACGACGACCCCGCCTTTCGGGCCAAGTTTCAGACCATCGTGGGCGGGGAAGTCGAACGCATCAATCGGATCGTCCAGCAGCTCTTGGAATTCGCCAAGCCGGTGCCGCCCAAGCTGGCCCCACTGCAGCTCGTGCCCCTTCTGGAGCAGACCCTGGACTTCCTGGGCCAGGACTGCCTGGCCCGGCGGATTGAGATCACCCGGGACTACCAAAGCCCTGGCCCACTCTTGGGGGACGCCTCCCAGCTCAAGCAGGTCTTCCTCAATCTCTTCCTGAACAGCCTGGAAGCCATGAACGGCCATGGGGGCCAGCTCACCCTGACCACCCGCCAAGACGGCGCTGAGCTCATCTGCACCGTCACCGACACCGGGACCGGCATCGCCCCGGAGCACCTGGCCCACCTGGGCGAGCCGTTCTACACCACCAAACCCCAAGGCACCGGCCTGGGTCTGGCCGTGGTCCAGGGCATCGTCAAGGAGCATGGGGGGCGGCTGGCGATTTCCAGCACGCCAGGCCAAGGTACGAGCGTTTCGTTATTTCTTCCTCTGCTGCAATAACTTCCACGATTTAGGCCTTACCTAGACTTTACCGGTATTTTCATTGACTTTCCGGGACAGTTCTGCTTATATAGAAACCAGTAACAACTGACAACAGTTGTTATTTTTTTGTGCCAAGGAGCTCATGATGACCGAGATTCTGACTGTCCAGGACCTACATACGTACCTTAAAGTGCCCAAGCCGACGCTCTACGCTTTGGCGCAGAGCGGACGGATTCCTGCCGCCAAGATCGGCAAGCACTGGCGCTTCCGCCGGGAAGACATTGACCAATGGCTCAGAGCCCAGCAGTGGAGCAACCGTCCGTTGCAGCGCCGCAACCGGAAACCAAAGGCTGTTCCAGCGTCAATTATTACTATCTCTCAACAAGCACAAGATAGCAGCAAGTAACACAATTACAAGGAGTTATTGATAAGAATGGCTGTGAAATGTCCGCTGTTTAATTCGCAGAAGGTGATCTGCCGCGTCAAAGAGGGCAGTCAGCACCGGTGGGTTGGCACCGAGCGGACCTGGTATATCAGAAACTATTGCGAGACAGACTATTACGTAGACTGCCAGGATTTCGAAGCCTACCTCGAGCAGCAGGCGATTGTGAAAGGCAAAATCCTGGTTATTGATGATGAGCAGACCATGCTTGAGACGCTGAGCAGTTTCTTCGGCAGCCGCGGCTACCAGCTGATGACTGCCACCTCGGCTGAGGTGGCCCTGAAACTGATTAAGGAAGAACGGCCTTCACTGGCGCTGATTGACGTCAAGCTGCCAGGCATGAACGGCATCGAACTGCTGAGGATCATCAAGCAGGATTACCCGACGATCAAGACCTTCGTGGTCACAGCCTACGATGAGGAAAACAAAAAGGCGGCTGAGGCGCTTGGTGCCGACGCCTTCTTCGCCAAACCGATCGGGCTGGACGAGCTCAAGAAGAAGGTAATCGAGGTGCTGGCTGCCAACGAGCGGCACACCAGGACCCTGGTCAAGAGCCAGGTGCTGGAAGGTGTGCCGGAAGCCAAGCTGCTCTTCGTGCTCGAGGTGCTGCCGAATGAAGAGGACCGGCTGACCCGGTATCTCCGCGATAGCTTCACTGACCAGTCCCGCTGCGGCGGGCGATACCAGACGGATTTTGCCTACACGATCAACGAGACCCAAGAGAAGCTCATGTCATTTAAGCCGGATATCGTCCTCATCAATTTCGACTCGCTGTACCAGATCCAGTGCGGGCAGCTGGCGTCCAGAATTGTTGAATCCCCCTACAAGCCGAAGGAAGTCATCGTGTATGGGCTGAATCTTGAAGCCAGCGATAAGCAGACGATTGAGCATCTGGGGATTCAGTACGTGGATCAGCGTCGCACGTTTGCCAAGTTGGTGACCACTGTGAAACAGACAGCGCTGCGAAATGGTTTGAAAGCCGGCTGATCGCCCTATGTCCGATTGTGTGATTACCGGTATTGGGGTGGTCGCGCCGAATGGGATCGGCAAAGAGGAGTTCTGGACCCGCTCCTTAGCCGGAACCAATGGCATTCGGAAAATCTCGCTCTTTGAAACGACGGCGTATCGGTGCCACTACGCTGGAGAAATCGCGGATTTCCGCCCAGCCGACCATCTTGGGGCGAAAGGATTGCGGAATCTTGATCGAACTACGTTGTTAGCGCTGGTGGCCGCGAAATTAGCGCTCGAAGACGCCGGCATGCCACCTGAGCAGGCACGCGTGGCCCGGGTCGGCGTTGTCCTGGGATCCACGATGGGTAGCGTCCACTCGATCAGCGAGTTCGATAAGGAGGGTCTCCGTGAGGGGCCCCGGTACGTGAATCCTGCACAGTTTCCCAATACCGTGATCAATTCTCCGGCGAGCCAGGTGGCGATCCGGTTCGGCCTGCGCGGGCTTAACGCGACGATTTCCACTGGATTCACCGCAGGGCTGGATGCGATGGGATATGCGCTCGACATGCTCAAGCTGGGCCGCGCGTCTTCCTTGCTGGTGGGTGGTGTTGAGGAGCTATGCCTGCAGACGTTCCTGGGCTTCTACAAGCTTGGCATGTTGATGACCTCGGTCAATGGATCCATGCCGCACCTGGGCCCGTATCGTTCTGAAGAGGCTGGAACCCTGCTCGGTGAAGGCGCCGCGTTTTTCCTAGTGGAGACACGTGAGGCAGCTCAAGCGCGCGGGGCGACTATTTACGGCCAAGCGCTGGACTACGCGTCTGAATTCCACCCTGACTCAATGTTCCGCTATGACGCAGAGGCCAAAAGCGCTGTTTCTGTATTGACGCAGGTTTTCGCATCAGCCGGCGTTCGTCCCCAGCAGATTGACCATATCTGCGCCAGCGCCAATGGAACCAAAGTCTGCGATGCCATGGAGCAAACGGCTGTGAATCGAGTGTTCGGCCCAACTGCACCGCCTACAACTTCGATCAAGATGCTTATCGGCGAATCCTTCAGTGCCGGCGGCGCACTCCAGGTGGCGTTGGCTCTTGGCGTGCTTCAACAGGGGGCATCGCGCGTGGCGGTGACATCTGTCGGTCCCATGGGCAACTCGTCAGCCCTTATTCTCGGTCGCTGACCCATGCCGAAGACAACGACGGAGAAGCGCGTGGCGGCCGGCGCCGGTCAATTAACCTTGAAGGACCACGTCATCCTCGTGACAGGTGGTGCGCGGGGCATTGGCCGGGCCATTGTTGAGGACATCGTGCGGCATGGCGGCCGGGTTGCGTTCACTGTTCATACATCACAGGCCGAACGCGCTTCTGATCAGGTGCTGCCGATCAAAGCAGATGTCCGCGAATTGGGCGAGATGCAGGCTGCGGTATCCAAAACAGTGGACCATTTTGGCCGCCTTGATGCGCTCGTTAATAACGCGGGCATCGTCCGCGACAAGGCGTTGATGTTAATGGAAGCGAAGGACTGGCACGATGTTATCGACACCAATCTCACAGGCGTCTTCAATGCTTGTCGATCCGCGATCATCACTTTTATGAAGCAGAAGCAGGGACGGATCATCAATATCGCTTCGGTGGCCGGCCTCATGGGCGCGGCCCGGCAAGTCAACTACGCGGCTGCCAAAGCCGGCATATTGGGGCTGACGCGGTCGCTGGCCCGCGAGGTTGCGCCGTATGGGATCACCGTGAATTCCATCGCACCAGGCTACATTGACACGGACATGACACGAGGGATTGCTGAGCAGCAGCGAGCAGAGATGGCCAAGAAAATCCCGCTTGGACGATTCGGCACCGCAGAGGAAGTGGCGCACCTGGCCACGTACCTTCTGTCTGATGCCGCAAGCTATGTCACTGGGCAGGTCTTCGTCATCGATGGCGGTTTGTTGCTGGGTTAGGGAGGCACGATGAGCACGATCAACATTGACCAAGACGTCAAAGCGATCATTGCCGAAATTATTGAGATGGATCCAGACAAGATCGATGCCAACGCGCATTTGGTTGAGGACTTAGGGATGGATTCGATGATGGCGCTGGAAATTCTCGCGACGCTGGAGAAGAAGTTCAAGATCAAGCTGCCTGAAGAAGAGCTTCCCAAAATTACCACGGTAAACCGAGCCATTGAGCTAACGCGGAAGTATGTCAAGTAAGCCGCGCCTGATGGAACTCGATTTCGAGGCCATCAAGGGGATCATTCCCCAACGGTTCCCATTCCTTATGCTCGACCGGGCAGTGGAGATCGAGCCTGGAGTCCGGATTGTGGGGTTGAAGAACCTCACCGGAAACGAATGGTTCTACCAAGGCCATTTTCCGAAACGAGCCATCACGCCTGGCGCGATGATCTGCGAAGCGATTGCCCAAACCGGGATTGTCTTTTTTCATCTCTCGCAGCCAACATTGCAGGATGTCACGTTCCTGATGGGCGCACTCAAGATCCGTTTCCTCAAGCCGGCATGGCCTGGCGACCAATTGCGCATTGAAGTGACTCCTGTTCGCCTCCTCTCCCGCGCCGGCATTCTGAACGCGTCTGTGAGTGTAGGGAAAGAGGTGATCGCGAAGGGCGAATTTGCGCTCGCTGCCAAGGACAACCGCGAGCTATGAAGCGGCGGGTTGTTGTCACTGGTTTGGGTGTCGTGTCCTCGATTGGCATTGGCTGGCAGGCGTTTTGGAAAGCATTGTTAGCCGGCCAATCAGGGATCCGGCGCATTTCAACTTTTGATACCACGGAATACCCGACCCATTACGGTGGTGAAGTCAGCGGTTTCGATCCTTTGCAGTTTATGGGTTCGGATGTTGCGCGACACCTCGGGCGGGGAACCCAGTTCGCCCTCTCAGCCGCGGGCATGGCCCTGGATGACGCAACACTTGGGCCCAATGCTCGGCGACAAATGAAAATCGGGGTGTGTCTTGGGACCACGATGGCCGATATCCAGGCTCTTGAAGCCATCAATGAGCAATGGGTCCGGTCGGGTGATGAGCGTCAGCTTTCCGCATCGCTGTTTCCGAAGTATCCGAGCTGTACCATGAGCACGAATGTGGCTAAGTACTTGGGTCTTGTTGGGCCAAACTTTATGATCCCCACGGCATGTTCTGCCGGGAACCATGCCATCAGCTATGCCGTTGATTTGTTGAGGCTTGGCAAAGCGGATGCGGTGATCGCCGGCGGATCAGATCCGTTTTCACGGATCGCCTTCACGGGGTTTAATCGGCTCTTTGCGCTCGCGCCCGAACGCTGTCAGCCCTTCGATAAGAACCGGCAGGGCACCATGATCGGGGAGGGAGCCGGGGTTATGGTGTTAGAGACATTGGAATCAGCTCAAGCGCGTGGAGCCACGCCGTACGCTGAAGTGTTGGGGTATGGTCTTACGTGCGACGGTAGTCACATGACCATTCCAGATGTTGAGGGTGTTAAGCAGGTCATTAGAAATGCTTTAATTGATAGCGGGATAACACCGAAAGATGTGAATTACGTCAGTGCTCATGGCACCGGCACCTTGGCTAACGATCGCACGGAATGCGACGCGCTTCGCGCGATATTTGGCTCAGATCTCGATTCCATCCCTGTCAGCTCAATCAAATCCATGTTGGGTCACACCATGGGAGCTGCAAGTGCGCTTGAAGCTATCGCATGCGTACTTTCCATATCTCAAGGAAATATCCCTCCAACTATCAATTTCGAAACCCCAGATCCAGAGTGCAATATCGATTGCGTACCGAATCATGGACGAAAACAGACGACCAAGGTCGCCATGAATAACTCGTTTGCTTTTGGTGGAAATAATGTATGCGTAGTCATGAGGTGTTGCAAGGACTGGTAAATGGAAAAGCCCTTTGATGTAGTGATTATCGGGGCCGGCCTAGGTGGTTTGGTTTCTGCGAACTATCTAGCCAAAGCGGGACTTCGGGTTCTTCTTCTGGAGCAGCATTCGCTACCTGGAGGGTGCTGCTCATCCTTTGAGCGAAAGAGCTTCATCTTCGAGAGTGGGGCACACTCGCTAGGGAGCTGCAGAGAAGATGGCTTATTCAGCCAGATATTCGAGGAACTAGATCTCCATGGATCATCGGGGATTCTTGTACGAAGAGCGGTGCCGTCCGATTCGGTGATAACTCAGGATTTCACCCTGTCAATTCGTGACACGCTTAGCGATAACATTGAAGAGCTCTCTTCAATCTTTCCTGCTGAGCGAAATAGAATTAAGAAGTTCTTGAACGAAATCGACGGCTGTGATGTGAGGGCGACAAAATCGCTCCTAACTTACATTAATAGGTATCAGAAGATCACATTTCGTAAAATGCTCGATGAATATTTCGATGATGAGAGGCTGAAGCAAGTGTTCTGCGTGTTTCTTGGTAACGTGGGGCTTCCTTCCACAGATGTTAACGCGCTTAGAGCGATTGTTATGTTTAGGGAGTTTATTCTTGATGGAGGTTATTACGTCGTTGGAGGAATGCATAAGCTTGTCGACCGATTAGCCAGCGAGTTTGTCAGTCGTGGGGGTACGCTTCGATATCAAGCGAGAGTGATCGGAATTCATTTGGATGACCATGGTGTTAATGGGGTATCTGTATCAACGGGGGAACAATATAACACTCGAGTCGTTATTTCAAACACGAGTCCAAGTCAAACGTTTAGTTCCTTGCTTGAGGATCACACCACTCAGTTTGGATCTGAAATAGACAAATATAAGTCTAAAATCCAAGGACTTCTGCCATCTGTGTCCGCAGTTGTTATATATCTTGGTCTCAAGCGTCAATTGGATGAGATGGGGCACGGGCGCACCGTTTGGTATATGCCAGCCTATGATGCCGACCAAGTATATGCAGACGTTCTTCATGGGAAACCCGATCTCGCATGCAGGACCTTTCTCGCCGCCTTTCCTGCGCGATTTGATGAATCTCTTGCTCCTGATGGGTTTGAGTGCGTCAACATTTTTGCACTTGCTCCCTTCATGGATGAGCAATTTTGGAAGCACTCTAAGGTCAAGCTAACCGAGGCTCTTATTAAGCGCGCGGGCAACCTAATTCCAAATCTTCAGCAAAGAATTGTTCTACAGGAGACAGCAACGCCGATTACGATCCAACGATATACGCTGAATGATAAAGGCGCTATGTATGGCCTCGCTTCGACCATGTCTCAAATGGACGCTAAAGTGATGCCTCAGAAAAGCATAATCCCTGGTTTGTACTTCGCCAGTCATTGGAGCACGATTGGGACGGGGCAGGGCGGAACCCCCATGGCTGCATTTGCCGGTAGAAATGCTGCTAGGCTTGCCCTCCGTGCTTTGAGATAGCCACTTACAAGCAGACGTGAGTTTTAAATGAGGCCTAAAGGGCACGAGGTCATTATTATCGGTGGCGGTATCTCGGGTTTAACCGCGGGCACTTACCTAGCTAAGGAAGGCGTTAAAGTAATCCTACTTGAGCGTCGAGAGAAGATTGGGGGTTATTGCGGGTCGTTTACTAAAGATGGATACACATTTGATGAAGCTGTTCACTATGTCAACAATTATGGACCCACCGGCGTCCTCCGAAGCATCTGTAGGGACCTAGGAATTGAAAACAATGTGCCGGTGATACGAATTGACCCCTCGGATCGGCTGTTAATGCCCGGTATAGAAATACTTATACATGCTAATACTGAACGAACCGTGGATGGACTAGTAAGTTTGTTTCCAAAACAAGGACAAGCTATTCGTCGTTTCTTTAATCTGATTCAGGATTTCAGTTTCAGCAAGTTATATGTGCAGTGGCATAGGAAGAGTTTTAGAGAGTTGCTGGACGCTTACTTCTCTGACGAGAAACTGATTACTGCCCTAAGTGTATTTGCAAGCACCTTGGGCCTAGCCTCACGCGAATTATCCGCAATCGCGGGGCTTGCCTACTACCGGGGTTCAATTTTAGATGGCGGTTATCACGTAGTCGGAGGCTCACAGAAGCTATCGGACGCACTCCTTAATCGATATCTCCAGCTCGGCGGAGAGGTATTGCTTAACGCTCAAGTAGAGAAGATTGTGTTTAATGGTTCTGGGATATGTGGCGTGGACGTTGCCAATGGAGCGCGAATTAGCGGGAAAGTTGTCATCGCGGCCTGCGACGCAACCCAGGTTCTTACTAAGATGTTTTCAGCAGGCGTTGTACCCGCCACGACCGTACAGAAAGTCGCTAAGATGATCCCCTCTCTCTCGAATTTCATTGTTTATCTTGGTCTGAAGGGCAGGCTCGATACTGAGATACCAAAGTCCTGCAATCTCTGGCATTTTCCATTTTCTAGTGAAGGGGACGGATCATTCGATATAACGAAGGACGATCGATCAGTAGGGTTTGTTCACATTGCCCTTTCATCACTACACGATCGATCTCTTGCGCCACCCGATGGCGAAACACTTATTCTATTTTCAGGAGCGCCGTACTTATCTAAGGACTATTGGGATAAGCACCGCTACAGGCTCGCTAATGTATTGATAGAAAGAGCGAGCCAAGTTATCCCCGATCTACAGAATCGAATAGTGATGACATTGCCTGCTACCCCACACACGCTGCACCGCTATACATTGAACCGCGATGGCGCCTATCGTGGTTGGGCGTTAACAAGAGAACAGGCGCGATGGGATAGCTTGCCTTCAAAAACACAAATCCCAGGACTTTTTATAGCCGGGCATTGGGTAACAACGCCAATTGGAAATGGCGGCGTTTCAATGGCTGCAATTTCTGGAAAGAACACTGCCAAGAGTGTGCATCGAGCCATAACTGCAAGTCGTTTGATTGGCAGGCAGATCGCGGACGTAAAGCAGAAGCGTTCTGTGGCTAATGCATAACTTTGCGTTTGTTGGGCACGTCCTTGGGCTGAAGCATCTTGCACGACTTACTAAGGGGATTAAGCTAGGCATAGATCGCATTCCTCCGCGCATGCTGGAGAGCGTTATGCCCTATCTTCCACCCATTCAATATGCTCAAATCGGCCCGGTAACAGGATTGACAGGGAGTACGGTTCAAGGATCTGCCTTACTATGTCCTCTAATGCCTCGGCATTTTGTTAGCCTACCAAGCGATACGGTGAAACAAAAAATACGGGATGCTATAGCCTTAGGAAGAAGGTTAGGCGCTAAGATCGTGGGTCTGGGGGGCTTAACATCGGTCTGTTGTGATGAGGGCAGAGAAGTGGCTGATTGTGGAGTGGCAATTACGAGCGGAAATACTTTAACTGCGGCTCTGGCTATTAAGGGAATTATGCAGGCTGCTGACTTATTGAATCTAGACTTAAAGAATGCCAGATTGGCAGTGATAGGTGCTACAGGTGATATTGGGAGTGCGGTCACAAGGGTACTGGCGCCCAAAGTCGAAGAAACAATCATTGCGGCGAGAAATCAAGATCGTCTAAATGAGTTTGCAGACGAATTGTCTGGTGGAGGAGCTTCTAGAATCTCAATTGTCAAATTTCCACGGGAGGCCGTTCAAGGGGCAGATATTATTTTCAGCGCGACAAGTGCCGTAACTACCGTACTAGACGCGACAAGTCTATTGCCTGGTGCCATCGTCTGCGATGTAGCTATCCCTCACGACATTAGTCGAGAGGTGAGAACTCTTCGAGATGATATTCTTGTTTTTGATGGTGGGGTCGCAACCTTCACACCACTAGAATCTTTAGCAAACAATTCCCGCTGGAATAGCCTCTTTCCTAACCCCACACAGATATACGGATGTTTAGCCGAGACAATGGTTTTGGCTCTCGATGGTCGATACGAAAATTTTTCAATCGGAAGGGGTGGAATTACAGAGAATAGAATTTCGGAGATGTGGGATATTGCAGTTAAGCACGGTTTTTCGCTTGGTGATTTTCATTGTGGTGAGACGATGTATTCACAAACAGAGATTGGGAAGATAAGAGGACACCTGCGAAGCCGAAGGAAGAATCTGTGTTGGTAAATTCCTTTGCTCTTAGCATGTATTCAGTCCCACCAATACTTGGCGCAATCTTTGCGCTTGGGCTGGCTATTTTTATCTTGGCTCATAAGCCTAGGTCGCAAACTAAGCTAGCGTTTGCTGGTCTTTGCATCTCCATCATATTCTGGCTCGCACCGTATGCAATTGCATACTCTACCAAAGATCAATTATTAGCTACGAATTGCGCAAGAGTAGCTTGCACTTCCGTCGCGCTTTTTTCTCTATTTCTATATCAATTTGTTGTTTCATTTCTTGCTCTGAAGTCTGAATACTTCCTTCTCCGTTTATCCTATGTCGTAACTTTCCTACTTCTCCTGGGTTTTCTTTTTACAAACTTATTCTTGAGCGGCACATATCAGTACTTTTGGGGGTACTATTCCAAAGCTGGCCCACTGCATCCGATTTACTTAGCAGCAAGTTATTCTATGTGGCTCCGTGGCTTCTACTTGCTTTACAAGCAGTTAGGCAAAGAGGAAGTGCCATTAAAGCGAGCACAAATCAAGTATTCATTACTTGCGTTTCTTGTCGCGGTTCCCGCTACGATCGACTACATTCCTAAGTACGGTGTTGAGTTTTATCCGATTGGGTTCACTTTCGCATTGCTCTTTGTGCTAATGACAGCGTACGCAATTGTACGGCACCAACTGATGGATATTGAGGTCCTAGTAAAGAGGACCGTGGTGTTCGCTGGGTTGGTGACGGCAGTCGTGGGAGTTGTGTCGCTTGTTGCCTTCGTGTCCCAGGATGTGTTGGCCCACTATGTGGCTGTTCCGAAATGGATCTCGAATATCTTATCCGCGGCGATTATTGCGGGGCTCTATGGCAGGTTGAGAGACTGGCTGGTTAATGCGACGGACACGTATTTGTTTCAAAAGAAGTACGACGTGCGGCAGTTGCTGAAGAAGTTTACGGATGAAGTGATGGTTCAGCTCAATCTGGATCAGCTGGTGAAGATGACGGTGGAGACGCTGACGCAGCTGATGAAGCTCGATAGCTGCAGTCTGCTGCTGATCAACAAGGATTCGCGCAAGTTTCAGTTGGTGGCGGCGAAGGGCATCGAGGCTGGAAAGCTGGAGTTGGATGAGGTCGAGCCGTTCATGACGTTCTTGCGCGAGACGCATGAGCCGATCGGGCTGGATGGCGAGCTGGGCAAGATCAAGTTCCCCGAAGCGGTGACGAACCGGCTCAAGGAGTTGAAGGCGCGGCTGTGCCTACCGATGGAGATCCACGAGGAGCTGGTGGGCGTGCTGTGCCTGGGCAAGAAGAAGTCGGATGAGGAGTTCACGAAGGAAGACCTGGACGTGCTCTCGCCGGTGGCGAAGACGCTGGCCATCGCGGTGAGCAATGCGCAGCTGGTCGAAGAGCTGCAGAAAACGCAGGCTGAGGCGGCCCAGAAAGAGAAGCTGGCGGTCATCGGCACGCTGTCGGCCGGCATCAACCATGAGATCTGCAATCCGCTTGGCATCGTGAAGGCGCAGTGCGAGGCGTTCCTGCTGGACCAGCAGGACGGCATCCTGGTGGGCAAGACGTCGCAGGATCTGATGGACCGGATGAGCTCCATCCTTCAAGTCGCGCTGAAGCAGATTGACCGGGCGACCGCGATCACGCAGAAGCTGTCGAACTTCGCGAAGCCGATCAAGGAGCCGACTGCCCAGCCGGTGTCCATCCCGCAGGAGATTGATGAGGTGCTCCTGCTGGTGGGCCATGACTTGAAGCTGGATAAGATCGAGGTGGTGAAGGAGATTGACCCGAACTTGCCGTCCATTTTGGTGGACCGGCGGCAGCTGCAAGAAGTGCTCTTTAACATCCTCCGCAACGCTGGCCAGGCGATCAAGCCGCCGGGAACGATCACCGTGCGCGCCCACACCCATCAGAATGATGTGCGGGTCATCATCAGCGACACTGGCAGCGGGATGCCGCCGGAGACGCTGAATAAAATCTACAACCCCTTCTTTACGACCAAGGAGCCTGGCAAAGGCACCGGGCTGGGCCTCTTCATCGTGCGCCAAATCGTTGAGCGCAACAAAGGGCGCATCACCGTGGAGAGCACGGTGGGCAAGGGGACGACCTTCTACCTCGACTTCCCGGCGCCGCAGCTGGCCGGCGCGGTGGCCTGAGCATGGCGAACCCGACGATGGTCGCGATTGACGATGAGCGGGAGTTCACCCGGACGATTGACCAGTTCTTCTCGGCCCGGGGCTTCACGGTGCACGTGGCGATGACCGGCACCTCGGGCCTGGAGCTGGTGATGTACCACAAGCCGGATGTGGTGCTGGTGGACCTGAAGCTGCCGGGCATGGATGGGGATGAGGTCCTGCAGGCGATCAAGAAGGACTACCCAGCGACCAAGGTGATCGTGATCACGGCGTATAACGACGGGGGCAAGACCCGCGACCGGCTGCTGGCGCTGGGCGCGTTTGCCCACTTCGACAAGCCGATTTCCTCGCTGCGGGACCTGTTCGCCACGGTGCAGAAGGCGGTGGGCGCGTTTCCTCCGGCTACGCCATGAACACGTATTTGACGTTCGTGAAGCTGATGCGCGAGCACCGCATCCGGCTGATCAAGGTCGGCATGTTCGTCGGGCTGTACGTGGTCGTGGTGGGTGCCCCGGTCATCGTCATCGCCATCGGCTTGCCGTACCTGCGCGCGCGGTTCCAGCAGCTGTGGTGGGTGGCCCCGGCGCTGCTCTTAGGCCTGCTGGCCTCGGCAGCCCCCCTGATCTACCTGGCCTTGCTCCGGCGCATCGAGGGCCGGATCCTGCGCGATCAGCGGCGCTACCACCGCACGCTGATCTCGGCTTCGCGCGGCATGATCCGCATCAAGGACATCAAAGCGCTGTGCCGCCTGATCGTGCACGTGCTGAACCGCACCGTCCAGCTGACGCACACCGGCCTCTTCCTCTATCACCCGGAGGAGCGCAAGTTCTTCCTCTCAGCGGTGCGGCATAAGACGATGATGCCGGTGGAGCTGACGGTGGAGGCGAACGATCCGCTCATCCAGGTGGTGGAGACGCACAAGGACATCATCCTATTGGATGAGCTGCAGGCTGAGATCGCCGGCAGCAAAGGCGAGAATGAGCGCGCGCAGCACCTGGCGTGGGCGTACTCCTGGATGCGCAAGCTGGAGGCGAAGGTCATCGTGCCGAGCTTCTCGAACGACAAGCTGCTGGCCTTCTTCGTGCTGGGGGCGAAGCGCTCCGGTGAGGCGTACACGACGGATGACATCTCGGTGTTCGCGGGATTAGCGAACCAGGCCGCACTGGCCATCGAGAACGCGATGTTTTTCGAGGAGCTGCGCAACAACGAAGCGTACATGATCCAGTCTGAGAAGCTGGCCAGCCTGGGCCAGCTGGCCTCGGGCATGGCGCATGAGATCCACAACCCGCTGGCCATTATCTCGGGCGAGGCGCAGCTGTACCTGGAAAGCTCCCGCGGCAAGGACGGCAAGGTGGACGAGATGCTTATGAGCATCATCGAGGAGTGCCAGCGGGCGGCCGACATCACCCGGCGCATCCTCCGCTTCGCCAAGCCGGCGCCCAACGACTCGGTGCCGGTGGACATGCGGCACGTGATCGAGGAAAGCCTGGCGCTGGCCGCCTACCAGGTGCGGCTGGACCGGGTCCAGCGGACGCTCAAGATTGCGGAGACCCTGCCGAAGGTGCGCGGCAACCAGAACCAGCTCCAGGAAGTCATCCTGAACCTTATCCTGAACGCCTGCCAGGCCATGGGGGAGCAGGGCGGCACCCTGGTCCTGTCGGCTTCCTCTTTATACGACTCCTACGTGGAGGTCCGGGTGGAGGACAATGGCCCTGGGATCCCGGCCGATAAGATCAAGAAGGTGTTCGAGCCGTTCTACACGACCAAGGCCACCGGCACCGGGCTGGGCTTGTTCGTGAGCCAGCGCATCGTCCGGCTCCACGGCGGCACCATGAACGTGGAATCCACGGTCGGGAAGGGCACCTGCTTTACCTTGGTGCTGCCGGTGCACAAAGCATCCCCGGCGCCGGTCCCGACGGCTGACGTCGGTGCGAAGCTTGCATCGTAACCGCCTTTCAGGTATGGTCTTAAGTGGACGCGACTACCGCGAGGCCCATGGTTAAACTACTCGTCGCTGACGACGAACAAAAAATCTGCCGGCTGCTGGAGTCGTTTTTCTCCGAGCGAGGCTTCCAGGTGTTCACGGCACATGACGGCGCTTCCACGATGGCGTGCATCCGCGCGGAACGGCCCCACCTGGTCTTCCTCGACCTGCACATGCCTGGCCTCGGGGGCCTTGAGATCCTTCAGCAAGCCCGCGAGGTGGACGCGCTCATCAAGGTGATCGTGATCACCGCGGTCGAGGACGAGGAGACCATGAGCCGCGCCCGGTCGCTGGGGGCCATTGACTACGTGATCAAGCCGTTCAGCCTGGAGTACCTGAAGGACGAGGTGCTGGGGAAGGTGAGCGCCTCGCTGTACGAGGACCTGCGGGCCAAGAACGAAGAGCTGCAGTCCTCCCTGGAGAGCATGCGGCAGGTCACCCGCGGCATCGTCTCCGCCTTCTCCATGGTGGTCTCGAAGATCGACCCGCACTACACCCACGAGCACGTCTCCCGCAGCGTCGAATACGCCGGCAAGATTCTGGCCAAGATGCGCGGCAAAGGGGTCTCTTTCAACGGGATGCCGGAGGAGGTCTTGCTGGCCGGCATCCTGCTGCACGACGTCGGCAAGATCTTCACCCCCAAGGAGATCCTGTTCAAGCCTGGGCCGCTGAATGATGAGGAGTGGGCGATCATGCGCCGGCACCCGACCGATGGCGCCGAGATCCTGGAGCAGATCGACGGGCTGAAGGACATGGCCCAGATCGTGCGCTGCCACCAGGAGGCGTACGACGGCTCTGGCTATCCTGCGGGCCTGAAGGGGGAAGAGATCCCCATCGGCGCGAGGATCGCGACGGTTGTGGATGCCTTCGATGCCATGGTCACCGACCGGCCCTACCGCAAGGGCATGGGGGTGCTCCGGGCGATCGAGGAGCTCAAACGCAACCGCGGCACCCAATTCGACCCCTTGGTCGTGGACACCATCGTGGAGATCTACCAGGAAGGCAATCTCCAGCAAGCCTGCCTGCTGGACCCGGCCCATCCTGTGCCGCCAGGGCAGGTGAACGGCCATCCGCACTAAGACTTCCTTTTCCTAGGCCCCCAGTGTACAATTGCCCGTCATGCAGCTGAAGGACCAAGTCGCCATCGTCACCGGGGGTGCCCGGGGCATCGGCCGGGAGATCGCCCTGGTCCTGGCAAAGGCCGGCGCGGACGTCGCGCTCTTCGATATCAACCCCCAGCAGCTCGAGCAGACCGTGGCGGAGCTGCGCGCGTTAGGCCGTCGCGCTGAAGGGTTTAGCGTCGATGTCACCGACGGGAAACAGGTGGACGAGGGCGTCGGGAAAGTCCTTGACAAGCTCGGTCGCCTCGATATACTCATCAACAACGCGGGCATCACCAAGGATGGTTTGCTCGTCCGCATGGACGATGCCCAGTGGGACCGGGTGATCGACATCAATCTGAAGGGCACGTTCCTGTGCACCCGGGCGGTCGCGAAGCACATGATGAAGCAGCGCCGCGGCCGGATCGTGAGCATCGCCTCGGTGGTCGGCATTTTTGGCAATCCGGGTCAAGCGAACTACGCCGCGTCCAAGGCCGGCATCATCGGCCTGACGAAGGCCGTCGCCAAGGAGCTGGCCAGCCGCGGGATCACCTGCAACGCGATCGCGCCAGGGTTCATCAAGACCGAGATGACCGAGGCGCTGCCGGAGCAGGCGAAGCAGCGGCTGCAAGAGGCGATCCCGCTGGGGTCGCTGGGCGAGCCGAGGGACGTGGCAGAGGCCGCGCTGTTCCTCGTCAGTGACGCCGCTCGGTACGTCACCGGCCACGTGCTGGTGGTGGACGGCGGGCTGGCGATGTAATGCAGTCAACAAGGAGGACGTGATGGCGGAAGCTGTGGCGGATCGGGTTCGGGCGATCATCGCTGAGCAGCTCGGGGTCAAACTCGAGGAAGTGACGGATGGCGCGTCGTTCATCGAGGACCTGGGCGCTGACTCGCTGGACACGGTCGAGCTGGTCATGGCGCTGGAAGAGGAGTTCGGGGTCGAGATCCCGGACGAGGACGCCGAGAAGATGAGCTCGGTCGGCGAGGCCATCAAGTACATCGAATCGAAGACGGCCGGCGCGAAATAACCCCGGCCGACATAATCCAACTTCAGAGGACGTCCCGCCGCCGGCGGGACGTTCGCGTTTAGAGGTCAGGCATGCACCGGGTGGTCGTGACAGGGTTGGGGGTAGTGACCCCCATCGGCAACGACGTGCCGTCACTGTGGGAGAGTTTGATGCACGGCCGCAGCGGCGTGGCGCGGATCGCGTCGTTTGACCCGAGCGCCTTGGCCAGCCAGATCGCCGCGGAAGTCAAAGGGTTCGACCCCGCCCTCTACCTTGCCCCGAAAGAGATCAAGCGCTCCGAACGGTTCGTGCAGTTCTCGGTCGCCTCGGCGAAGCAGGCGGTCAAGGACTCCGGGCTGGACTTGGGCGCGATGGACCCGTTCCGCGTCGGCGTCGTCATCGGCTGCGGCATGGGCAGCATGCGGCTCATCGAGATGGAGGCCGAGGTCGTCCGGACCAAGGGCCCAAGCAAGCTCAGCCCCTTCATGATCCCGATGCTGATCGCCAACATGGGCTCGGGCCAGACAGCCATCAGCCTGGGGGCGAAAGGGCCGAACTTCTGCACCACGACCGCGTGCGCCTCGGGCGCGCACGGCGTGGGCGAGGCGTTCCGGATCCTCCAGCGCGGCGATGCCGACGTCATGGTCGGCGGCGGCACCGAGAGCTGTATCACGCAGCTCTCGGTCGGCGGGTTCTGCGCGCTGCAAGCCCTCTCGCGCCGGAATGATGCGCCGGAGCAGGCGAGCCGGCCCTTTGATGCGGAGCGCGACGGGTTCGTGATCGGCGAGGGTGCCGGCGTCATGGTCCTTGAAACGCTGGAGCATGCGAAGAAGCGCGGGGCGCGGATCTACGCCGAGCTGGTGGGCTATGGCGCGACCGCCGACGCCTTCCACATGACCGCGCCGGATGAGCAGGGCAATGGCGCTGCGCAGGCGATGGCCAAGGCGTTGGCCGATGCCAAGATGAACGCCGCCGAGGTGGCCTACATCAATGCCCACGGCACCTCGACGGAGCTGAACGACAAGATCGAGACCCTCGCCATCAAGAAGACCTTCGGCCCGTCCGCCAAGATGGTCGCGATTTCCTCCACCAAGTCCATGACCGGCCACCTGATCGGGGGCGCCGGCGGGGTCGAGGCGGTCATCTCGGTCCTGGCCATCCAGCATGGCGCGATGCCGCCGACGATCAACCAGGAGCACCCGGACCCGGCGTGCGACTTGGACTATATCCCCAACACCGCCCGCAAGCAACCGGTCCACGCCGCCCTTTCCAACTCCCTCGGGTTCGGCGGGCACAACGCGACCCTCCTGTTCAAGCGTTTCACCAGCTAAGCCTCCACTGTGTTGGCGCGGCCTGATGCGCGCTTCTTGTTGCGGGACGTAGACTTATGGTAAGCTCCCCCTATGCCGATGGACAAGGTCCGGCAAGCGCTCGGCGATCTGCTGATCGACCGGGGGATGGTCTCCCCGGAGCAGCTTGCGCAAGCGCTGGCTGAGCAACAGCACACCGGGGAGTTCCTGGGCACCGTGCTGCTTCGCATGGGGCTGGTGACCAAGGAGCGCCTGTACCCGATCATCGCCGAGCAGATGGGCCTGCCGTACGTGCCCCTGGCCGAGGCCAAGGTCTCGCCGGAGGCGCTCGCCAAAGTGCCCCCGAAGTTCGCCAGCCACTACCGGCTGATGCCGCTTGCGCTGCAGGACAACATGCTGCAGATCGCGATCGCCGATCCCTTCGACGTGCAGACGCTGGATGAGCTGAAGCTTCTCCTGGACTGCGACATCAAGCCGGTCTTCGCCAGCCCGCAGGAGATCCAGGAGGCGATCCAGCGCCACTACGGCGTGGGCGCCTCGGCGGTGGAGCGCCTGTTGGACGCCGGCGCGCACAGCGTGACCATGGCGTCGGCGACCGAGGATTTGACCGCGAAAGCGGACGAGGCCTCGGTCATCACGTTCGTGAACCAGCTCATCCTGACGGCGGTGCGGGACCGGGCGACTGACATCCACGTCGAGCCGTTCGACCAGGAGTTGCGCATCCGCGAGCGCGTCGACGGCGTGATGTACGAGATGTCGGTGCCGCCGGACGTGGCCAAGCTGCACCAGGCGATCGTCTCCCGCATCAAGGTCATGTCGAAGCTGGACATCGCGGAGCGGCGCCTGCCGCAGGACGGCCGCGTGAAGGTCCGGATCGACCAGCAGGACCTGGACCTGCGCGTGTCGGTGCTGCCGACCGCGTACGGCGAGACGGTCGAGCTGCGCCTGCTCTCCACGGCGATGCTGTACAGCCTGGAAGAGCTGGGCTTAGCCGGGGACGAGCTCGAAGCGCTGCTCGAGCTGATCAAGAAGCCGCACGGCATCATCTTCGTGACCGGCCCGACCGGCTCAGGCAAGACCACGACGCTGTACGCGTGCTTGAACCGCCTGAACCACCCGAACGTGAAGATCCTCACGATCGAAGACCCGATCGAGTACCAGCTCAATGGCATCACGCAGCTGCAGGTGCACCCGAAGATCGGCTTTTCCTTCGCGGCCGGGCTGCGCTCGATGCTGCGGCACGACCCGGACATCATGATGGTGGGCGAGGTGCGCGACCCGGAGACGGCCGAGATCACGATCCGCAGCGCCTTGACCGGCCACCTGGTCTTCTCGACGCTGCACACCAACGATGCGGCCGGCGGCATCACGCGCTTGCTGGACATGGGCATCGAGCCGTTCCTCGTCTCCTCCTCAGTGCTGTGCTTCATCGCGCAGCGCCTGGTGCGCGTGGTGTGTCCCGCGTGCGCCGAGGACCGGCCGGCGGAGGCCTGGCTGGCCGAAGAGTTCGGGGTGCCGGTGAGCGAGCTGCCGAAGACCATTCGCTACGGCCGGGGCTGCGCGGCGTGCAAGCAGGCCGGGTACAAAGGCCGGACCGCCATCAACGAGACCCTGATCGTCACCGAAGCCATCCAGAAGCTGATCGTCCGCCGCGCCGACTCGCACGAGATCACGCAGGCGGCCCGCCAGGCCGGGATGCGCACCCTGCGGCAAGACGGCTGGCAGAAGATCCTGCAAGGCCAGACCACCCCCCAAGAAGTGCTGCGCGTGTCGTAACCTCGCGCTATACTTTCCACAATGCCCCAATTCGCGTACCGTGCCAAAGACAGCCGCTTGAAGATCATCGAGGGCGTGATCGAGGCGGACAGCGAATCGGTCGCGATCAGCCGCCTCGGCGGGCAGGGCATTTTCCCCATCTCGATCGCCGAGGCCGGCGCGCCGGTGGCCGGCGCCATCGTCTGGCGCGACCGCCGCGTCTCGAAACACACGCTCGCCTTCACGACCCGCCAACTCGCCGATCTGCTCAGCGGCGGCCTGCCGCTCTTGAGCGCCTTGACCCTGCTGAGCAAGCAGACCGAGCACGCCGGCTTGCGCCGGATGGTGGAGCAGATGGTGGCCGCGGTCCGCGACGGGCGCCCGCTGAGCGATGCCATGGCCGAGCATCCCCGCGTGTTCCCGCCCCTCTACGTCAGCATGGTGCGGGCCGGGGAAGTGGGCGGGCAGCTGGAGCAGTCGCTCGACCGGCTGGCGACGCTGTGGGAGCAGGACGCCGAACTGATCGGCCGGATCAAGAGCGCGGCGGCCTACCCGGTGTTCGTGCTGGTGATGGCCGTGGCCATGACGCTTTTCCTGATGTCGTACGTGATCCCGACGCTGTCGCAAGTCTTCTCCGAGTCCGGCCAGGCGCTGCCGCTGCCGACGAGGATCGTGCTGGCGGTCAGCGGCGCTCTCCGCGCATGGTGGTGGCTGCTCCTCGGGGCCGCGGTGGCGGTTGGCGCGGCGGCGAAACAGTGGGCCGCGAACCCCGCCGGCCGGGCCGCACTCGATGCGGCGTTCATCCGCCTGCCGGGGATCGGGATGCTGGCCCGCAAGATCGAGACCGCGCGGATGAGCCGCAGCCTCGGGGTGCTGCTCGGGCAGGGCGTGCCGCTGCTCACCTCGCTGGAGGTCGTGGCCAGGAACATCACGAACTCGCTGCTGCGCGATGCGGTGCTGAACGTGCAGGCGCGGGTGCGCGAGGGCGCAAGCATCGCCGCGGCGCTGGGGGCCACGCACCAGTTCCCGGTCTTCGTCAGCAACATGATCGCCGTCGGCGAGGAGTCCGGGACGATCGACGCGGCCCTGGCGAAGGTGGCGGTCGCCTATGAGCGGGACGTGGACCGGACGATCCGGACGCTGACGACGCTGCTGGAGCCGATCCTGCTGGTCGTCGTCGGCGGGGTGGTGATGTTCATCGTCTTGGCGATGCTGTTGCCAATTTTCCAACTCGGGTCGGTGGTCCAATGAGGGGGTCCCGGATGCGGCGTGGCTTCACACTCGTCGAGCTCATGATCGTCATCGTCATCATCGGCATGCTGGGGGCGATGGTCGTGCCGCGCCTGGCCGGGCGGGCAGAGCAGGCGCGCTCGGCGCGCGCCCGGGCCGACCTGTCCATGATCGGGGTGGGCCTGGACCTGTACGAGCTGGACACCGGGCAGTACCCATCGTCGCTTGAGGCGCTGGTCTCGCGCGAGCGGCCCTCGGACGTGCCGGATGACGCGCAGTGGAGCGGCCCGTACTTGAAAAAGGGGCTGCCCAAGGACCCGTGGGGCCGGCCGTACACGTACACGCGCGAGTCGCAGCACAATCAAGATTACGATCTATTGTCGCTGGGGCGCGACGGGCAGGCCGGCAACGACGACATCGTGAACTGGGAGTAATTCCTTGGGGGCACGGGGCACAGGGCGGGGGGCAAGGAAATCCCAAGGTTTTACTTTGATCGAGCTGGCGCTGGTCGCGGTCGCGCTTGCGATGCTGCTCGCCGCGGCGATGCCGCGGTTTTCTGACGTGGCCGGACGGCTCCGCTTGGAACAGGCGGCGTTCGGCATGGCGCGAGGTTTGCGCACGGCGCACGAGCTGGCGGTGACCCAGGGCCGCGTGGTGACGTGGGCGTGGGATGACGATGCCCGCCGCGCGCGGCTGGCCACGCTGGATCCGGACGGCCACCAGACGTGGCTGACCGGCACCCTTGGGCACAGCGAGACGGTCCCTTCGGCCCTGACGGTGGCGGTGGAGTTCGATGACGCGGCAGAGGCCGGCCAGTTGCAGTTTTATCCGGACGGCACCAGCCAGCCTGGCCTGCTGCGCCTCTCGGATGCCCGCGCCTCGTACACGATCACCATGGACCCCTCTACTGGTCAGCCGCGGCTTGCCGCCGCCCATGTCGCGCCGTAATTCCCGCGGCGTGTTACTCGTCGAGGCGGTGCTCGCCTCGGTCGTCATCGCGGTGGGTCTGACCTTCATCACGCGCGGCCTGGGCAGCCAGGTCCATGCCGTCGGCGTGATGGAGGAGTACGACACGCTGGCCAGGTTGGCCGATGATGTGCTGGCTGATCTGGAGCGCTCGGCGCGCGCCGGCCAGCCTCCGACCACCGCTGCCGAAGGCGCGTTCGAAGCGCCCTGGAGCGCCTACGGATGGACCATCACGGCCGAGGCGTTGCCAGAGACTGACCCAGACCTGCGGTTGGCCCGCGTGTCGGTCCGCGTGCGGCGCGCCGGAGAGGCCTCCCGCGCAGACACGGTGACCGCGCTGTGGCCGCTGGATCTGGTGCCGGCGGAATGGCTGTAGGGAAGCGCGGTTTCACGTTCGTGGAGCTGCTGTTGGCTGCCACGATCCTGTCGGTGCTGTTCGTCGGGTTGGGCGCGCACGTGCGCGGCGGCGTGATCGTCTGGCGGCGGACCACGAGCGGGCTGGAAGCGCTGCAGCGCCGGCGGGTCGCGCTGGACCGTCTGGGCGATGACCTGGCGAACGCGGTGCTCTTCAACGATGGGTCTGTGGATGCGCCGCTGCCGGCGCGGTCCTTCGGCGAGTCAGAGCTGCGCTTCGTGTCTGTGGACCGCGGCTACAGCGTTCGCGCGCCGGCGCTGCGGGTCATCACCTACCGGTGCGGGGACGAAGATGGCGTGGCCGGTTTGTGGCGCACGAGCCTGACACTGGCCCAAGCCCGGATGAACGAGGAGGTCAAACCGCAGCGGATGCTGGAGGGCTGCACCGCGCTGCGACTGCGGTACGGGTACGCCGGCGCCGAGGGCATCGAGTGGCAGGACGCGTGGCAGTTTCCGGATGAGCAGCCGCAGGTGATCGAAGCGCAGTTCGAGTTCGCCGGCCGCCCGACGCTGCGGCAGGTCCTGATCATTCCGACTGGCGCGCTCAAGCCTGTGGAAGCGCCATGAACTCGCGCGGCAGCCTCTTGATTGTGACGCTATGGATCGTGGCGATCTTAAGCGCGTTGGCCGTGTCGATCGGCCGCTCCCTCTCCATCGAGACGCGGTTGACGAAGCTTCGCCTGGCGCGGCAAGAAGCCGAGGCGCTGGCGCGCGGCGCTGTGCTGGCCGCCGTGGAGTTATTGCAGGATGATGCTGAGGCCGGCTCGGTGGATTGGGGCGGGGAAGCGTGGGCCGCGCCGCGCGTGCTGACGCCGGGCGAAGGCCAACAGGTGACTGTGACCGTGACCGATGAGGAGCGCAAGCTGAGCTTGGCCGGGCTGACCGAAGCGCAGTTGCAGCAGCTGATCCCGAACGGCCAAACGGTGCGCGCTTTTCTAGATTGGCAGGACGCGGCTGATCCAGCGGAAAACGACCCGCCGTTCTATCCCAAGAACGCGCCGGTCGAATCGCCGGAAGAGCTCAACGAGCTGCCGGGGATGACGGCGGACGATTACGCGCGCGTGCTCACGGTCGCCACCCCGTACACGGTGGCCGGCACGCCGACCAACCTGAACACCGTCACGCCGGAGGCCTTGCAAATCCTGGGCGTGAGCGTGCCGGCGATTCAGCAGATCACGCAGTTCCGGGACGGGCCGGACGGGCCGGACCTGCACGAGGCGGACGGGTATTTCACGCACGAGACCATGATCGACACGCTGCGGGGGCTGGGCATTTCGGACGCAGACATCAACCTGGTCACCGGCCTGGGGGACGCGTCGCTTACCTTTACGGTGGTGGCCGAGGCGGTGCTTGAGCGTCCGTTCGCGCGGGCCCGCATCGAAGCCGTCGTCCGGCGCTCTGCCGGCGGCGCAGAGTACCCACGGATCATCGCATGGCGGCAGTAAGATGAGCAAACGGCTGGTGGTGGAATGGACGCGCGCCTCGCTGCGCCTGGCCATGGCTGAGCGCGTGGGCGGGAAGTTCCAGTTGCGCTCGGTGCGGTGCGCGCCCCTGGCCGCGGACGGCACGATCCCTGAGAAACTGCGCGGTTTCCTGGACGGGCAGAAGGCGGCCGGGGCCGAGGTGACGGCCGTCATCCCCCGGGAGCAGGTGATCACCCGCGTGGTCAAGTTCCCGACAGCCTCCGACGCTGAGTTGGCGTCGATGGTGGAGCTCTACGCCAGGGCGCAGCTGCCGTACCCGCGGGAGCAGACCGTCGTGGACTACCAGTTGCTGGACCGGCGCGAAGGGTTCAGCTGGGCGGCCATCGTGGCGTGCCAGCGCGAGGTCGTGGACCGGTACGTGGCCATCCTGCAGGAGGCCGGGCTGCCGCCGCAGTGCCTGACGGTCAGCGCCTCGGCCGTCTCGGCGTGGTGGCGGCTGGCCGCCGCGACGCTCACGCCGAAGGTGCCGAGTCCATGCCTTGTGATCCACGTGGATGACGCGCGCACCGATTTCGTGCTTACGACCGAGGAGCGGACGCTGTTCGCGCGCAGCCTGGCGCAAGGCTTCGGCGACTGGACCTCGCCCGGTGAAGCCATCGAGCTGCTGCTGGCCGAGGTGGACCGCAGCCGCACCGCGGCGCGGAAAGAGCTGCCAGGCACCGAAGTGCGCGCGATCATCGTGACCGGTGTCGCCGGGGCGCAGGCATGGGCGTCGGACATCGGCCAGCGGATCGGGCTGCCGACGCTGGCGGTGCCGCCGCACCAGGCCTTCGGCGCCGGGCCGGCGATCCAAGCGCAGGAGATCTCGCCGGTGGTGATCGGCGGCATCGCCTGCGCCGGCACCGAGGGCCTCTTGAACCTGACGCCGACTGAACAGCGAGGTCTTGTGCAGCACCGGCGTCAAGTCCGCGAGCTGGCGCTGGTCAGCGCGCTGGGCCTGGGCGCGCTGGTCTTGGGCGCGGCCGTGCTGGGGGCCAACGTGTCCCGCCACTCCCGGCACGTCTCGCAGGTCGAGGCGCTGATCGCGCAGCTTGAGCCTGAGGCACGCAAGGTGAAGGAGCAGTCGCGCGCGGTGCAGCTCGTCGAGACGGTGCTGGAAGACCGGCGCCGCGTGGCCGCGGGGCTGGCCGGCATCTTCGGCATGACCCCGGAGGGTGTGGGCTTGGAAAGCGTGAACGTTGACCGCACCAAGCGGGAGCTGTCGGTGCGCGGCAATGCCGAGTCCACCCAGGCGGTGCTGGACTACGTGGATCAGCTGCGCGGCGTCGACGGCATGGAAGAGGTTCGGTTGAAGTACTCCACCCGCAGGGTCACCCCGTCAGGCGAGCGGACGGATTTCGAACTGCTGCTGCGGCAGGGCCGGGAACACTTATGAGGCTGCCGACGCTGGCGATATCGTCGTGGCTGACGCGGCTGGCACCCCGCGAGCGGCGCTTAGCCCTCAGCGCCGGGATCCTGATCGTCAGCTGGGGGGTCGTGTCGTTCCTGCTGCAGCCGCTGTGGAGCCGCGGGGAGGAGCTGAAATCCGAGGCTGCATCGCAGACCGAAAAGCTGGATGCGCTGAACGCGCTCATCGCGCAGCAGCAGACGGTCGCGCACGCGTACGAGCAGGTGGCCGCGTACCTGCAGCCAACCGAGGCTGGCACACAGGCCGGACTGCTGAGTGAGCTGGAGAGCCTGTCGCGGCAAGCAGATCTGCGCCTGAACCTGAAGCCGCGGCCTGGCAAGCGCGACGCGCATGGCGAGCGCTTGGAGATCGAGGTGGATGTCGAAGGCCCGCAAGCGAAAGTGCTGAGCTTCCTGGATGAGGTCCTCACGATGCCGCGCCTGGTCTCGGTGGAGCGGCTGCGGCTGGCCAGCGTGCCGGCGAAGACAGACACAGTCCGCGCCAACCTGATCCTGCAGCACATCACCCTCCGCTAAGTCACACCAGCCCAACAATTTGGTTGACATCTTTTCCACAGGGAAGTAGCCTCAGGTATCGTCTGCTCTCTACCTAGAGAGTGTGCATGGTTCCACAGACAACTGTGTATCTGATCAAAGACCTCTCCCGCCTCAGCGGTCATTCGGTGTACACCCTCAAGTTTTACCTCAAGCTGGGCCTCATTTCCGAGATCGGCCGCAGCCCTGAGACGCGGTTCCGCTATTTCAACGACCACACTGTGGAACGGCTCCTCGCCATCCGCGCCTTCCGCAAGCAGGACAAGAGCCTTGCGGAGATCAAGGCGCTGCTCGCGGGATGAGTTATTTCACGACGCTGGGCCTGAACAAAGAGCCGTTCTCCATCAGCCCGGACCCGTCGTTCTTCTTCCGCTCGCACTCCCACCTGCAGGCGCTGACGCGGCTTGAGATCGCAATCCGCCTGCGGCGGGGCCTGTCCCTCATCCTCGGCGACGTCGGCACCGGCAAGACGACGCTGGCCCGCACGCTGCTGGCGAACTTCCCGCAGGAAGACGGGTTTACGTTCCACATGATCATGGACCCGTCGTTCGAGTCCGAGTACCAGTTTCTGATGTACCTGTGCCGGATGTTCGGCGTGCCGGGCGCCTACAAGTCGACGCTCGATTGCCGCGAGGCGATCGAGCACCACCTGTTCCAGAGCGGCGTCAACGACGGCCGCACCACGGTGCTGCTCATCGATGAAGGGCAGAAGCTCTCGCTCGACATGCTGGAGAACCTGCGCGTGCTGCTGAACTTCGAGACCACCGACTACAAACTGCTGCAGGTCGTGATCTTCGCGCAGATGGAGCTGCTCGGCCGGATCCGCCGGGTGCGCAACTTCATGGACCGCGCAGCGCTGAAGTATCTGCTGAACCCGCTGGACCCGCAGGAGACCGCCGAGATCGTCCAGTTCCGGCTGCGCTCGGCCGGGCTGGCCTCCGGGCAGCAGCTCTTCACCCCCGAGGCGCTGCAAGCCATCTACCAGTCCACGCAGGGCTACCCCAGGAAGATCTCGCTGCTCTGCCACAACGCGCTGGAAGCGCTCGTGATGCATGAAAAGCCGATCGTGGACGAGGCGCTGATCGACGCGCTCGTGCGGGAAGAAGCGTGGGTACATGAAACTGTTGCCTGAAGAACGGCTCCTGAAGCTGCTGAGAGGAAAACCCAAGGGCGGGGCCCCTCTGCCTACGGCGTCGGGACTGCCTCACCCGGCTGCGCCGGGTTCGGTCGCAAGCCCCGGCGTGCAGATCACCATCGTCGCGCTGCCGAAACGCTCGCCGATGGTGATGGTGGTCGCGGCGTTTATCCTCGTGCTCGCTGTCGAGGCGGTCATCGTGATCGTGCAGCTTGTCCGGCCGCTGCCCCTGGTCGCGGTCGCTGTCCCGGCGCCGGCCGCGAGCCAGGCCGAGACCGCAGCACTCCCCGCAGCCCCGTCAGTGGCTGCCAGCGCCTCGCGGCCGCTGTTTACGCCGCCGGCCGATGCCGGCACGTCGGAGACAGCCCGGCGCGCGCCGCCCAGCGGGGCGGCCAAAGAGCTGGCCGCGCGCTTGACGCTGCTGGGCATCATCGCCGGCACGCCGCCGCAGGCGATCATCGAAGATTCCGAGTCCAAGAAGAGCTACTTCGTGGCCCAAGGGCAGCAGATCCTTGAGGGCGCGATGCTGGATGCGGTGTTCGACACGTACGTGGTGCTCGATCTCTCAGGCGAGAAGTTCGAGCTGCGTCTGTAACTGGAGAGAGGAGGGATGCTCCACATGGTCCGTCGGTTCCTGCAATTCGCGCTGATCGTGTTGATGGGGGCGACACCGGCGTGTCCCATCGCGGTGATGGCCCAGGTTCCCGGAGCGGCGGAAACGCCGCTCCGGACCGGGCAACGCATCTCCCTGGACTTAAAGGGCGTGGACATCCTGGACGTGCTCAAGCTCCTGTCGCAGCGCAGCGGCCTGAACTTCGTGGCCGGGCGCAACGTCTCCGGCCGCGTGACCATCTTCGCCAACGACGTGGACGTGTGGGAGGCGTTCCAGCTGATCGCGGACGCCAACGACCTGGCGTACGAGAAGCGGGGCGACATGGTCAGCGTCATGATGGCGCGCGATTATGAGCTGCTCTATGGCGAGAAGTTCCAAGAGCGCGGCGAGCACCTCGTGATCCCGCTCAAGTACGCGAAGGTCATCCAGGCCGCGACCGTGCTGAACCAGATCAAGTCGTCGGTCGGGCGGGTCGTGGCGGACGAGGCGTCCAACACGCTCGTCCTCAACGACGTGCCGGCCAAGCTCCAGGAAATGCGCGACCTGCTGAAGCACCTGGACCGGCCCAGCGAGACGCGCGTCTACCCGCTCAGCTATGCCGAGGCTGAGCAGCTGAAAGAGAAGATCCAGGAGCTGCTGACGCCGGTCGGCACCTTCAGCTTTGACGCGCGCAGCAACAAGGTGGTCGTCACAGACCTGCCGGAAGTGCTGAAAAAGATCGACCGGATCATCGCGGCGTACGACGTGCCGGAAGGCGAGGTCCTGATTGATTCCCGTATCATCAAGGTCGAGCTCTCGGATGAGTTCAGCTACGGCATCGACTGGCAGCAGATCTTGGGCGGCATCGATGCCCGCACCCGCACCAACTTCCGCGTGCTGAGCGACATTGTGGGCGGCACGGCCACGGGCGCGGCCCTGCGGATGGCCACCGGCAGCGGCAACACGGACGTCGTGCTCGAGGCGCTGAAGGCGGTCGGCAAGACCGAGACGCTGGCCAACCCGCGCATCATGGTGGCGAACAACCAGGAAGCCCGGATCCTGGTCGGGACGAAGGAAGCCTTCGTGACGGTGACCACCACGGTCCCGTCCACCGGGTCGGTCGTGTCCTCGCCTGAGATCCAGTTCGTGGATGTGGGCACCAAACTGTTCGTGACTCCGAACGTGAAACGGGACGGCCACGTGCGCCTGAAGATCCGCCCCGAGGTGAGCACCGCGGATGTGCAGACCTTCAGCGGCAACCGCATCCCGATCGTGACGACGACCGAGGCGGAGACCACGGTGCTGGTCAAGAGCGGGGTCACGATCATCATCGGCGGCCTGATGGATGAGAGCAAGGTCCGCAACGTCAGCAAGATCCCGATCCTGAGCGACATCCCCCTCCTCGGCCTGCCGTTCCGCAGCCTCACCACCACCAAGAACAAGACGGAGATCGTCGTCTTCTTGACGCCGACGGTCGTCCTGCCGGACGGCACGACCCCGGTGCCGCCGCCCGGCACGGCGATGGACCCGGACATGCCTGGCGGCGCCGCCCAGAACGCTGTGACCGAGGAGTATCAGAAGACGGTGCGGACCCGCCTGCAGCAGCAGATCACGGAGAAGTTCCGGGACGGCGGCCTGCCGGCCGGCTCGGCAGTGGTGGAATTCGTGCTGCACCACACCGGCGCGGTTTCCGGGGCCCCGTCCATCAGCAGTCCGGACGGCATCGGCTTCATCCAAGCCGCGACCGTGGCCTTCACCAAGGCGCAACCGTTCCCCTCGTTCCCCGAAGGCACGAAGGCCACGAGAGTCCGGTTCCGCATCGCGGTCGAATACGAGCCATAAAGGCAGTTGCGTGGCTCACAGTCCAATGTTAAGCTAACGCGCAACACCGACGGAGGAATTGTGCATGACGGGTTCGTTGGCAGGCAAGTGGGCGCTGATCCTCGGGGCCTCAAGCGGCTTCGGGGCGGCCACTGCGCGTGAGTTGGCCGCAGCCGGGGTCAACATCGCCGGCGTGCACTTAGACCGCAAAGGCGGGATGGTAGGGGTTGAGGCGCTGATCCAGGAGCTGCAGGCCCGCAAGGTCCAGACCGCGTTCTTCAACGTCAATGCGGCCGATCCCGAGAAGCGCAACGAAGTGCTGGATGCGCTGACGCCCAAGCTCGGAGGCGTGCCGGTCATCGTCCTCATGCACTCGCTTGCCTTCGGCACCCTCAAGCCGTACGTGTCCGAGGACCCGAAGGCCCGGCTTACCAAAGATCAGATGGAGATGACCCTCGACGTCATGGCCCACAGCCTGGTCTACTGGGTGCAAGACCTGGTGGCCCGGAAACTGCTGGGGGCCGGTTCGCGCGTCTACGCGATGACCAGCTCAGGCGGCACCCGCGTGTGGCCGACGTACGGCGCGGTCTCCGCGGCCAAGGCAGCGCTGGAGTCGCACATCCGCCAGCTCGCGATGGAGCTGGCCCCCCTGGGGGCGACGGCCAACGCGATCCGTGCCGGCGTGACCGACACCCCGGCGCTGCGCAAAATCCCGGGCAATGCGCAGATGATGGAGTTCGCCAAGATCCGCAACCCGCACCAGCGGATGACCACCCCGGAGGACGTCGCAACAGCGATCGTGGCGCTCTCGAATTCCGGCACCGGCTGGCTCACCGGGAACACCCTCGGCGTCGACGGCGGAGAGGACATCGTCGGATAGCCCACCCGGGCGTTCGATCGGCCGTGCATGCGCGTTAAGCGTCTTGAGATCTTCGGCTTCAAGTCGTTTGCCAACAAGACCACCATCCGCTTCGAGCCTGGCGTCACCGCCATCGTCGGGCCCAACGGCTCCGGCAAGTCCAACGTCGTCGACAGCATCCGCTGGGTGCTGGGCGAGACGAACCCCCGCGACGTCCGCGCGCCCCGCCTCGAGGACGTGATCTTCAGCGGCACCGACACCAAGGCCCCGCTGTCGATGGCCGAGGTCCACCTGACCATCGACAACAGCTCCGGCCTCATGCCGATCAGCTTCACGGAAGTCACCATCACCCGCCGCGTGTACCGCTCCGGCGAGAGCGAGTGCTTCATTAACAACGCCCCCTGCCGGCTGAAGGACATCCGTGAGCTGTTCATGGGCACGGGCCTGGGCGGCGGCACGTACGCCATCATCGAGCAGGGCCACATCGACATGGTGCTCTCCTCGAAGCCGGAGGAGCGGCGGGTCGTGTTCGAGGAAGCCAGCGGTGTGGCCAAGTATCTCCAGAAGAAAAATGAGGCGCTGCGGCGGCTCGAAGAAACCGAAGAGCACCTGGTCCGCATCGCGGACATCGCGGGCGAGGTCAAGCGCCAGGTGTCGGCGCTGGAACGGCAGGCCAACAAGGCACGCCAGTACAAGACCCAGTGGGATGAGCTGAAAAGCCTCGAGTTGCGGCTGGCCGCGGATGAGCTGCGGCAGGGCGCGGCCCGGTTCGGGGCGCTGGAGCAGCAGCTCGAAGCGTTGAACGCCACGCGCCAGGGGATGGAAGGCCAGCGCCAGGGGCATGTCAGCGCGATCGAGGCGTGCAACGCCGAGGTCTCCGCGATCCAGCAGCGGGTCCAGGCGCTGCGCACCGCGGCGGTCGAGTGCGCCAGCACGATCAGCCAGCACGAGAGCCAGGTCGGCATCAAGTCCCGCTGGATCGAAGAGCTGGCCGGCCACGGGAAGCAGCTGGAGCACGAGCAGGCGCAGATCCAGGCGCGGCTGGCCGCGCTGGGCGAGCAGTTGGCCCGGGCCGGCGGCGCGGACGCTGAAGTGCGCGCACAGCTCACCGGGTTTGCGGCGCAGTTGGCGAGCGGCGCTGAAGCCTTGGCCGCGCTTGAGGCGACCGCCCAGGCATGCCTGGCCACGCTGCAGATGGCGAAGGCCGAGGTGTTCGACGCAGCCTCCGAAGCCACCCAGCAGCGCAACGCCGGCAACGCCGCGACCTCGCGGCTGCAGAGCTTGGATGCGCAGCTCGGACGCATCGACGGCCAGCGCACGCAATTGGCGCAGCGCGCGCAGGACGTGACCGCGCGGCGCGACGCCGCGGTGCAGGAGCAGCACGCGCTCAGGGGCCAGGCCGAGGAGATTCAGCGGCGGCTGGCCGAGACCCAGGGCGCGCTGGATGCGGCGCAGGCGCGGCGGCACGAGCTGGCCGGCCGGCTGCACCAGATGCGCGAGCAGCTCGCCCGCGCCAAGGCCGGCGCGCAATTGGCTGAGGACTTGTGGCGGCGGTATGAAGGCTTTCCCGACGCGGTCAAGACGCTCATGGGGCAGTCCATCCCCGGGCTGCTGGGGGCACTCGTGGACCTGGTGCAGGCCGCCCCTGGCTACGAAGGCATCGTGGAATCCGCGCTCGGCCCCATGGCTGATGCGCTCGTTGTGCGCGACCGCGAGGCGTTGATGCGCTGCCGCGAGACGCTGACCGCGCAGCAGCTCGAGGGCGTGCGGTTCATCGTCCTCTCCGACTGCCCGACGCATACCGCCCCTATGGAGCAGCCGTCCTCTGTCGCGGTGTCCGGGGCGGTGAAGCAGTACGTGCAGACCAGCCCGGCGTACCAGCCGCTCGTGGACTGGCTGCTGAATGACTCCTGGGTCGTCGATGACTTGCACCGGATGATGCATGATCCGTTGGTGCCGCAGGGCCGGCTGGTCAACCGCGAAGGCGACCGGTGGGACCGCCGGTCATGGCGGTTCACCGGGTCGCAGCGTTCGACGCAGGGACGGATCGGCCGCCGCCAGCGGTGGGAGCAGTCGGGGGCCGAGGTCGCGCGGCTGGACGCTGAGTTCGCGCAGCTCGACGCGGACGCGTCGCAGGCTGAGCAGTCGTGGCAATCGCTGCTCGGCCAGCAGGAGACCGCCAAGGGCGAGCTGGCACAGGTCAGCCCGGGCATGCACAAGCTGGAAGGGCAGACGCACCAGCTGGACCGCGAAGCGCAGCGCATCCGCGATGAGCAGGCCGCGCTGGAGCTGGAGACGCAGGAGCTCACCGTCCAGCGCGAGCAGTCGCGGGCCTTGCTCGCCGCGGCGCAACAGGCGGCTGAGGCGGCGCAGGCGCGGCAACAGTCACTGGAGCAGGCCCTCACCGCGGCGCAGGCTGCGCGCGAAAGCGCCGACGCGCAGCGGCAGCAACTGCTGCTCTCGCGCGCGCAGCTGGAGATGTCGCACCAAGCACTGCAGGAGCGCGCGGCAGCGCTGGCCAGCCGGCGGCAGGAGCTGGATGCCGAGCAGAGCAGTCTGACCCAGCAGTTGGACGCCAAGTCGCGGCAGCGCGATGACGCAGTTCGCCGGTCGCAGGAACTGACGCAGCAGATCGAGGAGCACCGCCAAGGGATCGGAAGTGCCGGCGGCGAACGCGCGCGGTTGGACGACGAGGCCGGGCAGGTCGAGGCGTCGCTGCGCGAGGCAGAGACCAGGCGCGACCAGGAGCTGCCACACTTGCTCGCTCTTGAGCAGGAGCTCGCCGCCGTCGCCAATACCATTGCCCAGCAGCACCAGCAGCTCTCTGAGCGCGGGTTTCGCCGGCAGCGGATCACGGAGCGGCTGCGCGAGCTCTACCAGATCGATGAGGCGACGCTCGACGCGGACGTGAAGGCAGAGGCTTCGCCGCTCGGCGATGAGCAGCGCGGCCAGATGTCCGAGCAGGCGCAGAAGCTGCGGTCCAAGCTCGAGGGCCTCGGCCCGGTGAGCCTCGGCTCCGTCGAAGAGTACGATGAGCTGAAGCGCCGGCACGAGTTCCTGCAGACCCAGCAGAACGACCTGGTCAAGGCCCGCGACGACCTGAAAGCCTCCATTGCCCAAATCAACCGGACCGCGCGCGTGCAGTTCCGCGAGACGTTCGAGAAGATCCGGCAGGAGTTCCAGCACTACTACACGCGGTTGTTCAACGGCGGCCAGGCGGACGTGATCCTCATGGACGAGGAAGACGTGCTCTCCTGCGGCATCGACATCGTGGCCCGCCCGCCGGGGAAGCGCCTGCAGAGCATCAGCCTGCTCTCCGGCGGCGAGCGGGCGCTGACCGCGATCGCGCTGCTCTTCGCGCTGTTCAAGGTCAAGCCCTCGCCCTTCTGCATCCTGGATGAGATCGACGCGCCGCTGGATGAGGCGAACGTGGACCGGTTCACGCGCGTGCTGGAAGAGTTCCTGGCGCTGTCCCAGTTCATCCTGATCACGCACAACAAGAAGACGATCACCAAGGCGGACTCGCTCTACGGCGTGACCATGCAGGAAGCCGGGGTCTCCAAGATCCTCTCGGCCAAGCTTGATTCCGCCAGTCCTGCCCCGGCCCCGGCAGAAGAGGCCCCGGCCGCCGCTTCGTAAGTCCTTCCGCGAGAACCTTCTGCTATAATGAGCGTTCCCCAATGACCGACGCATTGTTTGACCCAATTGACGCCATCCTCGACGACGTCCGCCAGGGCCGCCTGGTCATCGTGGTGGATGACGATGACCGCGAGAATGAGGGCGACCTCGTGCTCGCGGCCGGCTTCGCCACGCCTGAACACATCAACTTCATGGCCAAGTTCGGGCGGGGCATCATCTGCGTGCCCATGGACGGCAAGGCGTTGGACCGCCTGGCGTTGCACCCGATGGTCAGTCCATCCGAAGACCCCATGAAGACCGCCTGGACCATCTCGGTGGACGCCCGCCGCGGGGTGTCGACCGGGATCTCGGCCCATGATCGGGCCCTGACCATCCAAGTGCTGCTGAACCCGGCCACCGTTCCCGAAGACTTGGTCCGCCCTGGCCACGTGTTCCCGCTGCGGGCCAAGGAGGGCGGGACGTTGCGGCGCGCCGGGCACACTGAAGCTGCGGTGGATTTGGCGCGGCTGGCCGGGCTGCCGCCGGCCGGCGTCATCTGCGAGATCATGAAGGACGACGGCTCGATGGCCCGCCGTGAAGACCTGTTCGCGTTCGCGAAGGCGCACCGGTTGAAGATGTGCACGATCGCGAGCCTCATCGAGCACCGCCGCAAGTTCGAAAAGCTGGTGCGGCGCGTGGTCACGACGCGCCTGCCCACCACCGCCGGCGAGTTCGAGTTGGTGTGCTACGAGACCAGCGTCGACGACCGGCAGCACGTGGCCCTGGTCAAAGGGCCGATCGGCGACGGAGCGCCGGTGCTGGTCCGCGTCCACTCGCAGTGCCTCACCGGCGACGCGCTGGGCAGCTTGCGGTGCGATTGCGGGCCGCAGCTGGACCGCGCCATGGCGATGATCCAGGCCGCCGGGTGCGGCGTCGTCCTGTACATCAACCAGGAAGGGCGGGGCATCGGCCTCACCAACAAGCTCAAGGCGTACGCGCTGCAGGACCAGGGCATGGACACGGTCGAGGCGAACCATGCGCTGGGCTTCGCCCCGGACCTGCGCGAGTACGGCATCGGCGCGCAGATCCTGGTGGACCTCGGGCTGAAGGACCTGCGCTTGCTGACCAACAACCCACGGAAGATCGTGGGCCTGGAAGGCTACGGCCTGCGGGTCATCGAGCGGGTGCCCATCGCGATCTCACCGCAGCCTGAGAACGCCAGATATCTCGACACGAAGCGCGAGAAGCTCGGCCATCTGCTCGATGCCCCTCCTAAGTAATCCCCGGCGGACGGCGGCGCTGCGCGCAGGCCGCCCGGTCGCCCGAGGGAAGCATTTCGTCCTCATCGCGTCGGAGTTCAACCGGGCCATCAGCGATGCGCTCATCCGCGGCGCCATCGGCGAGCTGCTGCGGGCCGGGGCCTCGTCCGAACGCATCCGCGTGTTCTGGGTGCCGGGCGCCTTCGAGCTGCCGGTGGCGGCCGCGAAGGCGATCGAGAGCCGGCCCAAGCCGCACGCGGTCATCGCGCTCGGCTGTCTGCTGCGCGGGGAAACGGTGCAGTATGAAGTCCTCGGCCACGCGGTGGCCCAGGGACTGACCCAAGTGGCGGTCGGCGCGCGCGTGCCGGTGAGCTTCGGCGTGGTCATGGCCGACACCGAGGCCCAAGCCAAGGCACGCGCTGGTGGGCGGCGGGGCAACCGGGGCGCCGAGGCAGCGCTTGCGGCCCTCGCGGTGTTGCGGCTCTTCGAGCAATTCTCCTAATGCGCCGGCGGACGAAGTCCCGTGAATACGCGCTGCAGATGTTGTACCAAGTGGACATCCGCCACGCGGACTGGCGCCAGATCCTCAGCGAATTCTGGGTCGAGCACGAGGCACCGGAAGAGGTGCAGGCCTTCGCGAACCGCCTGGTCGCCGGCACCGCGCAGCACCATGACGACATCGACCAGCTGATCACGAAGCATGCGGACAACTGGGACATGAAGCGCATGGCGATCGTGGACCGCAACATCCTCCGGTTGGGCGTGTTCGAGCTGCTGCACCTGGAGGAAGTCCCGCCGACGGTGTGCATCAACGAGGCCATCGAGCTGGCCAAGCGCTTCGGCGACTCGGAGACTGGGAAGTTCATCAACGGCATCCTGGACGCCGTCTACAAAAATCACCCGCGCGCGGCCGGGACGAGCGCCGCCCCGAACGGGGAGCACGTATGATCCCCCCACCTCTTTGCCACGAGCCCGCCACAGGCGGGCGCCCGGCCGCCCGCCGGCGGCGGGGGGGCGCGGTGGGTCGGTCGTCGCGGGGGTGGTAAAAGGGGGGGGGGGGGGGGGGGGGCGGGGGCGTGTGC
>Ga0080064_1000226_pt1 | contig 163858 bp, 167 predicted proteins | sample Subgrocontami54m_FD_69260 | JGI IMG/M metagenome (GOLD analysis project Ga0080064, IMG submission 69260) | Subsurface groundwater microbial communities from S. Glens Falls, New York, USA - GMW46 contaminated, 5.4 m (SPADES assembly) (version 2) ...
TCCCGGCGGGGCGCGGGGGGGCCGCCCCCCCCGCCGGGCCCCCTGCGGCGGGTGGCCCCCCCGCGGGGGAACCCCCCAGGCGGTGTGAAGTTCTACTTGCAGCTCCCCGGGGCGGGGGAGCCGATATGGCTCGAGGTCTCCGCGCGGCCGTTGCATTCGCATGGCAGTTTTCAGGGGGCCGTGATGGTCTTTCGTGACGTGACCCGCCAGAAGGGCTCCGAGCAGACCGCGGCCGAGGCGCATCTGGAACTTCAGCGCAGTCAGGAACGCTTTCGCTCGATCGTGATGAACCTGCCCGGGGCTATCTACCGCGCCGCGCCATCGCCGGAGCGCCCGCCGCTTTTCCTGACCGGTCCGGTCCGGGAGATCTGCGGGTATCCCGCGCAGGATTTTCTCGAAGGGCGCCTGACATTGGCCTCGGTGATCCACCCCGGGGACCTGCCCTCGGTGCACCAGGGTCTGGCGACCGCGCTGCGGGACAAACGGCCCTACTTGATGGAATACCGCGTGCTGAACGTTGACGGGTCCGTGCGCTGGGTGCATGACAAGGGCCGAGGCATCTTCGGCGAGGACGGTTCGCCGCTCTGGTTCGACGGGCTCCTGCTGGACATCACCGAAAGACGCCTCGCCGAGGACGCGGTGCTTCAGAAGACCGCCGAACTGGCCGCCGCCGACGCCGAGCGCGAGCAGCTGAAATTGTTCGCGTTCGTGGCGTCGCACGATCTGCGCGATCCGCTGCAGAAGATCGTCGGGTTCGCGGAGCTTTTGCAGCTGCAGACCGAAGGGCTCGACCCCAAGACGCGCGAATACGCCGAAAAGATCGAACAAGCTTCCATTCGGATGTCCCGCCTGATCGACGATATCCTCAAATTCACCCGGGCTGCCACCCAGAAACAGCCGCTTTCGGAGGTCGACCTCGAGGATCTCGTGCGTGAGGTGCTCTCGGACCTCGAGGTGCGCATCCAGAAGAGCGGCGCGCACATCAAGGTGGAGAAACTGCCCGTCCTGCGGGCCGACCGCGTGCAGCTGCGGCAGCTCTTCCAGAACCTGATCTCCAACGCGATCAAGTTCGCCAAGAAAGGCGAGGTCCCCGAGGTGACGGTCCGCGAACAGGGCTCGGGCGGCGGGTTCACCGTGATCACCGTGAGCGACAACGGCATCGGTTTTGATGAGAAATTCCGCGAGAAGATCTTCCGGCCGTTCGAGCGCCTGCATTCGAAGGACGAATACGCGGGCAGCGGGATCGGACTGGCGATCTGCCAGAAGATCGTGCTGCGGCACGGCGGCAAGATCCTCGCCGAGAGCGCCCCGGGCAAGGGCGCGACGTTCAAGGTGATGCTGCCGCTCGATCTGCCGGAAGCGGCTTAAAAAGAGGCTCCGCACCCATGACGCGCAAACGCATCCTGATCGTGGACGATGACGCCGAGATGGCCGATTTCATGCGGGAGGTCCTACAAAATGGCCCGTATGAGGTAATCGTCGCGCACGACGGCGTGGAGGCGGTGGACCACTCGAACCGCCAGCGCGTGGACCTGATCCTGATGGACCTGTGCCTGCCCGTTTTCTCGGGATTCTGGTTCTGCCGCGCGTTCAAGGAGAAGCCCACGACCTGCAGCATTCCGGTGCTGGTGGTCTCGGGCCTGACCGCGCAGGAGGACGTCGACCGGGCCCTCGAGATGGGCGCCTGCGGTTACCTGAAAAAACCTTTTCGCGCCGCCGAACTCCTCCAGGCCGTCGTCCGGGCCCTCGCCGCTTAAGTCCCCCCCGAACCGGGTATTTGTGGTCGGTATCGATTTCGTGCATAATGATGCTCGTGAGCGACTCGCCGGAACGGGCAAAAGGAAAGCGTCGATGACATATTGCCAGGCCATCCTGCCCCGGGCGGGGCTCGGGAACAAGCTGTTTCCCTGGGCGCGATGCAAATTGTTCTCCCACCTGCACGGGATCCCGATGCTGACGCCCGTTTGGGCCCAGTTCAAGATCGGGCAATTTTTGAGGAAGGAGACGGATCTCCGGCTGTACACCAACCTGTTCCATCCGGCGCCCTCGGAGATCCGCGGCGCACGGGCTTTTTGGATCCCTCTGCTGACCCCCGGCGAAAAAGAGCCCGAGGATTTCAGGGTCTACGAGAAACGGCCGTCCGGGAACAGGGTCGTCCGGTTTTCCACATACGGTTATTATTTTTCGGGCTTGGATCCCTGGCGCGAACTCCTGCTCCAGGAGATCCTCTCCATCACGAACAGGAAATGGCTGGGCCAGGTCGATTCTTACGGCCCTTGCCCGCTGGCGATCCACGTCCGGCGCGGGGATTACCGCCCGCCCCACGCGGCCCCGATCTCCTGGTTCGTGCAGACGCTCCGGCGCATCCGGGCCTTCGCCGGACGCCGCACGGAGGCCCGCGTCTTTTCCGACGGCCACGACGATCAGCTGAAGGAACTGCTGGCCGAAGAGAACGTCACCCTCGTCCGTACCGGCTCGGCCATCGCCGACATGCTGGTCATGAGCAAAGCGAAGGTCCTGATCGCCTCCGCCAGCAGTTTCAGCGCGTGGGCGGTCTTCCTGGGGAACCTGTCGGCGGTCTCGCACCCGGGCCATTCGCTGAAGTGGTTCAAATTGGACGAGCTTCCCGGGCGTTTCATAGGCGAATTCGATCCGGAGCTCGACAACGAGCCGCTCTTGTCGCGGCTGACAAAGGGAATGGACCGACAAGATGCTTGAGGACCTCCGCGGTTTGGCCGGTTTTTGGCAGGATGTGTTCGAAATGGGCGCGCTGCGCTTCGTCAACCCGCACGGCCTCACGAAGTTCTTCCTGATCCTGCAGGCCAAGAAACGCTCGGCCAGCGACGTGTTCATCGAGATCGGCACGTATCACGGCGTGACGTCCCGGCGATGCGCGGGGCGCTTCGACCGGGTCTACACCGTCGAGATCAGCCCCGAGCTGTCCCAGAAGGCCGCCGTCCGCTTCTCCAAACTGAAGAACAGGAACATCCACCTGACGGAAGGGGACGGCCTGAAGGTCCTTCCGGAGATCCTGGAAAAGAGCGACGTGCGCAACGCGCTCATTTTCCTGGACGGGCACCCCTGCGGCGCCCGGACCGGGACAGGCGCCGTCAACGAGCCCGCCGTCGAAGAACTGGCCGTCATCGCCCGGTACAGGGACAAGGTCAACGCGATCATCGTCGACGATTTCCGGAACTTCGGCGTCGAGTCGGATTTCCCCAAAAAATCGACCCTGCTCAAGCAGGCCGAGGACCTGTTCGGTTCGCAGGGTTACCGGATCGAGGTCCGGATGGATCAGCTGGTCATCCTCAAGGACGCGTGACCGGATGACGGGCCGGTCGTTCACCGCGCGGTTATTGCCGTTCTTCGCCATGGTCCGGCGGGCGTTCTCGGCCCTGCTCGACAGGAGCATGCCGAAGCCCTACATCCCCTTGGGTCTTTTGGGGCGCTACACGATGGGAGGGAAGGCGGCGCTCCGGTATTATTATTTCGACAACACGCTGCGGGACCGCGAACCGATCGTTTACGCCGCGCCGCAGGTGGACCGCTTGATGGCCCAGGCCGCCAAGAGGGACCGGTTCTACTACGGCGAGATCGACGAGTGGCTCTATCAGGCTCTCGACGAGTTCGGCGTCCGCGGACAGACGGTGGCTATTTTCGGATCGGAAAATCCGGTGTACGAAAGCATCTGTCTGCAATACGGAGGCAAGCCGGTCACGCTCGAATACCGGAAGATCGTCGCCGAGGATCCCCGCCTGCTGGCGATGACCCCCGGGGAGTATGAAAGGAACCCGGTCCCGTGCGACGCGGCTTTCTCCATCTCGTCTTTCGAGCACGACGGCCTGGGCCGGTACGGGGATCCCCTGTGTCCGGAGGGCGATCTGATCGCCATGGACAAAGCCAAACGGATGCTCCGGCCCGGAGGCGTGCTTTATTTGTCCGTCCCCGTCGGCAGGGATGCCTGTATCTGGAACTCCCACAGGATCTATGGCAAGCACCGCCTCCCGCTGCTGATGAAAGGATGGGACCTCGTGAAAAGCTTCGGCTTCGAAGAGGGGATCCTGGCCCGGAAAGGCTGGATTCAACCGGTCTTCGTGCTCAAGAAGCCGTGACGGTCTCCGGGGGATCCCGAAAAGGTGGTATATCCTCTATTTGAACCGGAAGGAACATTTTTCGATGCTGCTGGGACCGGTGCTGTTCGCCGGGAACCTATGAAAAAGATTTTTCTCCAGACATTCGGACGGCCGGTGCCTGTCCTGAGCGAAGTCGAAGGATTTCGAGACAGCGATACTTCCACCCGAGGCGATGATGGTTTTTCAGGCGTTGGCGGAGGGGCTTCAAGTGGCCTTAGCTGGGCAGAAGTAAGTCGCGGCCAGTGAAAGGTCGGGAGAGTGGGATGCCTTCCCAGGATGTTTGGGAGGGGTTTTTCAGCCCTGCCAAGACGCTTCAGATCATGGGCTTGGATGGATCGGTCTCGGATGTTGCAGAGTTTGGGTGCGGCTACGGAACTTTTACCATACCCGCTGCCAAGATCGTAAAAGGCGCTGTTCATGCTATCGACATCGAGACAGACATGGTTGAAAGAACCAGGAGCGAGGCTGTTGAAGCTGGATTAAAAAATATCAGCGCGACGCTGCGCAATTTCGTCACGGACGGGACCGGACTTTCAGATGCCAGTGTTGATTACGTGATGCTCTTTAACATTCTTCATATTGAGCACCCTGAAATGTTACTCAAAGAGGCATGGCGAGTATTAAAGCACGATGGAAAACTTGGAATTATGCACTGGAGATTTGACAACGCGACGCCGCGTGGGCCGTCCATGACGATCCGTCCAAAACCTGAGCAGTGCGCTGCGTGGGCGGAAGAAGCGGGATTCAGTAAACCAGAGCATCGCGATCTGCCGCCCTATCACTATGGTATCGTGATGCGGAAGGAGAGGTAAGATGAAGATCGGAGTTATCATTTCAAGCAACGATGCAGAGACTTGCTGGAACGCCCTGCGCTATGCCAACTTTTCGCTTGGGCAGAAAGACGAAGTGAAGGTGTTTCTGATGGGGAAGGGTGTGGAGTATCAGCAGATCGGCACTGACAAGTTTGATACTGTCGAACAAGGGGAGAAGTTTCTCAAGTCAGGTGGAAAGATTTACGCATGCGGAACGTGCATCAAATCCCGCGATCAGGAAGGCTCTGAGATGTGTCCGATCTCAACGATGAAGGACATGTTCGATATCGTGAAGGAGAGCGATAAGGTGCTGACGTTTTGACCGTGAAGAAAAAACTATTTCTTCAGACGTTCGGTCGGCCATTGTTCCGAGACTGCGATACTTTCAGGGGACACGGTTTTGGTCTTCCAGGCGCTGGCGGAGGGGTTGGAGGTGGTTTTGTCAAAGACGTGACTGGAGGATGGTAGCGGGGAGATGTTGTGTCCATTACGATAGGAGGAACACCATGAAAGACAAGTGGATGATCCGTGCTAAAGAGTTTTCCAATTGCAATTGCGCGTACGGTTGCCCCTGTCAGTTTAATTCACGATCCACCCACGGGCGCTGCGAAGCCATTGCCAGCGTGTTGATCGAGGAAGGGTATTTCAACGACACTAAATTGGACGGATTGCGCTTCGTCGGCATCTTCCAGTGGCCGGGAGAAATCGCCGAAGGTAACGGCCGGTCGCAGATCGTCATCGATGAGCGGGCGAACGCCGCCCAACGCGAGGCGATCCGAAAGATCGCTCACGGCGAATCTACCGCTCCCGGTGCGACGCATTTTTACGTGTTTAACAGCACGGTCAAGCAGTGCCTGGAAACGCTGTACGCCCCCATGACAATGGAGATCGACATTGCGGCGCGCCGTGCGCTAGTCCGCATCGCGGGCCTGGTCGAATCCCGGGGAGAGCCGCTCATCAATCCGTTCAACAAGCAGGAGGACCGGCGCGGCATTTACCTGCCCGGCGGCTTTGAATACACGTTCGCCGAAGTCGCTTCGGGAAATTCGAAGGTGACGACCGGAATACAGCTGGCACTGTCAAACTCCTTCGGACTGTTTTGCTGGCTGCACATGAACCAGGACGGCGTCATTCGAGGAAAGGCGCCGGCTTTTGCGGACCATGAAGCCGCTGGTCGCTGAACTGTCCAGGCGCGACACGCTGGTCATTGCCGCGTCGCTCGGAGGGATCTCCGTCTTGGCGTGGGGGTATCTCGTCGGCATGGCGCGCGAAATGTCGGGTCCCAACGCGCTATGTATGGCGGCCATGCAGATCCGACATTGGTCGCCCGGCTATTTCTGGATGATGTTCTGGATGTGGGCGGTTATGATGGTGGGCATGATGGTGCCGTCGGCCGCGCCGATGATCCTGATCTATGCCGCCGTCGCCAGGAAAGCCGAAAAGCAGGGTACGCCGATCGCGTCGACGGGCGCGTTCATGCTGGGGTATATTTTCATGTGGACGGTGTTCAGTTTTCTCGTGACGCTGGCTCAGTGGCAGCTGGACAAGGCGGCGCTCCTGTCGCCCATGATGGTGGCTAACAGCCCCATGCTGGGCGCGGGCCTCTTGATCGCCGCCGGGCTCTATCAGTGGTTGCCGATCAAAAACAGCTGCCTGCAGCATTGCCGGTCGCCGTTCCATTTCATTTCGGCCCATTGGCGGTCGGGCAGCGCGGGCGCTTTCATGATGGGCATTTCCCACGGCGCATTTTGCATCGGCTGCTGCTGGGTCCTGATGCTTTTGCTTTTCGTCGGCGGCGTGATGAACATCCTGTGGATCGCTCTCATCAGCATTTTCGTCCTGCTTGAAAAAGTCCTGCCCTTGGGGGATCGCGGGGGAAAATGGGCCGGCGTCCTGATGGTCCTAATCGGACTGGCCATGATCGGCGGAAAAATCGCGTGAGCAAAAAGGTCTTTCTTCAGACATTTGGATGCCAGATGAACGAGCGCGACTCGGAGGCCGTGACCGGCATCCTTTTTGACCGTGGCTACACGGCCGCGGCGTCGCCGGAGGAGGCGGACCTGCTCCTCTACAACACCTGCAGTGTGCGCGACCACGCGGAGCAGAAGCTGTTCGGGCGCATGGGCGCTTTCCGAAAATTGAAAGAAGCGAACCCTTCGCTGGTCATCGGCATCCTCGGGTGCATGGCCCAGGAGCACGGCGATTCGTTCTTCCGCAAGAACCCGGAGATCGACCTGGTCTGCGGGCCGGGGAATTTGAGCCAGGTGCCCGACCTCGTCGAGGCCATCGAGGCCGACCGCTCGCCGCGCCTGGCCACGGACCGGCTGAACGACGAGTACGGCCTGGACGGCGTGGCGTACCGCGGCGACGACCTGAAGGCCCTGGTCACCATCATGACCGGGTGCGACCACCGCTGCACGTACTGCATCGTGCCGTACACGCGCGGCGACGAGCGTTCGCGCGAGTCTGAAAGCGTTGTGCGCGAGCTCAAGGACCTGGACCGCCGCGGGTTCAAGGAAGCGATGCTCCTCGGACAGAACGTGAACTCCTACGGCAAGGGTCTGGCGGAGCCGGTGGATTTCGCGGACCTTCTCGCACGCATCCAGCATGCGGCGCCCGGTATCGCGCGGCTGCGCTTCATCACGAGCCATCCCAAGGACGCGCATACGCGCCTGTTCACCGCGATGCGCGACCTGCCGATGGTCTGCGAGCACCTGCACCTGCCCGTGCAGTCGGGCGCGGACCCGGTGCTGAAGCGCATGAAGCGCGAACACACCATCGCCTGGTTCCTCGATCAGATCGACGAATACCGCGCCACGGTGCCGGAGGGGAGCCTCACCACCGACCTCATCACCGGGTTCCCCGGCGAGACCGAAAAGGATTTCCTCGACACGCTGGCGCTCGTCGAGCGCGTGCGTTTCGACGCGGCGTTCATCTTCACGTACTCGCCCCGGCCGGGGACGCCGGCGCTGAAGCTCCGCGACGACGTCCCGGCCCAGGAGAAGGCGCGGCGGCACCGCGCGCTGCTGGAGGCCCAGAAGGCCGCGGGGCTCTCGCGCAACGCCGGGCTGGTCGGCCGCACCGTCGAGGTGCTGTTCGAGTCGGCGTCGCGCAAGGACCCTTCGCGGCAGGTCGGCCGCACGCGCTCGTACAAGCGCGTCGTCGTGCCGTCGGGCGAGGCCCTGCGCGGCCGGTTCGAGACGGTGCGCGTGACCGGCGTGGCCGACGAGACCCTGATCGGGGAGCGGCTCCGGCCCGCCTCCGCCCCGGAGCACGCCGTTGCGTAAACCGGCGGCGATCCTCGTTCTGGCGGCGCTCTGTCTGCCGCTCTCGGCCCGGGACGCTTCGGCCGAGATAGGCCGGATCTTGACCAAGCGGGAGCGCCTGGCCGCATCCCGCGCCGCCGGCGACCACGCGCGGCCTTCCGAAGAGCTCTATCGCGGCCTGCATGAGAGATTTCTGTCGGAAGATTACGCGTCCGCGGAGCGGACCGCCGACGAATACCTCGCCGTCGCGCCTGGCGCGCCTCACGCCGACGACGTGCGGTACCTGCGTGCGCTTTGCCTGTCCAGGCTCGGCCGCGCCGGCGAAGCCCGCGAGGCGTTGCGCGGCATCGAGGCTTCCTCGACTTCGGACGAACTGCGGGCCGCCGTGTCGGCTTCGACCGCCCGGACGTACGACGCCGCGGGGGATCGCGACGCCGCTTACCGCGCTTATAAGGACACCTTGCGGCGTTATCCCCGCGGGGAAGACGTGCCGCTGGTGCTCTCCCGCCTGACGGAACTGGCTTCCGAGAACGGGCTCGCCGCCGAAGAGGTTTTTTACCGGGAACGCCTCGCGCGCGAGTTCCCCGGAATGTCCGTGCCGGCTTCGATCCGCCCGGCGCCGCTCGGGTTCGGAGCGGTGGAAGAGCGCGCGGTCTACAGCGTGCAGGTCGGATCGTTCTCGAACGCGCGCAATGCCCGGGCTCTTATCGGCCGCCTCAAGAGGGCCGGTTACGAAGCTTACGGGTCGGACGAGACCGTCTCCGGCCGGGCGCTCCACCGGGTACGGGTGGGCCGTTTCGCGGGCCGGCAGGACGCGCTGGCCGAAGAGGCGCGCCTGCGTCATGACGGTTATTCCACGCGCCTGATCCCGTGAAGGCGCGAGGGTTCCTGGTGCTGGCGGGCCCGACGGCCTCCGGCAAGACCGCCGTCGCCGAAAGCCTCGCGCGCCTCGTCGGAGGCGAGATCCTCTCCTGTGACTCGATGCAGGTCTACCGTGCGATGCCGATCGTGACGCAGGCCCCCCGCCGCCGCGCCGGCGGCAGGAAGACACACCTGGTCGGTTTTCTCGATCCCTCCGAGGAGTACAGCGCGGCGCTCTTCCGCCGCGACGCCGAAAGCCTCATCCGCCGTCTTTTATCCAAAGGCAAACTGCCGATCGTGACCGGCGGGACGGGCCTGTACCTGCGCGCGCTCCTGGACGGGCTCTTCGAGACCGGGGCGGTCTCCAAGGACGAGGCATTGCGCCGCCGTCTACATGCCGAGGCCGAGATCCACGGCGCGCCGGCGCTGCACACGCGCCTGGCCGGGGTCGACCCCGGATCCGCCGCGCGCATCCATCCGAACGATCTGCGGCGTGTGGTGCGCGCGCTCGAGGTCCTCGAATTGACCCGTCGGCCTCTGTCGGCCCAGCGCGCCGAACGTCGGGGACTGCGGGACGAACTGCCGCACCGGCTGTTCCTGATCGAGCGCGACCGCCAGGACCTCTACCGGCGCATCGACTCCCGGGTGGACGCGATGTTCCGCACGGGCCTCGTGCGCGAGGTCCGGCGTCTGGCGCGCCGGCCGCTCTCGAAGACCGCCGGGATGGCGCTCGGGATCCGGCAGGTCCGGGACCATCTCGAAGGGGGGATCTCCCTCGAAGAGGCCCGGGAGCTCCTCAAGCGTGAGACGCGCCGTTACGCCAAACGCCAGCTCTCCTGGTTCCGCCATGAGAGGGGAATGGAGCCTCTGGCCGTCGGTCCGGACGAACGGCCCTCGGAAACGGCCCGGCGCATCCGGCGTCTCTGGCGGGAGGCCGCGTGAAGGAAAAAGCCATCCTCGTGGTGCTCGAGTTCGACTCGGGCCCCCGCCGGGATCCTTCCGAGGACGTGCGCGCGGAGCTCGAGGAACTGGCCGTGTCGGCGGGCCTCGACGTGGTCAAGAGCCTGGTCGTGCGGCAGAAACGTCCCGGAGCGCCGTTGCTGTTGGGCAGCGGCAAGGCCGCCGAGATCGCCGCGCTCCGGCGCGCCGCGGACGCCGACGTGGTCGTTTTCCAGGACGACCTCTCCGCAAGCCAACAGCGCAATCTCGAAGAGATCGTCGGCGCCAAGACCATCGACCGGACCCAGCTCATCCTCGACATCTTCGCGCAACGGGCGCGCAGCACCGAGGGCAAACTGCAGGTGGAACTGGCCCAGCTGCGCTATCTCCTGCCCCGGCTGGCGGGCAAGGGGATCCTGCTCTCGAGGCTCGGCGGCGGGGTGGGCACGCGCGGTCCGGGCGAGCAGAAACTCGAGATGGACCGCCGCCGCATCCGCGAGCGGGTCGCGCGGCTCGGAAAGGAACTGCGGCAGCTGCAGAAGCGGCGCCTGGCCGGTATCCGCTCGAAGCAGGAGACCGAGATGCCGCTGGTGGCCCTCGTCGGCTACACCAACGCCGGTAAATCGAGCCTCTTCAACCGCCTGGTCCGTGCCAACGAGGTCCGCGTGCAGGACAGCCTGTTCTCGACGCTCGACACCACGACCCGCGCGATGACCCTCCCCGACGGCCGCAAGGCGCTCCTGGTGGATACGGTCGGGTTCGTCCGCGACCTGCCGCACCACCTGATCGAATCGTTCAAGGCAACGCTCGAGGAGACCGTGCACGCCCAGCTCCTGTTGCACGTGGTGGATTCGGCCCGCGCGGATGTCGAAGCGGTCGAGCGCGCGGTTCGGGGGGTGCTCGCCGCGCTGGGAGCCGACAAGACACGGACCTTCCTCGTTCTGAATAAGATCGACGGTCTGGACGAAGCTTCGCGGGCGGCCGCCGAAGCCCGCGCGCTCCGCGAGGGCGGTTTCGCGGTCTCGGCGCGCACCGGCGAGGGGCTCACGGCGCTGGTGTCCGGCATCGAAGAGGCGGTCTCGGGGGATCGCCGCCCCCGGGAGCTTTTTGTTCCTAAAGAGCGTCTGGGGCTCCTGGATCTGCTTTACCGGGAGGCGACGGTCCTGGGCCGTCAGGACGGCCCGGACGGGGTGTCGGTGAGGGTGATGATCTCCGAGAAAACCGAAGGAAAATTCCTGTCCCGCTTGGGTTCGCAGGGGAGGGGGACCGCCCCCCTGCCGGGGGCTTGACAGCCCGGAGAGTTGTGCTAAACTAGCTTTAGCACTCATCTGTATAGAGTGCTAATAAGAGAGGGGATCATGGAAGACGATAATAAGAGAAGAGCCGACCTTCGGAAGGATAAGATCTTTCAGATCGTCGTTCATTCTTATGTCGAAACGGCCGAACCCGTCGGATCGCGGACGATCTCGAAGCATCACGATCTGGGTCTTTCGCCCGCTTCCATCCGGAACGTGATGGCGGACCTCGAGGAAGAGGGTTTCCTCAAACAGCCGCATACCTCCGCCGGGCGCGTACCCACCGATAAAGGCTACCGCTATTACGTGGACCGCCTGATGGAGCGCGAAGAGCTGACCGGGGAGGAGAAGGCGAGGATCTGGGAGGAGATCGGGTCGGCGCGTACGGTCGAGGGGATGGCCGAGAAGGTCTCCAAGGTCATTTCCAGCCTCACCGAGAACGCGGCGCTCATCTATCTGCAGAGCCTGAAACGCCTGTCGTTCCTCACGGGCCTCTTGGAGGAGCTCATGGACGAGCGGAGACGCCTTGAGGAGTACCTGGAGGAGGAGCCGGGGCTTTTCATCGAGGGGGCGTTCCGCGTGATCGGACAGCCCGAGTTCCGCGATACGGAAAAGCTGCTTGAGCTTCTGCAGGTTTTCGAGGAGAAGAACCGTTTCATCCGGCTCATCACCGCGGACCTGGCCCAGCGCGGGATCCACGTGCACATCGGCAGCGAGAACTCCGGCGGGGGGCTGGACGGCGTGAGCGTGGTCGTCAAGGAATGCGAACTGGGCGGCCTTCCGATCGGCGGGATCGCCGTGGTGGGACCGACCCGCATGAAGTACTCGAAGGTCGTCGCGGTGGTCAATTTCGTGGCCGACACGGTGTCCGAACGCGTCAAACATTTTTAGAAGGAACGGGGAAAAACCGGATGAAAAAGCATCACGAGGACGAAACGCGGGGGCCCGAGGCGGAAGGCGCGCCGGCCGGCGCGGCCGAAAGCGATAAGATCGCCGAGGCCCGGGAGCAGATGCTCCGTCTGCGCGCGGATTTCGAGAACGCCAAGAAGCGTCTCGAGCGCGACAAAGCGGACGCGGTGCGATTCGCCAACGAGGGGCTCCTGCTCGAGGTCCTGCACGTGGTGGACGATTTCGACCGGGCCGCGGCCAGTCTCGCCGACGGCCACGACCCGGAGAAGGTGCGTGAGGGCCTCCGCCTGGCCCAGGACAAACTGCACAAGGTGCTCGAACGGCACGGGGTCAAGCCGGTCGAGAGCGCGGGGGGAACGTTCGACCCGGCGCTGCATGAGGCCGTGGCGGTCGTCGAGACCGACGACCCGGCGAGCGACGGACGGATCGTGGACGAGATCCAGCGGGGATACACGCTGAACGGGCGGCTTCTGCGCCCGAGCCGCGTGCGGATCGCGCAGCGCAAGGCCGCGGATCCCCATTAACGGAAAAGAACGACAAAAAATTCGGCAAAAGATCGTCGGACAAAGAGAAGAAATCAGGAGGGTACGACAATGGCAAGTGAAAAAGTGATCGGTATCGATCTGGGCACCACCAATTCCTGCGTGGCCGTCATGCAGGGCGGGGAGCCGGTCGTCATCGCCAACGCCGAAGGCGGCCGCACGACCCCGTCGGTGGTGGGTTTCGCCAAGAACGGGGAGCGTCTGGTCGGTCAGGCCGCCAAGCGCCAGGCGATCACAAACCCCGAGAACACGGTGTTCTCCATCAAGCGTTTCATGGGCCGCCGGCACCAGGAGGTGCTGTCGGAGGAAAAGCTCGTCCCTTACAAGGTCGTCGAGGGCCCCGGCGGGGACGTGCGCGTCCGCGCCGCCGGCAAGGAGCACACGCCTCCGGAGATCTCCGCGGTGATCCTGCAAAAGATGAAGCAGACCGCCGAGGACTATCTCGGGCACAAGGTCACCAAGGCCGTGATCACGGTGCCCGCGTACTTCAACGACTCCCAGCGCCAGGCCACCAAGGACGCCGGCAAGATCGCGGGGCTCGAGGTGTTGCGCATCATCAACGAACCGACGGCCGCGGCGCTGGCCTACGGCCTGGACAAGAAGAAGAACGAGAAGATCGCGGTCTATGACCTGGGCGGCGGCACGTTCGACATCTCGATCCTCGAGATCGGCGACGGCGTGTTCGAGGTCCGCTCGACGAACGGCGACACCCACCTGGGCGGCGACGACTTCGACCAGCGGATCATCGACTGGATCGCGGACGAGTTCAAGAAGAGCGACGGGATCGACCTGCGCAAGGACCGCATGGCGCTCCAGCGCCTGAAGGAAGCGGCCGAAAAAGCGAAGATCGAGCTCTCGTCGAACCAGCAGACCGAGGTCAACCTGCCGTTCGTGACGGCCGACTCCTCGGGGCCCAAGCACCTGACGATGAGCCTCACGCGCTCGAAGCTCGAACAGCTGACCGACGACCTGATCCAGCGTTCGATCGCCCCCTGCAAGCGGGCGATCGAGGACGCCAAACTGAAGGCCGAGGAGATCGACGAGGTGGTGCTCGTCGGCGGCATGACCCGCATGCCCAAGGTCCAGGAGGTCGTGAAGGCGCTCTTCAAGAAAGAGCCCCACAAGGGTGTCAACCCCGACGAGGTCGTCGCGGTCGGCGCGGCGATCCAGGGCGGGGTGCTCGTCGGCGACGTGAAGGACGTGCTCCTGCTCGACGTCACGCCGCTGTCGCTGGGCATCGAGACCCTCGGGGGCGTCTGCACGCGGCTCATCGAGCGCAACACGACCATCCCCACCAAGAAGAGCCAGGTCTTCTCCACCGCGGCCGACAACCAGACCGCGGTGTCCATCCACGTGCTGCAGGGCGAGCGCGAGATAGCGACCGGCAACCGCACGCTTGGGCGCTTCGACCTCGTCGGCATCGCGCCCGCGCCGCGCGGGGTGCCGCAGATCGAGGTGACCTTCGACATCGACGCCAATGGCATCACGCACGTCTCGGCCAAGGACCTGGGGACCGGCAAGGAGCAGAAGATCAAGATCGAAAGCTCCAGCGGCCTGTCCAAGGAGGAGGTCGAGAAGATGACCCGGGACGCCGAGGCTCACGCGGGCGAGGACAAGAAGCGCCGCGAAACGGTCGAGGCCCGCAACCGGCTCGACACGCTGATCTACGGCACCGAAAAGTCGCTGAAGGAAGCCGGTGACAAGGTGGACGCCGCCGAGAAGGAGAAGGTGGAGGCCGCCGTCAAGGAAGCCAAGACCGCGCTCGAGTCGGAGGACGCCGAAGTGATCCGCAAGGCCGAGGAAGCTCTGTCGGCCGCGGCCCACAAGGTCGCCGAGGCGATGTACAAGCAGGCGGCCGGCGCCGGCGCCAAAGCGCAGGGCGGTCCCGCCGAGAACGGCAAGAAAGAAGACGTCGTCGACGCCGAGTATAAGGTCGAAGACGACAAATAGTTCATCGCGCCTTCGGCGCGAGACGCCGCTTGGGGCGGCGCAGGGAAGTGCGTCGCGTCCCGCTGGGGCGGTCCGCTCCGCATAAATTCGCGCGGCGGACTTGACGACGACCGGTAAGGTCGTCGTAAGTCCGGCGCTCATTTAAAGACGACAAGTGTCAGTGCGTATAGCGGACGGGCAACCATCCGCTATACGTTTTTTACGCACATAGGAACGACAAGATCAGCTGCGGGTGACGCGGAGGCGGGGCCCCCATTCGCGCGCAAGCGAACGCAAGTTACGCGAGCACGAATGGGGCTGCCACAGCGGCAGGACCCGCAGCCGTATAAACGGATCGAATGAATGCCTAAAAAAGATTATTACGAAGTGCTGGGGGTCGCGCGGAATGTGGACGCGGAGGAGCTGAAAAAAGCTTACCGCAAGGCCGCGGTCGCCCATCACCCGGACAAGAACGCCGGCGACAAGAAGTCCGAAGAGAAGTTCAAGGAGGCCACCGAGGCCTACCAGGTGCTCTCCGATCCCGAAAAGCGCGGGCTCTACGACCGTTTCGGGCACGCGGGCGTGCAGGGGGCCGGCGGCATGGGCGGCGGCGGTTTTTCGGGAGCCGGGTTCGGCGACATCTTCGAGGACATCTTCGAGGATTTCTTCGGCACCGGTTCCGGTCGTTCGCGCGCCAACCGTCCGGCGCGCGGCGGCGACCTGCGTTTCGAGATGGAGGTCTCGTTCGAGGAGGCCGCGTTCGGCGTGGAGAAGGACATCCCGGTCCGCCGCGAGGAAGCCTGCGCGGCCTGCAAGGGCGACGGCGCCAAGCCCGGCAGCGCGCGGCGCACCTGTTCGCACTGCCACGGCACGGGGCAGATCCTGGCCTCGAGCGGTTTTTTCAGCATCGCGCGCACCTGCTCGCACTGCAACGGGCAGGGTATTTTTATCGAGCACCCCTGCCCGTCCTGCTCGGGCACCGGACGGACCCTGGCCGACCGCAAGCTTCATATCAAGATCCCCGCAGGGGTCGAGAACGGCATGAGGCTGCGGATGGGCGGGGAGGGCGAGGCGGGCCACCGGGGCGGGTCGCGCGGGGACCTCTACCTCGACGTGACGGTCCTGCCGCACGAGCTCTTCGAACGGCGCGACAACGACCTTGTCTGCGAGGTGCCGATCAGTTTCGTTCAGGCGGCGCTGGGCTGCGAGATCGACGTACCGACCCTCGCGGGAACGGCGCCCCTCAAGATCCCCGCGGGCACGCAGAACGGCCGCACGTTCCGGTTGAAAGGCAAGGGCCTGGCGTCGCTCAAGGACGGCCGTCTCGGCGATGAGGAAGTGCACATCACGGTCGAGACCCCGGCCCACCTTTCCGACAAGCAGAAGGAGCTCCTGCGCCAGTTCGCCGAACTGTCGGGGGAGAAGGTGAACCCGATCTCGAGCTCGTTCATGGAAAAGGCCAAAAAGCTATTCAAGTAATTGGTAATTGCAGGTGTAGAAAGGTTCGGTAATTGGTAACTAAAACGGTGTGGATAGGTTTGGTGATCGGTAATTGAGGGTGTGAACAGGTTCGGTAACTGGTAATTAAAACGGGGTTAAAACCGCTTTAGTTACCATTTACCAGTACCAATATTCGTTTAGGGGTTCTATGCCGACCTACGACTACCGCTGTCACAAGTGCAAGAAAATGTTCGAGCTTTTACAGTCCATGACCGCCAAGCCGCTCAAGAAGTGCCCCACCTGCGGCGGCCGCGTGGAACGCCTGATCGGCGCGGGCGCGGGACTGATCTTCAAGGGCTCGGGTTTCTACATCACCGACTACAAGAAGAAACCGGCCCCTTCCTCGGACAGCAAACCCAAGGACACGCCCAAAGAAACACCCAAAGAAACGCCCGCCGCGAAGTCCGACAAAGGACCGTCCAAGCCGGCGAAGAGCAGTGACGGTTAAGACCGCGCTCGCCGGCCGGTCCGGGGCGTGGGGCGCGGTCGGCGCCTACGCGGGCCTGATCTTCTGGTTCTCCTCGCTGACCCCGTCTCCCGACCTGATCATCCCCGAGCTTCAAAAATTCCATATTGACTGGATTTTTCATGTGTTAGAATACGGCGTTTTCGGGGTCCTTCTGGCGCGCGCGCTGATCTTAAGCCGGACCGGCGTGTCGCCGCTCAAACTGGCGCTCCTGGCGGTCGCGCTCGGCACGCTTTACGGCGCGAGCGACGAGTTCCACCAGCGCTTCGTTCCCGGCCGCCAGCCGGATGTCGCGGATCTCTGCGCGGATGCCACGGGCCTGGCGTTCGGCGCTTTCCTCTGGACCTATCGAAAGGGATCGCAGCATGCCTGACATCAACGCGTTCACCGGCTGGCGTTACGACGCCGCCCGGGTCAAGGACCCCGCTCGTGTTTTCGCGCCCCCCTACGACGTGATCTCGAAGAAGGAGCAGGCCGCGCTGCACACCCGGAGCCCCTACAACGTCGTGCGCCTGGAACTGGGCCTCGAGAAGAAAGGCGATGATGCCCGCGAGAACAAGTACGTCCGCGCCGGCCGGACCCTGCGGGAGTGGGAGAACGCGGGGGTGCTCCGCCGCGAAGGGATCCCGGCGTTCTATATTTACGTTCAGGATTATCGCGAGGGCCGCCGCGCGCGCCGGCGCATCGGGTTCTTCGCGGCGATGCGCGTGGACGAAAAAGCGGTCCTGAAGCACGAGAACACGCTCGACGCGCCCAAGAAGGACCGTTTCGCCCTCCTTTCGCAGGTCCGGACGAACTTGAGCCCGGTCTTCGGGCTCTTCGAGGACCCGAGCGGCCGGGTGCAGGCGGCGCTGAAAGACGCCGCGTCGGGCCGTCCCGTTTACGACGTCACGGCGGACGGGGTACGCCACCGTTTCTACGTGGACACCGACCGCGAGCGCATCGCCAAGATACGCGCGGCGCTGGCCAAGCGCCCGATGTACATCGCCGACGGGCACCACCGCTTCGAGGTCTCCTGCCAGTACAAGCGCGCCATGGAAGAGCGCGGCGCGCCGCCCGCGGCCTGGGACCGCGTGTTGACCTATTTCACCGACTGCCGCCACAACCCGTTCACCATCTGGCCGACTCACCGGCTCGTGAAAAAACCCGCCTCGATGCGGTCGGTGTTCGCGGCGCTCGAGGCGCTCGGGACGCTTCGTCCGGTTCGCGGGCTGGGCCCGGTGCTCAAAACGCTCGCCCGCCCCCGCCACCAGAGCGTCGGCGGGCAGGCCCGCCGCGCTTCCGACCGGGACCGTTACACGTTCGGTGTGTATACGAAGGCCGACGGTTTCGGCCTGTTCGGCCTGTCGCGGCGGATCGGCGCGAAGGCCGGCCCGACGGCCGTGGACCGGATGGACGTGGCGGTGCTCCATTCGGCGGTGATCGCGCCGGCGTTCCACATCGAGAAGATCGCCAAGTCCGAGGCCATCGATTTCACGCGCGACGCCCGCGAAGCCGTGCGCCGGGTCCGTTCGGGCGAATTCGACGCGGCCTTCTTCCTGCGGCCGACCTCGCTCGACGAGATGCTGGCCGCGTCGCGCAAGGGTCTCAAGATGCCGCAGAAGTCGACCTATTTCTACCCGAAGCTCCTCTCGGGTCTGGTGTTCCACGGTCTCGAATGATCAAGCCGCGTTCGCTCACCTCACTGTCGATCTTTTTTCCGTGCTACAACGAGTCCGAGAACGTCGGCGCGATGATCGAGCAGGCGGTGGCGATGGCCGAATCTTACGGCGTGGATTACGAGATCGTCGTCGTCGATGACGGCAGCCGCGACAACTCTCCCGGGATCGTCGAGCAGTGGGTCCGCAAGAACCCGCGCGTCCGCCTGGTGCGCCATGCCGGGAACATGGGTTACGGCGCGGCGCTGCGCACCGGTCTGGCCACCGCGCGAAAGGACCTGGTCTTTCTGACCGACGGCGACAACCAGTTCCATCTGGCCGACATCGACAAACTGTTCTCCAAGATAGACGGCTGCGACGTCGTGGCCGGTTACCGGATCCAGCGCCAGGACAAGGCGCACCGGAGGCTGAACGGTTTTCTCTGGACCCAGATGTCCCGGGCGCTCTTCGGTCTGGGTGTGCGGGACGTCGATTGCGCGTTCAAGCTTTTCCGCCGCCGCTGTCTGGACGGTCTGAAGCTCGAGTCCGACCAGCTGTTGATCCACGCCGAGATCCTCGCGCGCCTGAAGCACAAAGGCTGCCGGATCGAGGAGATCGGCGTGCCGCATTACCCCCGTACCGCCGGTCGGTCGAGCGCCACCGCGCTGCCCAAGATCCTCAAGACCTTCGGGGAGCTGGGCCGGCTCTACTGGCGGATCCGCCGGGACCGCTAAAAAGCCCCTTTTTGGGGTGGTTGAAAGCCCTCTCCAAGCGTGCTAATATCATAAGCTTATAGTGGGGCCGGCCGGACACGGGTGTATTAAAGAGGGGACCGCATGCCTTTCGATACGAAGTTAAGGGTCAACACGATCCGCATCCTGAAGCGCCGGGACATTCCGGAGGGCCTCTGGACCAAATGCGAGGAATGCGGCGAGATCATCTACAACAAGACCCTCGAAGAGGATTTCAAGGTCTGTCCGAAGTGCGATTACCATTTCACGCTCTCGGCCCCGGAGCGGGTGGCCCAGCTGATCGATGAGGGGACCTTCCAGGAGTTCGACAAGGACCTGGTCTCCGCCGATCCCCTGAAGTTCAGGGGCCCGAAGGATTACGTGAAGAAATTGAAGGAAGACCAGGCGGCTACGGGTCTTAAGGACGCGGTGATCACCGGGGAAGGCGCCTTGAGCCAGAAGCGCATCGCGATCGGCGTGACCGACTCGCGCTTCATTATGGGATCGATGGGCTCGGTGGTCGGCGAGAAGCTGACGCGCCTGATCGAACACGCGACCGCCAAGAAACTGCCCGTTGTGATCGTCTCGGGCTCGGGCGGCGGGGCCCGCATGTACGAGGGGATGTATTCGCTCATGCAGATGGCCAAGACCTCGCAGGCGCTGGCCAAGCACCACGAGGCGCGCCTGCTCTTTATCTCGGTGCTCACCAACCCCACGATGGCCGGGATCATGGCGAGCTTCGCCTCTCTCGGGGACCTGATCCTCGCCGAACCCAAGGCGCTGATCGGTTTCACGGGCCCCCGCGTGATCGAGCAGACGATCCGCCAGCGGTTGCCCGACGGTTTCCAGACGTCCGAGTTCCTGCTGGAGCACGGCATGCTCGACAAGATCATTCACCGCCGCCAGCTGAAGGTCTCGATCCACCAGTTCCTCGGTCTGTTCGACCGGCCGTAGACCCCCTCCGAATGGCCCAAGTCCGTCTCGTCCATGTGAAGAAGGTCTACGGCGGCAACGTCACCGCCGTCGAGGACGTCTCGCTCGACATCGAGAAACGCGAGTTCGTTGTGTTCGTCGGTCCCTCCGGTTGCGGCAAGACGACGACGCTCCGCATGATCGCCGGCCTCGAGGAGATCTCCGCCGGGAAGATCTACATCGGCGACAAGGTCGTCAACGACATCCCGCCGAAGGACCGCGACATCGCGATGGTCTTCCAGAACTACGCGCTCTACCCGCACATGACCGTTTTTCAGAACATGGCGTTCGCGCTGAAGCTTCGCAAATATCCCAAGGACGAGATCCAGAAGCGCGTGAAAGAAGCGGCCGAGATCCTCGGGATCGAGAGGCTCCTCGAGCGCAAACCCAAGGAGTTATCGGGCGGCCAGCGCCAGCGCGTGGCGTTGGGGCGCGCGATCGTCCGCAAACCCCATGTTTTCCTGTTCGACGAGCCGCTCTCGAACCTCGACGCGAAGATGCGCGTGCAGATGCGCATGGAGATCAAGAAGCTCCACCAGCGCCTGCAGGCGACGATCGTCTACGTGACCCACGACCAGACCGAGGCGCTCACGATGGGCGACCGCATCGTCGTGATGAAGGACGGCGTGATCCAGCAGGTGGCCGACCCGCTGAATCTCTACGAGCACCCGGTGAACAAATTCGTCGCCAGTTTCATCGGCAGCCCGCCGATGAACTTCCTGAACGGCAACATCGTGCATCTGGACGGGCATCTCTGGTTCCAGAACGGGCCGTTCCGGGTCCGCGTGAGCGATCCGATGGCCCCGAAGCTCACGCGTTTCGTGAACCACGAGATCGTTTTCGGGATCCGCTCGGAGGACATCTACGACAAGCTGTTCACCTCCGCCGCCTCGCCCGACAACACGGTGCGCGCGACCTGCGAGGTGATCGAGCCGATGGGCGCGGAAGCCTACCTCTACCTGCGCTGCGGCTCGAACGCGTTCATCGCGCGTGTCTCGGGCAATATCCGGCCGGGCGTGAACCAGGACCTGGACCTGGTGTTCGACATGGCCCAGGCGCACTTCTTCGATAAAGAGACCGAAGAAGCCGTCATTCTCTAAGCGGGACCGGCCGCGGATCACGGATCGCCGCGGCGATCCGACCAGAGGGGAGGACATTTGCCGCCGTTCTTTATCCCCATCGTCGCGTATCTGCTGTGGCTGGCCGCGCTCGTCGCTTATTTCCCCGTCCTGCGGCTCGGCCTTTACCTTTCCGATCAGTTCATCGCCGGCCATTTCTTCATCTCGCATCTGATCCTGGTCTTCGCCTGGGCGCTCTCGGGGCCCGTTGTCGCCGCGGTTTTGAGCGTGCTCTCGGCCATCGTGTCGATCTATCTGGGGCTCGGTGTCAAGGAACCCGCGTTCTTCCTCCAGGCGCCGCTCTATTCGGCGCTCTTTTTCTCGACGGCCCTTTATCTTCAGGCGGTCCAGCAGACCGCCAAGGACAAGCAGATCGACCGCGATCGCGCGCTCGAGGACCTCACACTCACGCAAAAGGAGAGCCAGCGCCAGGAGCGCCTGGGCCTGGCGCTCCGCGCGAAGATCGAGCGTTTCCTGGATCTGCAGCATTTCGCCGAGGAGCTCAAATCCTGCGAGGACCTGCCGGCCGCGGGCGACCTGATCGCGCGCGAGGCCTCGAAACTCCTGGCGCGCGCCGACGAATGCCTGCTGTACCTGGTCGACGAGGAGCATCAGGAACTGTCGCTCTTGTTCGCCTCTCCGCAGGGCCCGGCCCTGGCCGCCCGCCAGAGGCGGGGCGATGTATTGGACCAATGGGTGATGAAGCGCGCTCAGGCCGTCATGATCGAGGACACGCGCAACGATTTCCGCTTCGCGGTGGGGGCGCCGTCGGGCGCGCCGGCCTGGCGCTCGGCCTGTTCGAGCCCGCTGGTGATCGAGAACAAAGTGCTCGGCGTGATCCGCGCCAATGCCCTCGAACCCGGGCGGTTCACCGCGGACGACCTGCGTCTTCTCGACATTTTCGCCAGTTTCGGCGCCGTGACCTTGAGGAACATCCTGCTCTTCCGGACCGCGGAGGAACTGGCCACGCGCGACAGTCTGACCGGGCTTTTCGTGAAACGCTTCTTCCGGGAACGCCTCGAAGCGGAGCTCGAGCGCGCCGCCAATGAGCGCGGCCGGTTCTCGGTGATCCTTCTGGATATCGACCACTTCAAACGCTACAACGACGAGTACGGCCACTCGGCCGGGGACCTGGTGCTCCGGAACGTCGCGGCGGCCGTCCAGAAGAATCTGGAACCGGGCGACGTGGCCGCGCGCTACGGCGGCGAGGAGTTCGTGCTTCTTCTGCCGTCCCGCCCGAAGGCGGAAGCGGTGGCTTTCGCCGAGCGTTTGCGCGGCGAGATCGAATCGAGCGCGTTCGTCCTGCGGCGGGTCGAGAAGCGGGTGACCGCTTCGTTCGGCGTGGCGGGGTTCCCCACGGACGGCCGCACGGCCGACGGCGTGCTGCGCGCGGCGGACAAGAACCTGTACGAGGCCAAGAGCGCGGGCCGCAACCGCGTCTGCGCCTCAGCTTGAGGGGTTCCCGGTGATGTGGCGGTATCTGGTCCTGAACGGCCTCTGGTTCTCGATCCTCTTTCTCGTCCATTTCTTTGGCAACACGATCAGCCGCCGTTTCGTGCTGGGATTGGTGCTGGCCGCCGCGGTCTTCGCGGCGTGTCAGACGGCGGTCGACCCGTTCGCGTGGACGTTCTATCTCGTGTTCTCGCTGCTGGTCTTCTGGGGCTCGCGGCAGTTCCGGTTGTGGGCGTTCGCCGGGTCGTTCGCGCTCGACGAGGAACTGGGGGTCCTGAACCGCCGCCTGAACGTCGAGCGCGCGTCGCTCGGGCAGCGTTCCTCGGAGACCGGGGTGGTCGCGCGGCACGCCGACGAGATCGCTTTCATCTGCGAGAAGATCAAGGAGATGTCCCGCAGTCTCGACCCGTTCGAGACGTTCCTGGTGTTCGGCGAGGCGCTCGCGCGCCACTTCAAGTTCGAGGAAGTGAAGCTGGTGACCCTCGCCGAGGATGTTCCCGAGGGAGCGGTCTGGAAAGCCGGGACCGTCCAGGCGCTCCGCTACGCCGATTTCCAGGGACTGTTCGACCGCGCCGCGTTCCTGAAAGGAAGGCTCAAGACCGGCGGTGAGTTCACCGAATTCGACCGGCGGGTCATCGACGCGGTCGTGCGCGACCCCCGCCCGATCAACGCGGTCGGACGCCGCGCCGCCGATCCGGCCGAGCGATGGGAGCCTTTGGGAGGCGTGCTGCCGTTCCTGGCGTGCCCGCTCGTGCTGCAGAAACGGGTGTTCGCGGTGCTGATCCTCCTCGGGGTGGACCAGAAGGACGTCCAGATCTTCTCGGTGCTGATGGAAAGCTTCATGGCCGAGCTCCAGCGGGTGAAGCTCTACGAGCGCGTCCAGACCCTGGCGGTCACCGACGGCCTGACCGCCGTGTCCGTGCGCCGGCATCTTTTGCAGAGACTCGAGGACGAGCTCGACCGCTCGCGCCGTCTGGGCCTCAAGTTATCGTTCCTGATGATCGACATCGACGATTTCAAATATTTCAACGACCAGTACGGGCACCTGGTGGGCGACGTCGTGCTGCGCGAGGTCGCCGACACCATCCGGCGCAGCATCCGCGAGGTGGACCTGGTCGGGCGCTACGGCGGGGAGGAGTTCGGCGTGTTCCTGATCGAGACCGACGAGTCGGGGGCTTTCTTCGTCGCCGAGCGTATCCGCCGCGCGGTGGCCGACCGCAGTTACCGCGCGTACGACGAAAATCTGAAGGTGACCGTGAGCATCGGTTGTTCGACATTCTCCCGCGCGCACCAGGACGCTTCACAGATCGTGGACAGCGCGGACATCGCGCTGTACCAGGCCAAACGTCAGGGCAAGAACCGCGTGCATCTGGCCAGCATGGAGGTTTAATGGGTATAATGCGTTCCTATGACTAGAGCGGCGATCGGTGTCGATATCGGCGGGACGAGCGTGAAGCTCGGCCTGGTGAGCGCGCGCGGCCGGGTGCTCGCGCGCGCGACGTTCCTGACGGGCCGCTCCGCGGGCCGCGAGCGCACGCTCGAGGCGCTTACCGGCAGGGTTCGCGAGCTCCAGGTCCGCGCGCGCCGCCTGGGCCTGCGGGTCGCGGGTCTGGGGATCGGCGCTCCGGGGGCGATCGACGTCGAGCGGGGGCGGGTGTATTTTTTCCCCAACCTCCCGGGCTGGAAGGACACGCCGCTGCGGGCGCTGCTCGAGCGGCGGCTGTCCCTGCGGGTGCGGCTCGACAACGACGCCAACGCCATGGCGTTCGGCGAGTACGTGTTCGGCGCCGGCCAGGGCGCCCGGAACGTGATCGCGTTGACGCTCGGGACCGGCGTGGGCGGCGGGATCATTTTCGACGGACGGTTATTCCATGGGCCGGCCTATTCGGCGGCCGAGATCGGCCACCTGGTGATCAACGAGGACGGCCCCCGGTGCGCCTGCGGCAACAACGGTTGCATCGAGACCTACGTCGGCAACGGCTATTTCGTGCGGATGGTCCGCGCCGAGCTCCGGGCGGGCGCGCGGAGCGTTTTGCGCCGTTGGGTGGAGACGGACGGGGAAGAGCTCACTCCGCTTCTGGTCAGCCAGGCCGCCCGCCGGGGGGACCTCTTCGCGCGGCAGGTCTGGCGCCGGACCGGCGAACACCTCGGGACTGCCCTGGTGGGCCTGGTGAACATCCTGAACCCCGAGCGTATCATCCTCGGCGGCGGGATCGCTCAGAACCGGGCGTTCCTTTTTCCCGCGATCCGGCGCACGATCCGGAAAAAAGCCTTCCCGATAGCGGCACGTTCTGTTAGAGTGATTCCCGCGGCGCTCGGCGTGGACGCCGGCCTGGTCGGTGCCGCGGCGCTCGTTCTGGCCGGTTAGAGGACCCCCTCCTTGCTCCGGCCCAAATCATATCGTAAGGACTTCAAAGGATTATGTTAACGGGATGACCCGCTTTTCCGTGAAACCGTTATCGGGGGGCCTGCTCGGGGTCTTTTTGCTTTTGGGGACCGCCGCGTTCGCCCTGGCCGATGCCCCGCCGCCGCCTGCCGCCGGATCGTCCGGGGAGCCCGGGGAACGCCCGGTCGAGGTGCACGGGGACAGCGTGGAATATTTCCATGAAGACCAGAAGGTCGTCGGCATCGGCAACGTCTCGATCGACTACGAGGACGTGAAGCTCACCGCCGACAAGATCACGGTCTACATGGCCTCCAAACAGGCCCTCGCCGAAGGGCACGTCGTCCTGACCCAGAAGGGGAGCGTGTTCCGCGGCGAGCGTGGCGAGTACGATTTCGCCAAAAGATCCGGCAACGTCGACGGCATGAAGGCCTTCATCCCGCCCGCGCTTTCCGGCCGCGCCCGCCGCATCGAAAAGGTCTCCGACGACCACTACCTGGCCCGGGACAGCACTTTCACGACCTGCGATCCCGACAACCCGAACCCGTTCTACCGCATCCAGGCCCGCGACATCGACATCTATCCGGGCAAGAAGGTCGTGATCCGGAACGCCCTGCTCTTCATCAAGGGGGTGCCGGTCCTCTTCATCCCGGTCTACATCCAGCCGCTGATCGACTTCGACCGCTTCCCGGTGCAGATCGTGCCGGGCAAGAACGTCGAGTGGGGCCCGTTCGTGCTGTCGAAATGGCGCTACGAGTTGGCCGACGGCCCGGCTTTGAAGTCGAAAGGCAACCTGCTCCTGGACTACCGCGCCAAACGAGGCGTCGGCGTCGGCGCGGAGAACTTCTACTCGGGGGACCGGGTGGGCCGCGGCGCGGCGCGCGTTTATTACGCGGACGACCACGACGCCGCGGGCGGCGTGGATGCCGGGCGCTACCGCGGCCAACTCCGGCATCAGAGGGCGCTCGGGGAATCGACCGCCCTGACCGCGGAGATGAATAAGCTCTCCGACCCGGACATCGTGAAGGACTTCTTCTTCCACGAGGAGTACGAACGGGACGTGTTCCCCGACAACTACGTTTCGATCATCACCGCGAAACCCGAATACACGTTCAGTTTCCTGGAGCGCGAACGCATGGACGACTTCTTTACCGTCGTCGAGCGCAGTCCGGAGCTGCGCTTCGACACACACACCCGCCGGTTCGCCGAAACGCCGTTCTACCTGCGCCAGGAGTTCCAGTTCGCGAACCTGAAGAAGGAGTTCGCGCGCTCCGAGACGCAGTTCGACGCGCTGCGCTTCGATGTGAATCAGACGCTCTTCTACGACGGCGAGATCGGCGCGCTCAACGTCACGCCGCGCGTCGGCACGCGCCAGACCTACTACTCGCGGAGGATCGTGGACACCGAGGACCTCGTTCGCGGCACGTTCGACCCGGGGCTCGACCTCTCGATCCGTTTCTTCAAGACCTACGACTGGTCGACGAAGGTGATGGGCCTCGATTACAACGGCATCCGCCACATCTTCACGCCGACGGCCAGCTACAACTTCCGCCCGAACCCCACCGCGCCGAGGACGATCCTCCAGCAGTTCGACGCGATCGACGCGCTCGACAAGCGGAACTTCTTCCGTTTCAACTTCGAGAACAAGCTCCAGACCAAGGAGCACGCGGCCGACGGCACGCTCGTCGCGCGGGAGATCGCGCGCGTGATCCCGTTCTTCGACATGGACTACGACACCCACCGGGTGGACAACGTCGGCATCGACGTCGAACTGCGGCCGTATTCCTGGATGGGCATCGACGCCGACGCCGGCTACGACACCCGCACCCGGGACGTCAAGACCGCGAACATCGATTTTTATTTCGACCGGGGTCCCGTACGTTTCGGGATCGGCCAGCGGTTCGTGGACGAGGAATCGAGCCTGACGACCGCCGAGGTCCGCTGGCGCCTGAACGACCTTTACGAGATGCGCGTCTACGAGCGCTTCGAGTTCGAGACCGAGGACTCTGAGGAGTTCGAGGCCACGCTCTCCAGGACGTTCGAGTGCGTGATCGTCGATCTCACGTACAATCACCGGGACGGCAGCACGTTCTTCGTGGCGCTGCGGCTCAAGGGTTTCCCGAAGGCGTCGATCTCCTTGAGCCAGTCGTACAACCGCCCGAAGGCCTCACCGGCCTCGTCCCGGATCTAACCGCACCCACAAAAGGAGCTCGCATGAAGGTCGCAGTCGTCGGCACCGGATACGTCGGCCTGGTTTCGGGGGCCTGTTTCGCGAAGATCGGCCACGAAGTCACCTGCGTGGACATCGATGAGAAGAAGATCCGGATGCTCAAGGCCGGTAAATGCCCGATCTATGAGCCGGGGCTGGAAGAGATCATCCGCGAGAGCGTCAAACGCCGCAAGATCTCGTTCACGACGGACTTAAAAAGCGCCGCCCGCAAGAGCCAGGCGATCTTCATCGCGGTCGGCACGCCGCCCCGCTCGAACGGCGAGGCGGACCTCTCGTACGTGGAGAACGTCGCCCGCACGATCGCCTCGGTGCTCGGCAAGGACCACAAGGTCATCGTCGAGAAGAGCACGGTCCCCGTGCAGACCGGGGAATGGGTCCGCCAGACGATCCAGCGCTGCGCGAAGAAGGGCGCCCAGTTCGACGTCGCGTCGAACCCGGAGTTCCTGCGCGAGGGCAGCGCGGTGAGCGATTTCATGAACCCGGACCGGATCGTCCTGGGGGTGGAGTCCGCCCGCGCCCGGAAGGTCCTTGAGGAACTGTACGCGCCGCTCAAAGCCCGCGTGCTGATCACCGACATCAAGAGCGCCGAGATCATCAAGCACGCGTCCAACTCGTACCTGGCGATGAAGATCTCGTTCATCAACGCGATCGCCCGCATCTGCGACGCCGCGAAGGCCGACGTCGAGCTCGTCGCGACCGGCATGGGGATGGACGCGCGTATCGGCAAGAGCTTTCTGAACGCCGGGATCGGTTTCGGGGGCTTCTGTTTCCCGAAGGACCTGGCGGCGTTCATCCGGATCTCCGAGAAGCTCGGCTACGATTTCGAGCTCCTGAAGGCCGTCGAGAAGATCAACGAGGACCAGAAGCGCTACTTCCTGAAGAAGATCGAGGGCGCGATCTGGAACATCAACCAGAAGACGATCGGCGTGCTGGGCCTGGCGTTCAAACCCAACACGGACGACATGCGTTTCGCGCCGAGCCTGGACATCATCGCGGACCTGCAGACCCTCGGCGCCAAGGTACGGGCCTACGATCCTCACGCGACGGAGAAGGCGCGCCCGCTCCTGCGCAACGTGCATTTCTGCAAGGACCCCTACGAGGTCGCCAAGGGAAGCGACTGCCTGGTGGTGCTCACCGAGTGGGCCGAGTTCCGCGAGCTCGATTTCAAGCGCCTGAAGAAGCTCCTGAACCAGCCGGTGATCGTGGACGGCCGCAACATCTACGATCCGAAGAAGATGAAGGCCCTCGGTTTCCACTACACCTCCATCGGCAGGCCCTGATGCGCCAGATCAAGGGGATCATCCTCGCGGGAGGGTTGGGCAAGCGTCTCTGGCCGCTGACCAAGATCACCAACAAGCATCTGTTGCCCGTCTACGACAAGCCGATGATCTACTACCCGCTGCAGCTTCTGATCGGCGCGGGGATCACCGATATCCTGATCGTCACCGGCGGCAACCACGCGGGTGAGTTCCTGCGCCTCCTGGGCGACGGCCAGTCGTTCGGCCTCACGCACATCAATTACACCTATCAGGAAGGGGAGGGCGGCATCGCGCAGGCGCTGGGTCTGGCGCGGCACTTCGCTCAAGGCTCGCGCATGGTCGTGGTGCTCGGCGACAACATCCTCGAGAACGGCATCAAGCCGTACGTGGACCGTTTCCGGAACCAGAAAGCGGGCGCGCGCGTGCTGCTGAAGGCCGTCGAGGACCCGCATCGTTTCGGCGTGGCCAACCTGAAGGGCAGCCGGATCGTCTCGATCGAGGAAAAGCCCGTCCGTCCGCGGTCGGACCTGGCGGTGACAGGCGTGTACATGTACGACGAGCGGGTGTTCGACATCATCTCGGCTCTCAAGCCCTCCGGGCGCGGGGAACTCGAGATCACCGACGTCAACAACGCGTATCTCAAGCTCGGCCAGCTCGAGTTCGACGAGCTGGACGGCTGGTGGACCGACTCGGGCACGATCGAATCGCTGCTGCGGGCCAACCAGCTGGTCGCCGCAAAAGCCTCCGCGAAGAACGCCTCCCATGGCAAAAAGCGCCGGTCGTAAGATCCTGGTCACCGGCGGAGCCGGTTTCATCGGCTCGCGCCTGATAAAACTGTGGCTGGCCGCGGACCCGCGGATCTCGATCGTCAACCTCGATAAACTGACCTACTGCGGAGACCCCGGCCGCCTGGACGATATCCGGGACCGCGCGCGCTACCGTTTCGTGAAAGGGGACGTCTGCGATCCCGCCTGCGTCGAGAGGGCGCTCGCGGGATGTGAAGGAGTGGTCCACCTGGCCGCCGAGACGCACGTCGACCGTTCCCTGCTGGACGCGAAAGCGTTCCTCGACACCAATCTCTACGGCACGTACGTGCTCTTGGAGGCTGCCCGCCGCCAAGGCATCCGCCGTTTCCTGACCGTCAGCACCGACGAGGTGTACGGCAGCCGCGCGCGCGGTTTCTTCAAGGAAAGCGATCCCGTCGCCCCTTCCAGCCCTTACTCCGTCTCGAAAACAGCCGCCGACCTGCTGACGCTCTCGTACGCGCATACCCATGGCATGAACGCGCTCGTGACGCGCGGCGCGAACACCTACGGTCCGTACCAATATCCCGAGAAGGTCATCCCGCTCTTCGTGTCGAACGCCCTGGCCGGGCAGCCCCTGCCTCTCTACGGGGACGGGCGGCAGGTGCGCAACTGGATCCACGTCGACGACCATTGCCGCGCGATCCTCGTGGCCTACCGGAAAGGCAGGAGCGGCCGCGCGTACAACATTTCCTCGTCGGTCTATCTGCGGAACATCGACCTGACCCGGCGGATCCTGAAATTGCTGGGCCGCCCGGCCTCGCTGGTGCGCCGCGTGCGGGACCGCCTCGGTCACGACCGCCGTTACGCCATCGATCCGCGCGCTCTGCGCGCGCTGGGCTGGCGTGAGCGCGTCGCCTTCGACCGGGGCCTTGAGGACACCGTGCGCTGGTACCGCGAGAACGAGGCCTGGTGGCGCTCCATCAAGGACAAGAACCGCGAGTTCGCCGCTTATTACGCCAAGGCGTACGGGGACCGCATCGGGTGAAGGCGCTGGTCACGGGCGCCAGCGGTGTCCTCGGCGCGGCGCTCCTCCGTCGTCTGGGAGACGGCGCGACGGGGGTTTCCAGGAGCGGCCGCGAGGGGTTCCTGCGCGCGGACCTGGCCGACCCCGATCAGGTCGCGTCCCTTTTTTCGGCGGGCCATTTCGACGCCGTGCTGCACGCGGCGGCCTATTCCGACGTGGACGGATGCGAGCGCGATCCGGAAGAGGCCTGGGCCTGCAACGCGCTTTCCGCCAAGCACCTGGCCGACGCCTGTTCTCGCGCCGGCACGCCGCTGGTCTACGTGAGCACCGATTACGTTTTTGACGGCGCCAAGCGCGCGCCGTACGAGGAGACCGACCGGACGGGCCCGGTCAACGTCTACGGCATGACCAAGCTCGCGGGCGAACACTACGCGGCCGCGTGCCGCGCCCCGTCGGCGACGGTGCGGACGAGCTGGCTGTTCGGCGCGGGGAACCCGAAGAATTTCGTGAACGTCCTGCGGGAACGCCTGCGGACCGAAAGCGCGGTCGCCGTGCTCGACGACCAGGAGGACGCGCCGACCTACGCGGCGGACCTGGCCGAGGCGGTCGAGCGGATCGCGCGCCGGCTCGCGGAGCGCGCCGGCCGTTCGGGCGGTCCGGCCCACGAGATCTATCAGTTCCGCAACGCCGGCAGTACGACCCGCCTCGGGATGGCCCGCCGGATGAAAGAGGTGCTCGGCTCGCCCGCCGCGATCGGGCGGCTCGATCCGGGCGCGCTGGCCGGGCGCCTGGCGGTGCGGCCGGCCTACGGCGTGCTCTCGACGCGCCGCTACGAGGAGGTTTTCGGCGAGAAGGTCCGGCCGTGGCAGGACGCTTTGGCCGAGTATCTGACGGATCGGGGAAATTCCTAAAGGGATCGGAGGCAAGACGGTGGCATTGGAGTTGTTCCGCAAGAAGGTCCTCTCGAAAGATCTGAAGGTCGGCGTGATCGGCCTGGGTTACGTGGGCCTGCCGCTGGCGATGGCGTTCGCCAAGAACGGTTACTCGGTGACGGGGATCGACCTCGACGAACGCAAAGTGGCGGCCCTGAACCGGGGCCGCTCGTACATCCTCGACGTGCCGTCGGCCGACGTGGCCGCGATGACCGCCCGGCGGCGTTTCCGCGCGACGGGCGATTACAAGGCCCTGTCCGGGGCCGACGCGATCATCATCTGTGTCCCGACCCCGCTCTCGAAAACGAAGGAGCCGGACATCTCGTTCGTCATCGACGCCACCCGCCGGATCTCGCAGATCCTGCGCCGGGGGCAGCTGGTGGTGCTGGAGAGCACGACCTATCCCGGCACGACCGAAGAGGTGATGCTGCCGATCCTGGAGCGTTCGAAGGGCCTGCGCGTCGAACGCGATTTCTTCCTGGCTTTCTCCCCGGAACGGGTGGACCCCGGCAACAAGGTCTACGACACCGTGTCCATCCCCAAGGTCGTCGGCGGAGCGGGCCGTCGCTCCACCACGGCCGTCAAGCTGCTCTACGGTTCGGTGATCCGCACGATCGTGCCGGTCTCCTCCGCGCGCGCCGCCGAGATGGTGAAGCTCCTCGAGAACACGTTCCGCAGCGTGAACATCGGCCTGATCAACGAGATCGCGCTCCTGTCGCACCGGCTGGGCATCAACATCTGGGAAGTGATCGAGGCCGCGAAGACCAAGCCGTTCGGTTTCATGGCGTTCTACCCGGGGCCGGGCCTGGGCGGGCACTGCCTGCCGATCGACCCGCTTTATCTGTCCTGGAAATCCCGCCTGCACGGCTACGAGGCGAGGATGATCGAGCTGGCCGCCTCGATCAACGAGGCGATGCCCGCGCACGTCGTGGAGCGTGTGACGCACCTCCTGAACGAGCGGAAGATCCCGATGAAGGGCGCCTCGGTGCTCGTCCTCGGCGTCGCGTACAAGCGCGACATCGACGATCCGCGCCAGTCGCCGGCGATCGAGGTGATCGCGCATCTGCGCCGGGCGGGGGCCGACGTGTGCTACGCGGATCCCCACCTCAAGACCCTCGACGTGGATGCCGCGCGCTTCACCGCGCGGCGCCCGGTCCCCGCGCTCCTCAAGAAGCAGGATTGCGCGGTCATCGTGACCGATCACACAGCTTTCGACTACGCGTCGATCGTGAAATATTCGAAGCTCGTGCTCGACACGCGGAACGTGCTGCGCCGGTACCGCGGCCGCCCGAACGTCCGTTTTCTGTAAAAGATTGACCTGCCGCGGCGCTTAGTAGAGAATAAGCCGGCGTCACGATCGAAAGGGGATCCTGTCATGCAGAAGAAAAAATTGCGGGTGCTCGTGACCGGCGGCGCCGGCTTCATCGGCTCGCACCTGTGCGAACGGTTTCTGGCCGACGGCCACCGCGTGATCGCCCTGGATAATTTCATCACCGGGTCGACGGAGAACGTCCGCGCTTTCAGAAGCGACAGGCGCTTTCGGCTCGTTCGTCACGACATCTCCAAGCCGATCTCCCTGGCCGGCCCGATCGACCTCGTGCTCCACTTCGCCTCGCCGGCAAGCCCGCCCGATTACCTGCAGTTCCCGATCCAGACGATGAAAGTGGGCGCTCTGGGCACTCACAACGCGCTCGGGATCGCCAAGAAAAAGAAGGCGAGGTTCCTTTTGGCCTCGACGAGCGAGGTCTACGGCGACCCGCTGGTCTCGCCCCAGCCCGAAAGCTACTGGGGGCACGTGAACCCCGTAGGCCCGCGGGGCGTCTACGACGAGGCCAAACGTTTCGCCGAGGCGCTGGCGCTGGCGTACCACCGCCAGCACCGGGTGGACGTGAAGATCATCCGCATCTTCAACACGTACGGCCCGCGGATGCGTCCCGAGGACGGCCGGGTCATCCCGAACTTCATCGCTCAGGCGCTGCACGGCCGCCCGCTCACCGTTTACGGGGACGGCCGGCAGACCCGCAGCTATTGCTACGTGGACGACCTCGTCGAAGGGATCGTCCGGCTGGCTTTCTCGAAGCTCAACCGCCCGGTGAACATCGGTAACCCCAACGAAATGACCGTCGCGGGCTTAGCGCGGGTGATCCTCAAGCTCACGGGATCCAAGAGCAGGATCGTCCGCAGGCCGCTGCCCGTGGACGACCCCAAACGGCGCTGTCCGGATATTCGCATCGCCAGGAAAGAGCTGGGTTGGTCCCCGCGCGTGGACCTCGAGCCCGGACTCGAGCGGACGATCGCGTACTTCCGCGGGATCCTCCGGACGAAGCGGTAAAAGCCGATGGCGCTGGACGCGGTCCCCGTGCAGCTTTCGGTCGTCGTTCCCACCTACAACGAAGAGCGGATGATCGGCGAGACCCTGCGCCGCATCGACGCCTACCTCTCCCTGAAAGGCCTCTCCTGGGAGGTCCTCGTCTGTTCGGACGGCTCGCGGGACCGCACCGATTCGGTCGTGCGCGCCTTCGCCGAGGCCCATCCGTCGAAGCGGGTGCGTTTGTTGGCCACTTCCACCAACCGCGGCAAGGGCGCGGCGGTGCGGCGCGGCGCTCTCGAGGCGGCGGGCGAGAGGGTGCTCGTCACCGACACCGACCTGTCGGCCCCCATCAAGGAATGCGACAAGCTCGCCGCGGCCCTGGACGCGGGTTTTGACGTCGCGATCGGCTCGCGGGCACTGCGCTCGCCCGGCTGCGACGTGCGGCAGAGCTGGAAGCGGCGCCTGTCCGGGCGGATCTTCAACCTGTTCGTCCGGGCGATCTGCCTGCGTGGTTTCCGTGACACCCAGTGCGGTTTCAAGCTTTTCACGCGCCGGGCCGCCCGGGAGCTTTTCGGCGCGCAGACGCTGGACGGTTTCAGCTTCGACGTCGAGGTGCTCTACCTGGCCCTGCGCAAGGGTTTCCGCGTGAAAGAGGTGCCGGTGATGTGGAGCCAGGGGCCCACGAGCCAGGTGCGCCTGGTGCGCGATTCGGTCGGTATGCTCGGAGAGCTCGTGCGGATCCGCCGGCACTACCGCAGGCACCCGGCGGGCAAAACGACAGAACGGTAAACGGTAATTGGTAACTGGTAATTAAAACGGTGTGATCAGGTTTATGACGAGAACCGATTTACACCGTTTTAGTTACCAATTACCATTTACCAGTTTCCAAATGAGGTTTCACCGTTCGGTTTCGCTCGACATTTTGCCCGATTTGCGTTAAATTTTATCCCAATGAAGGACGGAGCGTAAAGAGGGCTTAAGCGCCTTCTTCGCTCCGCTTCGTTTTTTAAACAAGGTGCCTAAACGGGTCATGGGCGAATACGCGGTCCTAGCGGAGGATACGGCGGTGCCTCACCAACAGAACCGTCTGGCGCGGGAAAAAAGTCCCTACCTTCTCCAGCACGCCGCCAACCCCGTCGACTGGTACCCCTGGGGCCCCGAAGCCTTCGAAAAAGCCCGCCGCGAGAACAAGCCGGTGCTCCTGTCGATCGGCTACTCGACCTGTCACTGGTGCCACGTGATGGAGGAAGAGTCCTTCGAGGACCGCTCCACCGCGGATCTCCTGAACAGCCATTTTATTTCCGTGAAGGTCGACCGCGAGGAACGCGCCGACCTTGACAACCTGTACATGAGTTACGTGATCTCCACCACCGGTTCCGGCGGCTGGCCGATGACCGTGTTCCTCACCCCCGACAAGAAACCCTTCTACGGCGGGACGTATTTCCCGCCCGAGGACCGTTACGGCATGCCGGGTTTCAAGACCCTGCTCACGGAAATGGCCGATGCCTGGCGCACGCGCCGCAAGGAGATCGACGCTTCGGCCGATTCGGCCGCGGCGTTCCTGTCCCGCCCACCCGCGAAGCCGACGCCGGACGCCGCGCTCACCGCCGAGACGCGCGCGGCGGCGTTCGAGGCCTTCGCGAAGCAGTTCGACGCCCAGTACGGCGGTTTTGGCCGGGCCCCCAAGTTCCCGCGCCCGCACGCGCTTTCCTTCATCCTGCGCCACTGGCGTCGCACCCGGGACCCCCGGGCGCTCGAGATCGTCGAGCGCACGCTGGCGGCGATGGCCAAGGGAGGCCTGAACGACCAGCTGGGGGGAGGTTTTCACCGCTATTCCACCGACGCGCTCTGGCGGGTGCCGCATTTCGAAAAGATGCTGTACGACCAGGCGTTGTTGGCGGGCGCGTATCTTGAGGCCTACCAGGCCACCGGCAAGACCGCTTACGCGGACATTACGCGGAGCACGCTGGACTACGTGCTTCGCGAGATGACCGGTCCCGAAGGGGGATTTCATTCCGCGCAGGACGCCGATTCGGAGGATCCGTTCCGCTCCGGCAAGAAGAGGGAAGGCGCGTATTTCGTCTGGAAGAAAAAGGAGATCGACCGGCTGCTTGGTGACCGGGCCCCGCTCTTCGAGTTCCTCTACGGCGTCGAGCCCGGAGGCAACGCCCCATCCGACCCGCACGGGGAATTCGCGGAGCAGAACGTTCTTTTCGTCGCGCATTCCCTCGAGGACGCGGCCGCCCGCTTCGGCCTCTCGGCCGAAGAGGCGCGCGCCTCGCTCGAGGCGTCCCGGGCGAAGCTCCTGGCCGCGCGCGCCTCGACGCGCACCGAACCGCATCTCGACGACAAGGTGCTGGCCGACTGGAACGGACTCATGATCGCGGCGCTCGCGCGGGCGGCCGTCACGCTCGACGAACCCCGTTACCGCGCCGCCGCCGAGAAGGCCGCCGGCTTCGTGCTCGGCAGGCTCAAAGCTCCGGACGGCCGCCTGCTGCACCGCTGGCGCGCGGGCGAGGCGGCCATCCCCGCCACGCTGAACGATCACGCGGCGATGGCCTTGGGATGCCTGGCGCTGTACGAGGCGACGTTCGACCCGCGCTGGCTCGGCGAGGCCCGCGCGCTGACCGACCGCACGCTCGAGTTCTTTCGCGATGAACACGGCGGATTTTTCCTGACCGCCTCTGATGCCGAAGCGCTGATCGCGCGGCCCCGGGAGCTCTACGACGGCGCGGTGCCGTCGGGGAACTCGCTGGCGGCGCTGGTCCTGCGGCGTCTCGAGCGGCTGACCGGCGAGGCGCGCTACCGCCGCGCGGCCGACGAGGTCCTTGAGGCCGCGGCCCGGGAGCTGGCCGCCGAGCCGACCGCGTATCCGGCGATGCTCATGGCGTTCGATCACGCGCTCGGGCCCTCGGAGGAGATCGTGCTCGCCGGCGATCCCGCGGCCCCGGCGCTCAAAGAACTGCTGGCCGCCCTGCGAGAAGGCTTCCATCCGGACCGGACCGTGCTGTTGCGCCCGCCGGGCGCCGCCGGAGAGGCGCTCGACGCACTCGCTCCGGCCGCCAAGGGCAAGGCGCCGCAGGGGGCGCTCGCGGCCGCCTACGTCTGCCGGGCTTCGGTCTGCGCGGCGCCGGTGACGGACGCCGGTTCTTTGCGTAAGGCGCTGGACTTCCGTGTCAAAGAGGCCTAACATGACGCCAAAAGGGGAGAAGCCGATGAGCCCGACCCAAGCCATGACCGAAAATCCCATCAAGCGCGCCCTCGGACAGGGGCAGAGCATCTGGTACGACGGCCTGGTCCCGCCCAAGGCTTTCGAGGCGATGATCCGCGAGGACGGCATCCGCGGCGCGACCACCAACCCCACCATTTTCGAGAAGGCGCTGCTGGCGCACGAGTACGACGCCGAGATCCGCGCTCTCGCGCGTACCCAGGACGCGCCGGCGATCTACAGGACCCTGACGGTGCGTGCGGTCCGCGAGGTGGCGGACGTTTTCCTCCCCGTGTACGAGGCCTCGCGCGGCGAGGATGGCTTCGTCTCCATCGAAGTGAGCCCGCTCCTGGCGCGTGACACCGCGGCCACTCTCGCCGAGGCGCGCGAGCTCTGGACGGCCGTCGACCGGCCCAACGCGATGATCAAGGTCCCCGCCACGCGCGAGGGATTGCCGGCGATCCGCGCACTCATTGCCGGGGGGATCAACGTGAACGTCACGCTCATCTTTTCTATCGCGCGCTACCGCGAGGTGATGGAAGCGTATCTTTTGGGTCTCGAGGACCGCCGCGCGTCGGGCGGCCCGCTCGAGAGGACGGCTTCGGTGGCGAGCTTCTTCGTCAGCCGCGTGGACACCGCCGTCGACAAACTGCTCGAGGGCCGCCCGGAGTCCGGGCGGCTGACCGGGACGATCGGCATCGCCAACTCCAAGGCCGCCTACGCGGCGTTCGGGGAGGTCTTCGGGAGCGCGCGCTTCCGGGGGCTCGAAGCGGCGGGCGCGAAGGTCCAGCGTCCGCTCTGGGCGAGCACCGGCACGAAGAACCCCGCTTACAGCGACGTGCTGTACGTCGAGGCGCTGATGGGCCCGAGAACGGTCGATACCGTCCCTCCGGCCACGCTCGACGCTTTTCGCGATCACGGCGTGCCGGGCTCCAGACTCGGGGAAGGAGCCGCCCAGGCGTTCCGCGCGCTCGAGGAGCTCACCGCCGCCGGGATCGATCTGACGTCCGTGACGGCCGATCTGGAGGCCGCCGGGGTCAAGTCTTTCAGCGATTCGTACGAGAAGATCCTCCGGGAAATAGGGGCCAAGAGATCATGATGACGCAGACCGAACACTCCCGCCCTCCGCAGGCCGCCTGGGGACGCCATGAGGCCGTTGTCCGGGAGTGGATCGACACGGCGGACCGCCAGGGCCTGTTCAAACGGATCTGGGACAAGGACGCCACCCTCTGGAAAAAGGAGCCCGCCGCGCACAAGGAGATCCGCGCGCGCCTGGGCTGGCTCACCGCGCCGTCGCTGACCCGCCGCGTGCTGCCGGAGATCCTGCGTTTCACCGAAGGCGTGCGCGAGGCGGGTTTCCGCCACGTGGTGCTTCTGGGGATGGGCGGATCGAGCCTGGCGCCCGAGGTGATCCGATCGGTGTGGGGCCCCCGCGAAGGCTACCCCGAACTCTGGGTCCTCGACAGCACGGACCCGGCCCGGGTGAAAGACGTGGAGGCCGCGCTAGAGCTCGAGCACACGCTTTTCATCGTCTCGTCGAAGTCCGGCGGCACGATCGAGCTTTTGTCGCTGTTCAAGTATTTCCATGACCGCGTGCGCGCCACGCGGCCCGACAAGGCCGGCGATCAGTTCATCGCGATCACGGACCCCGGCACGCCGCTCGAGGCGCTGGCGCGCCAGCACAATTTCCGACACGTTTTTTTCGCGCCCGAGGACGTCGGCGGGCGCTTTTCGGCGCTCACGGTCTTCGGCATCGTGCCGGCCGCCCTGACCGGGGCGGATGTCCAGGCGCTGCTCGGTTCGGCCGAGGCCATGGCCGAGGCCTGTTCGCCGAACGTGGAGACCCAGGACAACGCCGCCGCCGCGCTGGGGATCGGCATGGCGGTGCTCGCCGAGGAAGGCCGCGACAAGCTCACGATCCTGGCCCCGCCCGCTCTCGAGGCGTTCGGCGACTGGGCCGAACAACTCGTCGCCGAAAGCACCGGCAAGGAAGGTTCCGGCATCGTTCCGGTCGTCCGCGAAGCCGTCGGGGCTCCGGCTTCTTACGGTGCGGACCGTTTCTTCGTGGCGCTCGTGCCCGAATGGGCCCGCGACGAGGCGTTCGAGACCGCGCTCGACGCCCTGGCGAAAGCGGGGCATCCGGTGCTCCGCTTCCACCTGCGCGCTCCCGCCGACCTGGGGGGCGAGTTCTTCCGCTGGGAGATGGCCACTGCGGTCGCTTCGGCGCTGCTCAAGATCAACGCGTTCGACCAGCCGGACGTGCAGGCCGCCAAGGACAGCACCAAGGAGATCCTGAAGCGTTTCGAGGCCACCGGACGGGTCGAGCTCAAAGATTCGTCGATCACGATGGAGGCTTTCTGGGAGAACGCCGAGGAAGGCGACTACGTGGCGGTCCTGGCTTTCCTGCCCGACCGTCCGGCCCTGCGCGCCGCGCTGGCCGCCCTGCGGGAGGAGATCCGGCGCCACACCCGGCTTGCCGTGACCACAGGCCTGGGGCCGCGCTACCTTCACTCGACGGGACAGCTCCACAAGGGCGGTCCCAACAAGGCCGTTTTTCTGCTGGTGACGGCCCCGCCGGACGGGGACCTGCCCGTGCCCGGCGAGAAGTACACGTTCGGCCAGCTGGAGACCGCGCAGGCAATGGGTGATTTTGAGGCGCTGGAATCCCGGGGCCGCTGGCTCCTGCACGTGCGCCTGGGCGGCGCTTCCGAAAAGGACCTGCGGGGGCTTCTCGTGGCCACCCGCCAGGCGCTCGGGAAGGGAGCGGGCGGGACCTCGTGACGTTCACGCCCGCGCCGCTCGAAGGTATTCTCGTGATCGAACCTCCGGTCCACGCCGACCCGCGCGGCCGTTTCATCGAGACTTACCGGCGGGACCTCTTCGCGAAGAACGGCGTGACGTCCGAGTTCGTCCAGGACAACCAGAGCCGCTCCGCCAAAGGGGTCCTGCGCGGCCTGCATTACCAGAAGGCGCCGTTCGGCCAGGCCAAGATCGTGCGCGTGGCTTACGGCAGCGTCTTCGACGTCGTGGTGGACCTGCGCCGCGCCTCGCCGACCTTCGGACGCTCGTTCAGCGTGACGTTAAGCGCCGGCAACGCGAAGATGCTCTTCATCCCCGCCGGTTTTGCGCACGGTTTTCTCTCGCTCGAGGACGACACCGAGTTCGTGTACAAGGTCAGCGCGTTCCATTCGCCGGATCACGAACGGGGCGTGCGCTGGAACGATCCGTCGCTGGGGATCCGCTGGCCGCAACCGGAAGGGGAGATCTATGTGTCCGAAAGGGACCGGGCGCTCCCGCTTCTGGCGCAAGCGGACCTGTGAGGGTCCGGGAAGGAGGACGCGCATGGACGTGTTGATCAGGGACAAGGATCTCGGGCGCGCTTCCGTCGTCCTGCGCCTGGGGATGGCGATGCTCTTCGGGGTGAACGCGTTCAATAAATTCACCGGCACCCGGCCGGTGGTCCTGGACCGCTTCGAGGAGATGTTCCGGCAATCCGGCCTGCCCCCGATACTCGTGACCGCGGTCGCCTCGACACTGCCTTTCGTCGAGACCGGCCTGGCTGTCTGGCTGTTCTCGGGGTTCCGTCTGAAGGACGCCTGGACGGCTGTGGGCCTGGTGCTGGTGGGGCTCTCGTTCGGGATGTTGTTCATCGAACAGTACGCGTTCGCCGCGGACAATTTCCATTATCTTCTGATCGTGGTCGCGGGATTGGCCTGCCGCAAGCACGACCCCTGGCAGCCGGGTTCTTAGGAGGCGCGCGCAGACTTACTTTGAGATACGTCGACACCCCCCAAGGCCTCGAAGAGGCCGTGCATCGCCTGCGGGACGCGCCTTGGGCCTCCGTGGACACCGAGGCCGACAGCCTCCACCACTACATCGAAAAGCTCTGCCTTGTGCAGGTCAGCGTACCCGGCGAGGATTACGTGATCGATCCTCTGGCGCGCGGCATGGAGTTCGGGCCCATGAACGCCGTGCTGGCGGCGCGCCCCCTGAATCTCCACGGCGCCGATTTCGACATCCGGATGCTCAAGCGCGCCGCGACGTTCCAGCCCTCCGAGATCTTCGACACCAACATCGCCGCCCAGCTCCTGGGTTACGACGGGCAGGGCTACGCGAGCCTTGTCGAGCGCCACTGCGGCGTGAAACTGCTCAAGACCAGCCAGAAAGCCGACTGGTCCCGGCGTCCGCTGGACGCCAAGATGCTCGACTACGCCTGGAAGGACACCCACTACCTCGGGCCCATCCGGGAGGTGATCGAGGGGGAGCTCCGCCAGCTCGGGCGGCTCGAGTGGCACCGCCAATCCTGCCAGAAGCTTCTCAAGACCCTGGCCGCGCCGCCGCTTCCCCGGGAGTCCGACGGTCGCGAATGGCAGATCAAAGGTTCGAAGGAGCTCACCGGCCAGGCGCTCACAGCCCTGAAGGAGCTCTGGCACTGGCGCGACGAGGAAGCCCGCCGCCGCGACCGGCCGAGTTTCAAGGTGCTGAACACCGACGTGCTGCTGGATCTGGCCAAATGGACCGCCGCCCATCCCGGAGCGGACGTGGGCCAGATGCCCAAAGCTCCTTCGAACGTGCGGGGAGACCTGCGTGACCGGCTCAACGCCGTCGTGCGCCGCGCCGCCGAGGGGCCGCAGGCCGTCTGGGATTCCGGCCCCAAACCCGCCGAACGCAAACGCTGGCGCAACGAGGATGCCGAACGTTTCGTGAAATTGAAGACCGAGCGGCAGGAGCTGGGCCAGGAGCACAAGCTCCATCCGAGCCTGTTCGGCACCAACGCCGCGCTCGAGGTGATCGCTTCAAAGAACCCCCGCACACTGGAAGATCTCTCGCGGCTGGAGTGCCTGATGAGCTGGCAGGTGGACGTCGCGGGCGAACGCTATCTGAAAGCGGTTGCGCCCCGGGCGAAGTGAGGGAAGGGGTTTGTTGTTACTTTTTCTGTGAATCGATGAGCTGGCCGTCTTCCATGTCCTTGGCCACCGCGTAACCGCCGGCGGCGCCGCCGGCCACCAGGGCCGCCGCACAACCCGCCGAAGAGAACGCCGCCGCGACCAGCAAGGCGAAAGCGAAGAAAGACAGAACGGTGTTCTTAATGGGTGAATGCACGGTCCACCTCCTTGGCGCCGCTGTTGATGTCTTTTTTCAAGGCCTCCCGCGTGGTGCGGCTGCATCCCGGCAGGGACAGGGCCAGGACCGATAGGACGATGAAGGCCGAGATCAGTCTCATGCCCGGATTATAACACGTCTGCCCTCTTGCGCTTGCGTTGATTTTGACCCCCCATTTGCTATAATCAACCCCATGAGCGAACTCGATTTAAGACATATCGCCAAGCTCGCCCGCCTCCGGCTCTCCGACGACGAACTGAAGGTCTTTGAGGGACAGGTCGCCGGGATCCTGGGCTTTGTCGACCAGCTGCAGAAGCTCGACGTCCAAGGCGTGGAGCCCACGAGCCATCCGCTGGACCTGGCCAACGTCTTTCGTGACGACGTGCCGCGTCCGTCGCTGGCGATCGAACCTTTCCTCAAGCACGCGCCCCGCGCGAAGGGCCGTTTTTTCGAGGTCCCCAAAGTCATCGAGGACAAAGCCTAGCTTGGACCTTTCCCGCAAGACCGCCTGGGAGCTCGCCGAGCTCTGCGGCCGGAACACCTGCACCCCCGAAGAAGCCGTCGAGTCGGTCGCCCGCGCCGTCGCCGCGCGCGACAAGGACGTGCGCGCCTATATCGCGTTCGACCCCAAGGCCGCGCGGCGTTCCGGCAAAAAGGGCCGCCTCCATGGCGTGCCGGTCGCGATCAAGGACAACATCTGCGTCGAAGGCCAGGAGGCGACCTGCGCCTCGCGCATCCTCAAAGGCTACGTCGCGCCGTACGACGCCACCGTCACCCGGCGCCTCTTGGACGAGGGCGCGACGATCCTCGGCCGCACGAATATGGACGAGTTCGCGTTCGGTTCGAGCTGCGAGACTTCCTGTTACGGACCGACCCTGAACCCGCGCGCCGACCGCAAGCGCGTGCCCGGCGGTTCCTCGGGCGGCTCCGCCGCGGCCGTGGCCGACCACACCGCGGTCGCGGCGCTCGGCTCCGATACCGGCGGTTCGATCCGCCAGCCGGCGGCCTTCTGCGGGATCGTGGGCATCAAGCCGACCTACGGGCGCGTCTCGCGCTACGGCCTGGTGGCGTTCGCTTCGAGCTTGGACCAGATCGGACCGCTGACCAAGGACGTGCGGGACTCGGCGCTGATCCTCGGCGCGATCGCCGGGTACGATCCGCTCGACTCGACCTCGGCCGACGTGCCGGTGCCGGATTACTCGGGCTTCCTCGGCAAGGGTGTGAAGGGCCTGCGCCTGGGTGTGCCGAAAGAATATTTCCAGGAGGGCCTGAACCCCGAAGTGGAGCGCTCGGTGCGCGACGCGATCAAGACCCTCGAGTCGCTCGGCGCCACGGTCACCGAGGTCTCCCTGCCGCACACCCGCTACGCGGTCGCCGTCTATTACATCGTCGCGCCGTCGGAGGCCAGCTCCAACCTCGCGCGTTTCGACGGGGTGCGCTTCGGGTTCCGCGACAAAGAGGCCCCGACGCTGCTGGAAATGTACGAGCGCTCGCGCGGCTCGGGGTTCGGGGCGGAGGCCAAGAGGCGCATCATCCTGGGCACCTACGCGCTCTCGAGCGGCTACTACGACGCGTATTACCTCAAGGCCATGAAGGCCCGCACGCTGATCAAACGCGACTTCGACGAGGCGTTCAAGAAGGTCGACGCGCTCGTCACCCCGACCGCGCCGGGGACGGCGTTCCGGCCGGGGGAGAAATCGAAGGATCCGCTCGAGATGTACCTTTCCGACATCTACACGATCTCCGCCAACCTCGCCGGCGTGCCGGCGATCTCGGTGCCGTGCGGCGTCTCGGCCGATGGCCTGCCGATCGGCCTGCAGTTCGTGGCCAAGCCGTTCGACGAGGGCACTCTGTTCCGCGCCGCGCACGCGTTCGAACAGGCCACGGATTTCCACAAAAAGCTCGGGAACACCGGCTCATGATCCCCACGATCGGCTTGGAAGTCCACGTCCAGCTCAACTCCAAGACCAAGATCTTCTGCGGCTGCCAGGTGAAATTCGGCGCCGCCCCCAACGCGCAGGTGTGCCCGGTGTGCCTGGGCCTGCCGGGGGTGCTGCCGGTGCTGAACCGCGAGGTGTTCCGCCTGGGCCTGCGCGCGGTGCTCGCTCTCGGCGGCAAGCCGTCGGAGCTCATCAAGTTCGACCGCAAGAATTACTACTACCCGGACCTGCCGAAAGGCTACCAGATCTCGCAGTACGACCAGCCGCTCGGCCGCGGCGGCGAGGTCGAGATCGAGCTGGAGGGCCGCGCCAAGAAGGTGCGCCTGAACCGTCTGCACCTCGAGGAGGACGCCGGCAAGCTGATCCACGACCAGTCGCCTGATTCGAGCCTCGTCGACCTGAACCGCGCGGGCACGCCGCTGGCGGAGATCGTCAGCGAGCCGGACCTCGATAGCTCCGAAGAGGTCCATGCGTATCTTACCGCCCTCAAGTCGATCCTGAGGTCCATCGGTGTCTCGGATTGTGATATGGAGAAAGGTCAGCTGCGCTGCGACGCCAACGTCTCCGTGCGACGAACGTCTTCCGACCCGCTTGGAAAGAGGGTCGAGATCAAGAACCTCAATTCCTTCAGGTCCGTGAAAGTCGCGGTGGAGCACGAGATCGAAAGGCAGACGACAGCGGTCGAGAAGGGCGAATCCATCAGGCAGGAAACGCGGCTCTGGGACGACACGAAACAACGCACGGTCGCGATGCGCTCCAAAGAAGAAGCGCACGACTACCGGTATTTTCCCGAGCCGGACCTCGTGCCGTTCCGCGTGACGGCCGACGAGATCGACCGCGAGCGCGCGGCGCTGCCGGAACTGCCGAAGGCCGCCAAAGAACGCTTCATCCGGGACCATGGCCTGACACCCTACGACGCGGGTCAGCTGACCCAGGACCGCTCGATCTCCCTGTTCTTCGAGGCGACCAACCAGATCCTTCAGAACCCCAAGGTCACGGCGAACTGGATCACGGGGCCGGTCTTCGCTTATTTGGGCGCCAACAACCTCTCGATCGAGGAGACCCGCCTGACGCCGCTGCTGTTGGCGGGCACCGCCGGTCTGGTCCAGCAGGGGGTCGTGAGCCTCCAGGTCGCGAAAGAAAAGATCTTCCCCGAGGTCGCCGAAAAAGGGCGCGACCCGATCGAGGTCCTGAAAGAAAAAGGCCTCGAACAGGTCTCCGACGAATCCGCGCTCGACGTCTGGATCGCGGAGGTCATCCGGTCCAACGAAAAGGTCGTCGCCGATTTCAAATCCGGCAAGGAGACCGCCGCGATGTTCCTCGTGGGCCAGGTGATGAAAAAAAGCGCCGGTAAGGCCAACCCCGGCAAAGTGCAGGAGCGCATGCGCAAACGTCTGGCGGAACTGCCATGAAACCGCGCCCCGGCCGGTTCGTTCCGGGTCTTTTGACCGTCTCGGCGCTGGTCCTGGCCGCCGTGGCGAGTGTCACGGTCTTCGCGGCGCCCGCGATCGAAGAACAGCAGCAGCCCGCCGCCAAGGAAGCCGACGCCGTGCGCGACCGGCGTTTTTTGGAGAGCAAGACCGACCTTTTCCTGGACGTCGTGGACCTCGTCCGCGCCGAGTATGTGGACGAAGTTCCGATCGACTCGCTCTTCGCGGGCGCCCTGAACGGCATGCTGCGCTCACTCGACCCCTACAGCCAGTACCTCGACGAAGCCGCGTACCGCGAGCTCAAGGCCGATACGGAGGGCGAGTTCGGCGGACTGGGCCTGGAGGTCAGCGTGAAGGGCGGATTTCTCCACGTGATCTCTCCGCTCGACGACACCCCTGCCGCGCGCGCGGGGCTCCTGGCCGGCGACACGATCGTGAAGATCGACGGTGAGACCACGCGCGAGATCACGCTCGCCGAAGCCGTCAAGCGCATGCGCGGCGTGCCGGGCACCGTGATCCGCCTGACCGTGATGCGCGAGGGGGAGAGCCAGCTGCGCGAGATCCCCGTCACCCGTGACCGGATCGTTGTGCGTAGTATCAAGGAATCCAAGCTCCTCGAGGGCGGGGTGGGATACGTGCGCATCTCGGCGTTCCAGGAGAACAGCGCCGCGGACCTCGAGAAGGCCCTCGACTCGCTCGACGCGCAGGGCATGAAGGGGCTCATCCTCGATGTGCGCAACAATTCCGGAGGGCTCCTGTCCGCCGCCAAAGAGGTGGCCGAGCTCTTCGTTCCGGAGGGCAAGCTGATCGTGTCCACCCGCGGCCGCGGCGGCAAGAAAGAGGTGCTCTTCGTCTCCAAGAACCCCTCGCCCCGCCGGATCAGCCCGCTGGTCCTCGTGGCCGACCGCGGCAGCGCCTCGGGTTCCGAGATCCTCGCGGGCGCTCTCCAGGACCACAAACTCGCGGTCGTCGTCGGTGAGAAAACTTTCGGCAAGGTCTCGGTGCAGACGCTCGTGCCGCTGCCCGACGGCGGCGCGGTGCGCCTGACGACGAGCAAGTACTACACTCCGAACGGCCGCCTTCTCCACGAAGTCGGCATCACGCCCGATTTTCCCGTGCAGGGCCAGGAGACCGCGTCCGCCAAGGACCCGGCGCTCGAGCGCGCGCTCGAGATCGCGCGCGGGCCGCTCAAGAGCTGAATATGCGCCGGCGCAACGCCGTTCTGCTGGTCGCGGTGATCGCGGTGGTGTGCCTGGTGGTCGTGCGGGCCTGCAACCGCCCTCCGCGGGAGCCCGTCCGGCGGCAGGCGGCGCACCCAAGGGCCGTGACGACCGTCCCGGCGCCTTCGCCGCCCCGCGTGACCGTTCCTTCCGCCGCCCGCATGGGAAGTCCGCGCCTGGCGGTGATCCTCGACGACTGGGGGAATCATTACTCGCTCCTCAAGGACGCGATCGCGGTCGGGCGGCCGCTGACGCTGGCGGTGCTCCCGAACCTCCCGGCCAGCAGCCGCATCGCCGAAGAGGCGCATCGCGCGGGCCTGGGGGTCATGCTCCACCTGCCGATGCAGCCGGTCGGCGGCGCCCAGCCTCTGGAGCCCGGGACCATCAAGGTCACCACGCCCGACGGCGAGATCCGCCGCCTGATCGATTTGGCGCTCCGGTCCGTGCCCCACGCCGAGGGCGCGAACAACCACATGGGCTCGCGGGCCACGAGCGACCCGCGCGTGATGCGCGCGGTGCTGGGCCATCTGGACCGGAAAGGGCTTTTTTTCATCGACTCGAACACGATCTCCACGACCGTGGCGCCCGAGATTGCGGAAGAGGTGGGCATCCCGTTCGAGCAACGGGATGTCTTCATCGACAACGTCTCCCAAAAAGAGGCCGTGAAGAAGGAACTCCTGCGCGCCGCCCGCATGGCGCGGCGGCGGGGCGACGTGATCGTGATCGGGCACGACAAGCGTGCGACGCTGGCGGCCCTGAAAGAGGCCCTGCCCGAGATCGAGAAGGGCGGCGTGCGCCTGGTGCTCGCGCGCGATCTCGCCCGGGTGTTCTCCGACGCGGACGGCGCGGAAGCGTCCCAATGAAACGCCGGTCCGGCAGAGGCAACGACGTCACGCTCGGCATCGAGACCTCCTGCGACGAGACCTCGGTGGCCGTGCTCGAGGGCGAGTGCCGCATGCTCTCCAACGTCGTCGCGTCGAGTCTCGCGGAACACCGCCGTTTCGGCGGGGTTGTTCCCGAGATCGCCTCGCGGGCGCAGCTCGAGACCCTGATCGACTGCCTCGACCGGGCGCTCCGGCGCGCGCGGAAGAAAAAAACCGACATCGGCCTGGTCGCGGTCACCCAGGGCCCCGGTCTCCTGGGGTCGCTGCTGGTGGGCGTGTCCGCGGCCAAGGCGCTCGCGCTGACGCTCGGGGTCGCGCTGGTGGGCGTGGACCACGTGCTTGCGCACGCCTACGCCGGACGCCTGGCGGAGCCTTCTCTCAAGTTCCCATTCCTGGGTCTTGTGGTCTCCGGGGGCCACACGGTGATCCTGCGCTTCGATGCCGCCGACCGGGTGCGCCTGCTCGGCCGGACCATCGACGACGCGGCCGGGGAGGCCTTCGACAAGGTTGCGAAAACACTCGGCTTGGGGTATCCTGGGGGTCCGGAGATCGACCGGCTCGCCCGCGGCGAGGATCCGAATCGGTTCCCCTTCACCCGGCCCTATCTTTCCAATGACTCACTGGATTTCAGCTTCAGCGGCATCAAGACGGCGGTCCACGTCGCCTGCGAAAAACTCCGCAAGAAAGGCCCGCTGACGCCGTCCGTGAAGCGGGCGGTCTCGGCCGGGTTCCAGGAAGCGGTCTGCGAGGTGCTGGTCAGGAAGGCGCTCCGCGCCGCGGACCGGGAGGGCCTGAAAGATATCGTCGTGGGCGGCGGCGTCAGCGCCAACACCCGCCTGCGGCGGCTCTTCGGGGCGGCCGGGCCCAAAGCGGGCGTGCGGGCGATCTTCCCGTCGCCGGCCCTGTGCCAGGACAACGCCGCGATGATCGCGGCGTTCGGCCGGGCGCTCTACCGCGCCGGCCGCCGCGACGGCCTCGACCTGGCCGCGTACCCTGATTTTCTGCATGAGAGGAAATAGAGCAGCTGCGATGAGCGACAAGGATAAAAAACGCGGTCCGGCGGACGGGATCCCGGCGGAGCTTTCGGGGGCGCCGCTCGCCGAGGACCAGGCGATGCTCACGATCCGCGAGGCGGCGGAGGTCCTGGACATCGGCGAGGACGAGCTCTGGGACCTCGTGCACAAGCACAAGGTGCCCACCCACAACGTCGCCGGCGCGTTCCTGCGCTTCCACCGGCACGACATCGAAGATCTCAAGATCAAGTGGCGCATCCAGCGCGAGCTCTTTCCCGCGAAAGAGGAGCGTTTTCCGCACAAGAACGTCGTTACCGGGCCGTCCTTTTTCGAGAAACTTTCGGATTTCTGGTACTTCAACGATTTTTACATCCTGTGCTCGATGGTGATCGTCTCGCTCGTTTATTTCATCGTCGTCTCCCAATAAAGGCCCCGCCGGAACCCACACCCCTTTGAAGTTCATTCTGCTCGACGGAAACTCGTTCTGTTACCGCGCGTTCTACGCGATCCGGGAGCTCCGCACCTCAAAAGGCGAGCCCACCAACGCCGTCTACGGCGTGATCACGATGCTCGAGAAGCTCCTGAAGGAGCTCGATCCCGACGGCGTGGCGGTGGCGTTCGACGTGAAGGGCCCCACGTTCCGCCACAAGCGCTACGAGGAGTACAAGATCCAGCGCAAGCCCATGCCCGACGAGCTCGTCTCGCAGATGCCGCTGGTCAAGGAAGTGCTCGCCGCGATGAACGTGCCGATCTACGAAAAGCAGGGTTACGAGGCCGACGACGTGATCGCCACCGTCGCCAAAAAGCTGAAGGGTGCCGGCCACGAGGTCTTCATCGCCACCGGCGACAAGGACATGCTCCAGCTTGTCGACAAGCGGACGCGGGTCGTGAACCCCCAGAAGGAGAACTTCGTCTACGACGAGGCCCAGGTGAAGAAGCGCTTCGGCGTGGGGCCGGACCGGGTGGTGGAAGTGATGGCGCTGATGGGCGACGCCTCCGACAATATCCCCGGCGTGGACGGGGTGGGCGAGGTCACCGCGATGAAGCTGATCGCCGAGTTTGGCACGCTCGAGGGGCTCTACAAGCACCTCGACCGCGTGAAGAGCGACCGCCTGCGCGAAAATCTCACCGCCTCGAAGGACATCGCGTTCCTCTCACGGGAGCTGGCGACGATCGATTCGGAGGTGCCGCTGGAGGTCCGCGCGGACGACCTCGTTCGCCGTGAGCCCGACCAAGAGCGCCTCGTCGGGCTCTACCGCCGATTCGAGTTCCGGACGCTGCTCAAGCACCTGCCGGCCGCCGAGGAGAAGAACGCCGACGACCCGGAGCTGGCCTACCGCCTCATCACCGACCGGGACGCTTTCAAGGAGCTCGCCGGGGCTCTGGCGAAGAAAAAGGAATGGGCGTTCGACTTCGAGACCACCGACACCAACCCTCTCGTCGCCCGGCCGGTCGGTATTTCGTTCGCCTGGAAGGAAAAAGAGGCGGTCTACGTCGCGTTCGGCCCCGAAGGCCTCGACGCCAAAAAGAGCCTCGAGGAACTGCGGCATCTCTTCGAGGACCCCAAGATCCGGAAGATCGGCCAAAATCTCAAGTACGAGGCCTTGGTGCTCAAGAGCCACGGCATCGGCCTCGAAGGCATCGCGTTCGACACGATGGTCGCTTCCTACTGCCTGAACCCGGCCAAACCCAACCACAACCTCGACGACATCGCGATGGAGCATCTCGGTGTCCGGATCACGCCGATCACCGACCTCATCGGGACGGGCAAAGCCCAGATCACGATGGACCGGGTGCCGCTCGACAAGGTCTACCGTTACGGCTGCCAGGACAGCGACGTGACGGTGCGCCTGGCCCGGATCCTCGGCGCCAAGCTCGAGGAGAAGGGGATGAAGGAGCTTTTCGAGGAGATCGAGATGCCGCTGGTCGGGATCCTCGCCGGCATGGAGTTCGCGGGCGTGGCCATCGACACGGAGCTTTTGGCCGAGCTTTCGGCCGACATGGAGAAGACCCTGGCCGCGCTGACCCGCAAAATTCACAAGGAAGCGGGGCAGGAATTCAACATCAACTCCCCCAAACAGCTGGGTGAGATTTTGTTCGACAAACTCGGTCTGCCTGTGGTAAAAAAGACAAAGACCGGGGCGTCCACCGACTCCGAGGTCCTGCAAGAGCTAGCCGAGACCCATCCACTTCCCAGAGAGATCTTAAAGTTTAGGGAGCTTTCGAAGCTTAAGTCCACTTATGTGGACGCTCTGCCGCTCCTGGCCGACCCGGGGAACAAGCGCGTTCATACCTCGTTCAACCAGACGGTGACCGCCACCGGGCGGCTCTCGTCGAGCGAACCGAACGTGCAGAACATCCCGGTGCGCACCGAAGAGGGGCGCAAGATCCGGCGCGCGTTCGTGGCGGGTTCCGGCGGCACGTGTCTCCTGTCGGCCGACTACTCGCAGATCGAACTGCGGGTCCTGGCGCATCTGTCGGGCGACGAGAAGCTGACCGAGGCGTTCCGCCGGGGCGCGGACGTCCACCGCTTCACCGCGGGGCTCATCTTCGGCGTGCCGATGGAGCAGGTGACCGACGCGATGCGCGGCACGGCCAAGACCGTGAACTTCGGCGTGCTCTACGGGATGGGGTCGGTCAGCCTGGCCAAGAGCCTGGACATCACCGGCGCGGCGGCGAAGGATTTTATCAAGGCGTATTTCGAGCGCTACGGGCGCGTGAAGCAGTACCTCGACGGGACCGTCGAGAAGGCCCGCCGGGACGGGTACGTGGAGACGGCGTTCAAACGCCGCCGCTACATCCCCGAGATCCACTCGAAGGACCCGCGCATGAAGGCGTTCGCCGAGCGCACGGCGATCAACGCGCCGCTGCAGGGCACCGCCAGCGACGTGATCAAGATCGCGATGGTGCGGATCGCCGGGAGGCTCGAGGATTCGAAGACCCGCATGATCCTGCAGGTGCACGACGAGCTTTTGTTCGAGGTCCCGAAGAAGGACCTGATCGAGTCCGCCGCGATGGTGCGCCGCGAGATGTCGGGGGCCGTACAATTCACGGTCCCGATGGACGTGGCGGTCAAGAGCGGCCCGAACTGGCTGGACATGAAGGAAATCCCGCGCGAAGGAAAAAGCCATTAACGTCCTTTTCTGCTCCAGCGAGGTGGCCCCGTTCGCGAAGACCGGGGGATTGGCCGATGTCGCCGGTTCCCTGCCGCTGGCGCTGGGCCGTCTGGGCCTGAACGTCCGGATCGTGATGCCGCGCTACCGGGGCGTGAAGAGCGGCCCCGAGCGCCTGGCCCCGAACGTCGAGATCCGCTTCGTCGCCAACGAGGAGCTCTTCAACCGTTCGGGCCTGTACGGCAACGACAAGGGCGACTACCCGGACAATCTGAAGCGTTTCGCGTTCTTCTGCAACGAAGCGCTGGTCGAGTGCCGGGCGGCGGATTTCAGGCCGGATATCGTGCATGTGCACGACTGGCAGGCGGCGCTGATCTCCGTGCTCCTCAAGACCCGTTTCGCGGGGGACGGGTGCTTCGCGGCGGCCAAGACGCTTTTGACGATCCACAATCTCGCGTACCAGGGGCTGTTCCCGGCCAAGCAGTTCCCGGAGCTGGGCCTGGACCCGCGCCTGTTCGCGATGGACGGTTTCGAGTTTTACGGCAAGATCAATCTTTTGAAAGCGGGCCTGGCGCACTCGGACGCGATCGGCACGGTGAGCCCGACGTACGCGCACGAGATCCAGACCAAGGAGTTCGGGGCGGGCCTGGAAGGGGTCATCCACTCGCGCACGGACGTCCTGCGGGGCATCCTGAACGGGCTCGATTATTCGCTCTGGGACCCGGCCCGGGACAAGGCGCTGGCGGCGTGTTTTTCGGCCGACGACCTTCGGGGCAAGGCCGTCTGCAAAGCCGCCCTCCAGGCCGCGCAGGGCCTCGAGGCGGATCCCGGCGCGCCGGTGTTCGGCATGGTGAGCCGCCTGGCCGACCAGAAGGGGCTCGATATCCTTTCGGAAGCGGTGGACCGCCTGATCGGGATGGGCGCGCAGTTCGTCCTGCTCGGCGAGGGTGAACCGGTCTACAAGACGACGTTCCAGAACGTGGCCAAGCGGCATCCCGGCAAGGTGGCGGTGAATCTGGGATTTCACGCGGCCGAGGCCCGCACGATCTACGCGGGCAGCGATTTTTTCCTGATGCCGTCGTATTTCGAGCCCTGCGGCCTGGGGCAGATGATCGCGATGCGTTACGGCGCCCTGCCGCTGGTGCGCCGCACCGGCGGCCTGGCCGACACGGTCACGGACGCCGATACCGACCCGGCGCGCGGCAACGGTTTCGTGTTCCGCGAGCGCAGTCCCGAGAAGCTCCTCGACGCGTCCGAGAGGGCCCTCGAGGCCTACGCCGACAAGGGGCGCTTCGAGGCCCTGCGGGGAAGGGCGATGCGTGCCGACTTCTCCTGGGAGAAGAGCGCGCGGGAGTACGTGGCGTTCTACGAGGACCTGCGCAGCGGCCGCGCGCGGCGCGCGCAGGACGCCGCATGAACCGGACAAAGGGGAGGAGCGCATGATCGTCGTCGGCATCACGGGGAATCTCGCTTCGGGCAAGACCCATGTCGCCAAGGTGTTCAAGAAGCTGGGCGCCCAGGTGTTCGACGCCGACGTCTCCGCGCGCCGCGCTCTGGGACGCGGCCGGCCCGAGACCCGCGCGGTGCTCAAATTGTTCGGCAAAGAATTCTTGAGCAGGAACGGCGGCATCGACCGCGCGAAACTGGCGCGGCACGTGTTCAGCCACCCGGCCGACCTGAAGAAACTGAATATCATCGTCCACCCGGGCGTCATCATGGATTGCCTGACGGTGATCGAGCGCTCACGGCACAAGAAGGGAATTCTGGCGCTCGACGTGCCGCTCCTCTTCGAGTCGAAGATGGGCGCGCTGGCCGACCGCACGATCGTCGTGCGCTCGAGCCGCGCGGACAGCCTGAAGCGCGCCGAACGGCGCGGGGTGCCGAGGGCGCTGGCCCTGCGGATCCTGGCCTCGCAGTGGAGCCCGGAGCGCAAGGCCAAGCTCGCGGACCACGTGATCGACAATGACGGCACGGCCGCGCATCTCGAGAGCCGCGCCAGGGAAATTTTCAAGGCGATCCGGAAGGAGACCGGGGCCTCACAATAAGTTCAATCGCGGCCCGCTCCCGACCGGAGCGGGCCCCGGATGGATCCGCTTCCCGCGCGGTCTGCAAAAGGCGGGGAACGGGCCTTCGTCCGTACACGGCAAGCAAAGGAGCGAATAGAAGAAGATGGATATCGATCTGGCGAAACTCAAAAAGATGAAGATGACGGAGCTCAACGAGATCGCCCACCAGATGAAGGTGGACGGCGTGAGCGGCCTGAAAAAACAGGACCTGATCTTCAAGATCCTGCAGGCCCAGCCCCAGCAGAAGGACGGCGGCGTGATGACCGGCGAAGGGGTCCTCGAGATCCTGCAGGACGGTTTCGGTTTCCTGCGCTCGCCCAACTACAACTACCTGCCCTGTCCGGACGACATCTACGTTTCGCCCTCGCAGATCCGCAAGTTCAACCTGCGCACGGGGGACACCGTGTCGGGCCAGATCCGCCCGCCGAAAGAGGGGGAGAGGTACTTCGCGCTCCTCATGGTCAACAGCGTCAACATGGAGGAACCGCAGGAAGGCCGCGAGAAGATCCTCTTCGACAACCTGACGCCGCTCTATCCGAACACCAAGTGGCAGCTCGAGTTCGCGTCCGCCGAGGTCTCGACGCGGGTGCTCGATCTACTCGCGCCGATCGGCAAAGGCCAGCGCGGCCTCATCGTCGCGCCGCCCTACAGCGGCAAAACGGTGCTCATGCAGAAGATCGCCAACGCGATCACCACCAACCACCCCGACGCGGTGCTCATCGTGCTTCTCATCGACGAGCGCCCGGAGGAGGTCACCGACATGCAGCGCTCGGTCAAAGGCGAGGTCGTCTCGTCCACGTTCGACGAGCCGGCCGAGAGGCACGTGCAGGTGGCCGAGATGGTCATCGAGAAGGCCAAGCGAATGGTCGAGTGCAAGAAGGACGTCATCATCCTTCTCGACTCGATCACGAGACTCGCGCGCGCGTACAACACCACGGTGCCGCACTCGGGCAAGATCCTCTCGGGCGGTGTGGACTCGAACGCGCTCCACAAGCCCAAGCGCTTCTTCGGCGCCGCGCGCAACGTCGAGGAGGGCGGTTCGCTCACGATCGTCGCGACCGCGCTCGTGGACACGGGCTCGCGCATGGACGAGGTGATCTTCGAGGAGTTCAAGGGCACCGGCAACATGGAGGTCCAGCTCGACCGGAACCTCTTCCAGCGGCGCATCTATCCCTCGATCGACATCAAGAAGTCCAACACCCGCCGCGAGGAGCTCTTGGTGGACAAGGACGACCTGGCGAAGATCTGGATCCTTCGCAAGGTGCTCAACGAGCTCAACTCGACCGAGGCGATGGAGCTTCTGATCGAGAAGGTCTCGAAGACCAAGACCAACAAGGATTTCCTGAAGAGCATGAACAAGGCTTCTTAAAGAAAAACGAGAGAAGGAGACACGAGCATGGCGACGAAAAAACCCCAGACCGGCGGCAACCCCATGGCCAAGGGCAAGGTGAAGACGGCCAAGAAGGCCCCCGCGGCCGAGCAGGGCGGCGAGCACAAGTCGATCCACCCCAAGTACGAGGACACCACGATCACCTGCCTCTGCGGCTCGGTGATCCACACCCGCTCGACCAAGCAGAACATCCGCGTGGAGATCTGCTCGAGCTGCCACCCGTTCTTCACGGGCAAGCAGAAGTTCCTCGACACCGCGGGCCGTATCGAGAAGTTCCAGAAGCGCTACCAGAAGAAAGCCTAGCTAGACCGACGGACGCCGTTCTTTCGGGGAGGCCTTCGGGTCTCGCCGGGGGACGGCGTTTTGGTCTTTTACCCATGAGATTCCTTAAAAAAGCCGACGACAAGCAGAAACGCTTCAAAGAGGTGCAGGCTCTGCTCCACGACCCCGCCGTGTCGCAGGACCAGGCGAAGGTCCGTGACCTCGCCCGGGAGTTCCGCGCCCTCGAGAAGGCCGTTGTGCGCTACGAGGAGTACCTGAAGATCGAGCGCGAGCTCGACGAGGCGCGCAAGATGCACGACGACAAAGCGCATCCGGAACTGGCCGAGATGGCCGCGGGCGAGATCACTTCGCTGGAGGCCCGCCGCAAGGTCGTGGTGCACGAGCTCGAGGCACTGCTCATCCAGGACGACCCGCTTCTGGCGAAGAACGTGATCCTCGAGATCCGCGCGGGTACGGGGGGGCTCGAGGCGGCGCTGTTCGCGGGCGAGCTCTTTCGCATGTACCAGAAATTCGCATCGGAGAACGGCTTCCGGGTCGAGGTGCTCGCGTCCTCGCCGAGCGAAGCCGGCGGTTTCAAGGAGATCATCGCCTCGGTCACCGGCCAGGGCGCGTTCGGCCGCTTCAAGTACGAGTCCGGCACGCACCGCGTCCAGCGCGTGCCCGCCACGGAGAACCAGGGCCGCATCCACACCTCCGCGGTCACCGTCGCGGTGCTGCCCGAGGCCGAGGAAGTGGACGTCGTGATCAAGCCCGAGGAGCTTAAAATAGACGTCTTCCGTTCCGGCGGGCCGGGCGGGCAGAGTGTCAACACCACCGACTCGGCCGTGCGTATCACCCACCTGCCGTCGGGACTCGTGGTGAGCTGTCAGGACGAGAAGTCGCAGCTCAAGAACAAGCAGAAGGGCATGAAGGTCCTGCGCGCGCGACTTTACGAGAAGATGCAGTCCGAGCAGAACGAGAAGATCGCCGGCATGCGCAAGAAACAGGTCGGCTCCGGCGACCGCAGCGAGAAGATCCGCACCTACAACTTTCCCGACCGTCGCGTGACCGACCACCGCATCGGCCTGACCCTTTACAATCTCGAGAAGGTGATGGAGGGCGAGATCACCGAGTTCGTCGACGCTCTTCTCGAGGCCGACATGGAAAAAGAATGAACCCGCTGGCCGGAAATCTGGCGTATCTCAAACAGGTGGAGAACCGCCTGCACGCGGCCAAGGTCCGCGGCGCGCGTTACGAGGCCGAGAGCATCGTGCGGCACTACGGGCACATGGACCGGCTCGATCTTTTCACCGGCCGCAAAAGCCTGACCCCCGGCGCCAAGCTCGCGGTGGAGCGGGCCATGCGCTGGCGTCTCCGACAGGGGCGGCCGCTCCAGTACATCCTGCGTGAGGCCGGCTTTTGCGGCGAGACGCTTTTCGTCACGCCCGGGGCGCTCATCCCGCGTCCGGAGACCGAGCTTCTCGTGGAGGAAGCCGACCGCCTCATCGGCCAAATGCTCGGACCCCGTCCCGAACGTGTGGGTTCGGCCTCTTCGGGGACACGTTGGAGGTCTGCCAACGTGTCCCCGAAGACGAGTTCGGGACGGGGTCCGCTAAGCGTTCTTGACCTCGGGACCGGTTCGGGGTGTATCGCGCTCGCGTTGACAATCCGGCGGCCCGAATGTAAAATGACCGCTCTCGACGTCTCGGCCGCGGCCCTCGCCGTCGCTCGTAAGAACTTAAAGAATAAAGGCTTACAGAAAAAGGTCCGGTTGGTCCGGGGCGACCTTTTCAAGCCTTTTAAGGGTAAGCGCGCTGTTTGGGACCTGATCGTCTCGAACCCGCCGTACATTCCGCGCGACGAGATACGCTCGCTTTCACGCGAGGTGCTCGCGGAACCGCGCGTGGCGCTCGACGGCGGACGCAAGGGTCTTGAGATCATCCGGCGGATCTTAACGCAAGCGCCCGGTCACTTGAACAGCGGCGGTTTTCTCCTTATGGAGATCGGCAAGGGCCAGTCCCGCGTTCTTGCGCGTGAAACTTCCGGATCCGGAGAGTGGAAGAGCGCGCGTTTCGTCAAAGACTTGTCAGGCATCGCACGCATTCTGGTTTTGGAGAAAAAGTAATTGGATAAGCTGGTCATCGAGGGCGGGCGGCGTTTAGAGGGGACCGTCGAGGTCTCCGGGGCCAAGAACGCGGCCCTGCCGATCCTGGCGGCGACGGTGCTCGCGCGCACGCCGTCGATCATCCGGAACGTCCCGCAGGTGGCCGACGTTTTCACGATGGTGCGGATCTTAAAAGCGCTCGGCGCCAAGGTCCGCCACGAAGGCAACGAGGTCGAGGTCGACCCGAAGAACATCAAGAATCCCGTGCTCACCTACAAGATGGTGAGCACGATGCGCGGCTCGATCTGTTTTCTGGGCCCGCTTCTGGCGCGTTTCGGGCGCGCGGAGGTCTCGTTCCCGGGCGGTTGCGTGATCGGCGCCCGGCCCATCGATCTGCATCTGAAGGGCGTGCGCTCGCTCGGCGCCGACATCACGCTCGAGCACGGTTACGTGATCGCCAAGGCCAAGCGCCTGACCGGCTCGCGCGTGTACCTGGGCGGCGCGTTCGGCTCCTCGGTGCTCGGCACCGGCAACGTGATGATGGCCGCCACCCTGGCCCGCGGCCGCACGGTCATCGACAGCGCGGCCTGCGAGCCCGAGGTCGTGGACCTGGGCAACTTTTTGAAGAAGATGGGCGCCAAGGTCGAGGGCCTGGGGTCGCCGTCGGTCGAGATCGAGGGCGTGCGCTCGCTCGAAGGCGCGACCTACAGCATCATCTCGGACCGCATCGAGGCCGGCACGTACCTGATCGGCTCGGCGATGACCAAGGGCGACGTGACCGTGAAGAACGTCCACCTGCACATGCTGGGCGCGATGATCGACAAGCTCCGCGACGCCGGCGTGGTCATCGAGGAGGAGCGCAACGCCTGCCTGCGCGTGCGCCGCGAGAAAGTTTTGAAGCCGGTCTCGGTGACGACACTGCCGTACCCGGGCTACCCGACGGACCTGCAGGCGCAGATGATGGCGCTGATGTGCGTGGTGCCGGGCATCAGCGTGATCACCGAAAAGATCTATCCGGACCGTTTTATGCACGTGCCGGAACTGAACCGCATGGGCGCCAACATCATGCTCGAAGGCAATACGGCCATCGTGAGCGGCAAGAAGCGCCTCTCCGGAGCGCCGGTGATGGCCTCGGACCTGCGCGCGTCGGCGGCGCTGGTCCTGGCCGGCCTGGTCGCCGAAGGCACCACCGAGGTGTCGCGCGTGTACCACCTGGACCGCGGCTACGAGAACCTCGTGGCCAAACTACAAAAATTAGGGGCAAAGATCCGTAGGGAGAAGGATCTTCGTTAAACGCAGTTAAACGTGTGAGGGAGGTGATTGAAGTGGCAGTTGTCATCCGTTTGAAGACGATGGGTACGAAGAAGAAGATTAAGCATCGTGTTGTCGTTACCGATTCGAAGTTCCCGCGCAACGGGCGTTTCCTCGAAGAGGTCGGGTACTGGGATCCCTCCAAGGAGCCGGCAGTGGTGAGCCTGAAGACCGAGCGCATCGCGGCGTGGATCGCTCAAGGGGCCAAGCCTTCGGAGACAGTTCGTTCGATTCTCAAGAAGGCGGGAGTCAAGGTCGGAGCAAGGTAAGCACGTATTTAAAGCGGGTGGTGTGTGAAGATCGACGTTCTAACGCTTTTCCCGGGTGTTTTTGACATCCTGGCCTCGCACTCGATCCTGAAGCGGGCGATCGAGAGGGGACTGGTGAGCCTCAAGGCGCATGACCTGCGCGCGTACACCCACGACAAGCACCGCACCTGCGACGACCGCCCGTTCGGCGGGGGACCGGGGATGCTGCTCAAACCCGAGCCCATTTTCGAGGCCGTCGAGGGGCTCTGTGGAAAGCGTCCAAAGAAGAAGGGCCGCCGTTTCATCGTCCTGACCCCCAGCGGCCGTAAACTGGACCAAAAGTTGGCTGAAGAATTGTCCCGCGCGAAGGAGCTGGTCCTCCTGTGCGGGCATTACGAGGGGGTGGACCAGAGGGTGGTGGACCGTTTCGCCACCGACGAGATCTCGATCGGGGACTATGTGCTGACCGGAGGGGAGCTTCCGGCCATGGTCCTCATCGATACGGTTGCCCGCCTGGTGCCGGGGGTGCTGGGCAGCGAGGGTTCGAAGGCATTTGAATCTTTCACGGGGAATCTGCTAGAATACCCCCAATACACGCGCCCCGCGGTTTACAGGGGCCTGAAAGTTCCCGCGGTCCTCTTGTCGGGCAACCACCAAGAGATCGAAAGTTGGCGTAAGGCACAGGCTACCAAGATCACGTCGAAGAGAAGGCCGGACCTCCTCCGTGAAAGCCCCGTACCCGCTCCGCGAAAGTCCCGGCCCAAAAAAGTAACTAAAGGAGAAGGTCATGCACCCCACCATTAAAGCGCTCGAGGCCGAGCAGATGAAGAAGGACCGCCCGGCATTCCGCGTGGGCGACACCATCCGCATTTCCGTGAAGGTCGAGGAAGGCGACAAGACCCGCACCCAGCTCTTCGAGGGCGTGGTCATGAAAAAGCAGGGCTCGGGCCTTCGCGAGAGCTTTACGGTCCGCCGCATCTCGTTCGGCGAGGGCGTGGAACGTCATTTCCCGCTCCATTCGCCCACGGTCCAGAAGATCGAAGTGGTGCGCACGGGCAAGGTCCGGCGCGCCAAGCTGTATTACCTGCGCAACCAGGTCGGTAAGAAAGGCCGCATTGAAGAAGAGCGCAAGCGCGACGAAGCGGCAGGAGCAGCTCCGACAGCTTGATCAGGAATTCCTGAACCGGGGATATTCCTCCCTGGCGGGCGTGGATGAGGCGGGCAGGGGACCCTTGGCGGGCCCCGTGGTCGCTTCGGCCGTGGTCGTCAGGGATTTTTCTTTTACGAGCACGGTGAACGATTCGAAGAAGCTCTCGGCAAAAGCGCGCGAGGCGGCCTTCGAAGAGATACACGAGAAGTGCTCGGTCGGAGTGGCGATCGTCGGGCACGAGGTCATCGACGAGGTGAACGTCCTGCGCGCGGCGCTCCGGGCCATGAGCGAGGCGGTTCGGTCTTTGGGCGCGATGCCCGGGTGCCTCCTCATCGACGGCAACCGCGTGCCGCGGGACCTCAAAGTGATGCGCTACCCGCTCATCGGCGGCGACGGCCGGTCGTTCTCGGTGGCCTGCGCGTCCATCGTGGCCAAGGTCACGCGGGACCGCATCATGGACCGCTACGAGGACGAGTACCCGGGGTACGGTTTCGCCAAGCATAAGGGCTACGGGACGCCCGAACATTTGAAAGCGCTTTTGGAAAAGGGCCCGTGCCCGATCCACCGGAAGACTTTTGAGCCGATCAAGTCGATGGCCGGTGTCGCGTGAACAATGGTTTTCAGATCTCGGCGGTCGTTTGGGTCGCCTGCGCGATCCTGGCCGCTTTGGTGTACGGCGCGAACGAGCGGGCGGAGCTTAAGCGTCTCGTTCGCAATGCCATGATCGTCTCGACCTTCGCCGTCGTGTTCACGTACCTGGCGGCGCACGTTCTGCCCAGAGGATGAACGGATGGAAACACTTCTAATAATCGACTACGGCTCGCAGTACAACCAGCTCATCGCGCGGCGCGTGCGCGAGGCGAAGGTCTACTGCGAGATCGTTCCGCCCGACTACCCGGCCGCCGACATCCGCCGCCGCGACGTGAAGGGCCTCATCCTCTCCGGCGGCCCGTCCAGCATCTACCAGAAGTTCGCTCCCAAGCTCAACCCCAAATATCTCGAGCTCGGTATCCCGGTCCTGGGCATCTGCTACGGCATGCAGGCCATCACCGACTTACTCAAAGGCAACGTCGCCCGCGCCCGAGACCGCGAGTACGGCCGCGCCCAGCTGCACATCCTGAACGGCTCGAGCAAGCTCTTCACCGCGGTCCCCAAGACCTCGGTCTCGTGGATGAGCCACGGCGACCACGTGGCCACCATGCCCAAGGGGTTCCACCGCACCGCGTACACGTCCAACACCAAAGTCGCGGCTTTCGAGGACCCCGAGCGGCGTATCTACGGCGTGCAGTTCCACCCGGAGGTCAAGCACTCCGAGTTCGGCGCGCGGGTCATCGAGAACTTCCTCTTCAAGGTCTGCGGTTTCGGCAAGAGCTGGACGATGGAGAACTTCGTCCACGACGAAGTGGAGAAGATCCGCGACAGGGTGGGGGACGAGCGGGTCATCCTGGGCCTCTCGGGCGGGGTGGATTCGTCGGTCGCGGCGGCGCTCCTCTCCAAGGCCATCGGGAAGCAACTGACCTGTATCTTCGTGAACAACGGCCTCCTTCGCAAGAACGAGGAGGCTCAAGTTCGCAAGGCCTTCGCCGGCCGGACGCTGAACCTCGACGTTGTGAACGCCGAGAAGATATTTTTGCAAAAGCTTAAAGGCGTCTCCGACCCCGAGCGCAAGCGCAAGATCATCGGCCACGAGTTCATTTACGCGTTCGAGCGTGAGTCCAAACGTATCAAGGGCGCCAAGTGGCTCGCCCAAGGCACCCTCTACCCGGACGTCATCGAGTCCAAGTCCGCCTTCGGCGGGCCGTCGGCGGTCATCAAGTCCCACCACAACGTCGGGGGACTTCCGGAGAAGATGAAGCTGAAGCTGGTCGAACCGTTGAGGGAGCTTTTCAAGGACGAGGTGAGGGAGCTGGGGGTGAAGTTGGGTCTGCCGGAGGCGCTGGTGCACCGGCATCCGTTCCCGGGGCCGGGATTGGCCGTGCGGGTGCTGGGTGAGGTCACGAAGGAGCGGTGCGATATTCTGCGCGAGGCGGACGCGCGATTCATCGAGGAGATCCGCGCGGCGGGGTTGTATCGCAAGATCTGGCAGGCCTTCGCGGTGCTCTTGCCCGTCAAATCCGTCGGTGTCATGGGCGACGAGCGGACCTACGACAATGTCGTCGCTCTCCGGGCTGTTACCTCCGTGGATGGGATGACGGCGGATTGGTTTGATATGCCAAAGGAAGTATTAGGGAAAGTCTCGAACCGCATCATCAATGAAGTCAAGGGCGTGAATAGGGTAGTGTATGATGTCAGCTCCAAGCCGCCAGCTACTATCGAGTGGGAGTGATCTTTTAAGCGCACTGTCTTGTTTCGAGTCCGAGCCGGGGAGCCAATTAGAAAACGCCCATCGCTTTAAGCGGTGGGCGTTTTCCTTTTCTCCCCGGACAGGCTCGAACCTCGGCGAATGGCCGACCTGAAGCGAAGGATGACGGAGCGCATTAAAAACGGAGATTACATTCGCAATCTCCGTTTTTGTTATTGGCTACGCAGCCTAAATTAATATTAGGGACCCCGGAGCTAACGTTCTCACGCGCTAGCGATCCAGACTATGGTCTGGTAATCTCCCCGATACAAAAATCAGCGTTTGCCCGATGGTGCGCCGGCCTCACCTTGTCTATAATAACGATGAAAAATTCTACCAGAGAATCAAACAAGGAGAAGTCGGTGAAGAAAGTATTTTGGATTCTGCTGGTTGTTATTATCGGGGTGACGGGTTTGACCGTATTCAGGGATCTGATTTTGAGATCCGTTGTAGCGGGAGCGGCTTCGAAAATTGTAGGCGCACCCGTCCACATCGAAGCTCTTTCGTTTAGTCTGATGAAGTCCACCATTCATATGAAAGGATTTCGGATCGACAACCCATCCGGGTTTCCAAATGGGATCCTCGTCTCCATTTCCACTATTCAAGTCAAGTATGACCGCCCGTCTCTGTTCAAGAAGAAGCTTCACCTCCTGAAAGCGGAAATCGATTTAAAGGAGGTGGGGCTGATCAAAAATAAGGAAGGCGTGCTCAACGTCGATTCTCTGGCCATCGTAAAAAAGCAGCAGATCGATTCGAAGTCGTCCGCGTCGATGGCACTGCAGATTGATCTGCTGACTCTAAGCATCGGAAAGATCGTGAACAAAGATTATACGCAGGGTCCGGAGCCGAGGGTGAATGTCCACGACCTGAATATTCATAAGAGTTACAAAAATATTACCAGTATTGAACAGCTTGTGATTTTGATTCTGGCTGAACCGGTGAAAGCGGCCGGAATTCAGGGCGCCAAGATCTATGGAACTATGCTGTTGACGGGCGTCGCGATCTTGCCCGTTGCGGCGGTATTCACATTTACGGCAAAAGACAATGCGCAGCAGGTGGTCGACGGCAGCTTTGAACACGTATATGCCGTCAGCGAGCAGGTGATCGGGCGAATGGGGTCGATCACCGCGCACGATGCCGCAAAGGGGAAAGTGCGCGCGACTATTCATGGCGCAAGTGTGAGCCTTCATCTTGAGAAGCGACCAGATGGAAAGACAGAAATAACGGTTTCGGCCCGCAAGTTCATGTTCCCCCAACCGGCCGTCGCTGGCGGAGTACTGTATCAAATAGCGGAGAAACTCTAATACTACTTTACGGTCTTTTTTTAACCAGCCGGAGGGATCTATGGATCTAGTCAGTTTGTTGGTCGCTGTAGTTGTGCTAGGGCTTTTGTTCTATGTCGTGGGGCTATTGCCGCTTCCCGCCCCCTTCAAAACAATCGCGCACGTGATTATGGTTTTGATTGCGCTCATCTATCTGCTTGGCCTTTTGGGTTACGGCCCCGGAGTGAGTCTTAGGGTTCGTTAGGCCGGCTCTAAGCGTTTATGAACGATTGAGTCAATCCAAAAAACAGGGAGGAAACCGATGAAAAGGCTCATTGCAGGACTTATTTTTGTTGCGACTGCCGCTACTTTAATGGGTTGTGAGACCATGAGGGGAGCCGGGAGAGACATCGAGGATACCGGGCACAACATCCAAAAAACGGTCAGCTGACCAGCCCTGAAATAAATTGACGCATTAAAACCCGCCGATACTTATCAGCGGGTTTTTTTGTGGCTTCAACTCTCAGCGTGATCCACCTTACGCTTACGGGACGCTTACGGGACGTTGTCCGGAATGCCACTTTGGGACGTTGTCCCAACTTACGAACTTACGGGACGTTGTCCGGAATGGCAGTTTGGGACGTTGTCCCAAAGTGGCAAAAAGGGAAAGATTGTTTGCACGAAAGGGGTGGGGTCAGACGTCCTATAGGGTAGGAGGAACGATCCTATGCCCAGACGACCCCGACAAGCAAGCGCAAGCGGGTATTACCACTTTATTAACAGGGGCGTGAACCACAACCCGCTTTTTTACGCCCCCGAAGACTACGACCATTACAAAGCGCTCCTCAAACAATACGCCGACCGCTTTGGCATTCAGATCCTTCATTATTGCTTTCTCTCAAACCACACCCATGCCCTGATCCGGGCTGATGATGTCTCACGGGTCAGCCTCCTGGGTCACTTCCTTCATCGGCGATATGCCTATTACCTCTGCCGGGTCCATGAGTTGTCGGAGCAGATCTTTAAGAAACACTTCGTCTCCAAGCCTATCGAGGATGAGGCGTATCTTCTGGAGTGTGCCCGCTATATCGAACGCAACCCCGTCCGGGCGGGGATGGTCACCGATCCGGCGGAATACCCCTATTCCAGCTACCCGTTCTACGCGATGGGTACCAGCGACAGCCTCCTAGAAACCAACCCCCTTTATGCGGGTTTGGGTTATGATGATAGGGAAAGGCGGGTGGCGTACCGGGCTTATGTCCGCTCAACGCGCCCGTCGGAAATGGAAGTCGTCGTTTGATCTTTCCCTTTTTGGCCTTTTGGGACAACGTCCCGATAGGCCATTTGGGACGACGTCCCATCAGCGTCCCATCAGAGCGGGAGTTACGGAGTCTCGTCAAAAGCGGAGGACGCATGCGCGGGAGATGGCAAATTTTGGTCGTGGGGTTCTTTTTTGCGCTGACCGCGGGCATCGCTTCTGCCGGGGATGAGGATGAGCTCGGCATCGAAATGAAGAACAAGTCCGCTGATCCTTCGGCAGCCGCCGCCGGTAAAGCGCGGACGCTGGCCGGCAAGTATGAGAAAGCCAAACAGGGCATAGCCCAAACCATCGGTGCCGGCGGGTCCACGACCTTGCCGCCGCCGGAGGTCTCGCTTCCCGCCAAGGCTGACCGCACTGCTCCGCCTGCGGTGCAGGATCCGGGCATTGTGATCCACCTCCAGAACGGTCAGACCCTTACGGGCGCCACGATCTTGAGAGAGGACGACGGCGGGCTCTGGGTCCACATGGAGGGCATGGAGGTTTACTTCACGAAGCAGGAGATCAAGAGCGTGGAGCGCCTGTAATCCCCGTTAACCGGACGTTAACCGTTAACCGGACGACGTCCCGAGGGGAGAGGTTAGCTGCGACCGGAACCTGGTCCCGTACACAGTCCGGATCGGCCTAAAGGGTGTAGTTAGCATTAATCAAACGACGTCCGAAGGGGAGAGGTCGAGAATACGGTACCTGTTCGCCGGTGCCGGGTTCGGGTGAACGTGGTACTTTTGGAACAGGTACTCTAACTTTAAGTAAGAGGGAGAACACCCGTATGGATTCCCCGAAGCCTCCCGGGCAACCTACCAAGGTATTGTCTGAGAACGCCGGCCACTTTGATCTGGCGACGGCGCAGTCTTTGGTGGGAAAGTCCATCGTGATCAGCTGGAGCTACTTGACGCCCCAAGGCCAGCCCAACGGCTTTAAGCAGGCTTTCGGAACGATCACGGCCGTCGATGCGACGCGCGGCGTGCTCGTGCGGTTATCCACCGGGGAGGAATACCTTATGCCGCCGGATCTGAGGAGTTTCTTCTATATGAACTTGCCGAAGGCCGGCAAGATGACGCAGGCGGACGGCACCGAAGTGCCCGTGGCCGATCTGATGTGTTCCTGGGTCGTCAGAAAAAACGTCTAGCATACCGCAAATTTAAAATTACCGGACGACGGCCGAAGGGGAGAGGTTAGCTGCGACCCATACCGGACCCCGTCCCAAAGGGGCTTTCGGGACGTGGTCCCAAAAGCCCTAAAAGGGACACGTTAGAACGGGGCTAGTTCGGGTTTGGTATCCTGGGTTGCAGAACGTAAAATCGGTAGGCCCGCCTTCTTTCTTCCTCGTTGTAACCCATTCCCTCGTAATGCGGCGACGGGGTGACGAGCGCGTCGGCCGCCCCTTGAGCGTAGAAGCGGAAGCTGGACCACGCGAAAGCGCTCAAGTCCTTGGTGATCTTCGCCTCAAGTGGGTTTCGCTCGATATAGCGCCCGCATTCCATGAGGTACATCTCGTCCTCGATCGGCGCGCTTAAGAACCGTTTCCGGAAGACCTGTTCAGACCAGTTGTGGGTCCGGCAGTAGTAATAAGCGTACCTTCTCTGAACGAAGTGGGCAAAACAGCTCAAAGCCCCGACCTCATCCGTACTTACGAGAAGGTGCGTGTGGTTGCGCATCAGGCAATAATGGTGCACCCGCACTCGAAGTTTAGTCGAGTGGTGAAGTAGAAGGCCGTAATAGTATCGGTAATCCTTTTCCTCATGAAAAAGGATCATTTTGTTCACCCCGCGGTTGATGAAATGGTAATACCCCGTCGAGCTTGCTTGTCTAGGCTTTCGTGGCATAAGATGGAGTCCTCTACCATATAGGACGTTCTGAGACCCGGTTTTCGTGCAACGTGTCCCAAATTTATTGTTTGGGACGGGGTCCCAAAGGCTCAAAAAGGGACACGTTAGGCGGTTCAAAGTTAACCGAACGACGTCCGAGAAAATGAGGTACCTGTTCCGCCGGTGCCGGGTTCGGGCGAACGTGGTACTTTTGGAACAGGTACTTTAACCTTTAATTTTTAAAGAGCGGAAGTATGACCATGAGCACCACACGGCCGAAGCGGAGGAACGGGGCGGACGTGGTTTTCCTGAGCCTCGGCCTGGGTACTTTCTTCCTCGCGTACGGCGGTGTCATCATCGGCAGCCGATACAAGGTGATCTCGCTCTCGGCCCCCCTGGCGACGGGCATATTCTGGTCCGTACCCGTGTACGCGGCCATCGTGGTGCTTTCGTGGCTTGGCTTCCTCCGGCGTGCCAAACGGGTCGCCGCGTTCGCGTACATGCTCGCGGTCGCGCCCGCCGCCTTCTTTGGGACCCTGGCCGCGCTCGTTTGGGTGAACGGCTCGATGGACCGTGGGCGACACGTTCTCGAGAAGGCGCCGGTCATCGACGCCTGGCAGGGGGTCAGCGGCACAAGGAACGTCCGACGTTTTTCCGCGGCCGTCGGCCCCTGGCGCATCTATGAGCGCTACGAGCTGCAGATCTCGCAGGACGATTTTGTCCACTACCTCCGGCGCGGCGGCCGCACGGTTTATCTGCGGGTGCGTCCCGGCCGGCTCGGCTGGGAGTGGATCGATACGGTGGAGATCCCTCCGGACCGGTCGAAGGCGGTTGACGCCGTTGGCCCGAAAGCCACCTAACCGCTAACCTTACGGGACGTTGTCCGGAATGGCATTTCGCTAGAACGGTACCAGGCACTCGAGGGACAGGTTGATGATACGCGTCTCAACGAAACCGGAACCGCTTTATCTGCGGGTATCAACGGGTGTCTATGCGGCGAAGATCCTTCTGACCATCGGGCTCGTAGGGGCGTCGGTGCTCCGAAAGCCGGAGGGGATGGATCTCGTCGCGGCGGTCAAGGCGCCGTTCTTGTTCAGTGACGGGTTCCTGGGACTGTCGGTCGATGTGCTGTGCGCGGTGCAGTGCTACTTCCATGTGTCGGAGCTACGGGGGCGGCCCTACGCGCAGGGTTGGCGTGTTCTCCTGGCCAACGCTTCCATCGCGTTCTTTTCGTTCTTTCTGATCTGGACGAGCGCCGCGTTGCCCGCCGGCCGGGCGTTCTGGGGCGGCTGGAAGGCGCTTATCCCGGCTCTCGTCGGTGCCGTTGCGCTCGCGCAGACCGTACGCCTTTTCCTCCGCACCGGCTCCGACACGACGGCGAGCGCTTTGCGGCGCCTGGTCGAGCGTCCCTCGAACGCCACGCGCATCGCGTTCTACAGGAGCCTCAAGGAAGGGGTCCTGTGGCTGGCGGCGCTCGAGCCCGTGGCGGCGTGGGGACCCGCGCCGATGGTTTTGGACGAGGCCAAGCGGATCAAAGTACTGACGTCCATCCCCGAGGGCGGCGGCCGGGCGCTGCTGGTGTTCACGGACGCTGAAGCGGCCCGGGCCAGGAACCGCGAGTGCGACTATTTCGCCGTGTCGGCGCCGGACGCTCTGCGCCTGGCGCTCGGACCCGATTTCACCGAACTCGTCGTGAACCCGGCGGAAAACTGGGCCTGCATCATCCGTGAAGATGTGGAGCGCATCCTGCGGGGCGATTGGTGACGGCGTCCTGCGTTTTTGCATGAGTTTATTAATAGGAGGTTCTTTGCTACACTATTTTCCACCTATGAAAAGCCGGCAGACCGTATTCAAGACCCTCAACGCGTTCGCCCTTTCACTAACGCTGGCGGTCCTGTCGTGCGCGCCGTCCGCGGTGGCGGATGTGGCGACTCGGCAGGTGCTGATCGACACCAAGCTCGTCGAAGTCAGCAAGACCGTCAGCGAGCAGGTGATCTACGAGATAGGCACCGGCCGCGACGTCAAGGCCGAGATCGCCGTGCTCGTCAAGATCGCGCCCGACCAGTCGGCGGCGGTCGAGGCCTCGATCGTGTCCTACGGACAGGGCGCGGATTTCCGCCGTATCCAGACCCAGCGGCCGTTCATCGTCGCGCCGACCATCTCTGACAACGGCACGGTCAACATGCGGATCGAGCCCGCCGATATCGAGAAGATCTACATCAACAAGGCTTCGATCGCTTCGAAGGCCGCGCCGCTGCTCTTCGCCGCGATCGGCTCCCAATACGAAGGCGCCGGCGCCAAGGCCGCCGATAATCCCGGGCAGACCTGCCCGGTCACCGGCCAGTCCACGGGCGGCGACGGCGGATCCAAGGGCGGATTTTCGCAGGCCATCGACAAGGCCGGTATGGCCGCGGGCCTGGGGCTCTTGAGCTCGCAGGCCAAGGGCCAGCTCGAGGGTGTCAAGGCGCGCTGGACGCTCTCGGCGCCGATCGGATACAAATTCGATCTAAAGTTCGACACGTTCAACGTGAACAACAAGAAGACCGAAACGTTGACCGTGCCCATCACGCTGAACCCGTCCGTCGTCTCCGAGGCCCAGCCCCCGGCGAACAAGAACGTGGGGCCGATCCCGGCGATCCGCGTCAGCCAGAGCGTCGAGTCCGGGCAGGTCAAAACGGAGCTCAACATCGCGATCACGCCCTACAGCGGGCGAAAAATGAGGCTCATCGTCTCCAACACTATCCGGGGTATCGGAGCAGACTCGGACAAGTGGGTGCCGCAGAATTCCCAGCTCGAGTATGCGGGCGCGGACTGGTGGGGCGATTTTTATGATCACAAATGGGACGATTTTGATGAAGAGGGGTATTGCTACGAATGCGATCACTACGAGCCCGAGGCCGACATCCGGAACTACGACGATGACGGCTATTATCACGATCCTGACGAGGAAAGGCCGCTCCGAGCGATCATCGAGCAGGTGCGCTACGTCGCGCCGGACCCGCTCATTCGGATCACGGTGGACCCGAGCCAGTCCGCCCCGGCGCTTAACGGATCCGTCCAGGGCGAGAAGCTCACGTTCATCACGGACTATCCGGTCACACGCGCTCTGTTCAAGACGCAGGCGCTGAACAAGGAGACCCGGCAGCTTCTGACCATCGTCACGCCCGTACTGATCCAGCCGGCGGACCCAGACTAGCCAAGCCCATCCACTGCTTAGGGGGCGGTGTCCGCCTGCCATCCCCCTGCCGGACGCTGTCCCACACAGGAGGGTTAGACAATGAATAAAGATGCCGCACTGAAGACCGGCGGGACGGTATTTTTTCTGATCTCGCTGGCCCATCTCTCGAGGGTCATCCTCCGTTTTCGTGTCGTTTTCGGAGAGAACACGCAGATCCCGGTCTGGGTCAATGCTGTCGCATTCGTCGTGACGCTCGGGCTCGCCGTCTGGATGTTCCGGGCAAGCCGGTAACTTGTCCACGGAACGTCGTCCCAGATATCGGGACACATGACTTCATTAGGCGACGCGGCAAATGAATGAAGCAGTGTGTCCCGGGATCCCAGCTTTGCCAGCACACAGGAAGAGGTGAGCGGTGGCGACGGACAAGAAAACGGCAGGGGCGCTTCTTGCGGCGCTTCTGATACTGGCGGTCGGGTGCTTACCCGCGCCGCCTGCCCATGCAGAGACCAATTTCGCCCGAAAAAGCAAAGAGACCGTCGCTCTCCCGCCCTTGTCTCCACCCGATCAAGCTTTTCCTTTGGGCGAGAAGCTCGTTTACGACATTTCCTGGGTCGGGATCCCCATCGGAACAGGCGAGCTCTGGGCCAAAGAGAAAACCTCTCTGGCGGGTCGCGAAGTGTATCACATCGTCGGGGTCATCGAGACGAATAAATTCTTATCCACGATCTTCCCGGTCCACGATGAGATCCACAGCTGGATAGACGTCGCCACGCTTCGCTCGGTCCGGTTTGAAAAGAAGATCAGTGAAGGCTCAAAAAAGATCAACGAGAAGATGGTCTTCGAGACGCCGACCCATGATGTTTTAAGCGCGTTTTACTGGGTCAGGCGGCAGATGCTCACACCGGGCGAATCGGCGAAGACCGTGGTCCGTGCCGATCGTAAAGAATGGGCGCTGGAGGTGGTCGTCATGAGGCGGGAGCTCATCACCGTTCGGGGCCGGGGAACTTTCGATACCCTTCTGGTCGAGCCCAGAAGCCGTGTGGCGGGAAGGCCGGAGCAAAAAGGCAAGTCACTGATCCACCTGTCGGCGGATTCCTCGAGAAAACCCGTCAAACTCACCTACAAGGCCCCCTTCGGGCGCATCATGGGTATCCTCCGAAAGAGAACCCCCTAGAGGCTGGAGAAGAAATACCCCTTTTCCGATCGATTTAGGAGTACAGTAAGAGAGAAGAACCAAACTCAAGGCCACCGGCAAGGCGGCCGCCCTTCCTTTTGATCCTTCCGGAGAGCGATCTCCAAGCATCTTGACAGGTGTCGCTTCATTTTCAGAGAGTGGCAGGCAAGGTCAACGATCCTCTAAATGGCGGGCCATGACCATGGCGAACCAGGCGAGCAAGAAAATATTGATCATCGATGATGACCCCGACCAGGTCTACGTGATCGGAGCTCAACTTCGGACGGATGGTTACGAGACATTATCGGCTTCGGACGGGCAAGAGGGGCTGCGGCTGGCCAAGGAGATCCGCCCGGCGCTCATCGTCCTTGATCTGAACCTGCCGAAACTTTCCGGCCTGGAGGTCTGCCGGGGGATCCGGGAGGACCGAGACCCAAAATTCAGCCGCACGCCGTTCAGTTATACACCGATCGTCATGCTGACCGGGAAGAGCGGTGAGGTGGACCGGCTCATCGGAAACGTGCTGGGCGCCGATCAATACCTCACGAAGCCTGTTGAACCTGAAGTGTTTTTGTCGCGGGTCAAAGAGTTGCTCAAGGAGGCCTGACCGGCTCGCGTCAGGAGGTGATCCGGACCGATTCCTTGCTTTCCGGAAGGTCGATCGTGAAAATACACCCCTGGTCGGGAATATTACGCGCGGTGAGTTTGCCGCCGTTCATTTCGATCGCCCTGCGGCTGAGCGAGAGGCCCAGGCCCATCCCGGACCGATCGGCCGCTCCCTGAACGAATGGTTTAAACAATTCCTCCATCTTTCCATCCGGGAGCCCTCCGCATTCGTCCTCGACTTCAATCAGGACGCGCCCCCCCCGATCTTTTGGCCCGAACGGATACGGTCCCTCGATCTTTTGTGAATTTCATGGCGTTGCTCATCAGGTTCGACATCGCGGAGAAGACCAGAGGGCGGTCCGCGGTCAATTGGATCGTGGGGTCGATGTCGAGCTTTGCTCGAACATTCCGCGGCTCTCCGATGATCATCGAGTTGGCATTGATCTCGCTTATGATATCGATCAACCGGATCTGGGTCGGTTCTAACTTGATGTGCCCGCGGAAGCGGATCTCCGCCTCGGCGCTTTCGATCAGGTGCCGCATGCGCTGATGGGACCGGCTCAGCACATCGCTTGTGATGCCCGCGTTCCCGACACTACCCTTCTGTATCATCTGGTGGGCGGCGTCCGCCGCCGAGAGTGAATTTCTCATCTCATGCATGAGAAAGCCCAACCGCTCGACCTCGTGCTCGCTGACCTTCTCGCTTTGCGCCTTCTCAAATTCCGTCACGGCTTCCGCGATGGCGCAATCCAGGGAAAGATTGAGGTCCTGGAACTCCCGGGTCGTGATCGCGTATGATTTTGTCTGGACATATTCCGTGATCGACTGGCAAACGGCGCCGTAGGAGTGGACGACCTGCGAGATCGTGTAGCCGAGCCGTAACGATTCTTTTCCGTGCGTGGCGGCGTCACCCTCTTTGATCGTGTTCTCGATGGTCGTGCTCTCGATCGAGGTCTGTTTGTTATCGTTCGTAGTGGCGGTACGCCGCAATACCCCGATCAGCTCATCGTAAAAAATAGGCAACCCCTTATCCAACAGCTCCGAAGTCGGCTTGTTTTCGGCGTCGGCGAGCACTTTGGCCCTGCATAATTGTGTGATCTCGCTTCTATACTGTTCCAGGAACTCGTGCAGCATGATCTACCTCGTTTCTATGATCAATTTGACCACCGCTTGCACTAGGATATTCAATTTTGGCCTGAGCAACAATAGGGGGACTTCCTCTATCTCTTATAGGAGAATCGCGGAAGAAATCCCGGAGATTTTTGAACGCCAAAGGGCAATAAAAGGACCACGGCCAACGTCAGGCTGATATAATCGGACTGTGACACAGGAGACGAAATGACGCGCAGGGGCACAGTGCTCGTGGTCGATGATGAACCGGACATTTTAGAAGTCCTTAACAAGGAATTGTCGGACCGCGGTTATGTCGTCAGGCTTGAGCGCGACGGACGGGAAGGGCTTGAAACCGCCAGGAAAATTTCCCCCGACCTCCTGATCCTGGATATCCATATGCCCGGCATGGATGGCCTGCAACTGAAAGCCTCTCTGAACCTTGATGAGGCGACCGCTGATATCCCGACGATCTTTCTCTCCGCATCCGACCAGACAAGCCCGAAGGTCGAGGGTTTTCAGCTCGGGGCGGACGACTATGTCACAAAGCCATTCAATATGGAAGAGCTCATGGCTCGCGTGGACTCGATATTGCTGCGCCATCAGCGTTCCATCGAGCTTTCGATGACCGATAAGCTGACCGGGCTCTACAATCTCCATGTTTACAAAAAACAGGTCATTAGCTTTTTCAAAAGCGCCAAAAGATACGGGAGAGATCTTTCACTGGCTATTCTTGACATCGATGGTCTGAAGAACATCAATGACACGCAGGGACATCAGGCGGGAGATTTCGTGATCAAAAAAGTAGCCGAGGTGATGAACCGGTCTTTCCGGCGGCCTGATATTTTGATCCGCTACGGCGGGGATGAATTCGTGATCCTCATGCCGGAAAGCACCCGGGAGCAGGCGGCGATCGCCATCCGCCGTTTTAAAGATGCGCTGGAGGGCGAATCCTTCGCAACGGATGAATCCGGTCAAAGGGTCGCTATTTCCGTCAGCTGCGGTCTTGCCTCTTATGACGAGACCGTTCACAATGTCGATCAGTTCTTTGAGGCCGCAGATAAGAATTTATACCGGGACAAGGCTCTTAAACATTCGCAGTAACTCCTTTCCGGACGAACGGACCCCCATCCTCCCGACCTATCCGCGTCAAATGGCACCTGTTCCGGCAGCGCCGGATCCGCGGATGAGGCGGACACTTTTAGCGCAGGCACCTTCATGTTCTAATGTTAAACTCTTCGGTAGGGGGGCGACCCAGCCGTTGCGCTGACCGGCCTTTTGCAACGCCGCCTTGGCCCATCAAAATGAAGGAGACTGACACTTCATGCCTCAACCAAAGATCTTAGCGTTCGCGGGGAGCACGCGGACGGGGTCCTTCAACAAAAAACTCGTGAAGACTGCCGCAGAGGGGGCCCGCGCCGCCGGAGCCGAGGTCACGCTCATCGATCTGCGGGACCTGCCGCTGCCGCTCTATGACGGCGATCTGGAAGAGAAGGAAGGCCTGCCGGCCAATGCCGTGAAATTGAAAGAGCTTTTCCTGGCTCACCGGGGGCTTCTGATCGCTGCGCCCGAGTATAACAGCGGCATCACGGGTGTCTTAAAGAACGCCATCGACTGGGTCTCGAGGTCGGCGCCCGGCGAGGCGCCGCTGGCGTGTTTCGCGGGTAAGACGGCGGCCCTGATGAGCGCGTCGCCCGGCGCGCTCGGTGGTTTGAGAGGACTTGTCCAGGTGCGGGCCATCCTGGGGAATATCGGGGTCCTGGTGCTCCCCGGACAGGTGGCCGTGCCCCGGGCCGACGGGGTTTTCGAGCCGGACGGTTCGCTCAAAGACGCCAAACAGCGCGCTTCCGTCGAAAAGCTCGGCGCCGATCTGGCCGCGATCCTGATCAAGCTCTACCCGTGACCGAGATCTACGTCGACTGCGATGCCTGCCCGGTCAAGCCGGAGGTGGTCCGCGTCGCCAAGCGGTACGCGCTCGGGGTGACGTTCGTGTCCAATTCGTGGATGCGTCTTCCCGAAGAGTGGGGCGCAAGGCTGGTCGTCGTGGAGGGGCAGTTCGACGCGGCGGACGACTGGATCGTCGGGCACGTCGCCAAGGACGACGTCGTCGTGACCGGGGATATCCCGCTCGCGCATCGCTGTCTTAAAGCGGGGGCGCGGGTGATCGGGCCGCAGGGGCGCCTTTTTGACGAGGAGAATATCGGGAACGTCCTGGCCACGCGCGACCTGTTGCACGTTCTCCGCGGGGCGGGCCAGATCACGGGCGGGCCGGCTCCGTTCCAGAAAGAGGACCGGTCGCGCTTTCTTCAGGGGCTCGATCAGATCATCCAGGACATCAAAAAAGCGTGACCCTATACCGGACTTGATTCCGGATCGGCCTGAAAGGGTGTAGTGAGTTAACCGGACGGCGTCCGGTGGGCAAAAGCGCAGGAAGGAGTTCACGTTCGTGGCTCGAAGCCGTTTAACACAACTGGATATGTTAAGAGGGATCGCGATCCTTTTGGTGCTGGGACGTCATATGCCGGCGATACCGGGTGTCAGGGGTCATTGGGTCATTGAATTCCTGTTGGTCTGGAAAAATTGCGGATGGATCGGCGTCGACCTCTTTTTTGTACTGAGCGGTTTTCTGGTCTCCGGACTGTTATTCTCCGAGTACAAGGCTCACGGCGAGATCGATCTGCTCCGCTTTTTTGTCCGGAGAGGTTTCAAGATCTACCCCGGCTTCTATTTTTTATGCATCGTTTCGGTGATCTTTTTCATGACCTTCGGTTACGTGCTCCCGAAACGGTGCGTGGTGTCGGAGTTGTTTTTCATTCAGAATTACACGGGCGCGCACTTTTGGGCCCCCACGTGGTCTTTGGCGGTGGAGGAGCATTTCTATCTGCTATTGGGTGTTCTGCTTTTGGTCCTGGCCCGTCAGAAAGGGGCCGATCCTTTCAGGGTCGTTGTGGCCATTTTCTTTGTTTTGGCGTCTCTCTGCCTGATCATGAGATCCGTCGCCGCGATCCATCAACCGACGGTCACGAACATTCTGGTCAAAACACACCTGCGGATCGATTCCTTGTTCTTTGGGGTCTTGCTTTCTTACCTGCACCACTTTCGCGGACCTCTTATCCGATCTTGGGCGGCCGCCCATCAGCGGCCCCTCTTTCTGACGGCCGTTCTGTTCATCCTGCCGAGCGTATTGTTCAGCGTGGCGGATGTTTTTACGCTCTCTCTGGGTTTGACTTTGTTGTACCTGGGCTTCGGCACGATCCTTATGCTCATGTTCTATTCTCACCGGCCGGCTTTCACAGAGAACCCCGCCGTAAAAGCACTGTCCTTTATCGGAGTTTATTCTTACTCTATCTATCTGTGGCATGTTCCGGTCCGGACCTGGCTCGGTCTTCTGACGCAGGCCCTGTTCCATCGGCCGTTGCCGTTCATGCCCGAGTTCTTGCTTTATATTGTCACGGCCCTTTTGATGGGGATCCTGATGTCCAAAATGATCGAGGTGCCATTTTTAAAGATACGGGACCGGCTGTTTTTATCCCGGAGCCTCGCTTTGGACGTCCTGACCGTTGACCGCTCACGGGACGTTGTCCGGAATTAACGTTAACGGAACGGTGCTCGAAAGGGAGAGTTGCTCATGAGATGCGCGCGATGCAATGAATATACTCCCGACGGCCTGGGTCTCGAGACATGCGCCCAATGCGGAGGAGCCTTGTCGCCGGCGAACGTCACCCCGCTGTCAGCGGCTATCGTGCCGTCCCCGGAAGTTCCTCAGCCCAAAAAGAGCGGGTCCTCGGCTTTTCCGGCGCTTGAAGCGCTCGAAAGGCTCAAGTTCAACCGGTCCGAGTCGATCGCCACCATCGTTCTTTGGGTCCTGGTGATCTGCGCTTTCGTTTCTTTTGCCATGGCCACCCGACGCTTTCCTCTCGCGGTCGACACCTTTCCCGACAAGTTGGGTTATGCGCTGTTCGGTGTTTTCTTTCTGCTTTCGTTCGTTCTGCCCGGCACGCGCGTGGCCGATCGTTTTGGTGATGTGGTGGGGGTCGTGGCACGCGCGAACAGTAAACTGCCGTACATCGAGCCCCCTACGGTCCGGAGGGTGAACTTCTTCGGAACGTTGATGCGGTGCGGGTTCGCCGTTCTTTGCACGATGCTGGCGGTCTCCGCCGTGGTCCTGATCAATTCGGGCCTGGACCGGAAGGTCCGAGAGGACCAACTCTTAAGTTGGAAGCTGGAGAAGGTCTGGAGAGGTGCCTTCGCGCGCAAGCTGACGGTCGACATGAAGAAAACGCCGTTCACCACCGAAGCCGGCGGCCGAGGGGAAGAGAGATCGGTGCACATCCAGGGTTTGACCAAGTACGAGCGGCGCGACGGGATCAAGGTCACGGTCCGCGATCTGGACCGTCCGGACCTCAAGTGGAGGGTCCGGGTCAAGCTGGACGACTTTTCGCGGTTGAACCTGGGCGCCGGGATGACCGCGGACATCGGGCAGGGATTTCTTTCCATTCCCTGGATCCGGGATGTCCGGGTGGCCGATCCGGACCGTCCCGCCGCTCCGGGCGCTTCGGAGTGGACGGCGCGCGGGGTCCGTCTGCCTTCCGGCGAGATCCAATGGGAGACGAGCGGCAGCGTCCCGTCGCTTGAGAAGGTCCAGAAAATAGCCGAAGAGATGCGGGGCAAGCTCCCGCCGGACGCCGGGCCGGCTTTGTCGCCGAGCGAGAATAAATAGGACGTGCGCGCGCTCGCCGGCCGGATCGACAGGACGCTTAAGGACTTGAACTGACCACAAGCCACGCAAAGAGGAGAACCGATGCGGAACGATCGACGGATCTTGGTGCTGGGTCTGCTGTTGGTGTTGTTCGGGTGCCGGGCCGCCGAGGCGGCATGGACCAAACCCAATAAGAAGCCGGTGACGGCCTGGCAGGGATTTCAGAATTCGGCCAACGGGGCCGTGCAGGCCGTCCTTCCCTGGAACTGGTTCGGCAAGCGCGACGAGGGCCGGTGACCGTGGACCCGGCAGGGAGGATCTTCCGATGAAGTGGGCCCTTTCTTTCGCGGTCACGGCCGCCCTGCTCGTGCTCCTGGTGCGGTACATCGAGGGCCGCTCGATCTTCTTCCCGATGAAGGATCTGACCGCCACGCCTGCCGACATCGGCCTGGCCTACGAAGAGGTCACGATCGCCGCGTCCGACGGGACAAAGCTGTACGGATGGTTCGTGCCGCGCGCCGGCGCGGACGACGTCGTCCTTTTCCTGCACGGCAACGCCGGAAATGTGGGACATCGCCTCGACAAGATCCGGATGCTGAACGGGCTCGGGGTGGCGACGCTCATCATCGACTACCGGGGTTACGGGCGCAGCGAAGGGCGGCCGTCCGAACGCGGGCTCTACCGGGACGCCGACGCGGCCTACGAACATCTGGTCCGGACCCGGGGCGTGCCGGCCGGACGGATCGTCGTGTACGGCGAATCGCTCGGCGGCGCTGTCGCCGTGGACCTGGCCGCTCGGAGGACCGTCCGGGCGCTGATCACGGAAGGGACGTTCACGTCGGTCCCCGCGATGGTCCGCGCGTCGCTGCCGTTCGTGCCGTCGGCGGCCCTCGGGTCGCGATTCGACTCGCTTTCCAAGATCGGCCGCGTGGCCGCGCCCAAGCTTTTCATCCACAGCGCCGACGACGAGATCGTGCCGTACGCGATGGGCGAGATCCTTTACGGCCGCGCCGGAGAGCCCAAAGAGCTCATGCGCCTGCGCGGCGGGCACAACACGGCGTTCCTCGATTCGGCCGCGGTCTACATCACGGGGCTGCGGAGGTTTGTCGGCGGTCTGCGGACACCCCAAGACCCGGAGACCGGCCGCCCCGCCGCCTGACCGGCTAGGAGAGACCTTCTCTCACAGCCCTCTGGATCGCTTCCTCGATGAACCGGGGGTCGGCCACGCGCATGAACTCTTCGTAGGGGACCGCGCCGCCGGTCCGGCGCTCTGTGAAGTAGAGCGAGTGGTAGCACCAGGTGCAGTACTTCCGGCCCGCCATCGCGAACGCGTGGCTCAAGCCCTTGGTCACGTTCACGATCTTTCCGCAGTGGGTACAGACGTGCCGCGCTCTTTCCATGTCAGAGGCGATTGCTCTTGAGCCAGTGCTTCGCGGCGCGGTAGCCGGGGCAGAACTCGGCGACTTTGGCCCAGAAGCGGCGGGAGTGATTGTGCTCGACCAGGTGCGCCAGCTCGTGGACCACGACGTAATCCAGCACGTCCGCCGGCGCCTGGATCAGCTTCCAGTTGAAGCTCAAATTTCCGGACCGGCCGCAGGAGCCCCAGCGTGTCCTGGCCGAGCTCAAACGGATCTTCTCGAAGCGGACCCCCATTTTTCCCGCGTACAGGCAGGCGCGTTCAATGAAGGCGTCGCGGGCGAGGACTTTGAGGCGCTTGTCCTCTTCGGGCGCGCGCGGCGGCGGGGCGGTCCGGGCGAGTTCGGCGGCCCGGCGGACCTTTTCCTCGACCCAGCGTCGTTTCTCTTCGACGAAAAGGAAGATATCGCGCTCGGTCAAAGCGTGCGGAGCACGGACGACGAGAAGGCCCTCCTCGGTGACCTCGAGGGCGATGCTCCGGCGGCGCGAGCGGACCGTTCGGTGGATGGTGACGGGCATGAGCGATTATCCCAGTATTTCGCCGAATTTTTTGATATTTTATCCGAAGAAGGCCGTCCGGTCCAACAGTTCGGGGTGACGTCCCGGCGAAGTCCGCGTGGAGGGTGTTCCGCTAAGACATGACCGAAGATCACGATCAGGCGGCACGGGGGATCGCGGGACCGGCGGGATCCGCTGCCGGCGCGCCCGCCAAAGGAAGGCATTTCAGGTCCTTCTTGAGGCGGACGGCGTACGCGCTCTTTATGATCGCGGCGTCCGAGCTCAGCGTGGTCTACGCGCTGCACGCTTTCGGGGCGGCGGTGGACCCCCGGGCGATGCGCGACGGGCAGTACCCGATCGCCCTGATGTTCTTCTCGACGCACGGCTTGATCGGCGGGTCGGCGCTCGTCGGCGCGATCGCTTACTTTTCGAAGCGCAAGCCGTCGCTGGCGCGAAGGGCCCTTTGGTTCGCCGGGGGATACGCCGTCCTGTGCGGTGGGCTCTCAGCGCTCACGGAACACTGGATGCTGCCGCCCGATGGGATCAAACTGTCCGGATTCATCCTCTCCTTCACGCCGATCAGCTTGGGATTTTCCGTCATGGGGCTGTCGCTGGTGATCTTCTATCCGCGTTACTGGTTCCTCGGGCCGCTGGTCCTGTCGCCGCTGGCGACGGCGTTGTGGCTCGTTTACCGGCGCCTGCCGGCGCCACCTCCTCCCGACTATCTGCGCGGTCTGCCGGACCAGGCCCCTGGATGAGGCCTGTCGCCGGTCTTTCGGCGGCGCTTGGGATCATCGCCGCCGGCGTTCTCCTGAACATCGCGGTCGACGCCCGCCAGCCCGCGCTTCCGACCCGCCTGTCCGACGGGCGCATCGCTCTGCAGCGGCAGGATCTCCAAGGCCCCGAGGCGGAGGCGGTCCGTCCCTATCGCCGGCGTGATTACTTCAAGTACCTGGCCATGGCCGAAAGGCCGTTCAGCGGAGGTCTGGCGCGCGGTTCCCATCATGGCTGGCGGTTCCTGACCCCGCTGGCCGTGCACTTCCTGCCGTTCCCGCGCGAAACCGGTTTTTATCTGCTGGCGGTCGTCGCGATGGCGCTATCGGGTTTCTTTCTCTTCCTTTTTCTGGAGAACGTGTTCGGGCTCAAGGAACCCGCTCATTATGGCCTGGTCGCTTTCTATGCGTGGGCGCTGTCCTCGCCGGTCTCGCTCGCCTCGCGGTTTTACCTCGAGATCACGACGCTGCCGTTCATGATCCTCGGTCTCTATGCGATCGACAGACGGCGCTATAGCCTGCTCGCCGGCGTGATAGCCGTCGGCGTCCTACAGAGAGAAACAGTGCTTCTTTTGGGACCCGTCCTGCTCGTCCGCGAATGGGCTGCCGGAGAGCGGTCCGGCCGGCGGCTCGTGCGCTTGGCGGCGTTCTTCATCGGCGTTCCGTCGGCGATCCTTCTGATCGTGCACACGCTCCTGCCCGTGCCCTTCGACGCGACGGCTGTGATCCGTCGCGTTTGGGGTTTGGTGTACGCGCCGCATCTGGCGGACCTCCGGTTGTCGAGCGTCGGCCGCTTCCTGATGGGTCCGTGGGGGGCGCCGGGCCTGATCGCGGCGGCGCTCGGCGCGTGGCCGGCACTGCGCTTCCTGGCGCGGCGGCCGCATTATGCGCTTTATATCGCCGCCGTCTATGCGAGCCTGATCTTCGGTCCGCTCCACCGTTATGTGGTCCATGCGGCACCGGTCTTCCTGGCTTGTTATCTCTCCGCGTTGAACGCGATCGTTCCGGACGCGCGTTTGCGCGCCATGGTGTTCACAACGCTGACAGGCCTGCAGCTGGCGTGGACCCTGGCCTGGTGAGCACGGTGGGACACCCCCCTGCCCACCTCGTGCGATTTCAGGCTTGATAAGGATCCCAATATTCCGTAAGGTGTCCCTTGATGGACCTCTCGAAAGGACCGCTTGACCTTGGAACCTTGTACGATCGTCGTTGCCGTTCGTGACCGCTTTTCCACGACGGAAAAGTGTCTGGAGACGCTGCTGGACCGTACGCCGGTGTCCTGCGATCTCCTGGCGGTGCTGGGCGGGATGCCGGAGAGGATGCGGCGGCGTCTGAAAGCCCGCTTCGAGCCGAAGGTCCGTTTCATCTTCACGGATCGCCTACTGAACCCCGCCCAATCGCGGAACATCGGCCTGCGCGAGACCAAGACCCGTCTGGCCGTGCTCATGGACAACGACGTGAACGTCCGCCCGGGCTGGCTCGAGCCGCTTCTCAAATGCCAGCTCGAGACCGGGGCGGCCATGGTCGTGCCGATCGTGCTCGAGATGCCGGAGCGCATCCACACGGCGGCCAACCGCCTGTACGTCACCACCCGGAACGGCCGCGCGTTCGCGAACAAGGAGCTCTGCTTCGCCAAACACACCTACCTCGACGGCTGCAACTTGAGACGCGAGCTTACCGATTACGGCGAGCTCCACTGCCAGCTCGTGGTCGTGGAGACGGCCTTGAAGCTCGGCGTCTACGACGAGATGCTCCGCGAGGTGGGCGAGTGCGATGCGGGGCTGGCCTGGCAAAAGGCGGGCTGCTCGATGTGGTTCGAGCCGGCGTCGGTAGTGCATTTCGCTTTTTCCTACCGGATCACGCGGGCCGAGGATATCCGGCCCTTTATGTTCAAATGGGACATGCGCGAGATCCTGAAGAGTTATCATTATTTCCGTAGAAAGTGGGGACTGGACATCACAGGTCTGGGAAGTTTCAGCAAATTTCTTGTCGAACACAACGGCACGCTGGGACTCCTGCCGCGCCTCTTCCCGTCGCGCGCGGCGATGGCGGTGGACTACGTCCTCTACCGGGTCCGCCGAGCGTCGCGCCGCGTGAGCCCGGCCCGCTTATGGGAATGGGTCGACCACCGGATGCTGGGCTATCACAAGTGGCCGAACCGCTCCGACCATCCGTTCTTCCGCGATGACACCAACTGGAACGGACCCAACAAACCTTGAAGCGACGCACACACGATGTTGCTCCATACGAGTGAGATAAGATAGAATGTTCGTCAGGCTTGCCGGATACCTTTCGATCGTGCTGGGGGTGCTGTGGGTGTTCAAGCCGGAATGGCTGCGCAATTGGTTCCTGCGGAAAACCTGGTGGTGCCTGTTCTGGATCGTGATCAGCGTTCTTGGCTATCCCCTGGTGTATGCCGGGAAGCGGGCGGGGATGACGGGGGTCGTTCTGATCCTGTTCCTATTTTTGTTGGGCATGAAAATAATGGGTTCTGCCTTGCGCGGGGCCTTCGAAAAGTTTCCGCTGGTCTCGTTCCGGGCCGTTGGTCTGGTGAACATCCTGATCGGGATCGCGCTGGTGAGATGACGGTGAAAGCGACGGGGGTCCCGCTGTCGCTGTTCCTGTTCGGGGCCCTTCCGGTGCCCGCGGCCGATAGGGGTCGTGAAGATTTCCAATAAAGGAGAAGATCACATGCCTCTGACCATCAAGAAAGCCGTTCCGCTGCAGGTTTCCACCGAGAGCCAGCTCATTGAGCGAATGTCCAGTATCGCCGAGGAGCTCGAGGACCTCGTACAGATCAGTAAAGGCCGCCCGACGGAGTTGGTCCGGAACCGGAACCGCGTTGCGGACCCGAACATGCCCGCAGCGATCTTCAGGGAGATCGTGCTGGACAACCTTCTGCGAGGCCGGCTCCGCGCGAGCGTCTATCACATCGGAAGGGACCTCGGGAAAGCGTGCACCGCCACCACCAAGGAAGAGATCGCGGCCGCCGGTAAAGCGGCCGGGATGGGCCGGGCCGAATTCTCGAGATTCGATCTGGACCATCTGTCGTTCACTGTCCGGGACACCTTAAGTTCCCGGGGTGTGAGCGGCGTGCCCCGCCCGGTCTGTTTCCTCGAAGCAGGTTTCTTCGCGGGTGTCCTGGAAGGGGCGCGGCGCGCCAAGACGCAGATCATCGAGGTCAAGTGCCGCGCGGCAGGCGCGGACGCATGCTATTTTCGCTTGGCTTCGGATCCCCGGACCAACGAGACCGAATTTTCGGAAGAGAACCTGAAGCTCCTGACCTCGCTGGCGGCACATTCGATCACCGCCATCGAGAACGCCCTTCTTTTTGAGAAGACGAAACACCAGATCTCGATCGATTCGCTGACGCAAGCCTTCAATCATCGCTTTTTCCAGACGGGCCTGCAGACGGAGTGCCACCGGGCACAGCGCTATGGTAACCCGCTGACCTTGTTCATGCTGGACATCGATGATTTCAAGAAGCTCAACGATCGCTATGGGCACCCCAAGGGCGACAAACTCCTGCGGGCGGTGGCCGACGTGCTCCGGAAGAGCATCCGGGACGTCGATATCGTGGCCCGCTATGGCGGGGATGAGTTCGCGATCATCCTTCCTCAAACCGATGCCAAGGGCGCCGAAGTGGTCGCGCGGCGCATCCGGGCGCGGATAGGTGCGGGGTCGCGTGTCCTGCCCGGGACCGTCCCGGTCTCCCTTTCGATCGGCGCCGTGACTTTTCCGGCCAAGAAGAAGACGTTCGTTCCTGCGCAAATGATCCAGATCGCCGATCAGGCGTTATTGCGCGCCAAGCGCCGGGGCAAGAACAACGTCGTTTTTGTCGTGGCAAAGTAAGGAGAGCGGCATCCTCGAAAGCGACCAGGACCTCAACTGCCCTTACTGCGGGAGCGTTTTTTCGATGCGCGTCGATCGCACGGGAGGCCGGCGGCAGGATTTCGTGATCGACTGCGAGGTCTGCTGTCGCCCGATCGAGATCGAGCTGGACATCGATCCGGACGGAGACGTGAACTGCATCGCCAAACGGGCCGGCGAGGGATGAACCCGAGGCCGTGAACATCACGGCGGCCGGTCTCATCCCGGGGCTGCTCTTCGGGATCATCGGGTTCGCGGCGTTCGCTTACGGCAAGAAGCAATCCGAATGGCTTCCGATGGTCGCCGGCCTGACCCTGATGACCTACCCCTATTTTGTGGCGAACGTCGTCGCCCAATACGCGATCGGTGCGGCACTGGTAACGGCGCTTTTCGTCTTTCGCGACAGGTGAAGGTAACGCGGACCGTGGACGTATGAGAAGGAGGTAGATGTGATGAGGTATTCCAGTCGGATCATTCTTGTTCTTACAGCCGCGCTCGCCTCGACAGGGACCTGTCGCGCAGCGCGCGCGGAGAGCAACTTCGCCGCCCCCACGAAGGTCGACCGGGCCGTCCGCGAGGCCGATGCCGTCCTGGCCAGGGACCCGCGCGACGCGAAGGCTTTTTACAACCGCGGCACGGCCTACCTTGAGAAGGGGGACTTCGACGCCGCCATCAAGGACCTGTCGGAAGCCATCGCTCTCGAGCCGGCCGCCGCCGATGCCTATTACAACCGCGGCTTGTCCTACCGCCGGAAGAACAGGATCGACGAGGCGATCGCGGACTACACGAAGGCGATCGAACTGCATCCCGAGCAGTACGGTTACTATATCAACCGCTGCAACGCCTATATCGTCAAAGAGGACTACGACCGCGCGATCGCCGACGCCTCCAAGGCGATCGAGCTCGTGCCCCAGGACCCCGCGGCGTATTTCCTGCGCGGGCTGGCCGAGATGCTCAAGGGCGACAAGCCCGCCGCGCTCGCCGACGCCGACAAGGCGTTGGAGCTGGACCCCGAATACCCCGACGCGCTGCGGTTGAAGGAAGAGGCGGGCGGGCTTTAGGGTGCCGCCGGACCTCGACCGGGTCGAACGGGCCTGCCGTGTCCCGCAGGGGAGGGCGTTCGAGCTCGACAGGCTCGACCCCCGGGGCCGCCGGGCGTGGGATATCGGCAAGGACGACGCCGAGAAAGCCGGCGACGAGCTGCGCGACGAACTGCGGCGGCTCCAGCGCATGCTGTACGCGGGTCACCGCCACAAGGTGCTCGTTGTCCTGCAGGGGATGGACACCTCGGGAAAGGACGGCACGATCCAGAATGTTTTCCGGGGGGTGAACCCCCAGGGGGTGGAGGTCGTCTCGTTCAAGGCACCGTCGGCCGAAGAGCTCGACCACGACTATCTCTGGCGCGCGCACCGACGGACCCCGGAGCGCGGCAAGATCATGATCTGGAACCGCAGTCACTACGAAGACGTGCTCGCCGTGCGCGTGCGGAAGCTCGTGCCGCCGGGGACGTGGAAGCGCCGTTACCGGCACATCGCCGAATTCGAGCGCATGCTCGCCGACGAGGGAGTGACGATCCTCAAGTTCTTCCTCCACATCTCCAAGGCGGAGCAGAAAACCAGGCTCGACGCCCGCCGGGAAGATCCGGAGCGGTACTGGAAGCACAACCCGAACGATCTGAAGGAAAGCAAGCGCTGGGATGACTACATGAAAGCGTACGCGGAAGCCCTGTCGCGGACCGGCGCGCCGTGGGCGCCGTGGTACGCGATCCCCTCCGACCGCAAATGGTACCGCAACGCGCTCGTGCTGGCGATCCTGGTCGGCCGCCTGCGCGGCCTGAAACTGCGCTACCCGCCCCGCCCGCGAGCGTGATGGGCGCCGACGCGCCAGGCGGTCTTGCCACGAAGATCGCGTGGTTCTTCGTCCACGGAGCCGGGTCCATCCTGGAGAAGACCCTCTTGAGCCCGCTCTTCGTGGGGGCCGTCGCGTTCATCCTGGTCCTCGAGCGCCTGCGCCCGGTGGACCCGAAGCAGCCGACGTTCAGCGCGGGTCTTCTGCAGGACGGCGGGTGGATGATCTTCGCGCTGTCGTTCGAGGCGCTCATCGTGGGGCGGTACACGCACGCGCTGAAGACGCTCTACGACGCGCATTTGAGCTTCCTGACCCTGGACTCTTTCGCGCGCCTGCCGTCGGCAGCGCGCTTCCTGATCGGCATTCTCCTGGCGGACTTCCTGGCGTGGTTCCAGCACTGGCTCAAACACAAGGTGCCGTGGTTCTGGCAGTTCCACGCGGTGCATCACTCCCAGCGGCAGATCAATCTATTCACGGATTTCCGTTTCCATTTCCTCGAGTACCTGGTCTCGCGGCCCATCGTCATGCTGCCGCTGATGATCTTCGCCAACGACGCTCCGAAGATAGTCGCCTACACGCTCCTGACCGCCTGGCAGACGCGCCTGTACCACGCGAACATCCGTTCGAACTTCGGCTGGCTGCGCTACGTTCTCGTGAACCCGCAATCCCACCGCGTGCATCACTCGGCCGAGAAGCGCCACACCGACCTGAACTTCGGCGTGGTGTTCTCGTTCTGGGACCGGCTTTTCCGGACCCAGTACGGACCGGGCGACGAATACCCGAAGACGGGCATACACGACGCGGCGTTCCCTCTGGAGATAAGCAGAAGCCCGTTCGCGGTCCTCGTGACGGGCTGGCGGCAGACGGTCTACCCGCTGCGGGTGATCGGCCGGAGCCTCGTGGGCGCCAAGACCGGTGTCTGACCGCCGCCCGAAGGTCACGGTGCTGGTCCCGACGTTCAACCGGGCCGAGTATCTGGCCGAATGCCTCGACAGCCTGCTGGCCCAGACGCTCCCGCCGGTCCAGCTCATCGTCGTCAACGACGGCTCGACCGACCGCACGCCCGAAACGATCGGGCCTTACCGGGACAGGATCCTCTATCTCGAGACCGCCCAGGTCGGGAAGCCCAGCGCCATCAACAGCGGCCTCGACGCGGTGACCGGGGATTATCTGTGGATCTTCGACGACGACGACGTGGCGCTGCCGGACGCGCTCGAGCGCTTCGTCGCGCCGCTCGAGGCGGATGACCGGCCCGGCTTCAGCTACAGCACGTTCTTCTTCACGGCGACCTCGCCCGGGAGCCACCGGATCGGGGCGGTGCTGTCCGAACTCGAGATCCCGGACCTGGCGGCCCGGGGACCGCTTGTGCCGCTCCTGGAGAACAATTTCCTCGGCGGGGCGGCCCTCTTCGCGCGCATGTCCTGTTATCGCCGGGTGGGCCGCTTCGATCCGGCGCTTCTGCGCTCCCAGGACTACGACATGGCCATCCGGATCGTTCGCGTTTTCAGCGGGGCGCGCGTGGCGGGAGGCGCCACGTTCCACTACCGGCAGCACGAAGGTGCGCGGGGCAATACGCGGGACCGTTTTTCGTCCGGCATGCGGCTTCTCAAGTGGCTCGAATATGATCAGAGGATCTTCCAAAAGCTCTACTGCGAACTGCCCCTCGGCGATTACCTGCCGCCCGGGACGGCCCTGGCCGCCCGGCAAAGAGAAGCGCTTCTCGAGCGCCTGTCGATCATGACCGGCAAGCTTCTGGTGCAGGAGGCGATCGACGACCTGCGCGAACTGGCCCGGCTGCCGGCGGGAGGCCCTTTCTCGGCCGAAGAGCGCGCGATCGTGCGCGCGATGGCCGGGTCCCCGTATTACCGGGGAGGGAGCCTGCTCGACCGGCGTGAGTTCGTCGCCGTGCTCCGCTCCCTGGCCGGCTCGTCCGCGGCGGTCCGCGCGCTCAAGCGGGAACTGGTGCGGGCGGTCCTGCGGGAATCGGTGAAGGGGGAGGGGGCGCGGCGCATCCTGGAAAGCCTCCGGCGCCTGTTTTATTTACATCTTTAAGAAGCGGCCCGAAGGGGAAGCGTTTTGGCGGGGAACGTGGTAGAGTAGTTGCGGTAGTTTCTTACATAAGGAGGGAGCATGGAGACGAAGGACCTCGGCAAGACCTCGACCGGCATGCAGGCCAACGTGGCGGCGCTTCTGTGCTACCTCGTCGGCTGGATCACGGGCCTTATCTTCTATCTGATCGAGAAAGAGAACAAGTTCGTGCGTTTCCACGCGTTCCAGTCGCTGGCGACCTTCGGAGGCTTGATGGTGCTGACGATCGTACTGACCTTCATCCCGGTCGTCGGCTGGATGCTGATCCCGGTCGTCTACATCCTCGAGCTCGTCCTGTGGATCCTCCTGATGGTCAAGGCCTACCAGGGTGAGAAGTTCAAGCTGCCGATCACCGGAGAGATGGCCGAAAAGAACGCTTGATCCGTTCTCTGCACGCGGTGGCTCTCGCCGGCGGACTTTTGTGGATGTCCGCCGCCTGGGCCGCCGCACCCACTTCCGAACCTCCCGCATCGTCGCCCCCCCAGGTCGCTTTCCAGGACGGGGATGTCCGGATCGAGTACCCCGAGGGCGCGCCGTCCGAGGGGATACCCGAGGATCTCTTCGCCCTCGGTCCGGGGGCGGCGTTGGTGACCGGACCGGGGTCTTCCTGTGAGGTCCTCTTCGGGGACATCGGCGGGACCCTGCGCCTCGAGGAGAACGCCCGCGCGGTGCTCGTGACACCCGACCCTCCGCAAGTGAAGCTCGAACGCGGCACCGTTTACCTGCGCCTGCAGCGCCTGAAGAAGGGCAGCACGTTCCGCGTCGAGTCCCCGACCGTCGTGACCTCTGTTCGCGGCACCGGCTGGGTCCAGGGGGTGGATTCCGTCCACGTGTTCGAGAGCTCCGTGTCCCTGCGCAACGCGTCGGGCGCCGAGCTCGAGGTCCCCGAAGGCCGAGGGTTGAGCGTGGGGCCCGACGGAAGCTTCGGGGCCCTGACCGATCTGACCCAGGAGATGAAGGACCGCTGGGGGCGTTTCACGGAAGAGGCCGGTTCGCATGCGGAGCTTTTCGCTTCGCTTCTGGCGGGCGGCCCCAAGGAGGAAGAGAGGACCCCGCGCCAGACGTCCGCCGAGTATTCCGGCTTCGGCGGGCCCGACATCACGATCACGGCCACCTGGTGGGAGCCCGTCGACGTGGATCTCTGGGTCGAAGAGGAGGGAGGGGTCCGGCGACCGGCGACGCGCGAGAGCGCGCGCGGCCCGGGCGTGGAGGTCTTCAGGCCCTGGGACCTCTCCGGCTTGGAGGAGGACAGGAAATATTATGTCGCGGCCTATCTGGCCGGTCCCGACAACACGGCCAAGGCCCGCGTGACCGTCTCGGTTTCCGTGCCGGGCCGCGGGGCGCGCTCGAAGAGCGTCGCGCTCGACCGGAGCGCGACGGACAGGGATTTCTGGATCGCTTTCTCGGTGGACACCGGCGGGCGGATCGAGGAGATCGGCGTCTATGACACGTCCGTCACGAATTACCTCGTGAGCCGGGGCAGACTGTGACGCAGCCCGCCGTCAAGGCCCGGTCCGGCTGGTTCGACGAGATCGTGCTCCTGCGCGGGATCGCGATCCTCTCGGTGCTTTCGCTGCACGCGATCAACCAGGCGGGGGAGCACCTGCGGGTCATGAGCCCCACGCTCGCGTTTTGGATCACGGTCGAAGCGTTCACTCACGGCGTAATGACGTTCATCGCGGTGTCGGGGTTCGTTCTCGCCAACAAGTACGGCGACAACACCGACTGGCTGGAGTTCTACAGGAAGCGCGCGATGGTCATCATACCGCCGTACCTTTTTTTCTCGGCGGTGAACGTGATCGGGATCCGGTGGGGGACCGAACACCCGATCGACGCGGCCGCGATCGTGAAGGCGACCCTGAAGGGCGACAGCGCGGCCCATATGTGGTTCTTCGTGAGCATTATCCAGCTCTACTTCCTTTTTCCCGTTATTTACCGCGTGTATGTCCGCTTTGAGAGCCGGAAGCGGGAGCTCCGGCTGCTGGCCTGGACGTTCGGGGCTTTCGTCGCGTGGAAGGTCCTGGCCGGCGTCCTGGCGTGGGCCGGGCCCATGGACAATCACGCCTTCGCGAAGATCATGGAACTGGTGCCGCGCCGTTTCTTCCTGAACAGTCTTTTTTATTTCCTGCTCGGCATCTACGTGCGCCGCAACTACGAAGCTGTGAGAGCGAAGGTCCGGGCTATCCCGTTCGCGGTCCTGGCGGCTGTTCTCGCGGGGGTCGGGGCCCTGACCGCTTTCGTCGATCTGGCCTGGACGGTGGATCACGCGGGGATCAACGCGCATCTGTGGGGTCTGGCGGCGCGGGACTCCCTGAAACTGCTGATGAACCTCCTGCTGATCGCCGCGCATTTCCGGCTGGCCTGCCACTTGGCGGCCCGCCGCTCGGTGTGGACGGGCTGGGTGACGGCTTTCAGCCGCCTGTCCTATGGGCTTTATCTGATCCATGTCGTCATGCAGGTGCAGATCCAGCGCGGTCTGATGGCGGCGGGGCTCAGCTACGGGGACTTCTTTCTTTATCCGGTCCTCTGGGCCGCGAACCTTTCGGCGTGTTACTGGAGCGTCCTGGCTTTAAGCAAGCTGCCGTACAGCGAGTGGTTCCTCGGGGTGAAGAAGCCCGCTGCAAACGCCGCGGCCGCTTAGAACGCGGTCAATCCCCGATGATATCCTTCAGAGCTTTGATACCCGCCCGTTATTCGAGCGGGCGTAAGTGGCTGTGCGGTTTGAGATCTCGTAGCGCAACGCGTCCGCTGGCATGAAACAGATAAGATAGATACCATGGTGACTTTAACACAGGGCCGGCGGAGGATAAAGGTCACGGTCGGGATGCCGGTGCATAACGCCCGCCCTTACGTTGCCGCCGCGATAGAGAGCGTGCTCTCGCAGGACTTCAACGCATTTGAATTGCTTATTATCGACGACGCGTCCACGGACGGATCGTTCGATGTCCTAAGGAATTATCGCAACCATCCGAAAGTAAGGATCCTCTCAAACAAGAAGCGCCTCGGTCGCGGCGGCACCCGCAACCGTATTATCCGGCTGGCCAGAGGCAAGTACATCACTCCCTGTGACGCGGATGACAAGATGATGGGCCGGAATTTACGGAGACTGAGCGCCTATCTCGACCGCCATCCTTTCGTTGGGGCCGTGTACGGCGACATGCGGGTCCACGAGTTCACTGTAAAAGGGCGCCTGGTTCGGAAGAGCACGCTCGGACGGGACTGCGAAAAGACCTGGGACCTCCTGGAAAATACCATCAACCACGCTGGCTCCATGATCCGCCTCTCCTGCCTGAAAAGGGTCGGAGGATATGACGAAAATATCAGGTACGCGGAGGATTGGAGCTTGTGGCTGAAACTGAGCGAAATCGTCCCAGTTAAATATCTAGGAGGACCTCCAGTCTATCTCTGGATGAGACGTCCGTCGAAGGACAGATCGCGCAACTTCACGGACGGCATCGAGCGTATCCGCCGTGAAGCCATCGAGCGCCGCTATGGCTTGCGGCTGAAAGACGCGGCCCCGTGAGCCCCGGACGCGTTCAGGTCACGGTCGGGATGCCGGTGCATAACGCCCGCCTTTACGTTGCCGCCGCGATAGAGAGCGTGCTGGCGCAAGACCACCCCTCATTCGAGCTCGTGGTCGTCGACGACGCCTCCACAGACGGGACCGCCGAGGCGTTGCATCGTTTTGAAGGCCATCCCAGGATAAGGATCGTTTCGAATAAAAAGCGCCGCGGCCGCGGCGCCAGCCGCAACCTCATCACGCGCCTTTCGAAAGGGGCCTATCTTTCTCCCTGCGATGCCGACGACCTGATGTTGAAAGGGAACCTCAAGGCCTTGAGCCGCTATCTGGACTGCCATCCCCGCGTGGGTGTGGTTTATGCTGATATGCAGCTCGAAACGGTAGACAAGAGAGGACGCGTTTTGAAAAAAAGGGAGATCAAAGGACGTGATTGTAACGAGACCTGGGACCTGTTTGACAATGCCGTGAACCATCCAGGCTGCATGATGCGCAAATCGTGCCTGCTCAAAGTGGGCGGTTATGACGAGGACATCGACTATGGTGATGATTGGAGCTTATGGATGAAGCTTGGTGAGGTGACACGGTTCACATATCTACCGAACAAGGTCTACTATCTCTGGCGCCGGCATCCGGGTAGCATAAAAAAATACACCCCGCGCAACCTCAAGGACTTTGCGCGCATCCGGATGGAGGCTGTCCGCCGCCGTTATGGACGTCGTTTCGGAACGAAGAAATGAAGACGACGCGCCCGCAGAAACAGCGTTTTTTCCTTCGCGTCGAGAATTTTGAAGTCGAGATCAATACCGACGTGGCTGAGTACGCCCGCCTTGTCCGGTTTTATCTCCCATCGCATGTCCTGACAAAACACGGGCAGACCGCGCCGGCGATGCGAATCGACGCCTGCCGGCGCCGTCCGGAAACGTCGGAAGACCCCTGGGGCAAGGATCTCGGCTTTCTTTCGGAGCTTCGGCGCTATGGGCTGGCCTGGAGGGCGGATATGCCGCGTCGATGCGCAACCGTCGCCATTGACGACAGAAAGCGTCTTCCGGTCGGTCTCCTGTATCATGGGGGGTTTCTTTTCCCGCTGTCTCTTTTACTTTTGCCGTTCCGGGCAGCGCTGATCCACGGGGGCCTGATTTCCGACGGCAAGAGAGCGGTCCTCGTGATCGGCACCTCGGGCGTCGGAAAAAGCACGCTCGCCGTTTCTTTCAACTCGGCAGGTTTTTTTTGTTTCACCGACGAGCATGCGCTCCTTAGAAGAGGCCGCGGCGGTGTCCACGGCGGCCGCTTTCTGAGCCGGGTCGCGCTTCCCGTGCTTTCGATGCGGAATTTTAAGGACCAGAAAACCCTGTTTTCCTGGGAGTCTTCGATCGGCAAGTATTTCCTCAAGCCCGCCGCGCAGAACCTTCCCGTCGCAGCCTGCCGTATTGACAAAATTGTTTTTCCTCGCTTCGCTCTTTCTGGCCCTCGCCGAATTCACCGCTTACGGCCATCGGAGGTCTTCAAAAGACTACTGTGTGACGATTATTATTACCATTCCTCGAGCCATCTGGAGTCGTACGGCCGCGATCATCTGAACCTCTTCACCGACTTGGCGGGTTCAGCCGCCGGTTATTCGCTCCGGTATACGCCGAACGACGTGCGGCGTATACCGGAACTCATCGGACAGCTTTGATGAAGCGCGTTCGTCTGGGGATCTGGATCTATCCCCACGGCGCGGGCGGTGTCGAGCATTTTCTGTCTCGCTTGTTCGTGCTTCTCCGACGGACAGGGTTCGAGAGCCTTTGCTTCACGGTTTCCACCGGTTCCGGAACGCGCTTTTTCAAGGAACAGGGCTTCGAAGTCCACGTCCTGAAAAAAAAGGTCACGATCGGACAGCTTGCCCGCTTTTTTAGTTCGCGGTCGCTTGATATTGTGATGACGACGCTATACGAGCCGACGGCGGCCCGCGCCAGTTTCCTGGCCGGTATCCCTCACCTGTGGCGGTGCGGTAGCCTGATCCGGGTGGCGGGAAAGTCGCTGTCCCCGGAGATGCGCAGAAGGACCCTCCACCTGATGGGCCTTCTTTCCGATGCCGTCGTGGCCAATTCGAAAGCGGTGGCCGGGCAGTTCGACGCTGTCTGCCGCGAAAAAGTCGTTCAGATCCCCAACGGTCTGCCGCTCGAACGCGCGCGTCGGTACCCGGCAACCGATCTCCGGCGCCGCTTTTCGTGGCGCGGTACCGACCGCATCGTCGCTATGGCGGCCCATTATTATCCGGTCAAGAGGCACGAGGATTTTATCCGCGCAGCGGCAAAGATCGCCATGCGGCATCCCGAGTGCCGCTTCGTCATTTTTGGGGGCGTCTTCTCAGGCGTCGCGGGCGGGGAAATGAAACGGTACGCTGCGCGCCTATTCCGCCTCCGCGCGACCCGGGGGCTGGAAAAAAAGCTGGTGTTTGTCCAAGGGATGGACGACCTGGGGGGTGTCCTTCGGCAGGCGGAGCTCGTGGTCCATCCCTGTCCCGACGAAAGTTTTCCCAACGCGGTGCTCGAGGCCATGGCCGCCGGGAAACCGATCCTTGCAGCCGCCGGTGGAGGCTGCTCGGAATTGCTCGAGCATGGGCGGACGGGAATCCTCGTGCCTCCGCGGCGGCCGGACCTCTTGGCTTCCGCGATAGACCGTCTTTTGGCGGACCCTGAAAAAGCGCTGCGGCTGGGCGGCGCCGCGAGGCGAGAGGTCATGAAGCGGTACGATATCCGGACGGTCGCCCGTCGTTATGAAAGGCTCATCCGCGGGGTCTTATCCGGCGCGAGGCGGTTTGCAAATTCTCCATAGTTTCTTTATGGTATACTTAACAAAAGGTTGTAGCGAGGCGAATTTCGAGGAAAGCCGCAATCGGGCAAAGATTAACGGTTCTAACACAACAGGAGGCGATAGGTGAAAAAGAAAAAAACGGAAGGCAAGAAAGCGGGTGCCCGCTATGTGGCCTCGAAAGTCAAAAAGCTCGGCAACCTTCGCAAGATCAACGCTTTTTCAGGTGTTTAAATCTTAGCGGCCATACCGCTGGCCGGTTAGACGCCTCTCCTGCAGCCGCTCTCCCCGGACGACATGATTTATCCGCAATGCGAAAAGGCAAAAGGGCGGGATAGACAGAACGAAGCCGTTGCCGGATTACAGTAGGTCGATCAATTCGTATTTATAGAGCCTTTTGAAAAAATCAAGGACGTCTTTCTGCGTGGTCTCGGTGGAAACGTCGAAAGTTTGGGCGGCAAGCGAGGCGATCTCTTTCACTGTCCTTCGACCGTCCACGAGCCGCCAGAACTCGCTGCCGGTTTCATTGAGCCCGAAATAGTCGCCGCTTTCCAGATGGAGCAGCATGAATTCCGACGCTACTTTTTTTCCGATGACGTTCTTGCGCATCGCGATGACCGTTTCCGCTCTCAAATCATTCATAATGATTTATCATATCAAAGAGATGATAGTCCGCAAAGCTTTTTGTCTTTTCTCCCGTCTTTCCGCATGATCCCCGGCGGATGATCGTCCTCGGCCTGACTCCCGAGCCGTCCCATGTGCCGATCGGCCGCTTTTGGCTGAAGAAAGAGCGGCCCTAACGGTGTGCGGCATCTTCGGATTCGCGGATCTTTCAAGAAAACTGCCCGCCGAAACGGACGCGCTTTTGAACGGAATGGCGGACAGTCTGCGTCATCGCGGTCCCGACGGCCGTGGTTTTCACCGCGCCCGGCACGCGGCGCTGGGAATGACGCGCTTGGGGATCATGGACCCCGAAGGCGAGGGAGAGTCCGTCCGCAACGAGGACGGCAGCGTCTGGGTCGTCCATAACGGTGAGATCTATAACGCCGCCGAACTCCGGGCCCGCCTGGAGAAAAAAGGACACGTTTTCAGGACCGGTGGAGACTCGGAGGTCATTCCCCACCTCTATGAAGAGGAAGGGGAGGGGTTCGCCGCTTCTCTGCGGGGCATGTTCGCGGTCGCCCTCTGGGATGAAAAAAAACGGCGCCTCCTTCTGATTCGTGACCGGTTCGGCGAAAAACCGCTGTTTTATTCCCGCATCGGTTCGCGTTTGGTCTTCGCATCGGAGATGAAGGCCATTCTCGTCCATCCCGGCGTGGACCGTTCTCTGGACCCCGCGGCCCTGGACCATTACTTCGCGCACATGTGCACGTTGAATGGGGAAACGATCTACCGTGGCGTCCACAAGCTGCCGCCCGCGCACCGGCTTCTCCTAAACGCCGCGTCTTTCCAACTGCGGCGCTATTGGAACCTGCCGCCGGATCCCGAGGAAGACAAGCGCGATCCGCGCCGCATCGTTTCGGAGCTTCACGGCAAGATCGAAGAAGCCGTGGGTCTCCAGCTGGCCTCGGACGTTCCGGTAGGCGCTTTTTTAAGCGGCGGGATCGACACGGCGGTGATCGCCAGCGTCGTTTCCGGTTTCCGAAAGAGGTCTCCCACGTTCCAGCTTTCATTCCGCGGCGCTTCCTATGACGAATCGCCGGAAGCCCGCTGTCTTTCCCGCTTTTTCGGGACGGCCCATCATTCTTCTTCGATGCCGGACGTATCGCCGACGCTCCTGGAAAAGATCGCCTGGCATTTCGACGAGCCGTTCGCGGATACCTCCGCGCTGCCGATGTATTTCGTTTCCAAATTGGCCCGCTCCAAGGTCAAGGTGGCCCTCGGCGGCGACGGTGGTGACGAACTCTTCGGCGGGTACAGTCATTATAGGAACGCTTCCGGCCGAAGCCGTCCTCCCACGGCCCTTTTCGGCGAAAAAGAAAGGCTCTTTCTTTATTCGGACGACTACTACGCCCCTTTCGAGAAAAAGGGCTTTCCCTCTTTGGAAGCTGGCTTGTCCTCTGGATCTGTGCCGAAAGACCCGCTCCGGAAGCTTCTCTGGCTGGACATGCACCTTTTCCTTCCCAACGACATGCTGACCAAAGTCGACCGCATGGCCATGGCTTGGGGGCTCGAGACGCGCTCTCCTTTTTTAGACCACTGCCTGGCGGAGTTTGTCTGGCGGCTTCCTTCGCGGTGGAAGGTCAGGGGCCGCAGCCTGAAGCATGGTCTCAAATCCGCTTTTCGCGGCATGCTACCCGCCTGGTGTCTTCAAAAAGAAAAAAAAGGATTCGTGTTCGAACCGGGCCTTCTCGCGCGCAAGGGCCGGTTGAAAGAATACGTCGACGATGTTCTTTCGCCCGCCAGGATCAGGCGGGCCGGCATCCTGAGGCCCCAATTCGTCGAGTACATCCGACTTTCCTATGCCCGCGCCTTCCAAGACAGGAGCCCTGCCCTGAGGGCGACGGAGCTCCGGCTCTGGAGCTTGATCTTCTTCGAAATTTGGCGAACGCGGGAAGCAAAATCGGGTAATATCATTCGATGACCCCCCGATACCCGGTTCTTTTGCTGGCGATCGTCTGGCGCGCCGTTTGCTTGGTATTTCTGTTGCGCGTCCAGGGCGTCAGCCCTCAAGATGTATTGAAAAAAATACCCCCGGCCGGCGAGCGACGACCTTTCAATCCCGTCACCGAGCTTGTCGGCTACACGGATTTTATGCGGGGGCTCTTTCGGCTGAACTATCTCGAGCGAAGTTTGATTTTATTTTATTTTCTTCGCCTCTGGGGTGTCGACGTTCAGTTTCATTTAGGCGTCCGGCAACTGGAAAACCGCCTGAGATGGCATGCCTGGCTGACCCAGAATGGAAGCCTTGTTTTTGAGCGGCCGTCCATCGGTCCGGCTTTTACGGAATTTTTGGTTTGGCCGGAATATCAGGTCCCGCCATGACCAAGATATTGAAGAGGCGGATCCCCGTCACGCTCGGAATGATCGTCAAGAACGAAGAGCGTCTGCTGCCTCAGTGCCTGGAAACCGTCTATCGCCGGGTCGCGGAGCTAATGATCGTCGACACGGGGTCCCGGGACCGGACCGTCGAGATCGCCCGGAAGTTCGGGGCACGCATTCTCTCACGTCCCGGGCCGAGCGATGGGGGCATGGACCGTGATCGGAATCTCTATCTGCGCCATGCGAGCCAACCCTGGATCCTCTCGCTCGATGCCGACGAAAGGATCGCCTCGAAGGATGTGCTCAAGATCGGGGAGCTGATCCGAAGAAAAGCCGACGGTTATTGCTTTAACATCCGGAATTACGGCGATGAATACAACCTCCTGCGCGGTTGGCATCCGAACAAAGGCGAATATCCCGTCGAAGAAAAGTTTGCGGGCACTTACGGTTGGGCAACCAACCGCGTGACCCGCCTGTTTCGCAGGGATGCGCGGTACACTTACGAAGGGGTTCATCTTTTGATCGAGGCGTCGATCCGGCGGCATGGCGGCATCGTCTGGGAAGCCCCGTTTCCCCTCCATCATTTTGAATGCTTGAAAGACAGGTCCTTCTTCCTCAAAAAACAAAGGAAGTATTTGCGGCAGGGCCTGAAAGAGCTGAAAAGTTCCCTTGATCCGGCCAAAACCCATCTGGACGTGGCCATCGGAATGTTTGCCGTCAAAAAGGACGACGCTGCCGCCCTTTTGCACCTGCGCCGGGCGTTGCGGCTCCGCCCCGGCTATACCGATGTGCACAAGCTTCTCGGGGTCGTTTATCTGGAGACGGGGGAGACGTCGTCCGCCAAGCGGCATCTGGAAACCGCCCTGCGGGCGCGCCCAAAAGACCCCGACCTCCATTGCCTGCTGGGCGCCGCCCTAATGGCCCGGGGGCGCAATGGGCCGGCCATCGAAAGCCTGAAGAAAGCGCTCCGGTATCAAAAGGACCATCCGATGGCCTGGTGCGCACTGGGAGTGGCCTATGAATCCCAGAACCATCTTTCCGCGGCTTCAGAAGCCTATCGGAGAAGCCTGCGTATCCTGCCGACGTTCGCGGCGGCCAGGGAAAACAGCAGCCGTCTCGCTCGAAAAATGGACCGCGGCTGAACCGCTTTACGCGTTCCCGGTCTTTACACGGTATTTCTATTCCTGTAGAATTGGGCCGATTCGTGGTTCCTCAAAGAACGGGGGCAGTTTGATGGATCGGTGCCTGGTGACCGGCGGCGGCGGATTTATCGGTTCACACATGGCCGAAGCGCTGGTCAGGAAAGGCTGCCGAGTCAGGGTCCTCGATAACTTTTCGACCGGGACGTTCAAAAATATCCGCTTTCTGAAGAAAAACGTCGAGATCATTCGCGGGGACATCCGGGATTCCAGGATCTGCCAAAAAGCGGTCTCGCGCTGTGATCGGGTCTTTCATTTTGCCGCGCTCAAATCCATTCCGAAGTCCTTTGCCCGGCCTTTTCATTTCCACGATGTTTCCGTCAACGGAACTCTTCACCTGCTCGACGCCTCTCTGAAAAACGGCATCCGGAGGTTCATCCATGCCTCTTCCAGCTCCGTTTATGGGAAAGCGGTGTGTTCCGTCCTGAAGGAAGACGGGCCGACCCTGCCGGTTTCCCCCTACGGCATCGCCAAGATGGCCGCCGAACATCACGTTTTTTCGTATCATTTCAATCATGGTCTTGACGTCGTGGCCCTGCGCTATTTCAACGTTTTCGGACCCCGCCAGGCGCACGACCCTCAGTATCCTGCCGTCGTTCCCGCCTTTATCCATCGTCTGCGCCGGAACCGTTCGCCGCTGATCTACGGGGATGGGTTGCAGAGGCGGCACTTCACCTACGTAAAGGACATCGTCGGAGCGACTCTGAAGGCTGCCGTGACACCCGAAGCCGCCGGCCATGTTTTCAACATAGCCTCTTCCGAAGAGCATTCCATCCTGGATATCTACCGTACGGTCGCTCGAATCCTCGGGAAAAAGAATATCCGTCCCGAGTTTCTCGGGAAACGTCTTTGCGATCTACGCCGCGTGCGGGCCGACTTCACAAAGGCAAAAAATATTCTAAAATGGAAAACAAAGATCGGTTTTGAAAAAGGGCTTGAGAACACGGTCTCGTTCTATAACGCCCATTAGATCCATGGAGCCGCCCACAGTGGTCCCCACCTACAACCGCGAGGTCCTTTTTGTCCTGCGTTGTCTCGGAGCGCTTGTCCGGCAGCCGGGGCCCGACGTCCCGCCGCCGGACCCGGACGAGGTCGCGTCTCTCGACTGGGATTGGATCGCGCGCGCCGCGCACGAGCAAGCGGTCGTGGGTTTTGTGTGGCATCTTCTCAAGGAGCGGGGGATCCTGCCGCAAGTCCCGCCCGCCGCTGCGGCCGAGATGGAAGTCCTTGCGTTCCAGTACGCGGTGATCCACTCTATTCGCTGTCAGCAGCTTGAGGAGATCCTCCGGCTTTTCGAGGACCGCCGCCTGCCTGCCATGCCCTTTAAAGGCTCGGCTCTCGCCCGCGGGATCTACCGGGACCTGCCGTACCGGCGCATGGGCGACATCGATCTTTTTGTCCGCGAAGCGGACCGTCCCGCTGTCTGTGATGCACTGCGCTCGGCGAGTTTCGCCCGCCCGTATTTCCACATGAAGAACCGCTGGCACGCGAGCATCTTCCGGGAGATCGATATGCCGTTGGACAGCGACGGCCGGGAATCATTCCTGAAGCCGGGCTGGGATCTCGACGTCCACGTCGCTCCCCGTTATCGGGTGAGCGGCGAGTCTGTCCGGATCGACGTCGACCCTCTATGGACACGGGCGTCCCGCACCGCGGGTTCGACCGCCGAGCTCGATCCCGCCGATCACGCGGCACTTCTTCTTCTGCATGCGGCCGACCTGAACGATCCGCATCTGGCGCAGATGCTCGATCTGGCGATGATCACGGAACGCCACACGATCTCCCGGCAGGTCCTGTGGGGGCGCCTCCCCGGAGGGTTGAAGGATGGCACCCGCGCGGTCCTCGGGCAATTCATGGACTCGACCGATGAACTTCGGGCGGGCGGACCCTTTTCGCCCGCATCTCTGGAGATCTTCGGTCTCTTCTTTTCGAGGTCCCGCAGGATCCAGCGCGCGGCGGACCCATCGGCGCCGCCTCGCTTCAGGACGGTGTGGAGCCAACTGCGCGGTCCGCGCGCCAAAGCTCTGTTCGTGGCCGGATATCTTCTGCCCGAACGCCGCTATTACGCCGGCTGCGGCGTGATCGAAGCCTATGCACAACATTGGTCGGGTTTGGCTCACCGGCTCGGGTGTGTGTTCGCCCGACGGCCCGGGTCGCGCCAGTAAAAAAAACCTTTTCAAACCCCCCGCCGGCGTCCGATAATAGAGGAAGGCGTGTCCTGTCCGGAGAACCTCGCGCGCCGCGCCCGATCCCCTTTCGTGCGCTCTGCCCAAGATGAACATGACCGACAGAAAGGTTGACCGCACATGAGCGATCCCGTCGTTGTTTTGGAGACCAACCAGGGCCCCATCGAGCTCGAGCTGATGCCGGGCGTGGCGCCGAAGGCCTGTGAGAATTTCACCAAGCTCGTTGAAAAGGGTTACTACAACGGCCTGATCTTCCACCGGGTGATCCGGGAGTTCATGATCCAGGGCGGCGACCCGACGGGAACAGGCACGGGAGGGGAGTCGATCTGGGGAAAAAGCTTCGAGGACGAGGTCCATCCGGACGTGAAGTTCAGCAAACCCGGCGTTCTGGCGATGGCGAACTCCGGACGCAACACCAACGGGAGCCAGTTCTTCATCACCACCGCCAAGACCCCCTGGCTGCACCAGAAGCACACGATCTTCGGTAAAGTCGTCGCGGGGTACGAGACGGTCCAGAAGATCGAGGGCACCGAGGCCGGCGCGGACGACCGCCCCCGCGCGGAACAGAAGATCCTCAAGGCTTACGTCAAGAAATAGCGATGAAGATATTCTGCATCGGTCTGTCGAGGACCGGGACTTTAAGCCTGAACGACGCCCTGCATCTGCTGGGCTACCGGACCGTCCACTACCCGACCCGGATCCTGGGCCTGCGCAACGGGAAACTTTTCCTGAAACCGAACGCTCTCGGCAACTACGACGCGTTCGCGGACACGCCGGCCGCGCGCTTCTACAAGGAACTGGACGTGTTGTATCCGGGCTCCAAGTTCATCCTCACCGTTCGCAACGTCGAGGAATGGCTCCGTTCGTGCGAGAAGTTCTTCAATACGGCCGCCGCAAACGCCACGATCAGGCAGTTGCGGCTCGATCTGTACTCGACGGAATTTTTCGACGCGGGTAAATTCAGGGCCGGATACGAACGCCACCTGAAGAACGTCACCGAGTATTTTCGTGATCGCCCCGGCGATCTGTGCGTGCTGAACGTCACCGAGGGAGAGGGGTGGAAAAAACTCTGTCCGTTCCTCGGCAAGAAGGAGCCCAAGAGCGAGTTCCCGCGCCGGCACATCGTGCATTGGGATTCGCCGGCAAAGAGGAGTTTGAAGGCGGCATTGGCCGGCTTGGGCCTGCTCTGGCTCGTCCGGAAGATCGTCGGGACGCTCCGGCGCTGATGCGCGCCCTCACCCTCTGGCTGACCGGCCGGCCCTGCGCGGGCAAGAGCACGATCGCCGAGCACCTTCTGGAGGAGCTCGAGAACCGCGGGATCCACGTGGCGTCGCTCGACGGTGACGCGCTGCGCGGGCGGCTCTCGGCGGACCTGGGCTTTTCCGCGAAGGACCGCGTGGAGAACCTGCGGCGGGCCGCCCACGTGGCGCGGCTCTTCAACGAGAACGGCATCCCGGTGGTCGCTTCGTTCATCTCGCCGACCGACGAGGTGCGGCGCATGATCCGCGGCATCGTCGGGGAGTTCATGCTTGGCTACGTGCGATGCAGTCTCGAAGAAGCCGAAAGGCGCGATGTGAAAGGAATGTACAAGAAGGCCCGGGCCGGCTTGATCCCCGAGTTCACGGGCGTTTCAGCGCCGTTCGAGGAGCCGCTGGACGCCGAGATCGTCGTCGACTCGGACAAGACCGGCGTGGACGAATGCGTGCGGCAGATCCTCCGGGCGCTCGGGGTCGCGTGACGCCAGACATCCGGCGCGTGGCGCACATCGCCGAGGAGGCCGGGGAAAGGATCCTGGAGCATTATTCCGGAGCGCCGGTCGAAACGAGCCTGAAAGGGGACGGTTCTCCGCTCACCGCGGCCGACACGGCCGCGCACTACTCCATCCTCGAGGGACTTCGCAAGCTCGATCCGTCCATCCCGGTGCTCTCCGAGGAGTCGGCCGAGATCCCTTACGACGAGAGGCGCTCGTGGGCGCGTTTCTGGCTCGTGGACCCGCTCGACGGGACCAAGGAATTCCTGCGCCGGAACGGCGAGTTCACGGTCAACATCGCGCTCGTCGAGGCCGGCCGGCCGGTGATGGGCGTGGTGCACGCCCCCGCCAAGGGCAGGACCTACGCCGGCGAAGCGGGCCGGGGAGCCTGGGCCTCCGCGACGGCGGGAACCCCGGCGGCCGTGCGCGTGGCGCCCGATACGGGCTCGGGACTGAAAGCGATCGTCAGCCGCTCTCACCGCGACGAGAAGACCGAAGGATTCCTGGGGCGGCTCGGGCCTTTCGAGGCTTTGAGCGTGGGCAGTTCGCTGAAGTTCTGTCTTCTGGCCGAGGGCAAAGCCCACGTGTACCCTCGTTTCTGGCCGAGCATGGAATGGGATACGGCCGCGGGGGAGTGCGTGGTCCTGGCCGCCGGCGGCTACGTCAGGGGTCTCGACAACGGGCCACTGCGTTACAACAAGCCGGACCTCTTGAACCCCTTCTTCGTCGCGGCTTCCTTCGATCCCGGCAAGGCCCTGCGCTCATGAGACATCACGGGCACCGTTCTCCCGGGCGGCCTCCGCACCGCCCCGCCGCGCCGGGCCGCCGGCCGAACGGCCCCCCGCCGGCCCGGAGACCTTCGGAAGCCGAGAGCCGTTTTCTGTCCGGCACTCCCGTGGATCCGTCCCCGCGCATCCGTCTCGAGGACGGTTCCGGAGAGCTCACGATGCGCGCGATGGACCTCATCTGCCCGATCGGGATGGGGCAGAGAGGGCTGATCGTCGCGCCGCCCGGCAGCGGTAAGACGACGTTCCTCAAACACATCTGCCAGGCCGTCGCCAAAAGCTGTCCGGCGGTCAAGCTCTACTGCCTCTTGATCGACGAGCGGCCCGAAGAGGTGACCGATTTCCGGCGGAGCGTGGCCGCCGAGGTGCACTGGTCCTCCTCCGACGAGAGCTACGATCACCACATCGCGACGGCCGACGCGCTCATGCGGCGGGCGATCGCCGAGGCCGGCGCCGGCGCGAACGTGATGATCGTGCTCGATTCGCTGACACGCCTGGCGCGCGTGCACAACGCCGAGCGTTCCTCGAGCGGCCGCACGCTCTCGGGCGGGGTCGACGCGCGCGCGCTCGAAGTGCCGCGCCGCATCTTCGGTATGGCGCGCAAGATCGAACACGCCGGATCGCTCACGATCCTGGCGACCATTCTCGTGGACACGGGCAGCCGCATGGACCAGGTGATCTTCGAGGAGTTCAAGGGCACCGGCAACATGGAGATCTTCCTCTCCCGCGAGATCGCCAATCACCGGATCTTTCCGGCCGTCGACATCCCCAGGAGCGGCACGCGCCGGGAAGAGCTCCTGGTCGCTCCGGCGGAGCTCGAGAAGGCCCGGACGCTTCGGCGTCTCCTGGTCGAACGCGGCCCGGTCGAGGCCGCCAAGACCCTCGTCGGCCTGTTGGGCAAATATCCCACCAACGGCGAGCTGTTGGCCGCCATCAAAGCATAGGACCGGGCCCATCGCATGGAGAACGGGGCAGGAGCGGCCGCGGGTTCCGGCGCCGGAGAACGGAGCTTCGCTTCCAGAGGCGGATTGTTCTATCTGCTGGCCCGCCTGCCGAACCGGCTGAGCGATTGGATCTGGTCGGTCGCGCGGATCTTCTGCCGTCCCGGCCGCCGCTATTTCTTCGATATCTGCCTGCACGGGCGGGACCTGAAGCACGGGGGGGTCGTCGGTCTGGCGACGCCCGCCTTCTCGCAGAACCTCGAGCAATACGAACCCGAGGTGAGCCGCACCGTCGCGCACCTTCTTCCCCAGGCCGAGAAAGGCACGATCCTGGACGTCGGGGCCAATTTCGGGCAGTCTCTGCTCAAGTTCAAAGCGCTCTGTCCCGACGCGCCCGTGCACTGCTTCGAACCGGTGACGGTCGTCAAGGAATTCCTGGATGAGCTGGTGTTGCGCAACGGGTTCAAGGACTGCCGGGTCGTGCACGCGGCCGTCGGCGACGGATCGGCCCCCGAACTGCTGATCCGCTACGGTCCCGACATGATAACCGCTTCGGCGCTGGTCCGTCCCGGCGGGCGTGCCCGGCACGACCGGTCCGAAAAGGTCGCGGCAGTGACGCTCGACGACTACGTTGCGCGCGAAGTGCCCGGGCCCATCGCTCTGATGAAGATCGACGTCGAGGGTTATGAGCCGGAGGTCATTTCCGGCGCCGAGCGCACGCTCCGCCAAAGGCGGCCGCCGCTGATCCTCGAGGTCCTGGATTGGCACGAGGACACCGCGCGGATCGAGCGCCAGCGCCGGATGGAGGCGTTCCTGCGCGGCCTGGGTTACCGGTTCTATTGGATCAGCGGCTCGGGCCGGCTGACGGAGCAGGACAGCCTGGTGCCCGATCCGGCTTGCCGGTACCTGAACTATCTGGTCAAGGCCGATTAAATCTCTTTTTCGTCCGCCCGGATTTCACTATAATCAACCGTAGCCCGCAGTTCGGGCCTCTGAAGCTGGCGCACACATGAGCCCGACCTATTCGCCCGAAGAGAAGGATCCGCCGGAGGCGCCGGCCCCAGGCCAGGCGCCCTTGCCGGGACCCAAAATGAACCCCAAAGAATTCGTCCATCTGCACGTCCACACGCAGTACAGCCTCCTCGACGCGGTCTGCCACGTCGAAGACCTCGCCTCCAAGGCCAAAGAGCTCGGGATGCCGGCCCTGGCCATGACCGACAACGGCAATCTCTTCGGCGCGATCGACTTCTACGGCCAGGTGAAAAAGGCGGGGGTCAAGCCCATCATCGGCGCCGAGGTCTACGTGGCGCCCGAAAGCCGGTTCGAGCGTGCGACCCACGGTCTGGGCGGCGCTTCCTATCCGTTCGTGCTCCTGTGCCGGAACGAGCAGGGCTGGCGGAATCTCGTCGAGCTGGTCACGATCGGCTATCTCGAGGGTTTTTACTACAAGCCGCGCGTGGACAAAGAGGTCCTGCGCAAGCACGCGGAGGGCCTGATCGCCCTGTCCGGGCCCGTGCGCGGCGAGGTGCCGCATCTGCTGAACCTCGGCCAGATCGAGAAAGCCGAAAAGGCCGCGCTCGAGTACCGCGAGATCTTCGGGCCCGAGAACTTCTACATCGAGATCATCCGCAGCGGGGTGCGGGAGCAGGAGCGGGTGAACCCCGAGCTGGTGAAGCTGGCGCGTAAGCTCGACATCCCGGTCGTCGCGGCCAACGACGTGCACTATCTCGAGCGTGATTTCGCCAAGGCCCACGAGGTGCTGATGTGCCTGCAGACCCAGACCACGCTCGATGACCCGAACCGTTTCCGGCCGACCACCGACGAGTTCTATTTCAAGAGCGGCGCCGAGATGGTCGAGCTCTTCAAGGACCTGCCCGACGCGGTCGAGAACACCGCACGGATCGCCGCGCGGTGCGGTCTCGAGTTCGACTTCTCCAAGACCCACGTCCCGCAGTTCGTGCCGCCCAAGGACAAGACGCAGGTGGATTACCTGCGCGAGCTCACCGGGGAAGGATTGGCCCGCCGCTACCACCCGGTCACCGATGCGATCCAGAAGCGCGCCGATTACGAGCTCGAGGTCATCCGAAAGTCCGGCTACACGAGCTATTTCCTGATCGTGTGGGATTTCGTGCGCTTCTCCAAGGAGAAGGGGATCTCGGTGGGGCCGGGCCGCGGATCGGCGGCGGGTTCGGTGGTCTCCTACGCGCTGGGGATCACGGACCTCGACCCTCTGCCGTACGACCTGCTCTTCGAGCGGTTCCTCAACCCCGAGCGCGTGTCGATGCCGGATATCGACATCGATTTCTGCTTCGAGCGGCGCGACGAGGTGATCCAGTACGTCACCGAGAAGTACTCCAAGGAGAACGTCGCGCAGATCATCACGTTCGGTACGATGATGGCCAAGGCCGTCGTGCGCGACGTGGGCCGGGTGATGAGCCTGCCGTACTCGGAATGCGACAAGATCGCCAAGCTCATCCCGCAGGAACTCGACATCACGATCGAGACGGCGCTCGAGAAGGAGCCGGAGCTCAAGGCCCTCTACAAGAACGACCCCAAGATCACCCAGCTCATCGACACCTCGCGCGTGCTCGAGGGCCTGGCGCGCCATGCCTCGACCCACGCGGCGGGGGTCGTGATCAGCGAAAGGCCCCTGCGCGAGCACGTGCCGCTCTTCAAGACCGGCGACGGCCAGATCTCGACGATGTTCTCGATGGAGTCGCTCGAGAAGATCGGCCTTCTCAAGATGGACTTCCTGGGACTGCGCACGCTCACGGTCGTGGACGACACGATCAAGATCATCAAGCGCATCCAGAAGAAGGACGTGCGCTGGGAAGAGGTCGTGCTCGACGACCCGAAGACCTTCGATCTCCTGCAGAAGGCGCAGTCCACCGGCGTGTTCCAGCTGGAATCGGGGGGCATGCGCGATATCCTCAAGAAACTTAAGCCCGACACGTTCGAGGACCTGATCGCGATCCTGGCGCTCTACCGGCCGGGCCCGATCGGCTCGGGCATGGTCGACGAGTTCATCAAGCGCAAGCACGGCCAGATCCCGGTCAAGTACGACCACCCGCTCCTCGAGCCGATCCTGAAGGACACCTACGGGATCATCGTCTACCAGGAGCAGATCATGAAGATCGTGAACGTGCTGGCCGGTTTCTCGCTCGGCAAAGCCGACATGCTCCGCCGCGCGATCTCCAAGAAGAAAGAGGAGGTCATCAACGAACAGCGCGCGGCGTTCGTCGAGGGGTGCGTGAAGCAGGCGGTGGACAAGCGGATCGCCGACAAGATCTTCAATTTTATCGTGCATTTCGCGGGGTACGGTTTCAACAAGTCGCATTCGGCCGCGTACGCGGTCATCTCCTACCGCACGGCGTACCTCAAAGCCAATTACCCGGTCGAATTCATGACGGCGCTCCTGTCATCGGAAAAGGACAACACCGACAAGGTCGTGCAGTACATCGACGAGGCCAAGCGCATGGGACTCAAGGTCCTGCCGCCGGATGTGAACGAAAGTTTTCCGCAGTTCACGGTCGTGGGCGCCGACACGATCCGCTTCGGCCTGGCGGCGGTCAAGAACGTGGGGCAGGCGGCCATTGACGCGGTCATCCAGGGCCGCATCAAGAAGGACCGCTTCAAGTCCTTCTACGATTTCGCCGAGAACATCGACCCGCGCGTGGTCAACCGCAAGGTGCTCGAATCCCTGATCAAGTGCGGCGCGTTCGACTCGATGGGGCTTTTCCGCTCACAGTTGTTCGGGATCCTCGACGCGGCGATCTCGCTCGCCGGCGAGGTGCAGAAAGACCGCGAGAGCGGGCAGAAGTCGTTGTTCGGTTCGCTCGGCGCCGAAGCGGGGTTTCGCAAGAGCCTGCAGAGCGTGCCGACGATCCCGGAGTGGCCCGAACAGGAGAAGCTCGTCTACGAGAAGGAGATGCTCGGTTTCTACGTGACGGGCCATCCGCTGGAGCGCTACCGCCGGGAGCTCAAGTGCTACGCCAATCTCTCCACCGGCACGGTCGCGCGGCACCCCGATCAGGAGGAGGTGGTGCTCGGAGGCCTGGTCAGCAAGCTCAAGTACACCGTGACGAAGAAGAACAACGAGAAGATGGCGATCGCGACGATCGAGGACCTCGAAGGCCAGATCGACGCGCTGGTGTTCCCCAAGACCTTCCAGGCCTGCGGGCAGTACCTGGCCAAGGACGCGATCGTCTTCCTGAAGGGGACCCTGGACAAGAAGGAACAGGACCCCAAGATCCTCGTCAACGAGATCACCCCGGTCTCGGAAGTGCACCGCAAGTTCACCCGCAGCGTGCACGTGAGGCTGGTAGCCGGAGGGGCGGCCGAGTCGGTCTTGAAAGGGGTGCAGGAGATCCTCCACAAACACCCGGGCCAGGTGCCGGTCTACCTCGAATTCATCGAGAACGACAAGGTCCGTTCGCAACTGCTTGTCGATCGAAGCCTTTACGTCAAACCGGATCCCGTTCTCGTGGATTCCTTGCGCAAGATGCTCGGAGACGAGGCGATCACTTTCAGCGTCTAACCCCTTTTTGACGAGCCTGTTGCCTTCCAAACGGGCTCCCGGGTGCTCTTCCGGCGGATATTTCGTGCATTGACACTGTAAGTTGTGAAGTGATAAGATTATACAAAGTTTCAGATGCTCTTAAGGGCCGGTAAAAGTTCGTAAGTGCTTACGGAGGAACCGCATGGCGATCACGAAGAAAGACATCGTTCTTAAGATCTCGAATGAGACCGGCATCAAGCAGATCGACGTGAAGCGCGTCGTGCAGGCGTCGCTCGACAAGATCACGGAGTTCCTGGCCCAGGGGCAGACCGTGGAACTGCGGAACTTCGGGATCTTCAAGATCAAGTCCCGCCGGGGACGTCTTGGCCGCAACCCGCGCACCGGGCAGGAAGTGCCGGTGCCTCCGAAAAAGGTCGTGGTCTTCAAGCCCGGCCTGATCATGAAGCGGGACGTGAAGTAGCGATTCGATGAAAAAGTCTCATCTCCGGCGTTGCCCGCGTCGCTCCCTTGTGCGGCGTATCTCCCGATACGCCTCCGCGGTCGCTTAGCGGGCGCCTTGGATCTGAGGCTTTTTGATCGAATCGCGCTTTAGGGCCTAAATCCATCTTCAAGGGGCACGGCGCGATACCCGTGCCCCTTCTTTTTTTATTAGGTATCCGCCACCCATGGCATTCCAGAGATTAAGAGGCACTCACGACATCCACGGTGACGAGGCCGCGCTCTTTGCGGCCGCCGAGGGCGCCGCGCGCGCGGTTTTTCCGCGTTTCGGTTTTGAGGAGATCCGCACGCCGTTCATCGAGGAGAAGCGGCTCTTCACCCACGCACTCGGCACCGAGACCGATGTTGTGCAGAAGGAGATGTACGAGTTCACCGACCGCTCCCAGACCGTGGTGGCGCTGCGCCCGGAGGGTACCGCCGGGGTGGTGCGCGCGTATATCGAGAACAATTTCCAGAAGACCCGTGGCCTGGCCAAGTTCTTCTATATGGGGCCCATGTTCCGGAGCGAGCGCCCGCAGGCGGGCCGCTTGAGGCAGTTCAACCAGATCGGCACCGAGACGCTCGGTACCTCGAGCCCTTACGCCGACGCCGAAACGGTGCTGGCGCTGACGGCTTTTCTCGATGCGGCCGGTGTGACCGGGTACACGGTGCGCCTGAACAATCTCGGCACCTTCGAGGAACGCCGCCATTTCAAGGAGGCGCTCACCGCGTACTTCGGCCCGAAGTCCGCCCACCTCTGCGAAGACTGCCGGAACCGCCTGGCGAGGAACGTGTTCCGTCTCCTGGACTGCAAGGTCGCCGCCTGCCGGCAGATCGTGAAGGGCTCTCCGCCGATCACGGGCTACCTTTCCGCGGAAAGCGCCTCCCATTTCGATAAAGCGCTGGCGGCGATCGAAGCCGGCGGCGTTCCCTGCGCGATCGATCCGTACATGGTGCGCGGGCTGGATTACTACACGAGGACCGTTTTCGAGCTCTCGCACCCCGGCTTGGGCGCGCAGGACGCGCTGGCGGCCGGAGGGCGCTACGATCATCTGGTGGAGTCGCTCGGCGGCGCGCTCACCGGTGCGGTGGGCTTCGCGCTCGGCGTGGAACGCCTGCTCATGTGCCTGGGCGCCCCGGCGGCCGCGCCGCTTGCGCCGAAAGCCCCCATTTTTATCGTGACGCTGGGCGAGGAGGCCTTTAAAATCGGCTTCCGGACCCTTTCGGCGCTGCGGCGCGAGGGTGTGGCGGCCGAGATGGACCTGGACGGCCGCTCCATGAAGAGCCAGATGCGCGCCGCCGACGGCCGCAAGAGCCGCTGGGTGGTGATCCTCGGCGACAATGAGATCCGCTCGGGCGAGTACATGCTCAAGGACATGACGACCGGCCAGCAGAAGCCCGGCAAGCTGGATTCTGCCCCGGCCGACCTCAAAGAACTCTTTAAAGGGAACGCCTGATGCTTCGCACGCATACTTGTCCGCCACAAAGCGTCGGCGGATCCGTCCAAACGGCGCTTTGTGGACGGATCGCGCCGCGCCGTTTGGCGGATGGGGAATACAGAGGTCTCCATGCTTAGAACTCATACGTGTGGCGAGCTGACCGACAAGCACGTGGGGCAGGAGGTCACGCTCTACGGCTGGGTGGACACCGTGCGCGACCACGGCGGGGTCACGTTCCTCGACCTGCGCGATCGCTATGGAAAAACACAGGTCGTCGCCGGCGGCAAAGGGAAGGACCTGGGGTGTGTCTTCAAGTCCGAGGACTGCGTGAGGCTGAAAGGGAAGGTCCAGCTGCGTCCGGCGGGCACCGAGAACCCGAAACTGCCGACCGGCCGGATCGAGATCGTCGCCGACGAAGTGCTCGAGCGCAGCGAGTGCCAGCCCCTGCCGTTCGAGGTCACCAAGTCCCTCCAGACCAACGAGGAATTGCGTCTCAAATACCGCTACCTCGACCTGCGCAACCCCGAGGTCCAGAAAAATCTCTTCGCGCGCCACCGCGTCTATCAGATCATCCGCACCTCGCTCGACCGCCACGGCTTCATCGAGGTCGAGACGCCGATCCTGACCAAATCCACTCCCGAGGGCGCGCGCGACTACCTCGTGCCGAGCCGTGTCAACCAGGGCGAGTTCTACGCGCTGCCGCAGTCGCCGCAGCTTTTCAAGCAGATCCTGATGGTCTCGGGCTTCGACCGCTATTTCCAGATCGCCCGGTGTTTCCGCGACGAGGACCTGCGCGCCGACCGCCAGCCCGAGTTCACGCAGCTCGATATGGAGATGTCGTTCCTCTCCGAGGACGCGCTGTTCTCCATCGTCGAGGAGGTCCTTGTGGCGATCCTCAAAGAGGTGCCCGGGACGGCGTTGAAGACCCCGTTCCCGCGCCTGACCTATCAGGCGGCGATGGCCAAGTACGGTTCCGACAAGCCGGACCTGCGCTTCGGAATGCCCATCGAGGACGTCTCGGACGCGGTGCGCGGCTGCGAGTTCAAGGTGTTCGGCGATGTGCTCGCCCGGGAGGACGGCGCGGTCCTGGCGCTCTGCATTCCGGCCGGCTCGCCCTCACGCAAGGACATCGACACGCTCACCGAATTCGCGAAGGCCGAAGGCGCCGGAGGACTGGCTTATTTCAAAGTGGAGAGCGGCAAGCTCGAGGCGCCCATCGCCAAGTTCTTCAAACCCGAACATCTGGCCGCGCTCGTGGCACGTTTCAAACCCAACGACGGCGACCTCATCGTCTTCGGGGCGGACGTCCGCAGGAAGGCGCAGAAGGTCCTGGGCGCCGTGCGGCTCTACGCGGCCAAATGGAAGGGCCTCATCGCGCCGGGCACGTTCCATTTTTCATGGGTCACGGATTTTCCGCTCTTCCAGTACGACGAGGAGGAGAAGCGCTGGGTCAGCGAGCACCACCCGTTCACCTCGCCGCACGCCGTCGACTGGACACAATATAAGAAGGCCGGCGAGCTCGCGAAGATCCGCTCGCGCGCGTACGATCTGGTGCTCAACGGCAACGAGATCGCCTCAGGCTCGGTGCGTATCCACAACCGCGATCTGCAGAACGAGATCTTCGAGACCATCGGCCTCTCGGCCGACGAGATCTCCAAGCGGTTCGGTTTTCTTTTGGGCGCGTTCCAGTACGGCACGCCGCCGCACGGCGGGATCGCGCTCGGCATCGACCGGGTCGCCGCGATCCTTTTGGGACTCGAATCCATCCGCGAGGTGATCGCGTTCCCGAAGAACCAGAAGGCCGTGGACCCGATGACCGAGGCGCCCTCGCCGGTGGCCGAGCGCCAGCTGAAAGAACTTGGGATCAAGCTCCGCTAAGATCGAGGTCCGCATCGACGGCGCCGTGGCGCGCGGCGCCCCGGCGGCCGCCTGGGTGCGGCGGGTCGTTCGGGCGGCCCTGGCGGCCGCCGGGGGCGGCGGCCGGCCGGTCAGCGTGTTCCTCACGGGGGACCGGGCGATCCGGGCGGTCAACAAACGCCATCTGAAGCACGACTACGCGACCGACGTGATCGCGTTCCCGCTCGAGGGGGACGTGCCGCCGCCCGGCGCGCCGGACCTGCTGGGCGACGTGGTCGTTTCGGTCGAGACGGCGCGCCGCGCCGCGCGGGAACTGGACCTGCCGTTCCGCGAGGAGCTGGCGCGTTATCTCGTGCACGGCACGCTCCATCTTCTGGGCCACGACGACAAGAAAGAGCCCGCGCGTTCCCGGATGCACCGGGTCCAGGAAGCGGTGCTCGAACGGTTCTTCAAGGAGCTCGGATGAAACAGCGGACCTTTTTGCACAGCCTCAACGAAGCGGTCGACGGTTTCATCTACGTCGTCCGGCACGAACGCAACATGCGCGTCCATTTCCTGATGGCGTTCCTGGTGCTTCTCGTGGCCCTGGTCCTGGAGGTCAGCCGTTCCGACTGGATGATGCTCTCCGTCGCGGTGACCGCGGTCCTGGTCGCCGAGATGTTCAACACCGCGATCGAGGAGACGATCGACTACGTCAAGGATGGCATCCACCCGATCGCGCGCGTCATCAAGCATGTTTCCGCCGGCGCGGTGCTGGTCGCGGCGATCAATGCCCTGATCGTCGGCACGTTCACTTTCCAGAAGTACTGGGCGCGGCCGTTCCATGTCTTTACCCACGGTATCCGTTATTCACCCTGGCACGTGACGTTCGCGGCGATGCTCGTGGCCATTTTCCTCGTGATCGCGTGGAAGGCGTGGCTCGGGCGCGGCACGCCGTTCCGCGGCGGCCCGGTCAGCGGGCACTCGGCGATCGCGTTCTCGCTCTGGACGGTGGTGCTGTTCGTCCAGGAGAACCCGTTCATCACCGCGGTTGCGTTCCTTCTGGCGGCGCTGGTGGGGCAGAGCCGTTTGCGCGCGAAGATCCATTCGTTCTGGGAGGTCGTCTCCGGCGCGGCGCTCGGGATGCTCGTGACCGCGCTTTTTTTTAAGATCTTCTGCGGGTATTGATGAAACGGTTCCTGACGGCTTTCCGCACGCATTTCATCTCGGGTCTTCTGGCCCTGGCGCCGCTTTTTCTCACGGTCGTGGTCATCGGGTACCTCGTGCGCCTGACCGACGCGTTCGTCGTGAACCCCATTTTCCGCCTGATCCCCGATGTCGGCCTGGACGCGGCCTCGAAAGTCCTCGCGGCGAAGGTCGCGATCGCGCTGTGCGTGGTGGGATTCGTCACGGGGGTGGGGGTCGCCGCCGAACGGCTCGTCTTCCGGCAGGTGCTGGCGGCCGGCGAGGGGATGCTGCAGAGCATCCCGCTTTTCAACAAAGTGTACGGCTCCATCCGCGAGATCGCGCAGGCCTTCTTCGGCGACCGCCGGGGCGTGTTCCACGAAGTCGTGTACGTCGAGTATCCCCGCAAGGGGATCTACGCGCTCGGTTTCATCACCCAGGACCGTCCGTGGGACCTGCACGAGAAGGTCGGGCGTCCCGTGGTCACCGTGTTCGTCCCGTCGCCGCCGAATCCCGCGACCGGCAACTTCATTTTCGCGCCGCGCGAGGAGCTCATCCCGGCCGGGATCTCCGTCGAAGAGGGGATCAAGGTTGTGATCTCCGGCGGCGCCGCCGTCCCGCCCCTCAAGCGATAAGCGCCCGTCGTGAGCGCCACCAAGACCCTGGCCTTCGTTCTCAAGACCCAGGATTACCGCGACACGAGCATGCTCGCCCACTTTTATACGCGCGAGCACGGCAAGGTGCGCGGGATCGTCCGGGGCATCCGCGACGCGCGCGGGCGTTTCGGGAGCACGCTGGAGCCCTTTTCGCTGAACGAGATCCTCTTTTATAAGCGCCGCCGCGGGGCGGACCTGCACCAGGTCACGCAGGTCGAGCTCGTCGATCTCTTCGATGCCGCGCGCGGGGACCTCGAGAGGCTCGGCGTCGCCAGCTATTGCGCGGAGCTCCTGAACGAGCTGACGGAGGTCGAGGAGCCGAACCCGGAGCTTTTCGATCTCCTGCACGACACGCTTCGCTTCCTCGGTTCGGGAGCCTCGCCTCGCCGCGCTGCGCGCATCTTCGAGGTGAAGCTGCTCGAGTCGCTCGGGCTCATGCCCGAGATACGCGAGTGCGTGGTCTGCCGCGCGGCCGCGCCGGACCCGGCTTTTTTCAATGTCGCGCTCGGCGGGATCCGCTGCCGGGCCTGCAGCGCGGGGGCGGCCGCCCTGCCGCCCGGCCAGGAGCACCCCCATCAGGCCGCGGTGGGCTTCCCGGTCTCGAAGGGGGCCCTGGCGTTCATCGAGCACGTGCGCCGCGCGCCGGTGGGGGAACTCTACCGCGTGAAGGTCTCCCAGGAGGTGGGCGCGGAGGTCGAGCGGGCGCTGCGGCGTTTCACGGATTTCCATCTGCAGACGAAATTGAAATCAGTGGTCTTTTTGGAGAAAATGGGATTTAATTAAAGGTCCTTATGGTCACCTTTCAGGACCTCATCGCGGGCCTCTCGGCTTATTGGGCCAAGAAGGGCTGCACGATCCTTCAACCTTACGACATGGAAGTGGGCGCCGGCACGTTCCACCCGGCGACGTTCTTCGGTTCCCTCGGACCCGACGCTTGGAAAGCCGCGTACGTGCAGCCGACCCGCCGCCCGACCGACGGCCGCTACGGCGAGAACCCCCTGCGCACCCAGCACTACTACCAGTACCAGGTGATCCTCAAGCCCTCGCCGGACGACGCCCAGGACCTGTACCTGGATTCCCTGCGCGCGGTGGGCCTGAAGCTCGAGGAGCACGACATCCGTTTCGTGCAGGACGACTGGGAGTCGCCGACCCTGGGCGCCTCGGGGCTCGGGTGGGAGGTGTGGCTCGACTCGCTCGAGGTCACGCAGTTCACCTATTTCCAGCAGATGGCCGGCTTCGCGCTTTCTCCGATCTCCTGCGAGATCACCTACGGCCTCGAGAGGATCTGCATGTTCCTCCAAGGCAAGCACGATCTCTTTAAGCTCAAGTGGTCGAAGGACCACGACTACGGCGACCTGCGCCTGCGGTTCGAACAGGAGTACTGCCGCTATAATTTCGAGAAAAGCGACACCGCGATGCTCCACCGTCTTTTCGAGACCTACGAGACGGAGGCCAAGCGGCTTCTCGGGGAGGGGCCCGAAGTTTCGCCGGACGCGCTCGTTTACCCGGCCTATGAGATGGCCCTCAAGACCTCGCACGTCTTCAACATGCTCGACGCGCGCGGCGCGGTCAGCGTGAACGAGCGGCCGACCTACATCGGGCGCGTGCGCAACCTCACCAAACGCTGCGCCCAAGCCTATATGGAGAAGACCGGCGCGCTCCATCCGCCCGCGCCAAAGGAAGCCCCCGCTCCATGAACGCCACACGCAAGAAAGCTGCCCCCGCCGTCGCGGACGCGCTCTTCGAGATCGGCACGGAGGAGCTGCCGGCGACGAACCTCGCGGACCTGTTCGAGAGCGCCCGGGCCGCGGGGGTCCCGAACATGCTCGAGGAACGCCTGCGGAAGGTCCTGGCCGATCATCGCCTGGTGTTCGCGGACTGCCAGGTGCTGGCGACCCCGCGGCGCCTCGTTTTCTGGGTGAAGGGCCTGTCGCCCCAGCAGGCTCCCAAAGACCAGGTGACGCGGGTTCTGGCGCGCGCCGAAGCTTACGGACCCGACGGACAGCCGGCCGAGAAACTCCTGATGATCCTGCGCCACCGCAACGCCGATCTCAAAGAGACCGTCATCGCCGACTCCGGCGGCAAGGAATACGTCTTCATCCGCAAGGCTGAACCGGTGCGCCGGGCCGTGAGCGTGCTGCCCGAGGCCTGCGAGGCGCTCGTCCGGTCACTGACCTTTCCCAAGAACATGAAGTGGGACGATTCGGGCCTTTATTTCCCGAGGCCCATCCGCCATTACCTGTGCCTGTACGGGGACAAGCCGGTGCGTTTCCGGATCGGCCGCACGCCGGCCGAGCCGCGGACGATCGTGTTCTCGAAGGGCCTGCGCCGCGTGCTGGCCGCCAAGAGCGTGGAGGCATATTTCTCGGTCCTCCGGAAGAACGGGGTCCTCCTCGACCCGTGGGAGCGGCGCCAGACCATCCAGCGTTCCCTCGAGAAGCTCGCCGAATCACTCGGCGGGCGGCTGTACGACGATCCGTTCCTCCTTTCCGAGGTGACCTTCCTGGTCGAGAATCCCCACACGCTCGAGGCGCCGTTCGCGCAGGAGTTCCTGCGGCTCCCGCTCGAGGTGCTGACCGTCAGCATGGCCCGCAAACAGCGCATCTTCGGGCTCCTCGACAAGCAGGGAAAAGTGATGCCGCGCTTCCTGGCGGTGCTCGACGGCCCCGCGAAGGACCGCTCGCGGCGCGTGATCTCGACGAACATCGAGAAGATCCTGCAGGCGAAGCTCCAGGACAGCCTTTTTTTCTTCCGCGAGGACGCCAAGGTCGCGCTCGCGAAAAAGCGCGAGGAACTGAAGAACCTCGTTTTCCTCAAAGGCGCCGGGTCGATGCTCGAGAAGTCCGACCGTCTGGTCGATCTGGCCGGACGGGTCGCGGCGGACCTGCCGCTCGACGAGCTCGTCCGCGAAGCGCTCGAGCGGGCCTGCCATCTGGCGAAAGCCGACCTTCTTTCACAGATGGTCGGCGAGTTCCCCGAATTGCAGGGCGTGATGGGCAAGTACTACGCGCTCGAGAGCGGGGAGTGCGCCCAAACCGCCGAGGCGATCGGTGAACAATACCTGCCGCGGACCGCGCAGGACCGTCTTCCCGAGACGCAGGCGGGCGCGATCCTTTCGCTGCTCGACAAGCTCGATCTGGTCGTCGCGTGCTTCGGCAGGAAGCTCGAGCCCTCCTCGAGCGCGGACCCCTACGGCCTGCGCCGCAGTGCGACGGCCGTGATGAAGATCATCCTCGACAAGAAGCTGAACCTGCGTCTCTACGACCTGCTGAAGCGCTCGGAGGATTCGCTCGCCGAATTCATCGAGCGCGAGGAGACCGGCAAGCTCACCAAGAAGATCGAGGCTTTCTTCAAGGACCGGTTCAAGGCCCTGCTCGTCGACCGCGGTTTCCGCGACGACCTGGTCGACGCGGCGCTGGCGACCGATTTCCGGCGCCCGTACGAGTGTTTCCTGCGGGTCGAGGCGCTCGCGGGTCTGGCGACGGAGGGGGACTTCCTGAAGGCCTCGAAGGTCGTCGAGCGGACCGTGAACATGCTCAAAGGCAACAAGGAGCAGCTGCCCGAGAACGTCGAGCCGTCGCTGCTGGCGGAGGACCTCGAGCGGGCCGTTTTCGAGCGCTACCAGAGCTCCAACGCGGCGATCCGCGAGGCGGCGCGCGGCAGGGACTTCCGCCGAGCGACAAGCTTGTACGCCGAGGCGTTTTTTGCTATCTTAGAACAATTCTTCGAGAAGGTCTTCGTGAACGCCGAAGACCTGAACGTCCGCAAGAACCGGATGGCACTCCTCCGGAACGTGCGGGATCTCTATACACGCGAGATCGCGGACCTGTCGAAGGTCCGGCCCGCGGCGCCACGCGCCGCGTAACTTTTTTAGCGCCCAACCATGTCGAAAGGAAATGGAAACATGTCCGTGATGACCGAAGGCCAAGCCAAGCGCGAGGGGAATCAGAATTCGGGCCGTCAGTACGTCTATTTCTTCGGTGAGGGCAAGGCCGAAGGCACGCGCGACCAGCGCAGCCTCCTCGGCGGCAAGGGCGCCAACCTCGCCGAGATGACGAATCTCGGCATTCCCGTACCGCCCGGATTCACGATCTCCACCGTCGCGTGCAAGGAATTCTACGCGCTCGGCGAGAAGTGGCCCGGCGGCCTGAAAGAGGAGATCCTGCGCAACCTCCGCAAGCTCGAGGAGGTTACGGGTAAGAAGTTCGGCTCGAAGGAGAACCCGCTCCTGGTCTCCGTGCGTTCCGGCGCCGCGGTCTCGCTGCCCGGCATGATGGACACGATCCTGAACCTGGGCCTGAACGACGAGACGGTGCGCGGCCTCATCCAGAAGAGCGGCAACGAGCGCTTCGCGTACGACGCCTACCGCCGCTTCATCCAGATGTTCGGCAACGTCGTCCTCGAGATGCAGCACCACGGCTTCGAGCACATCCTGAAGGACCAGAAGAAGAAGCGCCGGGTCACCCAGGACACCGATCTCACCGCCGCGGACCTCCGTGAGGTCGTGGCGCAGTACAAGGCCTACGTCAAGAAAGAGACGAAGAAAGCGTTCCCGGAGGACCCGGCGGTGCAGCTCGAGCTGGCCTGCAACGCGGTGTTCGCTTCGTGGAACAACGACCGCGCGATCACGTACCGCAATATTTCGAAGATCCCGCATGACCTGGGCACTGCCGTGAACGTGCAGACGATGGTGTTCGGCAACATGGGCGAGACCAGCGGAACGGGCGTGGCGTTCACCCGCGACCCCGGCACCGGTGAGAAAAAGTTCTTCGGCGAGTTCCTGATGAATGCGCAGGGCGAGGACGTCGTCGCGGGGATCCGCACACCGAACCCCATCAGCCAGCTCAAAGCGACCATGCCCAAGGCCTACGCCGAGCTTGAGAGCATCTACAAACGCCTGGAGCAGCATTTCCGCGACATGCAGGACATCGAGTTCACGATCGAGGACCAGAAACTGTTCATGCTCCAGACCCGCAGCGGCAAGCGCTCCGCCGCCGCGGCCGTCAAGATCGCCTGCGACATGGTCAAAGAGGGGATGCTGAACAAGGAAGAGGCGCTCCTGCGCGTCCAGCCCGAGCAGCTCGACCAGCTGCTGCATCCGACGATCGACCCGAAAGTGAAGGTGACGGTGCTCGCCAAGGGCCTGCCGGCTTCTCCGGGCGCGGCCGTCGGCCAGGTCGTCTTCAACGCCGACGACGCGATCGACTGGCATGAGAACAACAAGAAGAGCATCCTCGTCCGTCTCGAGACCTCGCCGGAGGACGTCGGCGGCATGGCGGCGGCCGAGGGCATCCTCACGGCCACCGGCGGCATGACCAGCCACGCGGCGGTCGTCGCGCGCGGCATGGGCAAGTGCTGCATCGCCGGCTGCGGGGCCATCCACATCGACGAGGCGGGCAAGTTCTTCACGGTCAGGGACAAGGCCGGCAATCAAGTGAAGGTCCGCCAGGGCGATTTTCTGACACTGAACGGCTCGACCGGCGAGGTGATCCCCGGCGCGGCCAAGCTGATCACTCCGACGCTGGGCGCCGATTTTAAACAGTTCATGGGATGGGCCGACGAGGTGCGGAAGCTCAAAGTCCGCACCAACGCCGACACCCCCGAGGACGCCCAGATCGCGCGCGATTTCGGCGCGGAGGGCATCGGCCTGTGCCGCACCGAGCACATGTTCTTCGGCGAGAACCGCCTGAAGGCGGTCCGCGAGATGATCCTCGCCTCGAACGAGGCGGCGCGCGTGAAGTCCCTGAAGAAGCTCGAACCGCTCCAGAAGGGCGATTTCAAGGGCATCTTCAAGGCGATGGCCGGACTGCCGGTCACGATCCGGCTCCTCGACCCGCCGCTGCATGAGTTCCTGCCGAAGGGCCCCAAAGAGATCAAAAAGGTCGCCAAGGACCTGGGGATCTCCGTCAAAGAGCTCGAGAAGAAGATCGTCCAGCTGCACGAGGTGAACCCGATGCTCGGTCACCGCGGCTGCCGTCTGGCCGTCACGTATCCCGAGATCTACCAGATGCAGGCGCGCGCGATCTTCGCGGCCGCCTGCGAGCTGGCGAAGGAGGGCCTGCGCGTGGTCCCCGAGGTTATGATCCCGCTCGTCGGCATGCTGGGTGAGCTCCAGTTCACCAAGCAGGACGTCGTGCGGATCGCCGAGGAGGTCATGGCGAAGACCCGCGTGAAGGTCGACTACCTCGTCGGCACGATGATCGAGGTCCCGCGCGCGGCGATCATCGCCGACGAGCTGGCGAAGGAGGCCGAGTTCTACAGTTTCGGCACCAACGATCTGACCCAGATGACGTTCGGTTTCTCGCGAGACGACATCGGTAAGTTCCTCCCGTATTACATCGAGCGGGGCCTCCTGAAAGTGGATCCGTTCGTTTCGATCGACCAGGGCGGCGTGGGCAAGCTCATCGAGATGGCCGTGCAGAAGGGCCGCTCGGTCAAGCCCGGCCTCAAGGTCGGTATCTGCGGCGAACACGGGGGCGACCCGTCCTCGGTCGAGTTCTGCCACCGTTCCAAGCTCGATTACGTGAGCTGCTCTCCGTTCCGGGTGCCGATCGCGCGGTTGGCTGCGGCCCAGGCTGTGATCAAGGAGAACAAAAAGTCGTAGCGGGTGAGGCCATCCGGCCCGGTCCCAAGTCGGGAGGCGCATGGAAGCCTTAAAGCTCTACATCAAGGACATCAAGGATATTCCGCTCCTGACGCCTGAAGAGGAGCTGAAGGTCGCCCGGCGTGTCAAGCGCGGGGACGCCCAGGCGCGTCGCCTGATGATCCGTTCCAATCTTCGCCTGGTGATCAACATCGCCAAGCAGTACTCGAATTTCGGGGTGCCGCTCCTCGACCTCATCGAGGAGGGGAACCTGGGCCTGATGAAGGCGGTGTCGAAGTTCAACCCGAAGCTCGGTTACCGCTTCTCGACCTACGCGGCCTGGTGGATCAAGCAGCACGTCACCCGCGCGCTCGCCGACCAGGGCAAGACCGTCCGCATTCCCGTCTACATGGTGGAAACGCTCTCACGTTTCCGGAAGGTCAACGAGCGCCTGACCCACCACTACCGGCGCAAGCCGAAGATCTCGGAACTGGCGCGCGCGATGAAACTCCCGACCTCCAAGATCAAGGAGCTCATGCAGATGGACCAGGGGACCACGTCGCTCGACCAGCCGGTCGGCGACGAGGGCGAAGCCTCCGTGATGGACCTCATGGAGGACACCAACACCTCGACCTCGCAGACCCACATCAATACGATCCTCCGCAGCGAACGGATCGACCGGCTGCTGACCAAGATGAGCCCGCGCGAGCGCGAGATCCTGGAACTGCGTTTCGGCCTGAAGGACGGCGAGACGCACACGCTGAACGAGGCCGCCAAACGTTTCAACATCACGCGCGAGCGCGTGCGGCAGATCGAGGCCGTGGCCCTGAAGAAACTGCGCGCGATGGTCGGCGACGAGCCGCGCGATCTCTAAACGCCCTTCCCGCCGAACCCCACTCATCACGGAGGTTCTCCATGGCCTGGCTTGACACTCTTCTGAAAGCGACCGTCGAACGGGGCGCTTCGGACCTGCATGTTTCGTCGGGGGTCAAGCCGATGCTTCGCGTGGACGGGGACATGGCCGTGCTGGACGGCCAGCCCGAGGTCCAGGCGTCGAAGATCAAAGAGGCGTTCGCGGAGATCGCGCCCAAACCATTCTGGGAAGAATACCAGGCCAAGAACGACGCGGACTTCGCCTACGCGATCGAGGGCGTCGCCCGTTTTCGCTGCAACCTTTTCATGGACGCCAACGGTCCGTGCGGCGTGTTCCGCGTCATCCCCTCCCGCATCCCGACGGTCGCCGAGCTCGGGATCCCGAAGGTCATTCTCGAGCTTTGCCTGCTTAAAAAGGGACTCGTTCTCGTGACCGGTCCGACGGGAAGCGGGAAGTCCACCACGCTTTCCGTGCTGATCGACCATATCAACCAGACCCGGCACGATCATGTGATCACGGTCGAGGATCCGATCGAGTTCACGTACACGAACAAGAGCTGTCTCATCAACCAGCGCCAGGTGAGCTTGCACACCCAGAGCTTCAAGAAGGCGTTGCGCGCGGCATTGCGCGAGGACCCGGACATCGTGCTTCTGGGTGAGATGCGGGACCTGGAAACCGTCGAGATCGCTCTCGAGATGGCGGAAACGGGGCATCTGGTCTTCGCGACGTTGCACACGAATACCGCGATCGGCACGATCGACCGGATCATCGACCAATTCCCTTCGGGTCAGCAGAATCAGATCCGCGCGATGCTCGCCTCGTCGCTCAAGGCGGTCGTGTCACAGGTCCTCTGCAAAAAGATCCCCAAGGGACGGGTGGCGGCGCACGAGATCCTGATCGTGAATTCGGCCGTCGCGTCGAACATCCGCGACTCGAAGTCCCACCAGATCATGTCGATGATGCAGATCGGCCAGGCGCTCGGGATGAGGCTTCTGAACGATGCCCTGATGGACCATGTGAAAGCCAAGATAGTCGAGCCGATCGAGGCTTATCTCCAGTCCCCTGAAAAGAAGGATATCCTGATGAAATTGAAGGAGCAGGGTTATTCGATCGACATGACGAAGTTGAGCGCTCTTTAGGGTTCTTTATAGCTAAAAATCTTAGCCCCGGTAGCTCAGTTGGATAGAGCACAAGTTTCCTAAACTTGGTGTCGGCGGTTCGACTCCGCCCCGGGGCACGCTTCGGACGGTCCTTCATCACGCGGTGCCTAGGAGCGTGCACCCTGTTCGGTCGGAGTAGGCTAGTCTCCCTCACAGGATGCACGCTCCTCGCACCGCCCGCACGAAGGACCATCGCTCCGCTTGAGCTGAATCAAAAGCCACTGCCGCGAGCAGGCTCTCCTTGAGGAGGCGTTGAGGCCCGCTACGAAGTTTCCCTAAAGCGCCGGGGAAACGGCGCGGTGACCCCGTTTTGGGGTCAGCGACGCCGAGGGTTCCCTAGCTTTAGGGAAACGAGTGGGCTGATAGCCTCCGAAAGGAGAGCTGTGAGCGGTCTCTCTGATCAGCGTGTCCCGCGAAGAGCTCCCGCGGGGACCCGGCGGCCCGGACGAGGGAAACGAGTGGGTCGACAGCCTCCGAAAGGAGGGCATTCGAGCGGGGAAGGGTTTGCATTCCGCCACCTTTACGGGCACACTTGACCTAATGGCCTGGTTGGACGAGTTCCTCAAGGAGTTGCTCCGCATTCTGCGGGGCGAGACGCCGGTCCCGGTCAGGGCCGGACGCGGCGCCCCGCGCCCCGCTCTGCCCCCCAAGAAGACCCGTTAAAGCCGTTCTTCGCATGATGGACGGACCGCCCCGACGGGTGTACTATTGTCCCATGGAGATCCGTTTTGTCCTCGCATGGGCCGCTCCGACCGTGGGCCCGAAGAGCTTCGGATCAGCCGGATCCCACGCGCTTTTCACCGAATACCTGCGCCGTATCGGCCGCTTCGTGCCCTCGAAAGCCGTCCCCCCGCCGAAGACCCGCCCCAAAACCGCCGCATCGAGAATCTGGCTTTGCGACCGTTCGCCCGGTTCCCGGGTCTTGGGCTCCGAGGACCTCGCCGCCGAGCTGGGCCGGGCCCTTTCCGGAGCTGTCCGCGAGCTGGATATCGTGATCGGCGGTCCTGACGGTTTCAGCCAAGCCGAACGTCAGGCGCTGGCGCCGGCCCTTCGATGGAGCTTCGGGCCGCTCACGCTGCCGCACGAGCTGGCCGCGGTGGTGGCCGCCGAGCAGGTCTACCGCGCGTTCTGCATCCTCCGGCGGCTTCCCTACCATGCAGGCCACTGAAACGGACGCTCCTTCTGGGAGAGAGGGTTTTTCTGTGGTATTGTGTTAGGGGCCTATTTGACGCTTTTTGATCATTTCGCCTATCCCTGAAGCCGCGGTTCTCTGGAATAGCGGGTTCGTTCAAGCCGGATGTCCGTGATCGTACGACCCTGACGGGGCAGGAGACCCATTTGTTGAAGAAGAGAATTGGCCGGTCCGAAGCCCGGCCACCGGAGCACATGCGCCGTCCGATCCCGTCGTGAGCGTTCTTCGCGAAGAGGTGATCGACTCGCGGCTCAGGCTTTTCCGCAATCCGTTCGCCGGTTTTCTCAAGCACCGGGACCTTCTGGCGATCTTGGTCGCACGCGACCTGGAAGTCAAATACCGGCGCGTCCGTTTCTGGCCGTTATGGCTTTTCCTTCAACCGTGCCTTGCCGGCTTCATTCTGGCGCTCGTGTTCGGCCGCTTCGTCGGGATCTCCACCGAGGGAGTTCCGCGAAGCTTGTTCTATCTGGCGGGGTTCCTTGTGTGGAACTTCTTCTCGCGTTGTTTTATGGTCGCCTCGAGGCTTTTTTCGGTCAATCGTGCTCTTTTTTCAAGGATCTACTTTCCCAGGTTTCTTGTGCCTCTCTCGGGGGTCATCTTCAACCTGATCGAACTGGCGGCGCCGTTCGGGATCTTTCTTCTGGCTTGCCTGTACATGGGCCCGGCAGGTTTGGGGAGCCCCTTTTTGGCGCTCCGGATCCTCGCTGTTCCTTTCTTGCTTGTCGAGCTGATCGTTCTGGCGCTCGGCAGCGGTCTGTGCATCGCGGCGCTGTCCATCCGGTTCCGCGATATCCAGTTCGCCTCCGGATTTCTGACGCAGTTTTGGATGTTCGTTACCCCGGTCCTTTACCCCATGTCCATCGTGCCGGACCGTTGGAAGACCCTGGTCCGGCTGAATCCCATGACGGAGATCATGGAGGGACTGCGGTGGGCGTTCTTTGGGACCGGCTCGCCGGAACTGTTTTGGCAGATCATGGGCGCTGGATCGCTGTTGATCATCGCATGGGCGGGCTTGGTGGCTTTTAATTGGGCCGAGTACGCCGTGATGGACCGTTTGGAGTGAGTCGATGCCTCTGCCTGTCCTAGAGGTTCACGGTGTTTCCAAGCTCTATTCCCATTACCGGCCGAAGCCAAAAAGAGGGGAGCGCCTGCCGGAGCGGTCTGGGGCGGACCCGGCCAGTCTTGACGCGCAGGAAGCGGGCCCGAAGCCCAATACGTTCTGGGCGCTCAAAGATATCGACCTGTCCATCCCTCCCGGCGGTTCTCTCGGTGTTGTCGGAAGGAACGGTTCCGGCAAGACCACTCTTCTTAAGATGATCTCCCGCGTGGTCCGACCCACCGGTGGTACGATCATCGTCCGCGGGCACCGGCATTCCCTGTTGGAGATCGGTACGGGGTTCCATCCTGAACTTACGGGCAGGAAGAACGTCTACCTCAACGGGGCGATCCTCGGTTTCCGGAAGCGCGAAGTGGACGCACGATTGGAACGTATCGTCGCGTTCAGCGGTATCGGACTGTTCCTCGATTCGCCGGTCAAATTCTATTCGGCCGGCATGTATGTCCGGCTGGCGTTCTCTATCGGAACTCATTTCGAGCCGGACCTGCTCATTCTCGACGAGGTCGTGTCGGTCGGCGACGCGGCTTTTCAGGAACGCTGTCAAGACAAGATCGCCGAAACGCTCCGCGCCGGATGCGCCCTGCTCCTGGTCAGCCACGAGATCTCGAAGATCACGACCCTTTGCAAGCAGGCGATCTGGCTCAAAGGCGGGAAGATCGCGGCGACCGGACCTTCCTCGGAGGTTTGCGAGGCCTATCTTGGCCGGGGTACTGTCGCGGTCGAAGGGCCGCCCGTTCCCGCCGATAGGCCCCATGATTAGGCGGGGTGGTTCGCGGGTCGTCATCCTGGGCGCCGGCGTCACGGGCCTTGCGGCAGGCTATGCTTCCGGAAGGCCGGTCTACGAGGCTCTCGACGGCCCCGGCGGTATATGCTCCTCCTACTACCTCACGCCGGGGAGCGCGCGCCGGAGCGCCCGTCCGCCTCGCGGCGGCGAGGCTTACCGCTTTGAGGTAGGAGGGGGGCACTGGATATTCGGTGGCGAGCCGGCGACCCTGCGCTTCATCGGGGGCCTGACCCCGATGAAGCGATACATCCGGCGCTCGTCGGTCTACCTCCGGGGAAGCCGCCGTCTGATCCCCTATCCCCTGCAGAACCACTTGCGGTATCTGGGACGCGCGGTCGCGCGGAATGCCGCCCGGGAGATGGAGAGCGCCAAAGGAACGCCCGACACGATGGCGCGCTGGCTGAAGATGGTTTTCGGCCCGACGCTCTACGGGCTTTTTTTCAAGCCGTTCCACGAACGATACACGGCAGGCCTCTTTGCTTCGGTCGCTCCGCAGGACCCCCACAAGTCACCCGTTCATCTTCCGCATGTCCGCCGGGGCGCCGTCCGCCGAAGCCCCCCCGCGGGCTATAATGTCTCCTATCTTTATCCCCGTGGGGGTCTCGACTTTCTTTGCGGGAAGATGGCCGCGGGCAGCCGGGTCCACTACGGCAGACAGGTCGAGCGGATCGACGTCAAGCGAAAGGAGGTCCATTTCACGGATTTCCGGTCGATCGGCTACGACATCCTCCTGTCGACGCTCCCTCTCAACAGGATGATGGACCTGTGCGCGCTCGACACCGGCGAACGGCCGGACCCTTACACTTCCGTTCTTGTTCTCAACATCGGCGCCGAGCGGGGAGAGGCCTGTCCCGATGATCACTGGATCTATGTGGGCGATTCCAAGTCCGGGTTCCACCGCGTGGGGGTCTACAGCAACGTGGACCCCTCTTTTTTGCCCCGCTCCGCCCGGGCGCGCCGGCGGCGTGTGGCGCTGTACGTCGAGCGCGCCTATCCGAACGGTCTGAAGCCCTCACGGGTCGAGATCGAAGCGTACACCGCCGCGGTCGTGGCGGAACTTCGATCCTGGGGGTACATCGGCGAGCCGGAGGTGCTGGACCCCACGTGGATCAATGTGGCTTACACGTGGTCCTACCCGGACTCCGCGTGGCGGCCGCGCGCTATCGCGGCGCTCGAACGTCGCGGGATCCGCCAGATCGGGCGTTACGGGCAATGGCGCTTTCAGGGGATAGCCGATTCCATCCGCGACGGCCTGCTGGCCGGGAAGGGCCTTCGGTGAGCCTGTCCCTGGAGCCTGTCCGGACCCTTCCGGGTCGTATCGTCCGCCGCGGACTGCGCGCCGCGCACGATCTCCGGGGCCGGATCCGGGTGCGCCGCGATCTGGACCGTATCGGCCTGTTGCGCCGCGCTCCCGCCGCTCGGCTGCGTGATATCCCGTCGCTCGAGAGGCTCATCCGTGACCTGGGTCTTTACCCGTGCGGCGCTCGATCGATGGAAGAGTTCCCGCGTGCTCTTTGGCCTTACTGCGGCCGGGGGCTCCGCCTGTGGCAGTACCCCAATCAATTCGCGCGATGCCTGGCGGAGTTGGCGCGCTATCCGATCCGATCGTACCTCGAGATCGGCGTGGCGCACGGGGGGACCTTCATCGCGGTGGTGGAATATTTAAAACGGTTCAACGGGCCGATCACCGCCGTCGGGGTTGATCCCTGCCCGAAGAGTGAGCTGCTGCGCGAGTATATCCGGACGAACGCAGGTCTCCGTTATGTCCGGGACTTAAGCTGTAATCTACCCAAGCGCATCGACTGGCAGAACGCTTTTTTCGATCTTGTCCTGATCGACGGCTTCCATGACGAGGAGACCGTGTGGGCGGATTTCCAGCTCGTCAGGGACCGGGCGGACATCGTGATATTCCATGACATCACCAACGACCGGTGCCCCGGAGTGGGGGCCGCCTGGGGGCGGTTCAAGCGCGAGCATGGCGGCGGGTACGTCATCCGGGAGTTCACCGAGCAGTACCCCGAGGTCCGCGACCGGACCGGGAACGCCTTCCTGGGCATGGGGATGGCGATCCCGAGATCGAAGGCGGTTCATGTTGCGGCGGAGGGATCCCCGTCGTGAGAAGCCTTTCGCAGGCGCAGCCGAACGCATGAACACGATCCAGCACATCCGCTTCCCCGATACGACCGACGTGGTGCCGCTCTATCTGCGGCTCTCCGGACCGGCCGATCTGCGGATGAGGGGAGAGGGGTCTTCCGTCTTGCTGGGACGGGGCGCGACGATAAGCCTCAACACCTATTTCAACTCGTTCTTCGAGAAGCCATGGATCAGGCACACGTCGCTGCGTTCCCTGACTTACCTGATCCGGCTTCGCGGCGATCTTTTGGTGCGCGTTCTTCGCGAGACCCGGTCCGGTGAGCGGACCGTTCTCGATGAGCGCAGGATCGATCACCCGGAGGCCCTGGGTCAGGTCGGCATCCGGCTTCCGGAGCACATCGCCTCGGCCGGCGAACCGGGGCGCGTGTACCTGGAGATGACCTGTCTGGGCGATCAGGCCGAATTCGCCGGGGGACGGCTCGTGACGGAGCAGGAGCCGGCGACGGAAGTAGTCCTCGGCGTCGTCTGCGTCACCTACAAGCGGGAACCTTTCATCCGCGCGCTCATCGAGCGCTGGACGAACGATGGCCCGCTTCGTGAAAAACAGGCTTTTATGATCGTGGTGGATAACGGGGGAACGCTCGATTCCGGCGAATTCCCCGACAAGCGTCTTGGCATCGTCGCCAACCGGAACACCGGCGGCAGCGGCGGTTTCAACCGGGGCCTCCGGGAAGCCGTGGATCGCGGCGGGTTCACGCATTATCTCCTTCTGGACGATGATATCCTCCTTGAGCCCGAGGCTATTTTCCGCCTGATCTCTTTTTATGAGTATGCGACCGGAGACCCGGCGGTCGCGGGAGCGCTTCTGGATATCGATGACAAGATGCGTCTGTTCGAGGCCGCCGCGCGCGTGGGGGGGATCTACTCCCGCCGTGCCAGGGGGTTTTTCACGTTCACTCTCTGTCACCACAACCTTCGCTTGGACCGCCCGGCCGACCTGAACAGTCTTTTGAGCGAGAACGATCCGGATTGTTCCGGGTTCTGGTTCTTCGGTTTCCCGGCGTCCTGGGTGGCGGAGGCGGGTCTTCTGCTGCCGTTCTTTCTCCACGGCGACGATATCGAATTTGGTCTTCGCTTGAAGTTCTTTCACGGGAAGAAGATCCTGGCGCTTCCGTCCCTTGGGGTCTGGCACCATATTTTTGTGCAGGACCGCTACTTCCAGGAACCGTACATACAGTATTACGATATCCGCAATATGACGATCCTCTACTTTATTTACGATGACATTCCGTGCGACCGGATCATTAAAGCGCTTACACGCGCCCTTCTTGCGCTGATCGCCGTTTTTGATTACCGTCAGGCGGCCTACCTCGTCATGGGTCTCCGGGATGCCGTCGTTGGTGGTCCGCACTTCCTGGAGACCACCGATCCGGAAGTTTTCCATAACCGTCTTTTGGGATTATTCGACTCCTATGCGGAAACCGACCCGGGCCCTGCCCCGCCCCTGTTCTCGGACCGCTTGCCCGATGCCATGCCCCCGCGGTCTTTCTGGGCTCGCGCTCTCGCTGCTCTCACGCTTTTTGGGCACTTGTTACCGGACTTCTTCCTGAAGGATGGAACGGTCAGGATCCCGCCGAACCGAGGGTCCAACGTCTTTCCGTTCAAGCGCGTCACTTACGTGGCAAGACTGGACAATCGGAGTCGGCAATATCGCATGAGGCGTTTGGTCGGTATCCGGCTTTTTATGGAATGGATCTCTGTCTGCTGGCAAGCGGCTTTTCTTTGGGAACGGCGCAAGCGGGACTGGAGGGCGGCTCGTCCCGGCCTCACCTCATTGTCCGCCGGGGACCGATCGCGCGGCCTCAAGCCCTGTGAAAGCCGCCGGAGTCCTTCCGATCGGCCGGTCCGCGCATGAACATCCCATGGGCCGCCGACAACCGTTCTCCGAACGAGGTCCTGGCGGTCTGCGCGCTTTCGTCCCTGCGGTCCGACCGCGTCCTGGTCGACCGCCGTGTGCGGGAGGTAAAGGATTGGGAGGCTGTTGCTCGCGTGGCGCTCGGCGGGAAGGTGAGCGGGTTGTTCCTGAAGAATGTCGAGGACCACGGTCTCGAAGGGCGTTTCCGTCCCGGGACGCTCGCGGAACTCGAGCGCCGGCGTCACGACGCGCTCCGGAGCGGGTTGTGCTGGACGCGCCTCTTACGCCAGGTCGTCGAGGCGCTGGCCGCCGAGAAGATCGTCTGCGTACCGCTGAAAGGGTTGTCATTACTCCTTTTCACTTATCAAGACGAATCCCTGCGCGAGACGTTCGACGTGGACCTTTTGATCCGCGCGCAGGATTTTACCGCCTGCCGCCGGGCGCTTGTGGCGCGCGGCTATCGTCCGCGCGTGCGCTCCCGGCGCGGGGTGCTCCTGAACCATGGGCAGGAGTGCGAGTTCCTCGCACCGGAAGGGGGAGAGGAGATTGACGTGCATTACCGCCTCTTTTCCTGGACCGATGAGCGGTATATCTTCAAGATCGACAGCGGCGTCTGGTTCGACCGGGCCGTCCCCGTCGAGTGGAGGGGGGTCCCGTTCCGGCGGCTTCTCGCCGAGGACGAGTTGTGCTATCTTCTGCTCTGCGCGCTCCGCGAACGCGACCCGCTGGGCTATCTGACCGATGCCGCGGCGCTCCTCGGCCGGCATGCTGCCGGCGAAGCATGGGACCCGGAGCGGATCGTCCGGTTCGTCCGTCGTGGACCGCTTGAGCGGGAGCTGCGGGGTTGCCTGCGGTTCCTGCGCGAAGCTTTTGGGGTGGCGCTCGGGTCTTCTCTCGAGTCGTTCACCGGCGCGCGGGCCCCCGGTCCGTCCGGTCCCGCGCGTTCCCTGCGCCGCCGCGACCTGGCCCGCGCCGAGAATGTTTTTGACAAGCTCTCTCTGGGTGTTATATACCTGAAATGGCAGATGTTCAAACGGCTGGGCATGTTCCGGCCGTATTTCCTGGCGAAAAACAACCCTGTCGGCATCCCTCTGGTCCCCAGCGAAGACGATGGACCCCGCTAAGAAACGTAAGAACTGGATCTTCAACGACGAGCGGTTCATCGCCCGCCGCCTGAAGGACGAATACATCGTGATGAACCTGTACAGCGGTCACTACTATACCCTGGAGTCGACCGGGGCGCTGATCTTCGGTCTTGTTCTGGACGACCACCCCGCCGGTGAGATCGAACGCGAATTGCTGCGCCGTTATCCGTCGGCCCCGCCCGCCCGGGTGCGGCGCGATCTCGAGCATCTTCTCAAGGATCTGTGCTCGAAAGAGATCGTCCGTTCCGCGGCGGCTTAGAACGCCGGCAGATGTCCGAGAAACCGTTCTTCTACCTGCGGGTCTGGTCCTGCGCGGCCGTTCTGCGGGCCGTTCTGGGTCTCGGGACCGATCCCAGGCGTCTGGCCCGTGTCCTGATCTCGCCCCGTCTGCGGCCTTTTTTCCGCATCGGCCCGGAGGAATTGGAGCGTCTCCTGCCCTATGTGGGGCATGTCTTCGGACGCTGGCCGCTGCGGCCGTCCCGCGGCCCGTGTCTGGCGCGTTCCGTCCTGCTCTATGGTTTCCTGAAACCCGGTTTGCCGGACCTTCGGCTGGTCTTCGGTGTCCGCAGGGGCAACGCCCCGGCGAAGGTTCAGGGGCACTGCTGGCTGGAGAACGCGGGTTTGACGCTCTACGACGATCCCGGGACCGTAGCGGGTTATGAAAGGTTTTTTACTCTCCCATGAAACCGGGCGCCGTCCCTGCCCCCCAGATCTCCGTGTTGATGCCGGTCTATAACGCGGCACGCTACGTGCGCGAAGCCGTCGCGAGCGTGCTGTCCCAGGACCATCCTTCGTTCGAGCTCCTGATCCTGGATGACGCCTCCACCGACCGCACGTGGAAGCAGGTCCTGATCTACGCACGCGACCCGCGCGTGCGGCTCTTCCGTCGCCGCTTGAACCGCGGCGAGGCCGTCCGGCGCAACGAGCTTCTGCGTCTGGCCCGCGGGGCATACATCGTGAACCTCGACGCGGACGACGTCATGGTCCCGGGACGGCTGCGCTCCCAGGCCGGGTTCCTCGACCGGCACCCCGGAACGGGGGTGGTCTTCGGGCGCCTGATCTCGTACGACCCCACCGCGGTGCCGTTCCTGTACATGAAACCCCCGACCCCGGCGACCCGGAGCGGGAAGGGGTTCCTGATCGGCGCCCACCACGCGTCCGCGATGGTCCGTAAGCGGGCTTACATGGCGACCGCCGGTTACGACGAATCGTTCGAGGTCATGGCGGACATCGATATGTGGCTCAAGCTCGACGAAGTGACGACCTTCGCTTATCAGGACCGGGCCGCTTTTCTCTATCGAGCCAACCTGCGCGGCCTGACCGTGGCCAGACGGAAAAAAGTGGTCATGCATTTCGAGAAAGCGTTCCGGAACGCGGCCCACCGCCGCGCTTATGACGGGCTGAAGCGTATGAGGCTCTCGGTCATGGGGCTCGATCTGCGGATCGTCTCCAACAGCCAGGCGCTCCTCGATTCGGTGGGCCGCTGGCTCTATCGGTCACGCGCCGCAGCGGGACGGAAAGAGCGGTCCGCGCATACGCTCGAGATGTATGAAGTGCACGACCTCGAAGGCCTTTATCGCCACGTGCCGTTCAAGCGTTTCCGCGACGATACGACCGACGAAACGTACCTCTCGCCTGAGGGGAGATTCTATTACCGCTCGCGGGAGCGGGGCATCGTGATCGGGTCGGACCGGGCTGCGCGCCGGTCGACCGCCTATGTCCTGTCCGCGACGACGATGGACGAGGATACTCTGGTCGAGAAGCTCATCCTGTCCCCTCTGGTCTATTTCACGGCATCCCATGGACGCTATTTCCTGCACGCCTCGGCCGTCGAGCGTGCCGGGCAGGCCCTGGTCCTGGCGGGCGGGTCCTTCTCCGGCAAAACGACCCTCGCACTGCTGCTCGTGGAGCGGGGATGGCGGATCCTGTCGGACGAGACGGTCGCGTTCGAGGCGCGCGGGAACGGCGCGCGCGTCTTGGCGTACCCGCGCAAGGTCCAGGTCAAGGATTTCGCGGTGGGCCGGGTCCCGAGCCTGGCGGCGCGGCGGTCCCGGCTCGAGCCGACCTCCTTCGGCAAACGTCTGGTCTCGGTGGACGAGGTCTGGCCCGGCCGGCGCGCCGACTCGGCGGCCCTGGGAGCTCTCGTTTTCCTTCGTTATGCGCCGGTGCGGCGCGCCCAGCTTCGTCCGGCCGGTCCGTCGGAGCTGCAAGGCCTGCTCGCCCGCGACCCCAATTTTTACGAGACCTTCGGTCGGGACCTGGCGTCCCATGCTGATTATGTGCTTCTCTTGAGGTCGCTGGCCCGCCGCGGATCCGTTCACGAATGCCGCTATTCCGATGACTGTGCCCCCGAGGCACTGACGCTCCTTGAGCGGTTGAACGACGGTGTGCGGAGGAACGGGCCGTGACGGTCCTGCAGGCGGGTTTCCCACGGAGCGGCAATTACTGGCTCTGGAAGATCATTGAGGCCTTGAAACGCTCCGCCGGACTCGAACCCCGTAGCTTCATCACGGGCCAGCCCATCCACGGGGTCGCCAAGGATTGGGAACTTTCCATCCGGCGGATGGCCCGGGTGGATTTCATCATCTTCGCGCCCGAGGCGCCACTCTACGCGATCCCGCCCTTTTTTGCGTACCCCATCGGTGATTTTGACGCGTATTTGTCCTCGACGGACCATGTCTGGACGCATGGGCGCTGGGACCCGGCGACGGAACCGTTCCTGCGCCGGTTCAAAAAGCGGGTCTACATCATCCGGGACCCGCGGGATGTGCTGGTCTCCTGGGCGCACTATCAATTTAACCCGAAGCGTATGAGCGGGTCTCCCGTGCGGTTGACCGTAAAGGACCCGGCCGCGCTCCTGGAGGCGCGTTGCCGCCGGGAGGCACGGAGCTGGGCCGCCCACGTCGGGAGTTACCTCGAGGCCCGCGCGGCGTCGGCTGATGTGCACTTTGTTCTTTATGAGCGGTTGGTCGGCGCGTTCAAGGAGGAGGTCGGTGCTCTGGCCCGTTACCTGGGCCTGCCGTTCGACGCGGCGGGATCGTCGGCGCTCAAGAGGGAGGTTTCATTCGAGGCGCTCAAAGGTTCCGACCCGGACCACCGCCGAAGGGAAGGGGCCGGTGAAGGGCGCTCCATCCTTTCCGCGCGGCAGCGGGCCGCCGTCGAGGATATCGCGGGGCCGGTCATGCGGTTGTGCGGCTACCGCGTCGGCGCGCCCGGTCAGCCGGCCGTGCCGCAGGGGCCCATGCCGTTCCCGCCGGATCCGGGCCGTGTCCGCCGCGCGCTTCTGCGTTCGCAGCGGATCGGCCTGCCGGAATTCCTGGACCGTGATTGGGCGGAATTCCTGAAGCGGTTTCGTGTCTGAATATTTTTTGAGCTGGCGTTGGTCCCGAGGTTTTGATAACATGACTGCATTGGAAGCGACGGTCGGTCTTGTTTCCTTCAGCCCCAAGGTTCCGATCGGCAATTGTCGAGGAGTGACTTTATGGACTCTAAGCCGGGCATAAAACCGAGGTCATCCCAAGACCGTCAGGCTAAGGACGGGTACACCCGCCCCGAACTGACCTACCGCTCTCCGCGTCTGGTCAAACAGGGCAAGATCTTCGCCATCCTCGGCAGTCTCGGGTCGAGTGTGATCTGATCCACCACTCTCTGCGTCCGACCAAGCAGGGCGAGACCTTCGCCATTCCGGGCAGCATCGGATCGGCGTCATTCGGCTAATCCGATCCGGCGCGTCGCAGGCCGCGGGCGGGTTTTGAAAAATCCGGCGGCGGAATACCCCGATTGTGTCTGATTTTTCTTGCCGCGCCCTCCGTTTTTTGTTGTAATCCAATCAAGGACCTATGCCTGCGCTTGAGACCCCGAACGTTCTCGCGGTCGTGCCGCCGCGATCGGTCGTCGCCCGCTCGGGCGATGCGGCAGGGGCCTATCTCGTCGGTCCTGGGTTTGATCGTCTGTTCTTCATTCACTCGCCCCTTCTGGCGCTCGCGCTGGGTTTGGTCCTCGGCGCCACACCGCTCGGATCCGAAAAGTACCAGCTGAACGGTCGCTCCGAATCGGCCTTGAGCCTCTTCGGCGGGGTCTTCACGATGGCGCATCTTTTCGCCGTATTCTTCCGCAGTCACGCGGATCCGTCGATCTTCCGCACGCACCGCGCGCGGTTCGTGATCGCGCCGGTGATCCTCTTCGGCGCGATGTGGCTGTCCTCGGCCGTGCTCATGGCCGTGTTCGTGCTGGCCGTCTGGTGGGACGTTTATCACTCGAGCCTGCAGACCTTCGGCCTCGGTCGTCTGTACGACCGGCGCTCGGGCGCGCGCACGCCGCCGGGCGCGCGCTCTCTCGACAAGGGTCTGAATCTCGTTCTGTACGCGGGGCCCGTCTTCGCGGGCGCGGCATTCGCCGATCACGTGCTCCATTTCCGCAAGCTCGAGCAGGTGGGATGGGCGCTGTTCTCGCGTGTGCCCGCGGCGGCTTCGGCGCACCATCGTTCGATCGCCCTGACCGTGACGGCGGCGGGGCTCCTGTACACGGTCTTCTACCTGCTCAAATGGCGTTCTTTCGCGCGCGCCGGTTATACGGTCTCGCGCCAGAAAGTGGCGCTTCTGGCCTCAACGGCCGTTACGTCGCTCGTCGCCTGGGGCTTCAACCCGCTGGGGCAGGCCTTCTTCATCATGAATTTCTTCCACGCCTGGCAGTATTTCGCGCTGATCGGATGGGCCGAACGCGGCAATATCGCCCGCGTGTTCGGCCTGGCACGTCCGGTGAGGACGGCCGCGGCCCTGGCGCTCTTCGTGCTGGTCTGCGGCGGCTACGGGATCTGGGCCAAGTTCGCCGGCGAATCGACGCACGCCGCCTTCAGTCTGCTCCTGACCGTTTCGATCCTCCACTTCTGGTATGACGGTTTCATCTGGTCGGTGAGACGGGGCCAGGTCCGGTGACGGGTCCCGCGGCGGTCATCCCGCCCATACCGGCGTTCTTTTCCGAGTTCCTGATCGTTCTCGCCGCCGCGACGCTCGTCGCGCTCACGTTCGAACGCTTGCGGCTGCCGGTCGTGCTGGGTTTTCTGGCCGCGGGGGCGTTGATCGGCCCCGGAGGTCTGGGGCTGCTGCACGATCTCGAGACCATCCATCATCTGGCCGAACTCGGAATGGTCCTCCTGATGCTGACGATCGGTCTGGAGTTCTCATTCACGCGGCTGAAAGGTCTCATGCGGATCGCATTCGTCGGCGGACCTGCGCAGATCCTGCTGACCATTGCGGTCGCGATGGTGTTCGCGCGGGTGCTCGGCTGGACGCCGTACCAGGGTTTTTTGCTCGGCGCCGTCGTGGCCTTGAGCTCCACCGCGATCGTGCTGAAGTATCTGATGGACCGCGCCGAGCTCGACACGCAGCACGGCCGTATCGCGGTGGCGATCCTGGTCTTTCAGGACATCGCGGTGGCGCCGCTTCTGGTGCTTGTGCTGGCCTTTTCGCGCTCCGATGCGCCGCTGGGCGGCACTCTCGCCAACTCGGTCTTCCGGGCCGCGTTGCTTTTGGCGGCGGTGTTCGCGTTGGCGCGTTTCATTCTGCCGCGGCCGCTGCGCTGGATCGCGACGGGCAAGAGCCGCGAGATCTTCCTATTGGCCGCGCTCCTGATCTCGTTCGGTCTGGCCTTGCTTTCGGCCCGCTTGGGGCTATCGATGGCGCTGGGGGCTTTCTTCGCGGGGCTGATCTTTGCGAACACGGATTATGGGCACCATATCGCGGGGGAGATCGCGCCGTTCCGGCATATCTTCGTGAGCCTGTTCTTTGTCTCGATCGGCTCGTTGTTCGACGCGGGTTTTCTCATGCGCAATCTGGGGCTTGTTCTGCCGGTGACCGCCCTGATCCTGGCGACCAACTGCGTGATCGTGACGTCGGTCGTGCTGGCTTTCGGCTATCCGCCGCGCGTGGCGCTGATGACCGGCATGATCCTCGCGCAGATCGGGGAATTTTCGTTCCTGCTCCTGGAGGCCGCCCGCGGAACCGAGGCGGTGGGGGCGCTATTTTATCAGACCGTTTTGTCGAGCTCGGTGCTGACGATCTTCCTGACCCCTCTGTTGTTCCTCGGAGTGCCGATGCTCGTGCGGCTGACCGAGCGCCTGCCGTTCTTCGGGACCCCGCCCGTCGGGCCGGCAAAAGGCGCGGAGAAAGCTTTGAGCGGCCACGTGATCTTGTGCGGTTTCGGCCGGGCCGGGCGGGACCTGGCGCTGGTGTTCGACGAGGAAAAAGTCCCGTTCATCGTGCTCGACATGAACCCCGGCAATATCCGCGATGCCCGTGCGGCAGGAGCCGAAGCGCTGTACGGCGATGCCGTCAGCCGTGACGCACTCGTGAAGGCCGGGATCGGGCGCGCCAAGGCGCTCGTCGTGAGCTTCGGGGACACGACGGGCCAGGCGGAGATCATCCGTCTGGTGCAGACCCTTAACCCGGGGATCTTTCTGGTCGTTCGGACGCGTTTCGAGAAAAACGTCAGCTGGCTGTACGAACTGGGCGCGGACGTGGTGGTGATGGAAGAGCTCGAAGTGAGCCTCGAGCTCACGCGGGTCATTCTCGAGCACTTCGAGGTTCCCAAAGAAAGGTCCGCTATTTACCGCCACAAGATCCGCGCGCGCAAAGAACTGGCGATCGAACAGTCCATCTTCAAGCGGGCGATGCGCTGATCCCCCGGTGACCGCGCGCGCGACCCTTCCCAGCTGCCTGACGCCCGAGGCGGGTCCCGCCGACGGGCATTGCTGGCCCACTTCCGAGCAGACGCTGCTCTTGCGTGCGGCTCTGTCGGAAGACTCCCTCGCCCGCGAAGCGTGGGACCTCTGGCAACGCACGGCCGATCTGGACCGGATCGACCACGGTTCGTACCGGCTGTTGCCCCTTCTGTATCACCGGTGGGTCGTTCGCGCCGGTCAGGCCTCCGGGCAGGACCCTTTGTTGCGGCGCCTCAAAGGGGTCTATCTGAAGACATGGTATTGGAACCACGTGCGTTTTCACCGCGCCCGCCGGCCGCTGGAGGCGCTGGCCGCCGCGGGCATCCCCACGGTACTGCTCAAAGGGATGGCTCTCGCGCTGACCGCGTACGAGGGCCCGGGTCTCCGGCCGATGGAGGATATCGATATCCTGGTGCGCGAACGGGATCTCGGCCGCGCGATCGGCGTGTTCCGCGAACTGGGCTGGTCGGCGCCCTTCCCGCGTCTGCACCGGATCGCCTGGTTGAGGGATCACGCGGTCGATGTCCGGGACACGGACGGGTTCGCGATCGATCTGCATTGGCGGCTTATCGGAGGCGGCCCCGCGACCGATGTCTCGCGGGCGGTCTGGAAACGGCTCGAACCGTTGGTGTTCGAGGGGGTGCCGACGCATACGCTGGGGGCGACCGATCAGTTCTTCCATGTCTGTGTGCACGGGCTCAAATGGAGCCGCATTCCCCCCTGGCGATGGGCCGCGGACACGTTGGTCCTCCTGCGGCATTCCGGCGCCCGCATGGACTGGTCCCTGCTCCGGGAGCTGGCCGCGCGCCATCATTTCGTGATCGTTCTCCGGGAGGCCCTGAAGTATCTTCGGGGGGTCCGCGAGGCCGCCGTGCCATCGGACGTCCTGGAAACTTTCGAACGGATGCCGGCCGGCCGGATCGACCGGATGCGGTACCTGGCGCGGGTCAATCCTCCGAGGGACTACGCGATCCACCCGGTTTGGGGCAGCCTGCCCGAAATGCTCCGCCAATACGGACGGGAGACCCGCGAATGGCCCGCGCTCGAGCGCTGGACCGGATTCCCGGTCTATTGGCAGGTTTCCTGGGGCGCCGATGATCTTTGGGAGCTTCCGCTGATCATCGCCAGCCGTGTCTATTGGCGGTTCCGCCGGATCCTGCGCCGGGCGCTTCCGCGCATCACCGGACGCTCATCAGCCGCACAAAAGCGGGCGTGTTCTGATAAAATGGGCCCTTCGGGGCAGGAGGGGGGAGGCTGATGAGCGGACCACGGATCTTCAGGATCAACGGCCCGGCGGTTATCTGCGAGATAATCGAAGGCGAGGCGATCCTCGTCAATCGCGACAACGGGCACTATTTCAGCGTTTCGGGGGCCGGTGTGGATATCCTGCGCGGTTTGATGAGCGGCGGGGATCCGGAACGGATCACGGCGGACCTCGCCGTCCGCCGTGAAGCGCCCGCCGCGCGCATCGAGTCGGCGGTCAGGGATTTTCTGACCGAGCTCGAGAAGGAGAAGCTTATCGTGCGCGCTGACGGAGGGAACACCCCTCCGCTTGACCCCGGTCAGCTGCCGAAGGTTTCCGGCAGCAAGACCCCGTTCGAACCTCCGCGTCTCCAGAAATTCACGGATGTCGAGGATCTGCTGAAACTCGATCCGATCCACGAGGTTGACAAGACAGGCTGGCCCAGTCCCAAGGCTCCGCCGCCATCGGGTTAAAGCCCGCGCCGGAACTCGAACCGATGGATCCTCTTTCCTTTTTCGAAGCCGCGCACGAAGCGTACCGCCAGGCCGAGCGCGCCGCCGGAGGTCCCGCCGAAAGATCGCTTCGCGTCGCCGGCCACACCGTTCATCTTCGTTTCGCGGGGCCGGTGCTTGTTCGTCCCATGACGCGCGCGTTCGCCCACCTGGTTTCGGGACCCGCCGTGGAGCCTGGGCTTACCGTGCACCTTTGGGACAGTGTCTCCACGGGTGTGCCGATGCCGCCGCCTCCCTGGGGATCCGGCGCGTACGGCGCGAGGGGGGAGGTGGTGAGCTTCCTGAACGAGCGGATCCACATCACCTATAATGTCCTGGCCTGCTCATTGAGTTTGATCGATCTGGAGCGGGGCCTGGCGCTCTATTGGATCCCGGAGACGGATCCCTTTCCGATGTCGGAAAGCGCCGGGCCTCTCCGGACCGTTCTCTACCGCTGGATGCGTTCGCGCGGTCTCTACCTGGTCCACGCGGCCGCGGTGGGCCGCCCGGACGGGGGCGTGCTGATCGCGGGGCGTTCGGGTTCCGGGAAGTCGACGGTGGCGCTGGCCTGCGCCGGTTCCCGGATCGGTTATGCGGGTGACGACCATTGCCTGCTGGAGGCGGGGCTTTCGCCGTCGGTGTACGGGGTTTACGCGACGGGCCGGCACCATCCCGTCGATGCGCCGCGTTTTCCCCGTCTGGCGCGTTATGCCGGCACCATCCCGCCGGGCGAAAAGGCCCTTTACTTCATGAACGAGATCTTTCCCGATAAGGTCCTGCGAAGCTTCCCTCTCAGATCGGTCCTGGTGCCGCGCTGGGCGAAAGGTCCCGGCTCCTCGATCCATCCCGCCCCGCGCGGGGCGGCGTTGCGCGCGCTGGCTCCCAGCACGCTTTTTCAGATGCCCGGAGCCGGCACGGAGGATTTCGGCGCGCTGGCCGCCACGGTCCGGGAAGCGGGCGCGTTCTATCTCGATATCGGCTCGGATCTCGAGGCGCTCCCGGACCTGATCGCGGGTCATCTCGACGCTCCGGCAGGGGCATTTCGTTGAAGGTTCTTTACTGGACCCCGCTTTTTTGGCCCGATCTCGGCGGGATCGAGACGCTGGCGATGCGCGCCCTGCCGGCTCTGCGCGATCGCGGGTATGAGTTCACGGTGGTCGCTTCGACGGGCCCGCGGGGTCTTGACGCGGTCGGCGACTACGAGGGGATCCCCGTGTTCCGCTATCCGATCCTGCGGGCTTTTGCCCGGAAGGACCTTCGCGTGATGGCCGCGGCCCTGACGGGAGTGGCGGCGCTCAAGAAGCGGGTGGAACCTGATCTGGTGCACATCCATCTGGGCCCGATCTCCATCAATCTTTTTCATTTAAGGACTGCGGCGGCTTGGGATGCCCCGACGCTCCTCACGCTACAGACGCTGCTCGGCGATCACGCGTCCGCGCCCGGCCCTCTTCTGGCTGAGACGCTCCGCCAGGCGAAATGGATCACGGCGCCTTCCGAAGCGGTCATTTCGGACGTTCGCCGTGCCGACCCCGCCGCCGCGGGCAAGCTCTCCTTGATCCACAATGCCGTGGAGGCCCCTCCGTTCGATCCGGCCTCCCCCGGGATCGAAGAACCCGTGATCCTGGGGCTCGGCCGTCTCGTGCGGGAGAAGGGGTTCGACCGGCTCATCGAGGCGTTCGCGCTCATCCGGAGCCGCCATCCCCGGGCGCGTCTCTGTCTGGCGGGCGACGGACCCGTCCGCGCTGATCTTCAGGCGCTCGCGGCGGGTCTGGGGCTCGACGGAGCCGTCGACTTCAGGGGGTGGGTGCCGCCCGGCGAAGTGTTCCGGCTGATCGAGACGGCCGCCGTCGTGGCGGTCCCATCCCGCTGGCAGGAGACGTTCGCCGTGGTCCTTCTGGAGGCCGCACGGGTGGGGCGTCCGGTCGTGGCGACGCGCGTCGGAGGGACTCCGGAGTCCGTCGCCGACGGCGAGACGGGAATTCTCGTGGAGCCGGAGGATGCGCGGGGTCTGGCCGCCGCCGTCACCGGACTCCTGGACGATCCCGCGCGCGCGGCGGCGATGGGCCGGCGTGCCCGCGAGCGCGCCCAAACCCTCTTCGGGTGGACGGCTTATCTGGACGCTTTCGACGCGCTCTACCGCCGGTTGGGAGCCGGCGCGCGGTGAACGGTCCGGTCAGCGCGGTGATCCCCGTCCACAACGGCCGCGCCTACCTGGCCGAGGCCATCGAGAGCGTGCTGGCGCAAAACGGCGGTCTGCCCGGCGAGGTGATCGTGGTGGACGACGGTTCGACCGACGGCAGCGGAGATCTGGCGCGCGGTTTTCCGGGCGTGCGCGTGCTCACCCAGGCGCGCGCGGGTTACGGCGCGGCGATGAACCGCGGGGTCGCGGCCTGCGGCGGAGCCTATCTGGCGTTCCTGGACTCCGACGATCTGTGGACCCCGGACAAGACGGCTTCGCAGATCCGCGCGCTCGAGTCCGAACCCCGGCTGGACGCGGTGTTCGGGACCCTGACGCATTTCTATAGTCCGGACCTGGACGAGGTTTCGCGGGCGAGGATCGTCTGCCCGCCGGACCCGATGCCGGGTCTCTGTCCCGGGGCGATGCTCATACGGCGCGAAGCGTTCCTTCGCGCGGGAACTTTCGACGAAAGCCGCACGGTCGGCCAGTTCCTGGACTGGTATCTGCGGGCCACGGAACAAGGTTTCTCGGCGCACGCCCTGCCGGATGTCGCGATGCGCCGCCGTCTCCACGCGAACAACACCGGCTTGCGCGAGCGGGCCGCGCAGGCCGACTACGCGCGCATCCTGAAGGCGGCTCTGGACCGCCGGCGCGGCGCATCAGGCGCGGACCGGTGAGTCTGCCGGAAGCCTCCGGCGCACCGCGCCGGGAAAGCCGCGCGCGTTCGATCGGTCTGGAGATCATGAACGACGCCCGCCGCCGCTACGCCCACCGGGTCCGGCGGGCGTTCGATCCCGCCGAGAGGATCATCCGGCTGGCTTCGCGCGACCAGACGACCCAGTGGCGCGTGCTTCAGCTGACGGGCGCTCTCCCGATGGCCCAGGAGGATCCCCGGCGGTTGTTGGCCGAGGTGGGGGAATATCTGGACGACCCGCGCGTGAGCGCGTTCTTCCGTTTGCCGGCCCGTGCCGCCGTCCGGCTGGGGCGCGCCGGCGGCGCACTCGGCGCCGTTTCGACCCGCGCGGCTTCCGCGGCGGTGCTGGGTCTCGTCGAGGGGGTGCTCGCGCGGCGTTTTTTCGCCGGCCGGACGCTCGAGGAAGCGCTCGGGGCCATACGCCGTCTGCGGCGCGCGGGATTCGGCGTGACCGTGGACGTGCTGGGGGAGCGCGCCCTCTCACGGGAGGATGTGGAGCGGCACGCCGGGGAATACCGGCGTCTCCTGGCTTCGGGCGCGGTGGACGATATTTCCGTCAAACTCTCCGGGTTCGATCCCGAGTTCGACCCTGCCGCGAGGGCCCGCACCGCGGCCGCGGTCCGCGCGGCGCTGGCACCTCTTCTCGACGCCGCTGTCTCGCACGGGGCGTCCGTGACGATCGACATGGAGCAGTACCTCTATAAGGACCTGACCGTCGAGTTTTTTTGCGGGACGCTCCGCGAGCGCTCCGGCACCCCGCCTCTGGGACTGGCGCTGCAGGCATACGTGCGCGAAGAGACCGAGGCGGACCTGGAAGCGGTCGCCCGTTGCGCGGCCGCCGCCGGCGCTCTCGCCGGGGTCCGGCTCGTCAAAGGAGCCAACTGGGACCTCGATGTCGCGCTGGCGATGAAGAAAGGCTGGCCCGTGCCGCTCTACACGCGCAAGGAGCAGACCGACGCCGCGTTCGAACGCCTGGCCGCGCGGCTCTTGGAGCGTTCCGACGCGTTGCGGCCCGCTTTCGGCACGCACAATATCCGTTCGATCGCCTCGGTGATCGCTCATGCCGAATCGCTGGGGCTGCCCGCCCGCGCGTACGAATTCCAGTTCCTGTACGGAATGGTCCCGATGGAGCTGGCTCACGCGCTGCTCGACCGCGGCCATCGCGTGCGCTTCTATACGCCCTACGGGGACCTCCTCCCTGGCATGGCGTACCTGGTGAGGCGTTTTCTCGAGAACGCCTCGAACGTCTCGTTCCTGAAACATTTCTCCTATCGCCGCCGCGACGTCGAGCGGGAGCTGGAGCCGCCCGCGCCCGGCCCGGTCCCAGCGCCGGCGGTGCCCGCCACCGCGGTCACGCCGCCCGTCGCCTGGTGGGCCGAGCCGGCTCTTCGGGCGCTGCGGGAGCTGGCGGCTGTGTGCCTGTCCTGGACCGTGCCCGGGGTCGCCCGGGCGGAGCTGGCCGCCGCCGCCGAGGTGTTCACGGGACAGGCGGCGGAGCTCGAGGCGCTCGCCCGCGCGTCCGTTCTTGCCGTCCGGTCGATGCCCGGCGAGAGCAACGAATATTTCTACTCTCCGCGCGGGCCGGGCGCGCTGATCGTCGAGGACCCGGGGATCTCGGTCCGCGGTTTCGCCGAATATCTGGCCGCTCCGCTGGCCGCCGGGTGCCGGGTGGATGCGTTCGTTCCCGGGCGTTTCAAACGGATGTTCGTCCCGCTGGCGGTGAAGGTCGGACTCGAGGACCGCGTGCGTTTTCACGAGGGGTCCGACATGGACAACGAAGCCGAGGCCCGGCGCTCCGATCATGCCTGGGTCGTTTACGCCGGGCCGTCGGCCGAGAGGGCCGGCCGTCTGGCCGCGCTGGTCCTGAACGCGGGCGAACCCTTCCGGCCCTCGGGCACGCCGCGTTTCGTGACCCGGATGACGCCCGGCGCCCTGTCGGAGTTCCTCGTGCCCCGTTCTTTCACCGAGAACACGCTGCGGGGCGGTTTCGCGCCGGACCTTGCGCTGGGCGGACGGGGCGGCCTGCCCGGTTTCGAGAGTTTCCCCGAGGCCCGGCTCCACCGCGCCGACGTCGCGGCCCAACTGGAATCGGCCCGCGCGCGCTCCCGCACGGAGTACCCGCCGGACCGCGAGTATCCCGCGCGGGTCGGTCCCGACGTCCGGCGCGGGGGCGCTCCGCGCCCGTCGGTGAACCCCGCGGATCCCGGCGATGTTCTCGGACAGGTGTTCTTCGCGTCGGCCGCCGACACCGCAGACGCGGTCGCCGAGGCCCGGGCGGCTTTTCCGTCCTGGGCCGCCCGGCCCGCGGCGGAGCGCGCGGCGATCCTGCGCCGCGCCGCGCGCGCGGCGGCGGCCTCGCGTTTCAGTCTGGCGATGCTCATCCGGCGCGAGTGCGCCAAGAATCCGGACGAGGCGCTGCGCGAAGTGGACGAGACGGTGGATTTCCTGAATTATTACGCGCGCTCCGCGGAGCTCCTGGAGGCGGGAGAGAGGCCCGGCGGCTGGGGGCGCGAACCTTACGGCGTGGTCGCCGTGATCTCTCCCTGGAATTTTCCGTTGGCGATCCCCTGCGGCATGACCGCCGCGGCCCTGGCCGTCGGCAACGCGGTGGTGCTCAAACCCGCCGAGCAAACGCCGGTCGTCGCTTCCGAACTCGTCCGTTTCTTGCGCGAGGCGGGGGTTCCGCCCGCCGCGCTGCACTACCTGCCCGGGACGGGCGGGGAGACCGGCCGGACGCTGGCGGCCCATCCGGACGTGGGGCTCATCGCGTTCACCGGATCGCTCGAGACCGGCCGGACGCTTGCCGGCACCGGCAAGCCGATGGTCTGCGAGATGGGCGGCAAGAACGCGATCATCGTGGACGAGGACGCGGACCTCGACGAGGCTGTGGCGGGGGTTATCGTCTCGGCGTTCGGCTATTCGGGGCAGAAGTGCTCAGCCTGCTCGCGCGTGATCGTCGTCGGAGGCGCTCTGCCCGTGTTCGAGCGCAAACTGAAGGCCAAGTTCGGTTCGATGGTGATCGGCCCGCCGGACGACGCCGCCTGTCGCGTGGGTCCGCTGATCGACCCTGCCGCGAAGGCCAAGGTCGAACGGTACCGCCGCCTGGCGGCCGGAGAGCGGGGAGTGCGCGTGCTCGCCGAGCGGCATTTCGCCGGGGTGCCGGGGGCCGATCCGCGCGCGGCGTACGCGGATCCGGTGATCCTCGAGGGCGTCGGGCCGCACTCGTCTCTGGCGCAGGAGGAGATCTTCGGCCCGGTGCTGTGCGTTTTTCACGCCAAGGACCTCGACGAGGCCCTGCGGTTGGCCAACTCGACCGTTTTCGCGCTGACCGGCGGCGTGTACACCCAGGCCCCGAGCCATATCGAAAAGGCCAAGCGTCTTTTCGAGGCGGGGAACCTTTACGTCAACCGGCCCATCACCGGCGCGGCCGTCGACCGGCAGCCGTTCGGCGGTTACCGCCACTCCGGCGGCGGCACGAAAGCGGGCGGTCCGGATTACGCGGCGAACTTCCTGCGCTGGACGCGTTCGCCGGGTCTGTTATAATCGGCGAATGGCCAAGCGCTCCTCCAACCCCCATCGTCTCGACCGCCGGATCGCCCCGGTTTCCTACGCGGTCGAGCTCGAGCCGGACTTGGCTTCGTTCCGTTTTCGCGGCAGGGTGTCCATCGAGATCGCCGCGTCAGAAGCTTTTTCGAGCGTCACGCTCAACGCGCTGGACCTGAAGGTCTCTTCGGCGGTCCTTCGCCAGGGCTCCGAGCGCGTGAGCGCGCGCCGCATCGACCTCGACCCCAAGCGGGAGACCGTCACGATCGCTTTCGGCCGCTCGTTCCCGGCCGGCAAGGGCATGCGCCTCGAGATCGAGTTCGAGGGCGAGCTCAACGACCGCATGCACGGTTTTTACCGCACGTCTTACCAGACCGACGGCCAAAAGCGCTGGGGAGCGGCGACCCAGTTCGAGGCGACCGACGCGCGGCGCGCGTTCCCGTGCTGGGACGAGCCCGACCGCAAGGCCCGCTTCGACGTGACGCTCATCGTGCCCAAGGGTCTCGTCGCGCTCTCGAACATGCCGGTGATCTCCGAGGAACCCGCCGGCGCGGACAAGAAGCGCCTGGTCTACGCGACCACGCCGGTCATGCCCACGTATCTTCTGGCGGTTGTCGTCGCGGAGCTCGAGTACGTCGAGGCCCGCGCCAAGGCCGGCACGCTCGTGCGCGTGTACACGACGCCCGGCAAGAAGGAGCAGGGCCGCTTCGCGCTCGAAGTGGCGCTCCACACGCTGCCGTATTTCGCCGGATGGTTCGGCATTCCTTACGCGCTGCCCAAGCTCGACATGGTCGCCCTGCCCGATTTCGCCTCCGGCGCGATGGAGAACTGGGGGCTTGTGACCTACCGCGAGACCGCTCTCCTGGTGGATCCGGTGAACTCTTCCGCCGCGGCGCGGCAGCGGGTCGCCGAGGTCATCGACCACGAGCTGGCGCACCAGTGGTTCGGCAATCTCGTGACCATGGAGTGGTGGACCGATCTCTGGCTGAACGAGGGTTTCGCTTCCTACATGGGGCCGAAGGCGGTCGACCACCAGTTCCCCGAATGGGATATCTGGAAGCAGTTCATCGTGATGGACCACCTGACGGCCCTGCACGACGACAGCCTCCGCAACACCCATCCGATCGAGATCGAGGTGAAGAACCCCCACGAGATCCGCGAGATCTTCGACCACATCACCTACTCGAAAGGCTCGGTCGTGAACCGCATGCTCGAACACTATCTCGGCGAAAAAGTTTTCCGCAGGGGACTCCGCGCTTATCTGAAGCGCTTCGCTTACGGCAACGCGCGTACCGCCGACCTGTGGGCGGCCCTCGAGAAAGCCTCCGGCAAGCCCGTTCGCGCGATCATGGCCAGTTACACGCGGCAGGGAGGGTATCCGGTCCTCACGGTCTCCGCGGGCCCCGGCGGCCGGACGCTGGAGCTTACCCAGAAGCGCTTCCTCTTCGACGGTTCAACCGACCGTCGCGCGCCGTTCTGGAAGATCCCCGTCGGTTTGACCGGGCCCCGTCTTGCCAAACCCCATTACGCGCTGATGGAGCGCACGCGCCTTGCGCTTCGGCCGCCCGCTTCGGCCGCCCGCGGCGCCTGGTTCAAGCTGAACCCCGGGCAGAGCGGTTTCTACCGGACGGCCTATCCGCCCGCCGCGCTCGAAGCGCTCACCCGGGCGGTCGCCGTCGGCGATCCCAAGCTGACCGTGATCGACCGCCTTGGGATCCTCGATGACGCGCTGGCGCTGGCGCGCGCCGGGCGGGTCCGCACGGGCGATGCTCTCTCGATGCTCGCCGCCTGCGGCCGCCAGACCGATTACAACGTCTGGGTGACGGTGATCGGCGGTTTGCGGACGGTGGAGAATCTGTTGGAGAACCCGGCCCTGCGGGACCGTTTTCGCGCGTTCGCGCGCGGGCTCCTCGGACCGGCTGCCGCGCGCGCGGGTTGGTCGCCCCGCTCGGCCGAGACCCATTCCGATATCCTTCTGCGCGGCGCGCTCGTCGGCGCGCTCGGTCATTTCGGCGACGAACGGCTCCTGCGCGAATCGCGTTCGCGTTTCGAGGCGTTCGCCGCCGGAGCCGAACTCGACCCGAACCTGCGCGGGGCCGTTTACGCGAACGTGGCCTCCGCCGGCGACGGCGGCACGCTCGAGAAGCTGCTGGATGTCTACCGGCGCTCTCCGCTCCAGGAAGAGAGGGTCCGGGTCTTGAGGGCGCTCACGCGCTATCGCGGCGAAAGCCAGATCGACGCGGTGCACGCCTTCGCGTTCTCGCCGGACGTGCGCGCGCAGGACACGTTCATCATCCTGGCCGGGTTCGGGTCGAACGTCACCGCCCGGGGTCGCAATTGGGATTTCATCCGTTCGCGCTGGCCCAAGCTGATCGAACGGTACAAGGGCAGCAGCGTCACTCTGCTGGGCCGTATCCTCGAAGGCGCGGTGAGCGGCTTTATTCGCGAGACCGATCTGGCCGAGGTCCGCCGTTTCTTCGGATCGCACCCGGTGCAGGGGACCGAGCGAACGATGCGCCAGAGCCTCGAGGTGATCGCCTGCCAGGCGCGCTGGGCGCCCCGCGCCGCGACCGAGACGACCCAGTGGCTGGCCGCCGCGCGGCTGCCCACCGCTGTTGCGGCGACGAAGCCTCCGCGGGACCCCGCTTGGACGCGCTCTCCCCGCTGAAGGCCCTCCTCGAGGAGTTCCTCCGCGAGATCCGCACCTGGCGGCTTGTGTGGGCCGACCCGCGCACGCCCCGTGCGGCCAAGTGGCTCCTGGGTTTCGCGATCGCGTACGCGATCTCGCCGGTGGACCTGGTGCCGGAGTTCATCCCGGTCTTCGGCGTTCTCGACGACATGGCGATGTTCGCGCTCATCCTGCGCGTCGCCAAGCGCCTCGTTCCGCAGGCGGTGTTCGAGGATTGCCGCCGTCGCGCGCGTTCGCCGAAATAAGCCGTCGCCGCCGCCCGCCGAAAAAAGGGATTCGTGTTGACTTCGCGCGCCGCTCGCCCCCATAATTTGTTCTGGGGAGAGGAGGGACCGTGCCCAAGCGGCTTTTGATCGTCGACGACGAAAAAGCGTTCACGCTGGCCCTGCGGCGGCGTCTCGAGCTTTCGGGGTACGAAGTCGAAGAGGCGTCGGGAGGATCCGACGTTTTCCGGAGGCTTCTGCAGCGCCCGTTCGATCTGGTGATCCTCGATTACATGATGCCGGACATCCGCGGCAACAAGGTCTGCGAGATCGTCCGCAGCGAGGCGCGTTTCAAGGACCTCCCGATCATCATCGTGACCGCCTACCACAATCAGGACGAGGCGACCCTCAAATCCTACGGCGCGACCGAAGTCCTCTACAAGCCCGTGGCGGTGGAGGAGTTGTTGGCATTGATCGACAAGCACCTTCACCAGTGAGCCGTTCCACCGTCCTTTCATCGCTCTTGGTGCGTGAGCGTTGGTCGGGCCGTCCCGCCGCCCTGGCGTTCGCTCTGCTGGCGCTGCCGGCGCTGGCGATCCTCCGGTGGACGGCCGGTCCCGCCGTGGCGGGGTCCCTCGCGCCTCTGGCGGTGTTCCCGGTCCTGGCCCTGGCCTGGCGCTGGAGCGCTCCGGCGGCGCTGGCCGCCGCCGCGGTCTTTTCGTCCGCGTGGGGGCTGATCGGCCTGGCGCGCGCCGAAACGCCGCTGCTGCTCCTTCTGGCCGATGCGTTCGCGCTCGGGGCTTCTCTGGCCGCCGTCGCGCTCGCCCTGGCGGGTGCCCGCGCGCTTCTCGAGGCCGAACGCAACAAGTCCCTGCTCGATCCCCTGACAGGCCTTTGGAACCTCAAGTCGTTCTATCGCTTCGCCGAGATCGAGCTCTCGCGTTTCCGCCGCACCCGGCGGCCTTTCACGCTCCTGTGCCTGGACCTGGACGAGTTCACGCTGCTCAACTCGCGCACGGACGCCGACACCGCCGACGACCTCCTGCGCTGCACCGCTTCCGCCGTGAAGAAGAGCGTGCGCGTGACGGATGTGGTCGCCCGGGTGGGCCCGGACGAGTTCGCGGTGCTGATGCCGGAGACCGGAGGCGAGAAAGCCGACCGCGCGCTCGAACGGGTGCAGGAGGACGTCCGCAAGAAGCTCCAGCAGTACCGGTGGGCGGTCTCTTTCTGCCTGGGCGCGGTCACGTTCGAGAACGAGCCGGCGGACGTGGAGGACATGATCCGGCGGTTGCGCGGCGTGATCGCTCTGACCAAGGAAGGGGTCGGCAAGGACCGGACCCGGCGGGTGTGCCATTAGCGCGACACCCGACGTTCCCGGCAAGGCCCGCCGCGCCGCGGCGCCCGATCCCGCGCTCGAGATCATGACGCTCCTCTCGCACGAACTGCGCGCGCCTCTGGCGGTGGTGAAGGAGGGAGTGAACCTGGTGCTGGACCGGATCGCCGGCCCGATCAATTCCCGGCAGCGGCAGATCCTGCGCCTGTCACGCAAGAACGTGGACCGCCTCGACCGGGTCATCATGAACATGCTGGACCTTTCGAAGATCGAGGCGGGGCGTATGGAGCTGCGCTTTTCCCGGGTCGATCTCATCCGTCTGGCGCGCCATGCCGTGCAGGTCCTGGACGAGGAGATCCGCGCCAAACAGCTGCAGGTCCGGGTCAGCGCCGCGGCGGAAAAAGTGGAGATCGAGGCCGACAAGGACCGCATCGGCCAGGTCCTGGCCCAGGTCCTGGGCAACGCGATCAAGTTCACCCCCGAGAAGGGATCGGTCGAGGTGCGGATCGAGGCGCGGCCCGACGGCGGCGCGCGGGTATCCGTGGAGGACACGGGAGTGGGCATCGCCCCCGCCGATCTGGCCAAGGTCTTCAAGAAATTCCAGCAGTTCGGCTGGGCGCCCGGCGGCGGCGAAAAGGGGGTCGGGCTGGGCCTGGCGGTGGCCAAGGGCATCATCGACCTGCACGGAGGGACGGCGGCGGTTTCCAGCCGTCCGGGCGAGGGATCGCGCTTCCAGATCACGCTCCCGGGAGCGGGGAAGGGGCCATGGCCAAAAAAAAGATCCTGATCGTCGACGACGAATCCGACTTCGTCGAGATGGTGACGATGCGTCTCCACGCGTCCGGTTTCGACGTCGTGACCGCCTACGACGGGGAAGCGGCCCTGCGCGCGGTGGAGGCGGAGCGCCCCGATCTGATCCTCCTGGATATCATGCTCCCGAAGATCGAGGGGCGACGGATCCGCTCGCTGCTCCTGCGGAACCCCGCGACCGCGCGGATCCCCGTGATCCTCCTGACCGCCAAGGCCCTCACGCTCGACGAGGCCGGGGACGGGACCGCGCCGCCGGACCCGCTCATCCGCAAGCCGTTCGATCCCCAGACGCTCCTGGGGACCATACGCGACCTCCTGGCGAAAACCGGCGCCGCCCCTTCCTGACGGGCCGGTTGCCGTGTATACTAATTGTCAATTCGATCGGATCACGTTAACCTTCGCTTGGATGAGCTGAAAGTGTGGAGGGCCGCCTAAAATGAAGAGCTGCTCGATCTGCCACGACCGGGTCCAGGAGGACGAGGGACGGTTGAACGACAAGGGCCAGTTCGTGTGCCTGGCCTGCACGGACGAAACCGCCCCGGAAGGGGACCCCACGATCTGTCCGGAATGCGGGGAATCGTCCGAGGCGATGCTGGAAGAGGGGGTCTGCCCCTCCTGCGGTGCCGAGGCGGACGATCACGATAAAGAAACCGAGGAAGAGGAGGAGGGGGCGGAAAAGGACGACTGACAATTTTAAGCATTAGATCGATTTACACATAAAATCCTACCAATTTTATGCATTCTTAAGCCCTGAAAAAAGAGCTTGACGCCTTCCGCCCCCTTCTGATATTGTAATGAACGTTGCACTTTAATGTTACAACAAAGATGGCCTACATTATGCCGCGGAAGGAGGTGGATCCCCCTAAGGCTCCAAGGCCATCGGTCAGCCTCGATAAGCTGACCCCCTAAAAGCAGTACCCTAACGAAGAAAATAATGCAATTTGGAGGCAATACATTGTCTAAATACGCGAAAGCGTTATTCGTTTTAGCCCTCGCCCTGACCTTCGCGGTCCCGGCGTTCGCTGAGACGCAGAACGTCAAGGTGTCGGGCTCGCTGGATGTCTATGCGTTCTTCCGCGATACCTATGACCTGAACGACGACAACGACCGCGGCGTGCTGCCGGTTGGCGGCGGCGCGGGCGGTGGTACCAACGCCCACAAGTCAGAGGGCGATGAGTACTGGATGGGCGTTACGCAGGTGGAAGTGTCAGCTGATCTGACCGACAACGTCTCGACGGTTGTGAACGTGATCAACCAGCGCGACTGGAATGCCGATCAGCACAGCACCGCCGGCGCGGCTAACGGCAACACCGGTGCCGAGTTCGATATCACGCTCGATCTGGCCTATGTGCAGATGAAGGAGATCTTCTACTCTCCTCTGACGCTCACGGTCGGTCGTCAGGATATCTGGTTCGGTCGTGGTTTCATCATCGGGAACAACAACACGTCATGGGATCCGCAGGGAACCCTTGCCGCGAACGAGTACTCGACCACGACCGCGTTCGACGCGGTCCGCGCGACCCTGGATTTCGCGCCGTGGACATTGGACTTCGTTTACACGAAGATCCAAGAGAACTCGCATGATCCCGAGGATGACCGGAGTGTGTTCGGCACGAACGTGAACTATAAGTTCGCCGAATACAACGCGGTGGCCGAAGGCTACTGGTGGACCGAGGCGGATCGCGGAACTCTGGCGACGACCAACGCTGCGACGAACGGCGACAGCCGTACCAGCGACACCCACACGATCGGCGGCCGGGTGCAGTTCGACCCGATCTCGCAGATCACGCTGGGCGGTGAGTTGGCCTACCAGTTCGGCGACTACGCGCAGACCGTGACCACCGAGCGTGATCGTGGCGCATGGGCGTTCGACGTGTTCGGGACCTACCGTTGGGACTACACCTGGAAGCCCGAGCTCACGCTCGAGTACGTCCACTTCTCGGGTGAATCCAACACGGCGGTCTCAACCGACGAGTACAACTCGTGGAACCTCCTCTACCGCGGCCGTTTCTACACCGCGTATGAGGACTTCCGCGAAGTTGTCTACGGGACGACCGACGCGCTTGACCAGTCCGCCGCGCAGAACTCGAACATGGTGCAGATCAAGGGCGCGATGAAGCCGCTCGACGACCTGCTCCTCGAGGCTGCGTTCTCGTGGTTCTGGCTGGACGAGGATGTCGCGACCCGCTCGGATGAGATCGGTTGGGAGCTCGACCTGCAGGCCACCTACGACTATACCGAGGACGTGTCCTTTGGTATCCTCGCGGGCTGGTTCGTGCCGGGCGACTTCTACACGAGCCCTGGCGATGACACCGCTGCGGACATCGTTTCGTCCGTCAAGGTGACGTTCTAAGCATCAAACTGTAAAAAGACCCCCCGAGGGAAACCTCGGGGGGTTCTTTTTTTGACCGCAAGTCGCCGGTTCTCGCCCCGTATCATCCAAAAACGCGGCGCCTGGGAGCGCGTATCCCCCTCGGTCGGAGTACGCTAGTCTCCCTCGCGGGACACGACGCTCCCCGCGCCGCGATACCGTTGGATCCGTCGTTCATGAGCCGTGGCTTTCGGTGTGCGGTTCCGTGGCTTGCGGTCATCTTGTGGGGCTGGCGGAGGCAATCGAGAAAGGATTTTTCGGAAGCATGAATGAGCGAGGTGCCATGCGTTCTGCAAAAGCACGCCGCTTGCCGGGTGGGCTCGACAGAAGCTCTTCGAGGGACCTCAAGATCGCCGAGCACCACGGAAAACGTTGTAACACAGCGCAGGCGATCTTGGAGCGCAGCGTCTCGGCGGGACGCGAAGCGTGTCCCGCGAAGAGCTTCTGTCGAGGCCGCTTGAGTGGTCGGTAAAAGTCCGCGGGTCGGCTTTTAGGGGTGGTAACGGGTCTCGAGGATCTCGGCCAATGCCCGGCAGGCATCCACGGTCGTGAAGATCCCGACGAGTTTGGAGTTCTGGACGACCAGCGCCGAACCGATGTGTTTGGAGGCCATGCTCTTGGCGACGTCCGCCAGGAGGTTCTCCGGGTCGACCGTGTAAGGGTGCTCCACGCAGACATCGATCACCGGAAGGGTCGTGGGGTCGATGCCCTGGATCCCGGAAGCCAGTTTGATGTCCCGGTCACTGACGATCCCGACCAGCTCTCCGTCCCGAAGTACCGGAAGGTGCCGGATCTTGTGCTGGGCCATCATCCCGGAGGCCCGCTCGACCGTTTCCTTGGCTTCGATGAAATACGGCTGGGTGGTCATGAACTTCTGGATGGTCGGCTGTTGTTTGGACATGGGGCTCCTTGGTTGACCAATCATTCATCTTAGCACGAATCTACCCGAAATAAAAAACCCGCCCTCCGGTCGGAAGGGCGGGTTTCGTTCGAACTGTTTCTAGTCGCGCCGTTTGCCCGCGATGAACTCCTGGACCATCTTCTTGGCGGCAGTGTCCGAGTATTGTTTGGGGGGATGCTTCATCAGGTACGCCGAGACGGAAAAGAGGGGACCCTTGATCTTGCGCTCGCGCGCGAGCTTGATGCAGCGGATCGCGTCGACGGCCACGCCGGCGCTGTTCGGGGAGTCCTCGACCGACAGGCGCACTTCCATGTGGAGCGGCACGTTCGCGAAGCCGCGGCCCTCGATCCGGATGAAGGCGACCTTGTTGTCGTTCTGCCAGGGCACGTAGTCGCTCGGGCCGATGTGGATGTTGTCGGAGGAGAGGCGTTCGGCCAGCTGGGATTGCACCGACTCGGTCTTCGAGATCTTCTTGTACTTGAGGCGCGTGCGGTTGAGCATGTTCAGGAAATCGGTATTACCGCCGGTGTTGAGCTGGTAGGTGCGGTCGATCTTGGCGCCCCGGTCCTCGAAGAGCTTGGCCAGGGTCCGGTGCACGATCGTGGCGCCCACCTGGGATTTCACGTCGTCGCCGATGATCGGGATGCCGGCGTCGGTGAAGCGCTTGGCCCACACGGGGTTCGACGCGATGAAGACCGGGATGCAGTTGATGAGGCTCACCTTCGCCTCGAGACACGCCTCGGCGTAGAACTCGGTCGCCCGGTTCGACCCGACGGGCAGGTAGTTGATGGCCACGTCCGCGCCGCTGGAGCGGAGGGCTTTGACCACGTCGACCGGTTCCTTGTCGCTCGGGACGAACGTGCGGCCCTCGGGATAGTCCTGCATGTGCTCGGCGATCCCGTCGGCGATGTTGCCCATCTGCACGATCGTGTTCGGGCTGGGGAGATGGTTGGTGATCAGCTGGGTGCAGTTGGGGGCGCGGAAGATGGCCTTTTTCACCGGCAGGCCGACCTTGCGCTTGTCGACATCGAACGCGCAGACGACCTCGATATCCTGCGGCCGGTAGCCCCCGATCTCGTAGTTCATGAGCCCCAGGGCTTCGGAGGTGTCGCGGGAGGTGTTGCGGCGGTAGAATTCGATGCCCTGGACCAGCGAGCTGGCGCAGTTTCCGACACCGATAATGGCGAGCCTGATCTTCTTCATGTAGTTATGGGATCCTCCGGAATCTCACGAAAGGCGGTCAACCGGTTCATGAAAGTTGCAGTATAATGAAGGGGCTACGGGAAGTCAAGCAAAGATGCTCGTTGGCGCGTTCTCCGGAGATTCTTCCTTTTCAAACAGTTAGGCGTTTGTTATAATCAGCTTTCCTTTTTCGCCGGTCATCGAAGCTCGTACACCAAAAGAAGTTAAATTAGAAAAGGGGCGGCCCGGAAGGGCCCCGCGATCCAGTGGAACAACCCGATAAAAAGCCCGATCCAAAGAAGACCTCCCGTGAGTGGTTCCCGGGGCCGATCTTTCTGTGGATCTTCCTGTTCTTGAGCGTTTTTTACTTCGCGCGCCTGGGTTCGGCCCCGCTCGAGAAGCCGAGCCGCCAGATCGCTTACGGCCAGTTCTACGCGATGCTCGAAGCCAACCGGGACACTCCGACCGTGAAGACCGGTGTGCGCATCGCCAACGAGGTGCTGGGGGACCTGGCGAGCGGGGAGAAGTACCGCGTGACCGTTCCCGAGAACGATCCGGACCTCGAGCGCCTGCTCCGACAGAACCTCGCCGCGTACGAGATCAAGCCCGAAAAGACGTTCTGGACCCAGCTCTTGTACGCGGTCGCCGGACCTTTGCTCTTCGTGGGACTGTTCTGGCTGATCCTTTACCGCGGCTCCGGCGCGGCCGGCGGAGGGCGCCTCATGGCGTTCGGCAAATCGCGCGCGCGCATCTCGCAGAACGTGAAGATCACGTTCGCGGACGTGGCCGGGGTGGAAGAGGCCAAGGAGGAGCTCAAGGAGATCATCGATTTCCTCAAGGACCCCAAGAAGTACCAGCGCCTGGGGGGTAAGATCCCCCGGGGGGTGCTGCTGATGGGGCCTCCGGGCACCGGCAAGACCCTTCTGGCCAAGGCCGTGAGCGGCGAGGCCGACGTGCCGTTCTTCAGCATCTCCGGCTCCGACTTCGTCGAAATGTTCGTGGGCGTGGGCGCCTCGCGCGTGCGCGACCTTTTCGAACAGGCCAAGAAGAGCGTCAAGCAGTCGGGCCGCGGCTGCATCATCTTCATCGACGAGATCGACGCGGTCGGGCGCCAGCGCTTCGCGGGCATCGGCGGCGGCCACGACGAGCGCGAGCAGACGCTGAACGCCCTCCTTGTGGAGATGGACGGTTTCAACACACAAGAGGCCGTGATCCTCGTCGCCGCGACCAACCGTCCCGACGTGCTGGACCCGGCGCTTCTGCGGCCCGGCCGTTTCGACCGGCAGATCGTCATCGACCGCCCGGATCTGAACGGCCGCGAGGAGATCCTGCGCGTCCACACCAAGAACATCAAGCTCGGCGATCAGGTGGATCTGAAGGCGATCGCGCGGCAGACCCCCGGTTTCTCGGGCGCGGACCTGGCCAATCTGGCCAACGAAGCGGCTCTCCTGGCCGCCCGCAACGGCAAGGACTCGGTGGGCTCCGTCGAGCTCCAGTCCTCGATCGAGCGGGTGATGGCGGGCCCCGAGCGCAAAAGCCGCCTTATCTCCGACAAGGAGAAGAGGATCGTCGCCTATCATGAATCGGGACACACCCTCCTGGCCCTGCTCGTTCCCGGGGCCGACCCGCTGCACAAGGTCTCGATCATCCCGCGCGGCACCGCGGCGCTCGGTTACACCATGCAGGTCCCGATGGAGGACCGTTATCTGACGGGCAAATCCGAGCTCCTGGGGCGTCTGGTGGTGCTCCTGGGCGGCCGCGCGTCGGAGGAACTGACTTTCGGCGAGATCACGACCGGCGCCCACAACGACCTCGAAGTGGCCACGAACATCGCGCGGCGCATGGTCTGCGAATTCGGCATGTCCGAGAAGATGGGCAATCTCACGCTCGGCCGCCGCGACCATCAGGTCTTCCTCGGCCGGGACTTCGCCGAGGAACGCAACTACAGCGAGGAGACCGCGCGGCAGATCGATCTCGAGATCAAGCGCATCATCGACGAGGCCTACAAACGCGCGAAGGAAGAGCTCTCGCTCCACGCGGACAAGCTCAAAACGCTCGCCACCCTGCTCCTCGAAAAAGAAGTGCTCGATGCCGAAGAAGTCCGGCACATCGTCGGGATCCCGCAGGCCGCCGTTTGATCTGCGTCTGGGCGCGCACGTGCTGCGTCTGGGCGCCCAGACCAAGATCATGGGAGTGCTGAACGTCACCCCGGATTCATTCAGCGACGGGGGGCGCTATCTCGATCCCGGCCTCGCCGAAGAGCGGGCGCTGCGGATGCAGGAAGAAGGCGCGCATCTGATCGACGTGGGCGGGGAATCCACCCGTCCCGGCGCGCGGCCGGTCACGGCGCGCGAGGAGATCCGGCGCGTGCGCCCGGTCTTGAGGCGCCTGGCCCGCCGGGTCAAAGTCCCGCTTTCGATCGACACGTCCAAGGATGAAGTGGCCGCCGTCGCTCTCGATGAGGGGGCGACGCTCGTCAACGACGTACGGGCGCTGGCCGCCGGCGGCAGGCGCCTGGCCCGCCGGATCGCCCGCTACGGCGCGGCCGTGGCGCTGATGCACATGCGGGGGACCCCCGAGACAATGCAACAGAACACCTCCTACCGCGACCTCTGCGGCGAGATCCGCTCCGCTTTGAGGCGCGCGCTCGAGCGCGCGCTCGAGGGGGGCATCCCGCCCGCGTCGATCCTTCTGGACCCCGGTTTCGGGTTCGGCAAATCGGCGGAGCAGAACCTCGAGATCCTCTCGGGGCTGGACCGTTTCCATTCGCTGCGCAAACCCCTCTTGATCGGCCTCTCGCGCAAATCGTTCATCGGACACGCGCTCGGTTCGCCCGTCGAGGACCGCCTGTACGGCTCGCTCGGCGCGGCCGCCGCCGCGGTCTTCCGCGGCGCGCACATACTGCGCGTGCACGACGTGCTGGCGCACCGGCAGCTGTGCGCGCTCCTGGACCGCGCGCTCGCCGCCGGCCCCGGGGAGGCGCGCGTTTAGTGGAACCCACCCAGCTCACCCAGATTTTCTGGAGGCCGGCCCTGGAGATCACGGTCCTCTGGTTCGCGTTCTACCTGCTTTTCGTTTACATCAAGGACAGCGGCATGGTGCAGGCGCTGAAAGCCCTCATCCTGCTGGCGGTCCTTTTCTTCCTCGCGCAGGCCTTCGCGCTCGATACGATCCGCTGGATCCTGTCGCGGCTTTTCCAGATCTCGATCATCGGATTCCTCGTCGTTTTCCAGCCGGAGCTGCGCCGGGGTCTCACCCGGATCGGACAGAGCCCGCTCTTCAAGATCTTCGTGAAGGAGGAGAAGATGGTGGAGGATGTCGTCCGGGCGGTCGTGGCGATGTCCCGGGCGCGGATCGGGGCGCTGATCGCGATCGAGCGCGAAGTGGGGCTCAAGGCTTATGCGGAGACCGGCATCGCGCTCGACGCGGTGCTCACGACCGAGCTTCTGGAGACGATCTTCATGCCGAACACGCCGCTCCATGACGGCGGTTGCATCGTGCAGGGCGGCCGCGTGATCGCGGTGGGCTGCCTGTTCCCGCTCTCGCAGAGCCAGAAACTGGCCAAGACTTTCGGCACCCGCCACCGGGCCGCGATGGGCCTGGCGGAGGACACGGACGCGCTGGTGATCGTCGTTTCAGAGGAGACGGGCATCATCTCCGTGATGAGCCAGGGCAAAATGACCCGCGACCTCGACGAGGCGGCTCTGAAGCGCCAGCTCGCGGAACTGTATCAGCCACAGAGGCCCGCCGGCCGCGTCAAACGGATCGCGTTCCCCGGAAAGGGGGTCTAAAAATGAGCCTGCTCAAAGGATCTTTGTTCCTGAAAGCGCTCGCGCTCGTCACCGCGATCGTCGCGTATCTCTACATCCACGAGGACTTGGAGCGGGCGAGGGAGGAAAAGCAGAAGCCGATCACCGACCAGTCGTTCCGTCTCCTCAAGCCCACGGCCAAGAACCTTCCCATCAAGGTGCGCCTGGCGACCGAGCCTCCGGAAGGCTACGCGATCCTCGAGGAGGGCGTGATCGCCAAACCTGCGAGCATCATCGTGATCGCTCCGGAAGCGCTGCTTGACGAGGGAGCCCATGCCGAGACCGCGCTGATCGACATCAGCGACAGCACCAAACCCCTCACGAAGCGCATCCCGCTGGAGAGCGTCGCCGGGACCCATCTGACCGGCGAGCCTTTCATGATCGAGGTGACCGTTCCGATCCGTAAGCTCGAGCCGGAGCCCGAGACGCCCGCTCCGGCCGCCGCTCCGCTCGCCTGAAGCCGCCATGCTCAAGCTCGGCGTGAACGTCGACCACGTGGCGACCCTGCGGCAGGCGCGTCTGCCGCGATCCGTCGCGTCCCGGCCCGTGCCCCCCAGCGACGTCTATCCCGATCCGGTGCGCGCGGCGCTCGTCTGCCAGAGGGCCGGCGCCCACGCGATCGTGATGCATTTGCGCGAAGACCGCCGGCACGTGCAGGACCGCGATCTCTTCCGCGCCAAGGACGCGCTTTCGATCAAGCTGAACCTCGAGATGTCCGTCGCGCCCGGGATCGTGCGGATCGCCTGCCGTCTGGCGCCGGGTCAGGCGACGCTCGTCCCCGAGCGCCGTCAGGAGCGGACCACCGAAGGGGGATTGGATCTTTCGAAGCGTTCCGCCGCGCTGCGCCGCGCGCTCGACGCGCTGGGCTCGAAGCGCGTTCCCGTAAGCCTTTTCATCGATCCGGACCCGGCCCAGGTCGAGCGCGCGGCGCGCCTCGGGGTGGAGGCCGTGGAACTCCACACCGGGGACTACGCGAACGCCAGGACACCGGCCGCCGCGCGGCACCAGCTCGAACGCCTCCGCCGGGCCGCCGCCCTGGCACGCGAGGCGCGGCTTCTCGTCCACGCGGGTCACGGGCTCGATTACCGCAACGTCCGGGCTCTCAAAGCCCGCGTGCCGGGTCTGGGGGAGCTCAATATCGGTTATTCGATCGTCTCGCGGGCTCTGTGGATGGGCCTCGATCGCGCGGTGCGCCAGATGCTGGGATTGATCGCGTGAAGAGCTTTCCTTCGGCCATCGGCATCGACATTGTCGAGATCAAACGCCTCGAGAAGGTGAGCCGCCGGTGGGGGCGGAGTTTCCTGAAGAAGGTCTACACCGAGCGGGAGCTGGCCTACGCGCGCTCGAAACGCTTTCCCGAACAGCACCTGGCCGCGCGCTTCGCCGCCAAGGAAGCCATCTTCAAAGCTCTCGGCGAGGTGGAGACGAAGTTCGTCGGCTGGAAGAACGTCGAGATCCTGAACGACGCCTACGGCAAACCTGAAGTCCATTGGCACGGCGACGCCGAGATCTGCCGCCGCCGGCGGAGGATCCGCGGCGCGGTCGTGAGCCTCTCGCACACCCACAACTACGCGGTCGCCAGCGCCCTGCTCATTTTCGGGAGCTCCGCCGCCCGAAGAGTCCCGGCGGGCAAGCGCCCCCGCAAGGGATGATGGGTTTTCCGCTCCTGCCCCGGAGAAAGAACACCGACAAATCCCATTACGGCCATGCGCTCGTGGTGGCCGGTTCCGACGCGATGCCGGGAGCGGCGATCCTGGCCGCGCGCGCGGCGCTCATTTCGGGAAGCGGGCTCGTCACGCTGGCTTCGACCCGTCGTGTGACAGCCTCGGCCGTCGCGCGGACCCCGGAACTCCTGACGCGTCCGCTGGCGGCCTGCGCGGGGTCCCTGCGCGGATCCGCCGCGGCCGTGATCCTGAAGTATGCGGCCGCGCGGCGCGTGAACGCCGCGGCGATCGGCCCCGGCCTGTCGGTCTCGGGCGGCGCGCCCTCCCTCGTGCGGGGCCTGGTCCGCCGGCTGCCCGTGCCGTTCGTGCTCGACGCCGACGGTTTGAACGCTTTCCGCGGCCGTCCCGGGGGCCTGAAAGGACGCCGCGCGCCGGCCATCCTCACTCCGCACGTCCGGGAGTTCGCGCGGGTCTTCGGCGAGGGGGTTCCCGAAGTTCCCGCCGCCCGCCGCCGCCTTGTCAAACGTTTGGCCCGGGCCTATGATATGGTCCTCGTGCTCAAAGGACACCGGACGCTCGTTTCCGACGGACGGCGGGTCTACGAGAATCGCAGCGGCGGTCCCGCGCTCGCCAAAGGGGGGACGGGAGACGTGCTGGCCGGCATGATCGCGGCGTTCCTGGCCCAAGGCCTCGGACCGTTCGAGGCGGCGCGCTGGGCCGTGTACTTGCATGGAAAAGCGGGGGAGCGAGCGGCCCGCCGGTCGAGCGAGCTTTCGGTGACCGCGACGGCGCTGCTGGATGAACTGCCCGCGGTCTTCCGTACGGCCTGAATCTTTCGCTGGGGTAGCTCAGTTGGTAGAGCAGCGGTTTTGTAAACCGCCGGTCGCCAGTTCGACTCTGGCCCCCAGCTCCATTTTGAACAAAAAAGCCATCCCCGTGAAGGGATGGCTTTAAATGGTGGGCAGGCCAGGATTCGAACCTGGGAAGGCAAAGCCAGCAGATTTACAGTCTGCCCCTGTTGGCCACTTAGGTACCTGCCCGAAAAATATTTGGTTATTCTAACACACGAGGAGGTCATGATGCCATCCTACGTCGTTCTCGGGAAGTTCACGGAGCAGGGGATCAAGGGGATCAAGGAAACGACCAAGCGCGCTCAAGGGCTGCGCGACGCGGCTAATGCGATGGGCGTCACCGTGAAGGACATCCATTGGACGCTCGGCCGCTACGACGTCGTGCTCACACTCGAGGGGCAGGAGAAGGACGCCGCCGCGCTGGCGCTGAAAGTCGCCTCGATGGGTAACCTGAAGCTGGAAACGCTGCGCGCGTTCACCGCCCCGGAAATGGACACTTTCCTGGCGCGCGTCTAGCGCCGGATCATCGCGGTGCTTTTCCCGGCCGCGCGCGGCCCACTCGTTTCCCTAAAGCTGGGGAACCCTCGGCGTCGCTGACCCCAAAACGGGGTCACCGCGCCGTTTCCCCGGCGCTTTAGGGAAACTTCGTGGCGGGCCGCAATGCGTCCGGTAAAAGCACACGCGATCGATTTCCAGGAGCTTGTCGGTAGTAGATGGTTTTGATAGAGTAAGACCCATCGCGGGTGTAATTCAATGGTAGAATTCGAGTTTTCCAAACTCGCCACGCGGGTTCGATTCCCGCCACCCGCTCCAGCTTTAAGAACCAGCGAGGTGCGGGATCGAAGAGAGCGCGCCGCCGCCAGTGGCGGATAAGCGCGTTCTCGCGCGGTAGGCGCGCGAGTGGCCGACCCGAAGCCGCGGCCTTTAGACCGCGGCGAAGGGCGCCGATTCCCGCCACCCGCTCCAGTTTCCTTTTAAAGGAGTACTTTGAAAAGCCCTCGAGAACCTATCGCCCGTATCCTGTACCGCCTCGGTGTGTCCGCCGATGCCCTGACGTTCCTGGGCCTCCTAGCCGCGTTCGCGGCGGGCGCGCTCGCCTACCAGGGTCGTCTGCCCGAGGCCGGCGCGATGGTGCTGGTTTCCGGCGTTCTCGACATGCTCGACGGCGCCGTCGCGCGCCTGTCGGGCAAGGCCAGCGTGTTCGGCGGGATCCTCGATTCCACTCTCGACCGCTACGGCGACGGATTCGTGCTCGGCGGCGTTCTTTTTTATTGTTTCCATGAAGGCAAGCCCGGTTTTGCGCTCCTGGCTGCGAGCGCTCTTCTGGGGTCGTTTTCGATCAGCTACGCGCGCGCCCGCGCCGAGTGTGAGATGGACAGCTGCCGGGTGGGCTACTGGGAGAGAGCGGAGCGTATCGTGTACATCGCGCTCGGTCTTCTCCTGAACAATCTTGGGGTGGCCCTCTTGGTGCTCGGCACGACCACGCACCTGACCGTCCTTTACCGTCTCTATGCGGCCCGATACCCCGAAAGACAGGCCGCCTGGCTGGGATCCCCGGCGCCGTTCTGGCGCGCCTTTTTGCTCGACACCCGCCGCCAGAGCCCCCACTACGCGGTCAAAACCGGGTTCTGGGTGCTGTTGGTGCTGGCGGTGCGCCTGCCGGTCTGATCTTTAGAGTGAAAACCACCGGTTTTGGTCAAAAAAAACTTGACAGCATTTTTAAAAAAAGCTAACTTGCACTTACTGTCGCGAGCAGTTCTGTAAGGCAAAAAAACGCATAGCTTTATAGGAACGGCGCTTCAAAGTGCTTTTAAGACTCTCGTGCTGCGGTAGCTCAGCTTCCGCCACAGAGTGTGGCGGACCCGCCGCGTTCTTTGGCGGGGGTAGGATAGAACAGCAGCCGCTTACTTGCTGCGGTAGCTCAGCTGGTAGAGCACGTGCATGGTAAGCACGAGGTCCTCGGTTCAATCCCGAGCCGCAGCTCCACATTGCCGTCGATTTTCGTGTCAGCGCAACGACCGTACTTTTAAGGAAAAGGGAGCTTTCAATGTCCAAAGAGAAATTCGATCGCAAGAAACCCCACGTTAACATCGGCACGATCGGCCATGTCGATCACGGCAAGACCACGCTGACGGCCGCGATCACGACGGTGCTCTCGAAGAAGGGTC